>Ga0182741_1000412_pt1 | contig 65781 bp, 58 predicted proteins | sample eDN5th37CBELigOP_FD_128874 | JGI IMG/M metagenome (GOLD analysis project Ga0182741, IMG submission 128874) | Enriched Organic Plus compost microbial communities from Emeryville, California, USA - eDNA 5th pass 37_C BE-Lig OP (version 2) (version 2) ...
CCCGACGCGTCGGCGAACCCGACACCGAGGCGGTGATCGAACCCGACCTCCGAGCTCTCACCGCATAACCCCAACAACGAAGAATCACACGATCACCGATACACCACGTCCAAGGGCTTGACCCACGGCGAAGCATCTTTCGCTCATCGATGCAGAGGCATCTCTGTTCTTGAATATCAGGGGTATTCGCATTCTCACTGACCGGGTGTTCACTGAGACCTCTGAACCGTTCCTGCTGGCGCGGGATCTGGAATTCCGCGGCTACCTGGTCGCCTCAGCCAGGCTCGCAGAGCTGATTCAGCAGCAGAGGCTTCGGGTTCAGGTGATGCCGTACGGTGAGGCGTATCCTGCGTCGGTGTCATAATCTAGGCACGCTCGACGAGACTTTAAGCACCAGTGAAGGGCGGCACGCTTGAGCGAGACACGACTCTATCTGTCCGATCACCTGAGCACCGGCTCCCGTGTCGGAGGAGCAGCCCCTGCGCTTGACTACGAGCCTGGTTACCTAGAACGGTTTCGGTACCTTTGCACGCTCGGGCATACGCACGTTCCAACGGTTGGCGGCCAAGATATCTCGGTGTTCGTGCGCAACGGATTTTTCGCCTCTGATGACGACACTCGGTTCCCGAACATCGGCATCGACTGCGTGATGCACGCACCGGCACCACCGCGCAACGACAATATGGGTCGCCTGACTGATATCTGTGAAGCCAGGCTCTCCGAAGTCGGAGAGGCCCGAGATTCGGAGTACTCCCTGATCAGGATTGGCGCGATTCCGAAGCTCATTCAGAATGAGCCGAGTTATGCTGCCGCGCTCGTCGAGGCCGGGTACTCGTTCATCTTCGAGCTCGACGAGGAGGGGTATGACAGTGACTTGTTGAGCGGCAGCTACCCGTTCAACTACGGAGCGCTCTATGTGTACGGAAAACGGAATGCGGCCGGTCTCGTTTCAGAGGTTGTCGCGGGGTACGTTCAGTTTTCCTAGTGAGGCCAGTTTGCTGGATCACCTGCCAGTGCTGCACCTCACCGCACTTCAGTGCCAGATCAGCGTCATGGCAGTACCGCACAGTCCGGCGCGGCCGCGGCAAGACGAGCATCAAGAGTCAGTAGACGGCATTGCATTGCCCGGGCGAGCACGACATACATCGCGTCGTAAGCGCTGATATTGTGCCGCAGGGCGTAGACATCCGGTAGTAAAGAAATCATCGGTACCTGCTCGACGTCGAGCTCGTCAAACTCAGTGAATCCACGCAGCGCTTGCTCATCTGTAATCTGTCGGCTGAGCGCCCACCCTCGAATGACCGAGGCAACTTCAGCAGTGAGGTGCTGCGGTGCCAGTAGTACGTGTCCGTCGATCATGGTTGCCGCCCGCCGCCCCGCCTCGGTTCCGAAGAGGATCTCGGCGACTGCGGACGCATCGACGACGAGCGTCATCGACCGGGCCGTTGATCGGCGAGCACCTGCGCCGCGGGTTCGAGCGTGGCGACTTCCCGGCTCGAGATCCGCGCAACAAGTTCCGCCCGGCTCGGACGCGTCGCGAGGCGGTCGAGCTCGCGCAGCAGATAGTCGCTTAACGATCGTCCCTCGAGCGCGGCCTTCGCTTTGAGTGCACGACTTGTCTCGTCGGAGACGTTTCGCACCTGGATTGTTTTCATGCGTACAGCATACCAAGCATGCAACATGCATGCACGTGATTCTTCCTGCCTTCGGCGAAACTATGCGCCTGCCATAACTCCGCCTCACCGATGGCGCCGCATCCGATGAGCTGCTCTCCGACGACCTGATCGTCCTGTTGACCGGTATGCCGCTCGGCAGGTGAAGAAACTTCCTCGTCCCGCGCGCGACCGAGTGCTGGACGCCATTGGCGGCCTGCACGATGATCCCCGTCCGCATGGATCGAAGAAGATCGTGGGTGAGCAGACCGCGTGGCGCATCCGCATAGGAGACTACCGGGTGATCTACGAAATCTTCGACGGTGAACTCGTCGTAAGCGTCGTTCGGGCTGGACACCGACGTGATGTGTACACGCGATGACCATGCGAAAGGCTCGCACATCATGCTCGACAACGTGACTCGGTCTTATGGCGCACGTGCCGCCAATACATCTCCGCGCTCGGTTCGCCGGGTCGCAGCGGTGCGATACTGGTGGCATGCCAGAACTGCACCTCACCGATGACGCTGCGGCCGACGAACTCCTGAGCAGCAATCCGCTCGCGTTGCTAATCGGCATGCTGCTCGATCAGCAGGTCGCAATGGAGGTCGCGTTCGCGGGGCCGCTCAAGATCAAACAGCGGCTCGGATCCATCGACGCGCAGGCGATTGCCGACGCAGACCCCGAGGCGTTCGTCGAAGTGTTCAAAGAGAAGCCAGCGGTGCACCGGTTCCCGGGATCCATGGCGGCTCGCGTGCAATCGCTCGCGCAAGCGCTCGTCGATGAGTGGGGCGGCAGCGCCGAGGCGATCTGGACGACCGGAGACCCGGATGGGGCGACGGTGCTGAAGCGCCTGAAAGCCCTTCCCGGGTTCGGCGATCAGAAGGCGAGGATCTTTCTCGCGCTACTCGGAAAGCAATGCGGCTTCGCGGGCGCAGGCTGGCGAGAGGCTGCCGGTGCATACGGCGAAGACGGCTCCTATCGCAGCGTCGCCGACATCACCTCGCCCGAGACCCTCTCGCTTGTGCGGGAGACGAAGCGCGCGGCAAAAGCGGCGGCGAAGCGCGCGAAGTAACGCAGCAGCGCGGCCTTGGTGGTCAGCCGAGCGAGAGCCCGCCACCCTGTAGTGAGCCCTGCATGAATCGCGTGACGTTCGGGTCGACGATCACGTCGCGCGGCTGCAGGGGCCGCTGCAGGTAGAGTCCGTCCAGCGACCTCACCCGGCTGAGCGCGACATAGGTCTGTCCTGCGGTGAAGGCGCGTGGACCCAGGTCGACCACCGCCTGGTCATAGGTGTGCCCCTGCGACTTGTGCACGGTCACCGCCCAGGCGAGGCGCAGCGGAAACTGCTCGAACTCGGCGACGACCTCTTTCTCGAGTTTCTTCGTCTCGGGATCATACCGATACCGATGCCGCTCCCACACGGTGGGCTCAACCTCGAACTCTTCGGGATCTCCATCCGCCCGCGGTACCTCGACCCACACCGTACCGGAGATCCGGGAGACGGTTCCGATCGTGCCGTTGACCCACCGCCCGTCAGGGTCGTTACGCAGAAACATGACCTGAGCCCCGGCCTTCAGCTCCAGCACTTCATCGGCAGGGTAGCTGTTCTCGCGGAACTCTCCGTTGATCTCGGCGACCGCGCGCAGAGCGTCTCCCTTGATCTTCGAGAGTCGCGCGGAGTTGATCCTCGCGACCGTCGCATTCGTCGTTGCGAGCGTGATCGCCTCTGGCGGTGCCGGCCGGGCACCGGCTGCATTCAGCTCCTCGGCCATGTCGACCGTCACCTCACCGTGCCGCACCGCCCCGAGAATCTGCTTGAAGCGATCATCGCGTTGGCGGTGCACCTCAATGAGCTCGATCGGAGTCATGGGCGCGGCCTGCCAGACCTTCGCATCAAAGAACCACAGCGAGCGATACGTGTCTTCGAAGTAGGCCCGTTCGTGTGGGTCGCGCGGTGGCACCGGCGGCAGTTGATAGGGATCGCCGAACATGATGATCTGCACTCCGCCGAAGGGATCGTGCTTGCGCCCGCGGGCCTGGCGGAGCGATCGATCGATGGCATCCATGAGGTCTGCCGAGACCATGGATACCTCGTCGATGACGAGGGTGTCGATCGCGGCCAGCATCTTCTTGAGCTCTGCCGGTTGGTCGAGGTCGTGGTCAGCGATGACCCCGGTCGGCAGCCGCAGCAGCGAGTGGATCGTCTGTCCTCCGACGTTGAGCGCTGCGACTCCGGTCGGCGCGCACACGGCGATGATCTTCGACGTGTGCCAGGCGAGGTGGTTCAGAATCGTGCTCTTACCGGTGCCAGCGCGCCCGGTGACGAACACGTGCTCGCGAGTGTGCTCGATCCGCTCGAACACCGCGAGCTGCTCGGGTGAGAGGGCGATGTTCGGCATCCCATCATCGTACTGCGAATGAGACCCACCTCACTGCTCGGCGCATCAGTGCCGACCTGGCGGTGCGGATCACGCCGTCGGGCGCACGGTCTTCACGCCGAGGAGCAGGAGCAGGCCGAAGAGCAGCACCAACACGATGCCGAGTATGCCGAAGATCGTCGCGCCCCCGAGTGCTACGGCGAGGGTGAACGCGCCCGGAGCGAGGAAGGACACCGCGCGTCCGGTCGTCGCGTAGAGCCCGAAGATCTCTCCTTCGCGACCGGGCGGGATGAGCCGGGCGAGGTACGAGCGTGAGGCCGATTGGACCGGTCCCACGAAGACGCACAGCAGCAGGCCGAACAACCAGAACGCCCATGCCCCGAGCGGCTGCAGTGCGAAGACGAGGAGCCCGCAGATGACCATCAGCAGGATAGATGCCATCATGAGCTGCTTCGCGCCGACCCGATCCTCGATGAAGCCCGCGATGATCGTCGCCACCCCTGCCACCACGTTCGCCGCAACTGCGAAGTAGATGACTGTCGTCTGCTCGAAGCCGAAGCTGAGGGCAGCAATCACGCCGCCGAACGTGAATACGCCGGCAAGCCCGTCGCGAAACACCGCGCTTGCGATCAGAAAGTACAGGGTCTGGCGCGCGTTCTTCCAGAGATCCGCGATGCTGCGGAACAGTTCGCCGTAGGCCGAGAACATTGTGCGGAGCATGCCACGGTCGTTCGGCTGCGCCTCGACCTCGGGCACGGCGAGCATGACGGGGATTGCGAACACGCCGAACCAGATCGCGGAGACGACCATCGCCAATCGAATGTTCCACCCCTCCTCAGGCGTGACGCCGAACCAGCCGACCTCGGGCTGAATGAAGCCGACGAGCAGGATGAGCAGCAGCACGATGCCGCCGATGTAGCCCATGCCCCAGCCGAATCCCGAGACCTTGCCGACATTCTTCGAGGTGGAGATCTGATTGAGCATCGCGTTGTAGCTGACGCCTGCAAACTCGAAGGCGACATTGCCGATCGCCAGCAGCACGAGTCCGAAGACGAGGTACTGCTCCGCGGGGGCAACGAGCACCATCATTCCGGTGCAGGCGACGACGACGAGGGTATTGAGCCCGAGCCACGCCTTCCGGCGGCCGGCGGCATCGGCCAGGCGACCAATGACCGGGGCGAGCAAGGCGACGACGATGCCAGCGATGAGCAGGGCAGTGCCGAGCGCCGACGAGGTCTGCGCCTCAGGACCAAAGGAGTTGCTGGTGATGTAGACGCTGAAAACGAACGTCGTGACGACCGCGTTGAATGACGCAGAGCCCCAGTCCCACAGCGACCACGCGAGCACTGTGCGCTTTCTCGTCGGCACGGGCCCTTGCCCCGACTGGCTCGGCGGCATGGGTGCGGCATTCGGCGTCATCGCTGTCTCGCTCATGTGGGTCAGACTAGCCGATGCTGGCGACGCAAGCGTGAACTGGGAGACGCTCGCAGGTATGGAAAGTCGAAAGCTGAAAGTTGAGTGAATATGACTCAACTCTTGAGCAGCCAACTTGACTGTCGGCCCCGTGTCGGTAAACTTGAGTGCATGAGGCTCAAGCTTGAGCCGATGAAATTTGGGCTCCTGATTGCCACAGGCTCGACCTCCGGGCCGGATCGGTGAGGCCGCGCAGCAACAAGAAGGAGAACCACATGTCACGTGCAGTAGGCATCGACCTTGGCACCACGAACTCGGTCGTCTCGGTGCTCGAAGGTGGCGAGCCCACCGTCATCGCGAACGCCGAGGGCTTCCGCACAACCCCCTCGATCGTCGCATTCACCAAGGACGGCGAGGTGCTCGTTGGCGAGACTGCGAAGCGACAGGCGGTCACGAACGTCGATCGCACCATCGCCTCGGTGAAGCGTCACATGGGCACCAGCTGGACTCAGGAGATCGACGGGAAGAAGTACACCCCGCAGGAGATCTCTGCTCGCACGCTCATGAAGCTGAAGCGCGACGCAGAAACCTACCTCGGGGACAAGGTCACCGACGCGGTCATCACCGTTCCTGCCTACTTCAATGATGCCGAGCGTCAGGCGACGAAGGAGGCTGGCGAGATCGCGGGTCTGAACGTGCTGCGCATTATCAACGAGCCCACCGCGGCCGCGCTTGCATACGGCCTGGACAAGGGCAACGAGGACGAGCTCATCCTCGTCTTCGACCTCGGCGGCGGCACCTTCGATGTGTCCCTCCTCGAGGTGGGCAAGGATGACGACTTCTCGACGATCCAGGTGCGCGCGACCGCCGGTGACAACCGCCTCGGCGGTGACGACTGGGATCAGCGCATCGTCCAATGGCTCATCCAGCAGTTCAAAGCGAACTCGGGCGTCGACGTGTCGAATGACAAGATCGCGCTGCAGCGCCTCAAGGAGGCGGCCGAGCAGGCGAAGAAGGAGCTGTCGAGCTCGACGAGCGCGCAGATCCAGCTGCCTTACCTCTCACTTACCGAGAACGGGCCCGCCAACCTCGACGAGACCCTCACCCGGGCGAAGTTCGAAGAGCTGACCAAGGACCTGCTCGAGCGCACTCGCAAGCCGTTCCAAGACGTTATCTCCGAGGCCGGCGTCAAGGTGAGCGACATCGCTCACGTGGTGCTCGTCGGTGGTTCGACTCGTATGCCCGCCGTGACCGACCTCGTGAAGCAGCTCACGGGCGGACGCGAGCCTAACAAGGGTGTCAACCCTGACGAGGTCGTCGCCGTGGGTGCGGCCCTGCAGGCCGGCGTGCTAAAGGGCGAGCGCAAGGACGTGCTGCTGATCGACGTCACCCCGCTGAGCCTCGGCATCGAGACCAAGGGCGGCATCATGACCAAGCTCATCGAGCGCAACACTGCGATTCCGACCAAGCGCAGTGAGACGTTCACCACCGCAGAGGACAACCAGCCATCGGTCGCGATCCAGGTCTTCCAGGGTGAGCGCGAGTTCACCCGCGACAACAAGAACCTGGGCACCTTCGAGCTGACCGGCATCGCCCCCGCACCTCGCGGTGTGCCGCAGATCGAGGTGACGTTCGACATCGACGCCAACGGCATCGTGCAGGTGTCGGCGAAGGACAAGGGCACGGGCAAGGAGCAGACCATCACCATCTCGGGTGGTTCCTCGCTCTCGAAGGAAGACATCGAGCGCATGGTGCGCGAGGCCGAGGAGCACGCCGCGGAAGACAAGCAGCGTCGCGAGGCGGCCGAGCAGCGCAACAACGCCGAGCAGCTCGCGTACTCCGTGGAGAAGCTCATCAGCGAGAACGAGGAGAAGCTGCCGGAGGACGTGAAGACCGAGGTGCAGGGCGATCTCGATGCTCTGAAGCAGGCTCTCGCGGGTGATGACGAGGCGGCCGTCAAGACGGCAGCCGATAAGCTCGGCGAGAGCCAGCAGAAGCTCGGCCAGGCGATCTACGAGGCCGCTCAGCAGGAAGCCCCGGAGGCTTCGACTGAGGGCGGCGAATCGGGCAGCGATGACGACGTTGTCGATGCCGAGGTCGTAGAGGACGACGAGGAGAAGAAGTAGTCATGACGCAGCATGAGGATCACTCATCGGTTCCCGAACCTGACAAGGGACACGACGAGGAAGTTCCTCAGGCCGCAGCATCGGGGTCGGAAGCCGAAGAGGCTTCCGGCCCTGAGCCGCAGTCGGGGGACGAAGAGCTGACGGTGGAAGACATTCTGAGCGCCGAGCAAAGCGAGGCTGCAGCGGGAGCGAGCGCTGCGGCGGACGCCACCGGATCCTCGTCGGAGAACACAACCGGCGATGACGAGGAAGCGGGCGAAGCTGACGAGCGCGAGAATCCCTACCTCGAGGACCTGCGTCGCATCACGGCGGAGTACGCGAACTATCGCAAGCGCACCGAGGAGAACGCCGAGCTCGAGAGGCAGCGGGCGAAAGCATCGGCAATCAGCCACCTGCTCGGCGTGCTCGACGACCTCGACCGGGCGGAGGCTCACGGCGACCTTGAAGAGGGAAGCGCCTTCGCGACGATCGCGCAGAAGATCCGGGCGACGTTCGAGCGCATGGGCCTCGAGGGATTCGGCGAGAAGGGAGAGGCCTTCGACCCGCTGATGCACGAAGCGATCGCTCAGGTGCCCGTCGCCGGCACCGAGCAGGCGACGATCATGGACGTTGTGGAGCGAGGCTATCGTCTCGGCGATGTCGAGATTCGCCCCGCCAAAGTAGCGGTGGCGGTGCCCGCAGATGGCTAGTCAAGACTGGCTCGAGAAGGACTTCTACCAGATTCTGGGTGTCCCGAAGGACGTGAGCGACGCGGATCTGAAGAAGACCTACCGCAAGCTCGCGCGCAAGTACCACCCGGACTCGAACCCCGGAGACACCGTCGCCGAGGCGAAGTTCAAGGAGATCAGTGAGGCCTTCTCAGTGCTCTCCGACAAGGAGCAGCGCTCGGAGTACGACCAGATCCGCGCCATGGGTGCTGGCGGCGCTCGCTTCACCGCGGGTGGTGCCGGCGGGCAGGGCTTCGAGGATATCTTCGGGGGCATGTTCGGCGGCCCAGGTGGCAGTCAGCGGTTCACCTTCCAGCAGGGCGGTGCGGGCGGCTACGACGACATCTTCAGCATGTTCGGTGGTGGTCCGCGCGGACCGCGTCCAGGGCGCGACGTCACCGCCTCGGTGACGCTGGACCTCGAAACCGCGGTGAACGGTGAGACCGTGACGCTGCAGACGCAGAGCGGACAGGTCAAAGTCAAGATCCCGGCGGGTGTCGGCGACGGCAAGAAGATCCGCGCTCGCGGCAAGGGCGAGGCGAGCCCTGACGGGGGGAAGCCTGGCGATCTCATTCTCACGGTCAATGTGCGCAAGCACCCGGTCTTCGAGCGCGAGGGCGACAACCTCCGCGTGAAGTTGCCCGTGACCTTCACCGAGGCCGCCCTGGGGGCCACCGTCGAGGTACCCACGCTCGGTGGCGAACCGGTGAAGCTGAAGATGCAGCCCGGCACGCCCAGCGGCAGGGTGCTTCGGGTCAAGGGCCGCGGCGTGAAAACAGCGAAGTCGACCGGTGATCTGCTCGCCGAGGTGCAAGTGGCGGTGCCGTCGCACCTCAGTGAGAAGGCCCGCGAGGCACTCGAGGCGTTCCGGGACGCGGAGCCTCAGGAGAATCCTCGCACCGACCTGCTCGCGCGAGCACGCGGTTGAGTGACGAACGATGAGCAACGGGGAACGGGCAACGGTTAGGGTGAAGTAATGGCACAGCAACGGGCATCGCGGTCGCAGATGGATCGGTTCACCCCGATCTTCGCGATCGCGGCCGCCGCCGAGCTGGCCGATATGCACCCGCAGACGCTGCGTCAGTACGACCGCATCGGCCTGGTGGTGCCGGGACGCACGAGCGGCAACACCAGGCGCTACTCCCTGCACGACGTGGAACAGCTACGGGAGGTTGCCCGGCTCTCTGCTGAGGGGCTCAGTCTTGAGGGGATTCGCCGCGTGCTGCAGCTCGAGAACGAGGTGCGGCAATTGAAGAACCGGGTGCGCGAGCTTGAGCGAGCGCTCTCGGAGGAGATGTTGAACCGCCCAGAGCGGCGCGTGTTCGCGGCGGGTCAGGCCGGCGAGATCATCACGATGCGACGAGGATCGCGGCTGCGCCGCAGCGCCGAGGTCGTCGTGTGGCGGCCTGAGGCGCAGTGAGCTCATCGTTGTGTCGTCGATTACTCCGCGGTTCGCGCCAAAGTGACGATCTGTGCGCCTTCTGGGAGCTCAACCTCGGGAATGTCCTCGGTGCGCAGCGCGCACACGGCGGTCACCGTCGCGCCAGAATGCTCCAAAGCATTGAGCAGCGCATCGAGCCCGGGGTAGGTTGACCAGGAGTAGGCCAGGAGCGCGACACGTAGCCCGTCGGGAGTCATCGGATCGAAGCCGAGAATACCTTCGTCGGCGAACGCAGTAACGAGTCTGGCGTCGAGCTCGCGGGCGACGACGTGGCCGAGCACCACGTCGTTGAGGCTATCCCAAACGACGATAGCTTCGACGTCGGTGGCGCGGATCTCCGCTGCAAGGTGCTTGCCGAGGGTCTCAGGGACGATCGGATCCTGCGTCGACTCGCCCATCGCGCCATGTTGTGCGGCGATGGAGAGGGTCAGGCTCGTCAGATCAGCATCCATGTTCATCCTTCTGAGTAGTGCTTGCACCGTCCGCGCTCGATGCGAACGCGTTGAAGCTGCAGGTCGTTCCCGAGAAACTGACCCGTCTGTTGTCATAGTAGGTGATGCAGCCGTCGACCACCGTGAGAATCACTTGCCAGCGGAGGATCCGGCCCTCGAACGGCGTGTTATCAGACATCGTGGTCTGATCCGCGCCGTGCACAACCTGTAAGCCGGGTGCCACCACGCAGAAGCTCGCGGGTTCTCCCACTGTGAGTGGACGCCCCGCGCGGTCGGCGATACCTCCGATCCGTGCCGGAGCATGTGCGAAGAGGTCCGCTATGCGGTGCCAGTCGAGGGCGCCCTCCTCCTCCATCGTTTCGATGACGATCGGAAGCGCGGTCTCGAGCGCGGTCAGGCCGAATGCGGCAGTGCGCCAGTCGCCCGCCTTCTTCGCGGCGGAGTGAGGTGCATGATCCGTGCCAATGACATCAATGGTTCCATCGAGCAGTGCGGCTCGAAGCGCGCGGATGTCTTCCGGGGATCGGAGCGGTGGGTTGACCTTGAGGGCGGGCCCTGTGCGCACGGCGTCGTCGTCTGAGAGCTGAAGGTGGTGAGGCGTCACCTCTGCCGTCACCGGAAGGTTTCGAGCCTTTGCGTCTCGGATGAGTTCGACAGACTCGGCGGTGGAGATGTGGCAGACATGCAGTCGCCCACCGGTTTCCGCTGCCAGCTTGATGTCGCGCGCGATGATCACGGCCTCGCCGGAGACTGGCCACCCGGGCGCTCCGGCCCGCGCAGCCACTCGCTCGTTGATCACTCCGTCCTTCACGATACTGCTCCGTTGCGCGTGCTGGGCGAACACTGTGCCGTGCTCCGCCATCTGAGCGAGCAGGGCCCGCGCCAGATCGTCGTCGTCGACGCAGTGCCCATCGTCTGAGAAGATTCGCACCCCGTCTGCAGCAAGCGCCGGCACGTCGACCAGCTCGATTCCCTCAAGCCCGATGGTTGCGGCACTGATCGGGTGGACGCGTGCCGGCATGCCCTCGGAGAGTCGCCGCGCAGTGCGGACGCGCTCGACCGTATCTGTGGTCGGAGTGGTGTTTGCCATGGCGAAGACATCGGAGTACCCGCCGCGTGCAGCGGCCGCTGTTCCGGTCGCGATGGTCTCGGAGGTGCCGTCGCCCGGCTCGCGCAGGTGTGTGTGCAGGTCGATGAGCGCCGGCAGCGCCACTGCGTCGCTATCGCCAGACTCCGATCGCTTCACCTCCACGATGGTGCCGTTCTCGACGTGTAGGTTCACGCGGGCTCCGAAGAGATTCAGGCCTTCGAATGAAGTGATCTCAGGATTCATCGTTTCCCCATTCATAGGTGAAGACCGGGCCGTCCACGCAGACGAGCGGCCCCTCGATCTCAGTGTCGGTCGTGGCAGGGTTCGGCAACGCGCAACCGTGACAGTATCCCAAACCGCAAGCCATGTGCGCTTCGACGGAAACTTGCACCGGTACGCGCCACCTACGCCCGAGCCTATGCGCGAGGCGCTCAAGCCGGCGGGAACCGCACGTCATGATGACGTTCGGACTCTGGCGCTCGCCGTAATGTTCGAGGATCCGCGCTTCCACCTGGGCAGGGCCGCTCGTGTGATCCTCGTCCGTCACCGCAATCGCAACTGCACCGAGCTCGTCGGTATCGGAAGAACCAACCAGCGCCTCATGGGTGCGCGCGCTCAACACCGTCAACACCGCTCGTTGCGCGTCTCTCGCTTCCTCGGCAACGGTCATCAGCGAGCAGATGCCGATGCCCCGACCGAGGAGGAGGATCGAGCTGTGTCCAGGTTCGAGCGTGAAAGGGGTACCGAGCGGCCCGACGACGGTGAGGAGATCGCCGACAGCGCTCCGAGCGAGGGCTCTTGTGCCGGCACCGACCGTCGCGTACACAACCTCGATCGCGCCCTTCTCGGTCCGGCGTCGATGGATCGCCATGGGTCTCGGGAGAAGGAAGTCTTGGCCATCGCTGCGAGGAACGGTGATCATGATGAACTGGCCGGGCCTCGCGGCTCGCACGATACGCTCGCTCTTAAGCAAAAGGCGCCAGTTGTTCGTACCGAGGTGCTCGTGTTCGAGGATCCGCGCAGATTCCATCATCGGCGTCGGCCGCATTGCGCGCTGTCGGGGCCTGTGACGTTCCGGCAGCGCAGGAATCATTCCGGCGGAAACCGGCGCGTGAGTTGTGGCTGCCTCGCCCTTCACGATGTTGAGTCGAGTTTCGAGAGTGCGCCGAGGAGCACGCGTGTTCCAGCGTGGAGCTGGTCGGTTGTGCTGAATTCCTCCGGGGCATGGCTAATACCGTCCCTGCTCGGAACGAAGATCATCCCCGTCGGGGTGACCAACGCGATCTGCTGGCTGTCATGGCTGGCACCGCTCGGAATCTCCATGACGCTTAGACCAAGCTCCTTGGCGGAAGCGATGGTGGTATCACGCACGTGGTCGGCGAGCGGCTGGGGCGCGATGTGTGCGATCTGTTCAACGTCTATGCGCGTCCCACGACGGTCGGAGACCTCAATGAACCGGGTGCGCAGCGCCTCCGACATGCGATGCTGCTCGGCCTCCTCGGCAGCCCTAATGTCGACGCTGAACTCGACCTCGCCCGGAATCGTGGTGATTGATCCCGGACGCACGTGCATGCGGCCGACGGTCACCCGCGTTCCGCCCGACTCCTGGGCGAGCTCGTCGGCGGCGAGAATGCACTCGGATGCGGTAACGAGGGCGTCCTTGCGCAAGTGCATTGGGGTAGCTCCAGAGTGGGAGGCCACGCCCGTCACGGTGACAAGCAGCCGAGTGCTGCCGGAGATCACCGTTACGGCACCGATCTGAGTTTCGAGTTCCTCGAGGGTTCCGCCCTGCTCGATATGCATCTCAATGAAAGCGTGCCATTGCGAGGGGTCCCAAGTCGCTTCGTCGAGCCGCTCCGGTTGCAGCCCAACGGTTCGCATCGCGTCTGCCATTGTGGTGCCGTCATCGTCGGTGAACCGCTCGAGTTCCTCGAGTGTCGCGGTACCCGCGATGGCACGGCTGCCGTTGCAGGCCTGTCCGAATCGGGCACCTTCCTCGGTGGCGAAGGCCACAAATCGCCATGGGCGATGCGTATGTGCACCGGACTCGTGCAGCGCCTTAGCAATCGCCATGCCCGCGACGACGCCGGCGATTCCGTCGTAGCTTCCTCCGTTGGGTACGCTGTCAAGGTGTGACCCGGTACCCACGGCGGCGCGACCGGGCTCGGCTCCCTGGCGCTCGGCGATAGTGTTGCCGACGGGGTCCGTGTACACGTTCAGCCCAAATGAGTTCATCTCGGCCGCGAAGTGTGCGTGAGCCTCGCGTTCGAGTGCCGAGTAGCCCAATCGTGTCACTCCGCTACCTGCAGCGGTGATCGAGGCGAAGTGCGCGATCTGGGCCGCGATGTACTCGCGGTCCAGTTGCATGTCTACGTCGGTGGTCATCGTTCTTCTCCTTGGATTGCCGAGACGGCCTGGGCAAGATTCTGGGCTCCGTGCGCTGCGACGAGCTGCGCAAGATCGGTAGCAACCGTGCTCAGTGCGCTGGGGTCTGCGAAGCTCGCCGTCCCGACCTGCACTGCGGAAGCTCCCACGCTGAAGTACTCGAGGGCGTCAGTGGCCGTGCCAATGCCGCCGCACGCAATCACTGGGATACTGACGGCCGTCGCGGTGAGCCAGACGAGTCTCAGGACGATGGGCCGAATGCTTGGGCCTGTGAGTCCCCCGACTGAGTTGCCAAGCGCAGGGCGCAGAGTCTTCGGGTCCACGGGCATCGATGGCAGCGAGTTCGAAACGCATACCGCATCAGCACCGGCCGCTTCGGCCGCGCGAGCGCAGTCGCCAATCGAAGCGACCATGGGCGAGAGCTTGACAATGAGCGGTAGTCGAGTCGACTTGCGGGCGCGTGAGACTGATTCCTCGATTGCGATCGGATCCGACCCGATCTCGACTCCATGATTGTCGAGGTTGGGGCAGGACACGTTAAGTTCGTAGGCGTCAGCACACTCATCGAGTTGCTGAATGACTTCGGCGTAGCCTCGAGGATGGTGAGCGCCTACGCTTGTGATGACCGGGAGCGGCAAGCGCCGATACTGCGGATGGATCTCGCGCAGGTAACCAACAGGCCCGAGGCTCGGAATGCCGACGCTGTTGAACACACCTGCACCGTTCTCATAAAGGCGGTGCGCGGGGTTTCCGGCGCGAACATCGAGGAACACCGTCTTCGTGACAGATGCTCCGACGCAGCCCAGATCGGCAAGGGCCGAGAGTTCAGGACCGAAACACCCTGAGGCCGGCATGACCGGATTGCGTAGCTTCAGCGAGCCGATGCTCACTGAGAGGTCCAAGCCCCTCGACGAGGTGTCGGTGCCTCGTGCAACTGCTGCACTGGAACGTGTCAAGAGCCTCCGCCTTCTCGGGCCGTCATCATCAGTTCAAAGCGAACGGGTTGGCATGATTTCCGTAAGATGGAAATCTAATTTTCACTAGTAGGATCATCTTGCCAAGCGTTCGCTTCTGAAGTCAAGCGAAGGCGGTGGTCACCACGAGCCCGCGGGGGGAGGACCCATCGATGCAACCGGTCGTTCGCGCTCTGAAGGTGCTGAGCTTCCTCGCGGTCCGACCCAAGGGAGCGCTGCTCGGCGAGATCGCTGAAGGTCTCGACCTCCCCGTCGCAAGCTGTCACCGCCTGCTCGCGGTACTCGAAGGAGAATCGTTCATAGTTCGTTCCGCGACGAGTCGACGATACTTTCTCGGCGAGGCGGCCCGGGCGCTCGGGGAAACAGGCGAGCACGGTGCAACCGTCTTCACCTCAGGTACGCCCGCGATCGAGCGTGCGAGTCGCGAAACAGGCGAGACGGTGTTCGTGTGCGAGTCCGTCGGCGATGCTGTCGTCTGTACGGCTCTCGCCGAGTCGAGTTACCCGCTCCGGCTTTTTGTGCGAGTCGGTCAGCGCATGCCACTCCACGCGGCGGCATCCGCGCGGGTCATGTTGGCGTGGCAGCCACTCGAACGTGTCGAGACCTTGCTGTCGAGCATGAGCCTTACTCCCTTCACTCCGGAGACGCCGGCAACTGCGGCCGCGGTCATCGCTCACCTCGACACGGTCAGACGCCGCGGTTACGACATTTGCGAGTCCGAGCTCGATGAGAATGTCTGGGCGGTGTCGCTTCCGGTGCGCGCGGCGGACGGGAAAGTGGTGGCTTCCGCGACACTCTCGGCTCCGAAGCAGCGGCTGGCTCGGGCCTCCGATCGCGACCACGCGCTCGCGGTCATGCGGGAATGCGCCGAAACGATGTCTCGGGATCTGGGCTGGTCGCAGCCGTAAGCCGATTCGGGTTCACGACCCGACCGAGTGTCCGGAGCGAACAGCACCGCGGTTGAGTCCCTCCCAGTGCAGGGTGTCCTCGAGATGGATTCCGATGCGTTCGAGCGCGCGTCGGCACGTGTGATCGATGATCTCCTCGACGGAATCGGGGCTCGTGTAGAGGGCTGGCACAGGTGGATACAGGATCGCGCCGCTCTCCGCGGCCAGGGACATGAGCCGCAGGTGTCCCGCATGCAATGGGGTCTCGCGCACCAGCAGCAGCAGCGGGCGACCTTCTTTCAGGCTCACATCCGCCGCCCGCACCACGAGGTTGTCGTCATAGGAGTTCGCGATGCCGGACAGGGTCTTGATGGAGCATGGAGCGATGATCATGCCATCGGTGCGGAACGACCCGCTCGAGATTGAGGCACCAAGATCCGCCTCCGAGTGGACGACGTCGGCGAGCTCTCCGAGTTCGGAGGTCGAGATCTGCAGCTCTGAGTGGATGGTGCTTCTAGCACCGCGACTAATGATGAGGTGTGTCTCGACGTCTTCGACGAGCCGGCACAGTTCGAGGATCCGCTTGCCATACGCAGAACCGGAAGCGCCCGTGATGGCGACGACGATTCTGCGAGTTCGAGTTGTTTGGTTCATACCGCTTCCGTGATCTGGGTTCTGGCCGACGCGATGCCGCCGGTCGCGAGGGTGATGTCGTCCGCCGTCTGGGTCACGGCCTGAATGATCTCGTAGCGTCGTTGCTGCGGCTGGCTCCGTTCCTGTGGCATCGTCAGTGTCACTGCCGCGACCACCGCCCCATTCGCGTCCCGCACCGGTGCTGCGGTAGCCCAGATGTCAAAGTCAAACTCGTTATCGCAAACGTCGTAGCCGTACTCGCGGATGTTTCGTACGTGCTCGAGCACCTCAGAGAGATTGGACGGAGTGCCGGGCATGAGCTGAGTGAAGGGGTGGCCGTCGAATAAGCGCTCGATCTCGGCCTCATCACGATCGCTGTACAGCACCCGCGCGCTTGCCGCAGCGTGCAGCGGAACTGCTTGACCGATCTTGACGGAGAGATGCATCGGGCGACGACTTTCTACGAGCGCAACACAGACGGCGCGTTCGTCGACCAGTTGCGTCATCATCACGGTTTCGTTGAACCGTTCGCTGAGCGCTTGGAGCGCATGCGTCGAGCTCGCTGCCAGCGTTTCGCGACGCATGACGGAGGACAGGCGCAGCAGCCGCCTGCCGGGGTGATACTCAAGCGTCGTCGGGTCGCGTCGAATGAAGCTTTCTTCCGTGAGTACCTTGAGAATCCGGTGCGTCGTGGGGAGCGGGTAACCCAGTTTCTCCGCTACCTCGGTGAGCGATATGCCGCCGGTGGACTCGCCAATGAGAGTGAGCGCATTCAGGGTGCGGACCACAACACTCATGATTCTTCCCGCCTTTTTTCGGAACCGTGTCGATTGGCTCTCATTCTATGAAAGTCGGTTCACGGCCGACCTTGACATCCTCGCGTGATTATTGTTCCATAGACTTCGAAAGTACGGAAGCAACTTCCACTACGCGAAATGGAGACGTAATGAAGCGCTCGTGGCGAGACCTTCGTGAGTTCTTGGCAGCTCTCGAGGAACGAGGCGACTTGGTCACCCTCTCGAAGGAGGTCGACTGGGAGTATGAAGCCGTGTCCTACACGCGGCAGTCGTCAGATATCGACGGGCCAGCGTTCATATACGACAACATGCGGGACAGTGAGTATCGCTGCCTCAGCGGACTGTTCGGATCCGCGCGACGCGTGTCGCTCGCGCTCGGGCGTGATTACGATTACCTGCTGCGCAACTTCGGCGAGCTCGAACAGCTCAGCATTCCTCCGGTAATGACCGAGGATGCGGCCCCGTGCCAAGAGGTTGTCATCACCGGTGACGACGTCGACGTGCTCTCCCTGCCGCTGTTACGGCACTTCGAGCTTGATGGTGGGCGATATTTGACAGCCGGACTGCAAGTTTCTCAGGATCCTGACACGGACGTCGCGAACGTTTCAATTCACCGTCAGCTTCCGCTGGATAAAAACCATATGACGGTCTTCGCCCCTCCCGGCAGGCACCTGCGTACCGTGATCGAGCGTTGGCACGAGCAGGGCAAGGAGGCACCGATCGCTGTGGTCATTGGTGCGGATCCGGTGACGCAGATCGCATCGCAGGCGCGCGCGCCGTACGGTGTCGACGAGTTCTCGATTTCGGGTGGCATGCGTGGCGAGGCCCTGGAGATGGTGAAGTGCGTCACCAACGACATTCGCGTCCCAGCCACGGCTGAGGTGATTCTCGAAGGCTATGTCGAGATCGGTCGGCTCGAACCCGATGGCCCGTTCGGTGAGTATCCCGGCACCTACAGCGAAGCGAAGCCCGCGCCGGTGATGCGGGTCACGGCCATTACGCATCGGCACAATCCCATCTACCAGAACACGCTTACTGGCTCGCCGATGACTGAGAACCACTGGATGATGCAGCCGTCGGCCACCGCGTTCGCATATCGCGAGGCCCTGCGAATCACCCCTGAGATCCGCTCGGTTCACGTGACCCCTGGGGGCACGACTCGCCACCACGTCGTCGTCTCCATGAAGAAGCGCCACCCGGCCGAAGCCCGCAACGTTATGCTCGCCCTGCTTTCGGGAACGCTCGGTGCCAAGATGGTGACGGTCGTCGACGAGGACATCGACCCCTACGACCTGCAGCAGGTGGAGTGGGCGGTGAATACGCGGGTGCAGCCCGATAAAGACGTGGTTATCGTCCCCAACCTCTACAGTCCGACGCTCGACCCGTCTGCGCCCGCAGCACGCACCAGTGCGAAGTGGGGCATCGACGCTACCGCACCGATGGGGGAGGAACGGCGCATGTACGAGGCACCAATGGTGCTCGGTAGTGAGCAGTGGCCGATCGCGGATGTCTTGAAGGCGGCGAACTGGACAGCGCCGGATGAGCAAGCCTACCTGGGGGATCAGAAGTGACGGCGCAGCGGGTCGAAGACGGAAGCAGCTACGGTTGGCGCGCGAGAATCGGACTGATCCTTCCGGCAGATAATGTGCTCATGGAGCCGGAGCTGTATGAGCTCGCGCTTCCCGGGGTGAGCTTCCACGGACTCCGTCTGACCTCAACCGATCACGCCGAGATGCGGCGACAGGCCTTGGAGCTGGCTGAGGCTGTCAAGGAGCTCGGACTTGATGCCGTAGTCTATGCGTGCGCAGAGACCAGCTTCAACGGTGGCGACGGGGTGCGGCGCACGCTCTCCGAAGAGATCGCCCAGGTATGCGGCGTGCCGGTGGTCACCGCAACGAACGCACTGCTTGCAGCGCTCGAGCACACCGGAGCGAAGAAGATCGCGGTCGCTACGCCATACACCGCGGTGTCAGGGGAGATCCTCGAGCAGACTCTTGCCGACCACGGACTTGAAATCACTGATTCCGTGCACCGAGACTTCAGACTGGAATCTCAAGACCCCAGGGAGTGGTTCCTCACCAATCGGCAGCCGTCGTCACTTGTTTACGGCATGGCGAGATCGCTCGACTCGGCTGAAGCCGACACGATCGTGTTGGTCTCGACGAACTGGACGACGCTGCAGGTTATCGAGCCGCTTGAACAGGACACCGGAAAGCGAGTGCTTACGACGAACCAGAGCATTCTCTGGTGGTTGATGCGCAAACTGAGCTTCCGTCAGCCCGACCTGGGTCTTGGTGCGCTCTTCAACGAATCCGCGGAGACGGGAGCATGACCGGAAGACTGGACGGGCGCAAGGCGCTCGTGACCGGTGCCAGCGGCGGATTCGGTTCCGCGATCGCGAAGGGCTTGGCGCAGGAGGGGGCGGCGGTCGCCGTGCACGCACGGCGTCAGGACGCGGGTCAGGCCGTCGTAGATGAGATCCTCGCTGCCGGCGGCCGAGCCGTGCTCGTGCGCGGGGACGTCAGCGATCCCGATGAAGCGTCCTTCATGGTGCAACAGGCGATAACGGGTCTCGGTGGCCTGAACATCCTCGTGAACAATGCTGGCGTCATGTCGGAAACCCCGTTTCTTGAGCTCGATGCTAAAGAGTGGAACCGGGTCATCGGTACCAACCTCACCGGGTACTTTCTGGTTGGCCAAGCGGCCGCCAAGCACATGGTGGAGCATCGTGGCGGGGCGATCATTAACGTCTCGTCGACACGACAAGTGCAGGCATGGCCGGGAAGCTCGCCATACGCGACCTCAAAGGGAGGGATCGCGATGCTCACTCGATCCATGGCCCTGGAACTCGCGCCGCACGGCGTGCGCGTGAACAGCATCGCGCCCGGCACGTTTGTGACCGATCTGAATCGTCATTATCTGCTCGAACCCGAGTTCATGCGCGAGCGTACCGCGCGAATCCCTGCTGGTCGCTACGGGGATGTCAATGAAGTGGTGGGCAGCGTCGTGTTCCTCGCCTCTGAAGATGCCTCGTTCGTTGTGGGCGCGTCGCTAGCCGTTGACGGCGGACAGACCATCTGGTGATTGGGGGAGCCACATGCTGATGATCGACCGCGAACAGGTCGCGGAACTTTACACGATGCAAGATGCCTTCGATGCGGTCGAGGAGGCCGCGATTGCCTGGGTAGAGGAACGCACTCAGGTGCCGCAGCGTGCGGCGCTCCACGCCGAACAGAGCGGACTCGAAACCCTGGTGATGCCTGGCGCTGTTGATGGCAAGTACAGTGGCGCGAAGATCTGGTACGCGTCGCCGGGTACGGAGCGCCTTCCCGGGACCTCAGCGCTGATCGTGCTCATCGATCCAGAACTCGGTGAGGTGGTGCTCGATGGCTCGGTCATCACGGACCTCAGAACCGGGGCGATGACCGGGTTAGCTGCGAGGTACCTTGCGCTTGAGGACACTTCAACCGCGACTATCATCGGTGCCGGCATCCAAGCGCGCACCCAAGCACTTGCGCTCGCACACGGGCTCGAACAGCTGCGAGAAATCCACATCAGCTCTCGACGTGCCGAAGCGAGGGCGCGGTTCGTCGAGGAGTTGCAGGCAGAGATGTCCGAGGCGTATCCGCAGGTCCGTGTGGTTTCCAGTAATGATGCGCAGACCTCATGCGAACTCAGTCAGGTTATTGTCGCCGCGACGACGGCCCGAGAGCCGGTCATTCCCGATGAATGGGTCCAGCCCGGCGCGTTCGTTTGCGGTGTTGGCAGTCACGATCCTCAGGCAGCGGAAATCGATCCTCGAACCGTCGAGCGAGCGGCGCTCGCCGTCGTCGATACGAGGAGAGGTGCCATTGACGGTGCAGGAGACATCTCATCGGTCATCGAGTCTGGTCGCATCACACGCGACGACGTGGTCGAGCTTGGGGAGCTGCTGAAGGCAACCGCGGATTACGCAGCGTTGCGCACGCAGAGCGATCGCAACCCGGTGGTGTTCAAGACGGTCGGCTTCGCCGCGGCGGACCTGGTTTCGGCTCACCGAGTCGCAGCCGTGAGCGTCACTTCGGGGCGAATGAGCCGGAGGGAGATTCATTAGGTCACGGTTCGCGAACTTTGCTTGACACGCAAATAGCACCGGGATATTCTCGCCATACTACAAAATGAAACCGACTTTCATATTACGGAATAAGCCTTGTGTCCTCATCTGTCCGGATCGTCTCTGGCCGGGGGTCGGGCGTCGAGAACAAAGAGCCACATTCACTCGCACTAATCAATGGAGAAAAGGAACCGTGTGATCATGAAGAAAAGTAGCTATATCGCGAGGGCGTTGGTCGCATCTGCGGCAGCGGTTTCGCTGGTTGCACTGGCAGGATGTGCCTCTGGCAGCTCAGGAGACAACGGCGGTAGCGATGAGGGCGGTGCCGATACGATTCGAATAGTGACCTCCGTGTCGAACTCAGTCCCATACATCGTGCTTCAAGCCGCGGACAAGATCGGAGTCTTCGACGACACCGACCTAAATGTCGAGCTTGTGCAGGGAACGACCCCGACGATTGGCCAAATTCTCGCCGGCGGCCAAGCTGACGTTGCGCTCGCAGATGGTCCGACCCTGTATGCGACGATTGCTCAGGGGCTCCCGGCGACGATTGTCGCAGCGAATGACCTCGAGTGGGACACACGATTTATTGTCGGTGCGAACTCGGATGTGCAGTCCGTAGAGGACCTCAAGGGCGCTAATTTCGGCATCACCGGGCGCGGCGGCCCAGGCGATTATTCGATCGCGAAGCTGGCCAATGAACTAGGGTGGACCGAAGAGGATTACGAGGCAACGACGCTCAAAGATCTTCCCTCTATCATGGCCGCCCTTGACTCGGGAGCCATCGACGCGTTCCCGTGGGGCAGCGACGTCGGAATCAAGATGGAGACAGCAGGCACCGGTCGGATTCTCGCCAAAGCCTCTGACTATGTCGGGCCGAATGTTTTCCACGGGTACTCGGCGAGCAACGAGTACATCGAGAACCACTCGGACGCGCTGAAGGAATTCTTTGAGGTGTACTTCGCCGCTGTGGAACGCGTCCAGGACGATAAGGAGCTACTCGTCGGAATCATGGTGGATGACTGGGATATTGATCCCGAGGCAGCAGAAGCCATCTTCGATGAGGGAGCCTTCCAGCGTATCTCGACGGACGGAGTCATTGGCGAAGAGAACCTGAAGGGCATGGCTGATGCCGCGGCGTTTGCCCTCGAGGACGAATCTGTGAAGGACGGCGAAGCTCCGTACACCTACTGGAAAGACCTGTGAACAAAATAGGCATAGTCGATTCATCGACCAAGGCACTGAGCGTCTCAGATGATCGCGGGACCTCCCGCCGCCGGAAGAGTTCTTCTCCGGCGGCGGGGGCCGCCCCGCGCGCGCGAGTCAACCTGTGGGTCCTAGGGATTCTGATTGGCGTCGCGGCGCTTTGGCAGATTGCGTCGAGCACCCATCTCATCGACAAGAAGTTTGTCTCTGACCCGCTCTCGATTCTCACGAGCCTCGGCAGGATATTCACCGATGCCACCGCGCTAACGGCAATTGGCCAGACCCTCTATGCCGTGGTCGTGAGTTTTGTTCTCGGAGCGATCATTGGCATCGTGCTTGGATTCTTCATCGGCTTAAATGCGACGGTCCGGGCAGCGTACTTCCCGATTGTCCGCGTACTGATGGGAATCCCGACGGTCGTCTTTCTACCGTTACTTATCCTCGCCTTCGGGCTCAGCACGACGGCTGGCATTGCGTTTGCGACACTCGTTTCATTCGTGCAGGTCGTGGTCAATGTCGTAGCAGGCATCGACCTCATCGATCCCAAGTACTATCGCGTAGCGCACGCATTCAACGCATCAAAATGGCACCTCTTCTTCCACGTTGTGGTGAGTGGGGCGGCACCGGGTATCTTCGCGGGTCTCTATCACGGCCTTCGCAATAGCTTCATTGGTGTTGTCATCGCACAGCTCTACATCTCAGCCGCTGGAGGTGTCGGCTTTCTCGTTTACCTATGGACGAACAACTTCCAGATAGATGATGCTATGGCGCTGATCCTCCTGATGGGTGCAATCGTCATCATTGTGGGAACCAGCTGGAAGTTCGTCGAAGCCCGAGTCACCTCCTGGCAGCAACGCTAAACGGTGCAGATCTCTCAAAGGAAAATCAAGTGTCTCAGTTAGTCGTAGAAGACCTCTCGGTGGAATACACTTCGATGTCGGGTGACCGGTTCACGGCCTGCACCGATATCAACCTCACCATCGAGAGCGGTGAGTTCGTCACCATCATCGGGCCGAGCGGATGCGGAAAGTCGACACTACTCCACTGCTTGGGAGGGCTGCTTCAGCCGTCCGGCGGATCCGTTAAACTCGGCGAGAGCGTCGTGGACAGCCCAGATCCGCACAAAGCCTCGTTCGTGTTTCAGGATTACAGCTTGTTCCCATGGAAGTCGGTTGTAGACAATGTCGGGATGGGCCTGAAGTTTGCGGGTGGATCTAAGAAGGAGGTCGCTGCGCAGGCTCGGGAGAAGCTGGAGTTTGTCGGCTTGACGCGATTCGCTGATCGCTACCCGCGCGAACTGTCCGGCGGCATGCAGCAGCGCGTGTCGCTCGCGAGAGCGCTGGCCCTAGAACCGCAGATTCTTCTCATGGATGAGCCCTTCGGGGCGTTGGACGAGCAAACTCGTCGTGCGCTCGGTGAGGAGATGTCGCAGATTCTTCGTGCCGCCGGGCAGACGGTGGTGCTCATCACGCACAGCCTCGATGAAGCTATCTTCTGGGCCGATCGTATCGTTGTGATGAGTGCGTCGCCGGGGCGTATCGCAGAGGTCATCGAAGTTAAGCACCCGCAGCCACGTGACCTATCTTTCATGGCAACCGAGGAGTTCCAGCAGCTCAGGGTGCATCTTTTCGAGAAGGTGGAGTTCAACCAGCTGCAGCGAGGACCGAAGGTGTCCGCGTAACGGACCCACAGGGAGTTTGACGTGAGTAATAGTATGAAGGCTTCTCATCTGGCTAAGGTGTGGGGGCTCCGCCTGCTCCTGTTCGCGGTCATCGTGATCGCATGGGTGTTCGGCACCAATGTGGGCGGTATTTCGACCCTCATCTTGCCAAAGATCACGGACGTGTTGCGAGCCTGCGTCGAGTTGCTTGGGACGGCGGACATCTGGGCCAGGATTGGTGTAACAGTCCTCGAGATGGTCATTGCGTTTTTGATCGCTGCTTCGGCGGGGCTCGTCGCTGGCTTCTTGCTCTCGCGTCGAGAGATGACGGGTCGGGTTGGTGAGATCCTGCTGTCATGGGGTTATATGTTCCCGATCGTGCTCCTATACCCGATGTTCCTGCTTTGGACGGGAGTGGGAATAGAGTCGAAGATTCTCTACGGCGCAGTGAACGGATTCTTCCCTATTGCGTACAACGTGACGCTCGGATTGCGTAACGTCGAAGAACGTTACCTGAAGGTGGGGCGGGCGTTCCGTGCGTCGCCACTGCACACCGACATGGTCATCAAGATGGGTGCAGCTCGGCCAATGATTCTGTCAGGGTTGCGCCTCGGAGTTGCGCTTGTAACCATTTCCGTGGTGGTCGCAGAGCTGCTCGGCTCAACGACGGGTCTTGGCAATGCATTGCAAGAGGCTTCCACGCGGTTTAACGCTGTCGATCAGTATGCATTGACCATCCTGCTTATCGCATTGACCGCGGTCTTGCAGGTGATTATGGAACGTGCTCTGAGAAGTCGACACGGCTGACGTGGTGGAAGCCGAGGCGGAGACCTACATGAATAATAAGGATAGAGCTGGAGTGCTGCACCTCCTGCAAGCCGACGACGAGTCCACATGGAAACTCGGCTACTTCGACCACGCCGCGGAGCCAGTGCTACATGTCGAATCCGGCGATCGAATCAGATACGAGTCGATTCCGTCGGGATACGGTGGCAACAGCGCAAGCGTCAGAACTGTCGAGGACGCCATGGCTCTTCGCTCACGGTTTCCCGAATGGGGGCCGCACACGGTCGTCGGGCCGGTGAGCGTCGAGGGGGCGGTGCCTGGGGATGTGCTCGAGGTCCGGTTCCAGGACCTTATTCCTGCCTCGCCGGCAGTGAACGTTTGTCTGCCCGGTGAGTTAGGTCTTGGTTCGAAGCCTGCCGAGTATCCCGATGGCTTTGTTCGAAGGTTTGAGTTTGAGCGGGATGCAACGAGCGTACAACTCAACGACGATGTGTCGATTCCGCTCGCACCGTTCCCTGGGATTGTGGCGGTGCAGCCGGGGGAGCCGGGCTCCCACAGCACGATGCCACCAGGGGTATTCGGCGGAAACATGGATCTCAAGGACCTGACCGCAGGGTCAAGGCTGTTTTTGCCAGTTCATCAACCTGGCGGGATGCTTTACGTAGGGGATTTTCATGCGGGGCAGGGAGATGGTGAGGTCAATCTCCAAGCTCTAGAAATGGGCGCGGAGCGGCTCGACGTGCAAGTACTCCTGCATTCCAAGGAGCACATCGGGCTGGTGAGTCCGATTGCGGAGACCCGCGACGAGTGGATCATTCTTGGCTTCGGTTCCGACATCGATTCGGCATTTCAGGACGCGCTCGGGAACGTTCTCAGGTTCCTGACAAGCAAAGCGGATCAAACGGCGGACGATGCGTACTGTCTCGCGAGCGTCGCAATTGATTTCAGGATGACGCAAGTGGTCAGTACCGTCAAAGGCGTGCATGGCGTGATTCCAAAAAGCGTGTTCGGTTCCCGGATTACTGAACGGTTAGAGGGCCTATTCGGCCAGTTCCCGTCCGGTGACTAGCGGTTGCGTGGCCGCGAGGCCCATGAGGAGTGAACGATTGCCATAGGGCTGCTTTGGATAGTCGCAGGTGTCATTATCGGAGCGATCCTGCAGCGGAGCGCGGGCCTCGGACTCGCTCTGATCCTGTCGCCGATCGCGGTGGCAGTGATGGGGCCCGCCTCCGGTGTGATCCTCGTGAACCTCATCGCGGTGTGCTCTTCGCTGCTGATCATTCCGAATGTGTGGCGCGACATCGATTGGCACCGACTCTATCCGATCGCACTCGCCGCGATTCCGGGAGTGCTGCTGGGGGCGTGGCTGACTGTGGCGCTGGACACGGCGTGGCTCGAATTGCTCATCGGTGTCAGCCTGGTCGTCGGACTGATCGCCACCATTGTTGTCCCGAAGCGACAGGCTCCGCGGGAACTACCCGTACGCCGGTTCTTCTTAGGCAGCGCCGCGGGCATGGTGAGCACTACGGCCGGATCAGGAGGGCCGGTGATCCTCATGTACGCTTCTATGGCAGGCTGGCCGTTCAGAACTTTGGCAGCAACGATTCAGCCGTACTTCACGTCGACGGCGCTCTTCGCGATGATTTCGAAGACGATCGCGAACCCAGCGAACTTTCCGAGACTTCATGCGTTGGAGTGGCTGAGCGTGCTTGCTGCGGTGATCGTCGGCGTCATGGTCGCCAATCGGCTTGCGCGACGGATTCCAGTGCGGGTGGCAAAGATAGGGGCATATGCGATCGCGATTCTGGGTGCGTCGATCACGATGATTCGTGCCGTCAACGGGTTGCTCTAACAGACTGCGTCGATCCGGAGGTGCGAGGATGGATCGGTGAGCGCGCCTGTCGACGATCTGTTCTCTCAGCTTTCCCGAGCGCCCGACTTCGACGCGCCCGAGCTGCGCGCCTACGACAGCGCTGACCGGCTGCTGCTCGAGACCGCAGCAGGAGTCAGGGGGTCGAGCGGGTTTGCGCGGGGTGTCGGAGCCCTCGGTCCCGGTCGGGTGGTTGTTATTGGGGATCGCCACGGGGCGCTGACACTCGGAGCGGTTGCGGTGCTCAGCGCTGCCGAAGTCAGGGTGCATCAGGACCCGCTGCTTGCAAGGCGCGCGCTGGACGCGAATGCGCGTCGCCTTGGTCTCGAGGGAAAGTATTCGCAGCACGAGCTCGACAGTGCCCTGCTCACGGGAGCGACCCTGGTGCTCATGCAGCTGCCGAGGTCGCTCAGCGAACTCGAGCAGATCGCCTGGAGCATCGCGCGGCACGCCGAGCCTGACGTCACCGTGCTCGCCGGGGGCCGGGACAAGCACATGAGCCGCGGCATGAACGATGTGCTCAGTCGGTACTTCGCAGACGTTTCGGCGGGGCTCGGGAAAAGTAAAGCTCGGGTGCTCACTGCACAGGACCCCAGGCCCCGGCTCGACGTCGAGGAGCCCCCGTTTCCGGTTCGCGGGAGTGATCCCGAGCTCGAGTTCGACCTGGCTGCGTTCGGCGCGACGTTCGGCGGCGCGACTCTCGACCACGGTAGCCGGCTTCTCCTACGGACGCTGCGCGAGGACCCGCCCGGCGCACCTCCTCGTCGCGTACTCGATCTGGGCTGCGGTAATGGGGTGCTTGCGACCTGGGCGGCGCGCGCGTATGCGCGGGCCGAGATCCTCGCCACTGACCAATCGGCGGCAGCCGTAGCCGCGACCAAACTGACCGCGACCTGGGCGGGGGTTGCGGATCGTGTGCGGGTCGATCACGCCGATGGCACCGAAGCAGTGCCCGAGGGGTGGGCCGATCTCCTGTTGCTCAACCCGCCGTTTCACTCGGGAGCAATCGTGCATGCGGGCGTTGGGCGACGTCTTGTCCGCGAGGCCGCCCAGGCGCTGGCTCCCGGGGGTGAGCTGCGACTCGTGTTCAACTCGCACCTCGCCTATGGGCCCCTCGTCGCGCAAGCGGTCGGTCCCATCGCCCAGCTCGCCCGAGACCGGACTTTCACGGTGCTGCGTGCCATCAAGAAAGTAACAAAAAGGTAACGAAGTTCGCTAGGCTGGTTCCCATCGCACGCCGTAGTTCGATGGGAGGTGCACGATGCATCGCAGTCGCGAGTGGTCCGGGCTTCCTGTGATCAGATCGGGCTCGCTCGCGTGGATGCTCACCACCCTGCTCGTGATCACTGTCTCGCTTGATCCGACGGCGGCTTTGGCCGAGACTCCGATGCAGCTGCGTGGTGCGTTGCAGACAGGGCGGACCGTAGGTGTGGTGGCCCACCGGGGTGCCGCAGCACACGCGCCGGAGAACACGCTCGCAGCGTTCGAGCTGGCGATCAGTAACGAGGGCACGGACTTCGTGGAGACCGATGTGCAGCTTACGGCCGACGGGGTACCCGTGCTCATGCACGATCCCGACCTTGACCGCACGACCAACGGCACCGGCCCGCTTGCGTCGCGCACGCTTGCGGAGATCCGCGAGCTTGACGCGGGGAGTTGGTTCGACGAGAGATTTCGCGGCGAGCGGGTGCCCACATTCGAAGAGTTCGTGGATCTCTTGGGGCCCGCCCCGGTGCGGGCGTACGTTGAGCTGAAGGGACCGTGGCCGCAGGAGCGCGTGGCCGAGGTGGTGGAACTGCTGCGTGCGAGGTCCCTCTCGAACCGGATTGTCCTCGCGTCCTTCGAACGGGATACCGTGCAAGCGGTGCGCGAACTGGGCCCGGAATTCGCCGTCATCCTACAAACGAGAAAACTCGACGCGAGCACCGTCGATTTCGCGGTCGGGCTGCAGCTGTCGGGCGTCTGCGCCAGAGACAAGCTGCTCAGGCAGCACCCCGCGGCGCTGCAGACCCTGCGCGAGGCCGGTATCGGTGCCTTCGCCTATACGTTGAACTCGCGTGGCCAGTGGCAGCAAGGGCAGGACCTCGGCATTGATTTCTTCATCACTGACGATCCGCCCGCGCTCGTCGCCTGGCGTGATGATGATTCGAACTGACAAACTGGTGGATGGCGCGGAATGACCGCGCAACCGAGCACGGACGCCAGACCGGCGGACACCAGGAGGCACAGGCATGTCGCAGACGCACCGGGTCACCATCGGCCGCTCAAACATTGAGATTGCGCCGTTCGCACTCGGCGGCAACGTCTTCGAGTGGACCGCGGACCGAGACGCGTCGTTCGACGTGCTCGACGCGTTCACCGCGGGAGGCGGTGACTTCGTCGACTCGCCTGACATGTACTCCGCTTGGGTTGCCGGGCACTCCGGCGGCGAGAGCGAGCGCATCATCGGCGAATGGATGGCTTCGCGCGGCAACCGGGATCAAGTGGTGATTGCGACAAAGGTCTCCCGGCACCCGCAGTTCCCGGGACTGTCGGCGTCGAACATCGCGGCAGCCGTCGACGCGTCGCTCGAGCGCCTGGGAACCGACGTGATCGACCTCTACTACGCGCACTTCGACGATCCCGAGACCCCGCTGGAGGAGACCGTGGAAGCTTTCTCCCGGCTCGTCGAAGCGGGGAAGATCCGAGCGATCGGCATCTCGAACTACACGGCCGAGCGCGCGGCCGAGTGGATGCGCATCGTCGAGTCGGGCGGATGGCACGCGCCGGTCGCGTTGCAGCCCCAATACAACCTGGTGGACCGCGAGTTCGAGACGAATGGGCTTCGGGAATTCGCCGAGGATCACCAGCTCGCGGTGTTCCCTTACCTCTCCCTCGCGAAGGGATTTCTTGCGGGCAAGTATCGTGACGCCTCGCAGGCCTCCAGTCCCGGAGCGAGCGTGCACGCCGAGTGCGCTCTCTCGTTTCTCGATGCACGCGGCCGTGCCGTGCTTGCGGAGCTCGATGCGATCGCCGCGGCTCACGGTGTCGAGGTGGCGTCCGTCTCTCTCGCCTGGGTACGGCAGCAGCCGACCATTACTGCTCCGCTCGCGAGCGCGAGCCGCCTGGAACAGGTCGCTCCGCTTCTTGCATCGCTCTCGCTCACGCTCTCGGATGACGAGATCGCTCGACTGAACGCTGCAAGCCGGTGAGTGACGAGCCGGTAACCCCCACACCCGAGCGGTCGACCTCGGGCGTCGGGCCGTGGCCGGGCGGGCGAGGCCAGTGGCCGACCGAGCCCTATTACGATCCTGAGCTTCTCGAGCACGGAGACACACGCAACGTCGTCGATCGGTACCGATACTGGCGCACCGAGGCGATCAAAGCCGACCTGGATCAGCAGCGCCACTCGTTCCATGTCGCGATCGAGAACTGGCAGCACGACATGAACATCGGCTCGATCGTGCGCAGCGCCAACGCCTTCGGCGCCGACACCGTGCACATCGTGGGCCGTCGGCGCTGGAACAAGCGCGGCGCGATGGTCACCGATCGCTACCAGCACGTCGAGCACCGCCCCGACATCTCCTCGCTCGTGAAGTGGGCTGCCGACGAGGGCATCGCCATCATCGCGATCGACAACGTACCGGGCTGCGTGCCGATGGAAACCTTTGACTGGCCCGAGCGGTGTGTGATGCTGTTCGGGCAGGAGGGGCCGGGGCTCACCGATGAGGCGATCGCCGCCGCGCGGGCGGTCGTCGAGATTTCGCAGTACGGTTCGACCCGATCCATCAATGCGAGCGCGGCCGCAGCCGTCGCGATGTACAGCTGGGTGATGCAGCACTCGCCGCTGCGTCCGCGCTGATCCCCTGTCGCGCTACCTGACTTTCGGCATCGCGCGCCCCTCGAAGTGCACGTACGGCTCCCCGGTCGGCAAGGTATAGAACTTCAACGAGGACCAGGTCTGCGTGCCGGGCGAGCGCAGCGCGAACAGCCCCTCGCTCACGGGCACTAGGTCGAACTCTTCGACCGGGTTCGACAGCGCCTCTGCCGCGACGCCCGACGTGGTGCAGCGCATGCGCAGTCCATCTTCCTCTTCGAACACCTCGAGCAGCACGCTCTCCCGTGCGTAGCTGCCGAGGTACGGCGCGACGTCGGCGCGGTACGGCTCCTCAGGCGGGCCGAACGGTTCGGGCATCGACACCCCGGCCAGCGTCGTGAAGATCTCGTTGTAGAGCTCGTGGAAGAGGTCGGCAGCGTTGCCGCCGTTCGTGAGCAGGGCCACCGCGATCTGCTGTTCGGGCAGAATCCGCAGGAACGCCGACTGCCCAATCGTGTTCCCGTCGTGGCCGTAGAGCCGCGCGCCGTTCCAGTCGAAACGGATCCATCCGAGCCCCCAAGAATCACCGAGCGGGTGGGGGTCCGGTACCTCAACCTGAAAGCTGGTCATCTGCTCCGCGCAGTCGGCGGAGAGCAGGCGTGTCCCGTCCGGGGCGAGCCCGCCCGCAAGATGCAGCCGGGCGAAGGCGAGCAGGTCGGCCGCCGAGCAGGAGATCAGTCCTGCGGGGCCGACGGAGCGTGGCAGGGACCAGGTGGACGTGGGGACCGGCCCGTGCTCGTCCGCACCGACATGCCCCACGGCGGCGCGGTGCAGCAGGGCTTCCTCCGGCAGCGTGACGGTGCGCTCGAGCCCGAGCGGGACAACCAGGCGTTCGCGGATCGCCGCATCCCAACTGAGGCCGGTGACCTGCTCGACCACCCGACCCATCAGCACGTACCCGGAGTTGCAATAGGAGAAGGTCGCGCCGATCGGGTGGTTCTGTGGCACATCGGCGAGCGCGTCGACATATCTTGCTACGCAGTCGTCACCTCGGCCGGTGTCGGTGAAGACATCGCCGTCGATGCCGCTGGTGTGGGCCAGCAGGTGACGCATCGTCACCTGCGCGGTGACCGCTGGATCCGCGACCCTGAACTCAGGCAGCATCTCGACAATCGGGGCATCGAGGTCAATCTTGCCCTCGTCGACGAGCTGCATGACGAGCGTCGCCGTCCAGACCTTCGAAATCGAGCCGATCTGAAACAGCGAATCATCGGTAGCCACGACGCCAGTCCGCGTATTCAGCACGCCGAAGCTGGAAATCGCGGGAGCCTCGCCGAGGCGCAGGATGCCGAGCGCAGCCCCCGGAACCCCGTGCACCGAGGCGAGCTCGCTCAGCCGCTGCCGCCAGTGTGCGGCATCGAGACGTGCCTGTCGAACGGGAGTCCCCGCCGCCGGGGCGTACCGCTCGACCCAGTCGACGATCCGCTCGTTCCAGTCAGCGCGGTGCGAGGGTGTTCCCGAGAGCACGAACATGTGCGAACCGCCTGGGTAGAGCACCAGTTCCGTTGGCACCTCGCGTTCGCGCAGCGCCGTGAACCACTGCTCGGCCTGACCCACAGGGCAGCGCTCGTCTGCCCCGCCGTGCACGATGAGGGTGGGGGTGCGCACCTGATCCACCCGGGTGAATGGAGATTGCTCAGCCAGCCGCTCAGGATCCTGCCACGGCAACGCCCCGTTCTCGAAGCGCGCGAGGAAGTGCCCCTCGTCCGAAGTCCCCGCCATGCTTGTCAGGTCGGCCACGACGCCACCGGCGACCGCGGCGGCGAAACGGTTGTCGCGCGAGGTCAGGTAGCAGGTCATGAATCCGCCGTAGCTGTAGCCGGTCAGCGCGAGGCGCGTGGGATCGGCGAGCCCCTCTGCGACGAGCCGGTCGATGGGCTCGAGAAAGTCGTTGGCGTCGCTCGTGCCCCAGCCGCCGAGCACACCCCGGAGGAACGCCTCGCCGTACCCGTCGCTGCCGCGCGGATTGAGGGTGAGCACCGCCCACCCGCGTGCGACGAGCTCGTGATGGTAGGCATGAAACGGGTCGGCAGCGCCGTGCCAGGCATTGTGCGGACCGCCGTGCACATCGAGCAGGAGCGGGAGCGGGCCCGTGCGAGCGGGGTCGCGGCGCAGCCATCCGTGTACGACCGTACCGTCGGAGATGGTGAAGCTGCGCCGCTCAGCGGGGATCACCTCGGCGACGCCGGCCGAGTGCCCCGTGAGCGTTTTCGACTGCCCCGAGTCAAGATCGAGGAGGACGACTTCTCCGAACGACGTGTCGGTCGCGACGATTGCCGCCGCCCTGCCGCCCGCAACCGACGCCCCCGAGACCTGGTTGGTGTCGGCAATCAATGGGCGATGGATACCTGCCGGCGAATCGACATCGCCGCCGGTGAGACTGGTCGAGTAGAGGTGGGTGTAGCCCTGATCGCGAATGCAGTAGAGCAGCGCTTGGCCGTCGCAGGCGTACTGCGGCATGGCACCGGGATAGCCGGGGGCTCCCGGCATGACATTGCGATCGAGCTCGGCCGTGAGCGGTACCGTGTCCCCGTCGTCGATCGAGACGGCGTAGAGGTTCGCATTGCCAACTTCGGTGTCCTCGCGTCCAATGGCGACGAGTCGCATGCCATCGGGCGACCACGCCGCGACGATGAGCTGTCCGCGCGAAGATGTGATGCGGCGTGGCGGTGTGCTGCCGCCGTCCGCACCGGTCACGTAGATGACCTGATTGGCAACGAGGTCCGCATCTGGCCCGGTGCTGGTTGAGAAAGCGAGCTGCGCACCATCGGGAGACCATACCGGGGAGCTGGCGGACCAGTCGCCGCGCGTCAACTGCGTGGTGGTTCCGCGCGCAACGTCGACCACATGCACGTGTGTGCGCATGGAACCCCGCAGGCCCACGCCATCGACCTTGTAGTCCAGGCGCTGTGCCGACTGCGGGTTAGTGAGACGGTGACGAAACTCGGTGTCGCCGTCATCGGGCATCGCCGCAGTATCGACGGGCGCCGAGAACGCGATGCGGGTGCCGTCCGGCGACCAGATCGGGGCACCGGCACCGAGCGGTGCATCGCTCGCCTGGCGCGGTTCGCCGCCAGCCATGGGCAACACCCAGATCTGCGCAGGCGAGGAGTCATCACCGCGCAAGAAGGCCAGCTGAGAACCGTCGGGACTCCAGCTCGGCGCCTGATCGTTCGTTCCCCACGTGAGTTGCCTCGGTGCACCGCCCGCCGTCGGAGCGATCCAGAGGGCGCGCTCATCTCGGTCGGCCCCGCTGTTCGTGGTTCTCAGCACATACGCGACGTGCGCCCCATCGGGGGACAGCGCCGGCTGCTCCGGCAGCGGTACGGTGACGAGCGATTGGACCAGTGATCGACATTGGGTCACGGGATTCTCCTTGAACGTTAGGCCGATCCTCTGAGCGTATAGCTTGAGCCTTCGTTCAGGATTGTGCTCGCATGACGAGGCTTCGTATGAAGTTCGTGTGATCGGACGAGAACCGCTTCGAGGTCGCTGCAGCTCAAGAGACCGCTACGGGCGCGCAAGCATCGCCACCGAGAGGGCGGCGAGGGTTTCGCCGTCACTCAGGTCGGCGGCGAGCAAGTCCTCGATAAGCTCGAGGCGCTGGTAGAAGACCGAACGCGACAGATTCGCCTGTCTTGCGGCGAGCGATCGGTTCGTCGGGTGCTGCAGGTAGGCGGCGAGTACACGCTGCAGGTCCCTCGGATGGCCGGATCCAGTCACCGCGTCGTGCTCGATCAGCGGCGAGAGCATCTCCAACGAGAACTGCTGCATTTCTGGAGTGCTCGACAGGGTGCGTACGAGGTGAGCGAGCGGCCTCCGTGCTGCCTCCTGCACGAGCAAGCGCCCGATCCTCGCGGGGCTCTCGGTCGCTCCAGCTGCGCGCAACTGTTCGAGCGACGCGACGAGCTGCGAGAGGCGGCTCGCCGGCACCCCGAGCGCGAGGTGCGCCCGCCAGGCAGCAGGCGTCGAATCGGGCACGAGCATGTCGAGTTCGCGCGAGAGTCGCACACCGAGCGCTGGAGTGTTAGGGGGCACGGAGACGATGGCGAGCAGGGAGTGCGCCTCCTCTGCGATCAGCAACCTGCCGTGCGGGGCGACCGCGCGCCGCAGCGCGGTCTCGAGCGTTGCGTGCTCCAGTGACACGTGTCCGCCGAACTCGCCGATTCCCCGAAGCGTGGCAGGGATCAGCGTCCGACCAGCGACCGGCAGCCCTGCCGCCGCCAACTGCGTCTCGAGTTCAGTGTCGTTGCGGTACCGTCCGCTGAGCAACAGCTCGAAGACCCGCTTCGATGACAGCTGCAACCACTGATCCTCGTCGGTATCGGCCAGCCTGCCCAGTGCCAGCGCAAACGCGCCGAGCTCCAACACCGTGCGGCGCCCCGCCGGATGCGAGGGGCCGGGCAGCGCCGTGAGGTGCCCCCAACGCCGACCCCGGGCCTCCACGCTGACGCGCGCACTGCCACGGGGCAGGATCGGGTCGCCTTCGTGGCCCCAAGGAGTGAGCGCATCAGTTGGATCGTCGCCGCGCGCCGCGAAGGCGACGACGCGGTGCGCCGAATCTTCGAGGATCACGGTCGCCTCGAGCGTTTCGGCGAGGCGTTCGATCACGTAATCGACCGGGCTGCGGTTGAGGCCGAGCTCGGTGAGCATCGCGTGCACCTGCTCGCGGGCCTCGAGCGCCTCGGTGTGTGCGGCGAGTATGCGCTGATGCACGCGCTGCGTGACCTGCACGAAGCGGATCTCGCGGTGCAGCAGGATCAGTGGCACCTGCGCCTTGTCGCAAGCTCGCACGAGCGGATCGGGGGCGTTGCGAAGCGCGCTGCCCAGTTCGAGCACGATCGCGGATGCGCGGGCCACCAGGGCGTTCGAGAGCGTCTCGAGCTGCTCAACGGAACGCGGCCATCCCGCACCCGTGGTCAGCACGAGTTCGTCGCCTTCGAGTAATGCCGCCGCGCCAGGGCCAGCCACCACATGTGCCCAGCGGATCGAGCGGTCAAGGCCCGCCTCGCCCGCCACAATCTCAGGCTCGCCACGAACCACCTCGGGCAGACGGAGCACCTCCGTCACGATCGGCAGTGGCGACTGCGCAGCTTCATTCATAGCTCGATCATACAAACTGTCCGAGTATCTGCGACATTGCGGATGGTGTGACGATACTCCTGCATTGATCCGCCTGAAATACTTGTGACACGTTCATCTGTGCAATCGAACAAATTGACTAGAACATGAGAGAGGCCGCAGTCATGGCACGCATTCCCCACGTGATCGCTGGCGAGAGGATCACCGACGCCGAACGCACCCAGCCCGTCTACAACCCCGCGACCGGCGAGGTGCAGCACGAGCTCAGCATCGCCTCAGCGCAGACGGTCGAGCGGGCGATCGCTGCAGCCGCTGCGGCACTGCCGAAATGGCGCGCGACGAGCCTCACCAAGCGCGCCGACGTGTTCTTCCGCCTGCGGCAGCTGCTGAAGGAACGCACCCCTGAGCTCGCGGCCATTGTCACGAGCGAGCACGGCAAGGTGCTGAGCGATGCTGCGGGCGAGGTGGCGCGCGGTCTCGAGAACGTCGAGTTTGCCGCGGGCCTGCTGCACCTGCTCAAGGGCGAGCGCGATGAGCAGGTGTCCACGGGCATCGACGTGCACTCGGTGAAGCAACCCGTCGGGGTGGTCGCGTGCATCACACCGTTCAACTTTCCGGTCATGGTGCCGCTGTGGATGATCGCGAGCGCGATCGCCTGCGGCAACACGGTCGTGCTGAAGCCGAGCGAGCGCGACCCCTCGGCCTCCGTGTTCATCGCCGACCTCTTCCGTGAGGCCGGGCTGCCCGACGGCGTACTGAACGTCGTGCACGGCGACAAGGTCGCGGTCGATACGCTCATCGACAGCAAGACCGTGAGGGCCGTCAGTTTCGTCGGCTCCACGCCCATTGCGAAGTACATCTACGAGCGGGCCGCTGCGAACGGCAAGCGCGTGCAGGCGCTTGGCGGCGCGAAGAACCACATGATCGTCATGCCCGATGCCGACCTCGACATGTCGGCAGATGCCGCAGTGTCCGCCGCGTATGGCTCGGCCGGTGAGCGCTGCATGGCCGTGTCCGTCGTGGTCGCGGTGGGCGGCATCGGCGACGAGCTGGTGCAGAAGATCGCCGAGCGCATGAAGACCCTCAAGATCGGTGACGGCACCGACCCCGCGAGCGAAATGGGGCCGCTGATCACCGCTGAAGCAAAGGAGCGCGTCGAGTCGTATGTCGCCGGAGCCGAGGCGGAGGGCGCGACCATCGTCGTCGACGGTCGAGAGGCGAAGTTCGAGGGCGGCGGGTTCTTCACCGGCGTCACCCTGCTCGACCACGTGCAGACCGACAGCAAGGTGTACCGCGACGAGATCTTCGGCCCCGTGCTCGCGGTCGTGCGCGTCGACACCTACGACGAGGGGGTGCAACTGATCAACGAGCACCAGTTCGGCAACGGCACAGCAATCTTCACCCGCGACGGCGGCCTCGCCCGGCAATTCGAGTTCGAGGTCGAGGCGGGCATGGTCGGCATCAACGTGCCGATCCCCGTGCCGGTCGGCTCGTTCTCGTTCGGCGGGTGGAAGGATTCGCTGTTCGGCGACGCGCACATTTACGGGCCCGAATCGATCAATTTCTACACGCGCTCGAAGGTCGTGACCACCCGTTGGCCCGACCCCGACCAGTCGAAGGTCGACCTCGGCTTCCCGAGCAATAGCTGAGCGGTGATCCTCGCCCGACCATTTGAAGAAACGGAACGCAACATGAGCGACTACATCGATCTCACCGGAACCCCGCAGCGCTTCGGCGACACCGAGGCGCAGCGCGAGGTGCGCGCGAACGACCGCGAGTACGTCTTCCATTCCTGGTCGGCGCAGGGCCAGATCAATCCGCTGCCGATCGCGAAGGGAGAGGGTGCCAAGTTCTGGGATTACGACGGCAACGAATATCTCGACTTCTCCTCGCAGCTCGTGAACCTGAATCTTGGGCACCAGCACCCTGAGCTGGTCAAGGCGATCCAGGATCAGGCCGCCCGCATGACCACCATTCAACCGGCCTTCGCCAACGATGTGCGGGGTGAACTCGCCAAGCGAATCGTCGAGCACTCCTTCGAGGGTGCCCGCTCGGTGTTCTTCACGAACGGTGGTGCGGAGGCGATCGAGTACGCGGTGCGCTTGGCGCGCCAGTCGAGCGGCAAGCGCAAGATCCTGACCCGCTACCGCTCGTACCACGGCTCGACGGGCACCGCGATCACCATGACGGGTGAACCTCGCCGCTGGGCGAACGACGTCATCGACGGAGAGGTCGTGCACTTCTTCGGGCCCTTCGCCTACCGCAGCGCGTTCTGGGCGTCGACCCCCGAAGAGGAGTGCGAGCGGGCGCTCGCGCACCTCGAACAGCAGATCCAGCTCGAGGGTGCCAGCACCATCGCAGCGATCGTGCTCGAGACGGTGACCGGCACCAACGGCGTGCTCGTGCCGCCTCCCGGCTACCTGCCCGGCGTCCGTGCGCTGTGTGACAAGTACGGCATCCTGATGATTTGTGACGAGGTCATGGTCGGTTTCGGCCGTACCGGCGAGTGGTTCGCGTACCAAGCGTTTGACGTCAAGCCAGACCTGGTGACTTTTGCCAAGGGTGTGAACTCGGGCTACGTGCCGCTCGGTGGTGTCGTGATCAGCGAGGCCATTCATAATGCGTTCGAGGATCGCGCCTTCCCCGGCGGACTCACCTACTCAGGGCACCCGCTGGCCTGCGCGGCGGGCGTCGCCACCTTCGACATTTTCGAGCGCGACGGGATCATCGAACGAGTGCGAGACCTTGGTGCTCGCGTGGTGGAGCCGCGCCTGCGGGAACTGTTCGAGAAGCACCCGTCCGTCGGCGAGTATCGCGGCAAGGGCCTGTTCTGGGCGCTCGAACTCGTCACCGATCGGGCGACCCGCGAACCCCTGATCCCATTCAATGCCTCCGGCGAGGCCGCAGCACCGTTCAATGCGGTCGTCGCCGAGTGCAAGAAGCTCGGACTGTGGCCCTTCGCTGCCGGCAACCGCCTGCAAATCGCGCCGCCGCTGATCATCAGCGAGGACGACCTGATCCGGGGACTCGACATCATCGACGAGGCGCTGAACGTCGCCGACTCGTACTATGTCGGTAAGTAGGCGTCGATAGGAAGTGCAAAGGAGCACCATGGCGAAGTACCGAGTACAGAATCCCGCGACCGGAGAGATCCTCGAGACGTTCGAGAACGCGACGGACCGCGAGATCGACGAAGCAGTCGCGAGTGCCGACTCCGTGTACCGCGAGTGGCGTGAGCGCAGCGTGCAGGATCGAGCCGGCGTGGTGAAACGGGTCGCCGAGATCTTCGCGGAGCGTCGCGATGAACTCGCGCGGCTCATCGCACTCGAGATGGGTAAGTCTCTGCCTGAGAGCCTTGATGAGGTCGACTTCGCGACCGACATCATCGAGTACTACGCGGTGCACGGGCCCTCGCTGATCACCGACTACGAGATCCCGTCGACGATCCCCGGCAAAGCCGTGATCGAACACCTGCCGGTCGGAGTGCTGCTCGGCGTCATGCCATGGAACTTCCCGTACTACCAGGTCGCGCGTTTCGCCGCACCGAACCTGGTGCTGGGCAACACGATCCTGCTGAAGCACGCTGACATCTGTGCGCGCTCTGCCCTCACTATCCAGGAGATCATGGAGGAGGCCGGCGTGCCGGTCGGTGGGTACCAGAACGTATTCGCCTCGCACGAGCAGATCGCATCGATCATCGCCGATCCTCGTGTGCAGGGCGTATCGCTCACCGGGTCGGAACGTGCCGGTGCCATCATCGGCGCACAAGCGGGCCAGCACCTCAAGAAGTGCGTGCTGGAGCTCGGCGGCATCGACCCCATGGTGGTGCTCGACGCGGACGACGTCGCAGCGGTCGCGAAGCAGGCGTGGGAGTTCCGCACCTACAACGGCGGCCAGGTCTGCAACTCGAACAAGCGCCTCATCATCATGGACGACATCTACGACGAGTTCGTGGCTGAGCTCGTGCGTCTGGCCGATGGCCTGCGCCCGGGCGACCAACTGAACCTCGCCGACGGGGAATACGGGCCGCTGTCGACTCGCGCCGCGGCCGAAACCGTGCACGCGCAGGTGCAGAAGGCCGTAGCCGCCGGGGCGAGGCTGCTTGCCGGCGGAGAACTCTCGGATGGCCCCGGTGCCTACTACTCTCCTGCGGTGCTCGTCGATGTGCCCCGGGATTCCGAGTCGTACGGCGAGGAGATCTTCGGCCCCGTCGCGACCGTGTACCGGGTGTCGAGCGACGAGGAGGCCCTCGAGCTCGCGAACGATTGCGCGCTCGGACTCGGCGGCTCGGTGTTCTCGACCGACGAAGCGCGAGCGGCTCGCGTCGCGTCGAAGCTCGAGGTGGGCATGGCGCATGTCAACACGATCGCCGCCGAGGCAGCCGAGCTCCCGTTCGGCGGGGTCAAACGCAGCGGGTTCGGGCGCGAGATGGGCCCCGTCGGCATCGGCGAGTTCGCCAACAAGCGCCTCTACTTCGTCGCGAAGTGATGGCCACTGAGTCGTCAGGTTATGTCGACGGCGGAGCGAGCGCCTCGCTCAGCATTCCCAGAGTGCGCTCACGGGAACGGCGAGTCGCTTCTCCCCGAAGGCAAGGGTTTCGGTACCGGTGTAGAGCACGATGCCGGCAACCAGTTCATCACCCAAACGTGCGGCAAGGTGATTGATGCCGCGAAAGTCCTCCGGGCGCACCGTTGCTGAGGCTTTCACATCGAACGCGACAATGCGTCCCTGGCGATCCTCGAGCACAATATCGACCTCGACCTGGTCCTTCGTACGGTAATGGTGGAGCTCGGCTCTCGTGTGCGACCAGGTCAGCTGCCTCGCGAGCTCCATTGTCACGAAGCCTTCCAACAAACCCCCGAGCTGGCTCTCAGGGCGTCGTAGTGACGCCTCATTCTGACCGAGGAGGTTCGCTGCGATGCCCGAGTCGACAAAGGCCACTTTCGGAGTTGCTACGGCTCGTGCGCTGAGATTGCGCGACCACGCGGGTATTCGTTTGATGAGGAATACGGCCTCGAGTAAACCCAAGTATCGCGTCACCGTCTGCTGTGCGAGCCCAAGATCGTTTGCTATCGAACCTGGAGTGAGCAACCCCCCTGAACGCGCAGCCAACATGCGTACGAGTGCGCGCATCTGCGGGCCGCGCTCGATCTCTGAAAGTTGGATCACGTCTCGGTTGATGAGATCAGCCACGTAGTTGTCGAAGAATCTTTCGCGCCGCCGTCCGTTGCGAGCTACGGCCTCAGGAAACCCGCCCCGCACGACGCGTGCAATGTAGTCGTCACGGCCAAGTCCGCTGGTGTGCTTGAAGCGCGGCCCTGACTCGAATATCGCATCGATGAATCCGTCAGGTTTTGCATCAATCTCGCCCTGCGAGAGCGGCCAAAGCTCAATCGTCTCCATTCGACCAGGTAGGGCGTCGGGAACCGCCTTCAGTCCGAGTACCTGTGCTGACCCGGTGAGCAAATACTGGCCCGGTCGGGGATCGGTATCCACCTGCTCTTTGATTGCGAGAAGGAGGTCGGGGGCGCGTTGCACTTCATCAATTGCGAGGAGTTGCTGTGATTCGACGAAGGAGGTCGGGTCGAACTGGGCCGCTTGCCGAGTGGCCGCACGATCCAGGCTCCTCCATTCAGCATCGGTAGCTTTCACGATCTGCTGAACAAGCGTGCTTTTCCCGCACTGGCGCGCACCCGTGATGAGTACTACCCGCGTGTCCTTGAGTGCCTCAGCAACCGTCTCCTGTGAGTGCCGCGGCAGGATCCTGCCAATAGGTGAAGTGAGCGCAGCATTCATGCGGCTATTCTGGCACGAATGTAAGTTTCGTCGCTATCCACGTGTAAGTTTGGCCGCTGGATTCGTGTAAGTTTTGTCGCTATAGAGATGTAATTCTGGCCGCTCGTCCTCCTGAAGTTTCGCCGGAGTACGCAGCCGAGCGGTGACGGCAAGCTCTTTCGCCTTGTCTGCTTGCGTGCGGGGTAGCCGTGCTCGAGTGCATAGATATGCTATATAATTTGTGCTAGTATGCTTCGCGTGAGCGACAAGGATCTACCGGCGGTGCCGAGCGAAGAACTCTCGACAGTTGCCGTCGAGCTCGTCCGCTCCGCCTCGCGGCTGACCCGCAAGGTCGGCCGAGTCGCGGGCAAGAGCTATTCATCGGCGGCCTGGCGCGTGCTCTCCGATCTGGAGCAGCACGGCCCCACGCGCATCAGCGATCTCGCGGCGCAGCAGCACATCAGGCAGCCGAGCATGACGACCCTCGTCCGCCGTCTGGAAGACGAGGGATGGCTCGAACGCGAACCAGACCCCAGTGACGGGCGAGCGATCCTGGTGCGTCTCACGAGCGCCGGCACCGACGCGTTGAACGACTACCGGCGGGTGGCCGCTGAACAGATCGTGCCGATCCTCGCCGAATTCGACGAGACCGACCGCCGCACGATTGCTCGCGCCATCGCGCTCATGCAGCGACTCAGCGACCTCGACTGACGGCCCAGCCGCCGCACCACTGCACACCATTCGTAACACCATAAGGAGAGATGACGAACGCCTCGACCCCGATAGACGCAACATCCGCGAAGCGATCCTCGATCTTCAAACAACCCTTGGCCGTGTGGGCCATCGCCTTCGCCGCGACCATCTCGTTCATGGGCATCGGCCTCGTCGACCCGATTCTGCCGGCGATCAGCCGCGAGCTCGGAGCAACCCCCGGCCAGACGATGTGGCTCTTCACGAGCTATCTGCTCATCACCGGCATCGCCATGTTCTTCACCAGTTGGGTGTCCGGCCGGGTCGGCGTTCGGAAGACGCTCGTGTTCGGCTTGATCCTGATCATTCTGTTCGCGGCTCTTGCGGGCGCTTCGAGCACGGTCGGTGAGGTTATCGGCTTCCGCGCGGGCTGGGGCCTCGGCAATGCGCTGTTCATCTCGACGGCGCTCGCCGCAATCGTGGGTGTCGCCTCGGGAGGCACGCGCCAGGCCATCGTGCTCTACGAGGCCGCGCTGGGCGTCGGGCTCGCCATCGGTCCGCTCGTCGGAGGAGCGCTCGGGGCCATTTCGTGGCGTGGTCCGTTCTTCGGCACCGCGGCACTGATGGCTATTGCGCTGGTCGCGATCCTCGCCATGCTGCGAGAACCGAAACTCAGCGAGCAACAGCAGGCAGAGGCGCGGCGCAACCGCCCATCGAGCGTGGCCGGATTCAAAGCGCTGCGCAACCGCTCACTGCTGGTGCTTGCTCTGGTCGCGCTGTTCTACAACCTCGGCTTCTTCGTGCTGCTCGCCTACACGCCGTACCCGATGGAGGCCGCGGCGCTTGCCGGAGGCACTGAGGAGTTCGGGGCGCACCAGCTCGGGTTCGTGTTCTTCGGATGGGGGCTCGCCCTGGCCATCACCTCGGTGTTCGTCGCCCCGGTGCTCACCCGCCGGTTCGGGCTGCGCCCCGTGCTCTTCGTGATGCTGGGCGGGCTCGCGATCTGCCTCGTGCTGCTTGGCGTGTTCGTGAACTCGCTGACCGGGCTTGTCGTGGTGGTCATCGCTGCGGGACTCTTGCTCGGCGTGATGAACACCGCGCTGACCGAGGCCGTCATGGAGGCGACCGACCTGCCCCGCAACGTTGCCTCGTCGACCTACTCGGGTGTGCGATTCATCGGCGGGGCGATCGCACCCGCGATCGCGGGTACCCTTGCCGAGGGGTTCGGCGCGCCCGCTCCATACTGGGTGGGTGCGGGTTCGCTCGTGGTGTCGATCCTGTTGCTCGTGATCTTCGGGCGCGCGCTGAGCCATATCGGCGCGGTGTCGACCCAGGCTGATGCCGGAGCTGTGGCGGGGGCCGGGCAGGGGACGGAATCCGATGAGACCGCCGTCAGCGGCGATCTCGAGGCCGATGCCATCTCGGTTGGCGATCGATAACCCGCCGCCACGCCTCCCCCACGAGAAATGCGCCACAAAGTCGGCGCGACGGCGCGGTTGAGAGCGATTTTGTGGCGCATTTCGTGAGCGGCTCCGGCCTCCTGGCCCCGGGCCCCAGTCGTACGGCTCCCGCAGGCCGCGTGTTCAGTCTCGACCGCCGGCCGCCATACGCATGAGGTCGCTATTGAGGTCGATCTGGGCGTTGATGCCGACATCCCGGGCCTCGCTCGCCGCGCTGCCGAAGTTGTGCTGGTATCGTCCCCAGGCGTCGCCGCGCAACTTCTGCCGTAGCCCGCTCTGCATGAGCAGCACCAGCTCCGTTGCGGCACGGTCAATGCGTGATCCGAGACCGACCTCCTGCCAGTCCTCCGGCGCGGCGTAGACCGCGGTCGGCGCGGTGAGCATCCGGAGGTACGCGAAGGATCCTCGCAACTGGTCATCGATCACCAGCGCATGGCGCGAACTGCCGCCCGTGCCCGCAAGCACGACCGGCGTGCCGATCAGCAGGTCATTGTCGAGCAGCTGGAAGAACTCCGAGAACAGACCACTCGGCCCGGCCTTGTACACCGGTGTCGAAGCGATCACTCCGTCAGCATCGCGGAGCAGGTCAAGCGCGTGCTGGAGCTCCGAAGAGATGAACTGGCTGACGACACCCGCGGTCACATCGCTCGCGAGGGGCCTCAGCTCGATTGTGTGCACCTCGACCGTGATGCCGTGCTCGCCGCCGATCTTTGCTGCGCGTGAGGCGATGCGGTCGGCGAGCATTCGAGTCGATGAGGGGTCGCTTGTGCCGGCGTTCACGGACACGAGGTGGAGCGGATGGGTATGGCCTTGCATTGTGGGTCCTTGTTGCGGTCTGATTGCGGTTCGAGTCTGATGTGGTGCGAGGATCAGCCAGCCAGCTTACGGGCGATGCGTTCGAGCTCGAGCCGTTCCTCGCGCGAAAGCACCCGCATCTCGCGGTCGACGCTGCGGGCGTGAGCGCGGCCGAGTGTGCGCTGCAGCTCGGCCCCCTGCTCGGTGAGCGAGAGGCGCACGGCGCGGCCGTCGTTGTCGTCGGTGCGCCGGCCAACGAGACCCCGCGTGACGAGGCGATCGACCATGCGCGAGAGTGCGGGTTGACTCAGCAGCACGTTCTCCCGCACCTCGCGCATCCCCGCCTCGCCATTCGGGCACTTCGAGAGCGTGTAGAGCACGTCGTACTCTCGCATGGTCAGGTGATGATCGTGCCAGATTGACTCTGCTTGAAAGCGCCGCATCAGAGCGGCGTGCGCGGTGAGCAGGGCCTCCCACGACCTGTTGCTCACCCGGAGATCGGCGGGCATGTTCTTCCTCCCCTCGCTGAACGTCCTGACTGTCGAGCTCGGTGCCGGTACTAACCTGCTTGGCCTCGCACCTGTGGTGTGTCCTGATAGGGCGATCCGCCCGTGACGTTGTCGCCGCGGTTCGCGTTGGGCCGCGGTTGACGCGGTTCGGCATCGCCGTATTTCGCTTTGACTCGCGAGGCATGGGAGGGGGTGTCGGGCGTCTCGGGATCACGGCGCGCTCCGAGCTCGCGGCGCAGCACCGGCACCACTTCCTCGCCCAGCAGGTCGAGCTGGTTCAACACGGTCTTGAGCGGGAGTCCCGCATGATCGACCAGGAACAGTTGACGCTGATAGTCCCCGAAGGTGTCGTGGAAGCTCAGTGTCTTGTCGATCACCTCCTGGGGGCTGCCGACCGAGAGCGGCGTCTGCTCGACGAAGTCCTCCATCGCGGGGCCGTTGCCGTAGACGGGCGCCTCGTTGAAGTACGGTCGGAACTCGTTCCAGGCATCCTGCGACTTCTTCGCGATGTACGCCTGCCCGCCGAGGCCGACGATGGCCTGCTTCTCGGTGCCGTGACCGTAGTGAGCGTAGCGCTGACGGTAGAAGTCGACGAGGCGCTTGTAGTGTCCGAGCGGCCAGAAGATGTGGTTCGCGAAGAAGCCGTCCCCGTAGTAGGCGGCCTGCTCGGCGATCTCTGGCGTGCGGATCGACCCGTGCCACACGAACGGCGCGACGTCGTCGAGCGGGCGGGGCGTGCTCGTGAAGCCCTGCAGCGGCGTGCGGAACTTCCCTTCGAAGTCGACCACGTCCTCGCGCCAGAGTCGGTGCAAGAGGTTGTAGTTCTCGAGCGCCATCGGCAGGCTGCTCCTGATGTCCTTGCCGAACCAGGGGTAGACCGGCGCGGTGTTGCCTCGGCCGAGCATCAGGTCCATGCGGCCCTTGGCCAGGTGTTGCAGCATTGCGTACTCCTCGGCGATGCGCACCGGGTCATTCGTCGTGATGAGCGTCGTGCTCGTGCTGAGTTTTAGACGCTCGGTCTGCGCCGCGATGAATGCAAGGAGTGTGGTCGGGCTCGACGAAAAGAACGGCGGGTTGTGATGCTCGCCGAGTGCGAAGACATCGAGGCCGACCTCTTCGGCCTTCCTCGCGATCTGCACGGTGGCGTCGATGCGCTCCGCCTCGCTCGGCGTGTAACCGGTAGTCGGGTCGCGGGTGATGTCGCTGACGGTGAAGACGCCGAATTCCATGGGTGCTCCTGTGGTCGTGGCCGAGTGCTCGAGGCGATCCTCGACACTCAGATATATGCGTATGCATATATCAACGCGCGAGAGAGCGATCTATTCCCGCGCGCTGAGCTGACGTGTGCGCGGCTGGATGGGTGACTTGATTCAGGTGTTATGCGCACAACCTGAAGCCGCCTGATTCTGAGGCGAAAAGTTGCGAGGTCTCGTGGGAAGCGTGAGACTTCGCTATGGCCTCGGTAACCTACTCCGACAGCAGCGCCCGAACGCGGCGGATGCCCTCGACGAGCGGCTCGTCGCCGAGCGCGTAGCTGAAGCGCAGGTAGCCGCTCGGGCCGAACGCCTCTCCCGGTACCGCGGCGACTTCGGCTTCACTGAGAATCAGATCGGCGAGCTCGAGCGAGGTCGTGGGCGTGACGCCACGAATCTCCCGGCCGAGCGCCCCGGTGACGTCGACGTACGCGTAGAACGCTCCCTCGGGGGTGGGGCAGTGGAAGCCGGGCACCTGGTTGAGCTCGTCCACGATCAGCTTGCGGCGTCGATCGAATGCGAGGCGCATCTGTTCGACGGGTTCCTGGGAACCGGTGAGTGCCGCCGCTGCGGCGATCTGCGCGATGTTGTTCACGTTCGAGCACAGGTGCGACTGCAGGTTCGCTGCGCCCTTGATGATGTCGGTGGGGCCGACCATCCACCCGAGTCGCCAGCCCGTCATAGCGTAGGTTTTTGCGACGCCGTTGACGAGGATCGTGCGATCCTGCAGCGCCGGCACCACTTCAACGATCGAAACAGCGCGCACCCCGTCGTAGACGAGGTTCTGGTAGATCTCGTCGGCCACGACCCAAAGTCCGTGCTTCTCGGCCCACTCGCCGATGGCCCTGGTCTCTTCGGGGGAGTACACGGCACCAGTCGGGTTCGACGGCGACACGAACAGCAGCACCTTCGTCCGCTCCGTTCGGGCTGCCTCGAGCTGGTCGACGGTGACCTTGTAGCCCTGGTCGGCCCCGGCGAATACCTCGACGGCGACGCCGTCTGCAAGCTGGATCGATTCCGGGTAGGTGGTCCAGTAGGGGGAAGGGACGATAACCTCGTCGCCCGGGTCGAGCAGCACTTGGAACGCTTGGTACACAGCCTGCTTGCCGCCGTTGGTAACAACGACCTGCGACGGATCGATCGCCCAGCCCGAGTCGCGCTGAGTCTTGTCGGCGATTGCCTGCTTCAGCGCGGGCAGGCCCGCCGCCGCGGTGTACCGAAAGTTCTTCGGATCATCGAGTGCGGCCCGAGCCGCGTCGACAATATGCGCCGGGGTTGCGAAATCTGGCTCGCCAGCGGCGTAGCTGATGACGGGGCGACCTTCGGCCTGCAGGGCCTTTGCCTTGGCATCGACCTTGAGGGTGGCGGACTCGGCGATCGCGCCGATCTTCTTCGAAAGACGGGACTTAGTGCTCACAGTTCAAGTTTACTTACGTGGGCGGCCTGCCGCATCGCCTGTGGGCGGTGCAGCGCCGAGAAATGCGCCACGAAATCGTCGAGTTCCGGTTGAGAATTGCGATTTTGTGGCGCATTTCGAGATCAAACCGAGATCGAACCGCGGCGAGACCGAGAGCGGCGCGACGAAGCAGCCGAAATTCGCTAAGCGGCCCGCGCCTTCTTCGCGCGGCGCAGCTCGTGCAGCAGCGGTTCAGTGTATCCGTTCGGTTGCTCAGCGCCCTCGAGGATCAGGCTGCGTGCGGCCTCGAACGCGAGGCCCGGTGTGGCTCCATCCTCGCCCAACAGCTTCTCATAGCGTGGGTCGCCCGCGTTCTGGCGATCGACCACCGCCGAGAGCCGACGCAGGCTCTCATCCACCTGAGACTCGTCGATGACGCCGTGCGTGAGCCAGTTCGCGAGCAACTGCGCCGAGATCCGCAGGGTCGCACGATCCTCCATGAGCGCGACATCGTGAATGTCCGGCACCTTCGAGCAGCCGACACCCTGGTCGATCCAGCGCACCACGTACCCGAGAATCGACTGCACGTTGTTGTCGAGCTCCGTCGCCACCACCTCGGGCGTGAGATCGGCGGGCGTAGCGAGCGGAATCTCGAGCAAGGTGTCCAGGTTGTCGGCAGGAAGCGGCCGGAGCGCGGCGCGCGCTTCGAAGGCGTCGAGCTGGTGATAGTGCAGGGCGTGGAGCGTCGCGGCCGTCGGCGAGGGCACCCAGGCAGTCGAGGCCCCCGACCGCACGTGTCCGATCTTCTGCTCGAGCATGTCGTGCATCAGGTCGGGCATCGCCCACATCCCCTTGCCGATCTGCGCGCGCCCGTCGAGTCCGCAGTCGACTCCGATCGCGACGTTGCGCTGCTCGTACATGCCCAGCCACGGCCTCGCGCGGATCGCGGACTTCGGGAGCATCGGGCCCGCCTGCATCGACGTGTGGATCTCGTCGCCGGTGCGGTCTAGAAAGCCGGTGTTGATGAAGACGACGCGTTCCTTCGCGGCCTCGATGCATGCGGCGAGATTCGCGGAGGTGCGGCGCTCCTCGTCCATGATGCCGACCTTGATCGTGAACTCCGGCAGCCCGTACAGCGCTTCGACCCGCGCGAAGAGTTCGGTCGTGAACGCGACCTCGTCGGGGCCGTGCATCTTTGGCTTGACGATGTAGATGGAGCCCGTGCGGGAGTTGCGACCCGCGGTTGCAGCGGTGCCGAACTGGGGCAGGTCCGCGAGCGATCCGAGCACGGTCATGACCGCGTCGAGCATGCCCTCGGGCACCCAGTCCCCGTTCCGATCGAGCACCGCATCGGTGAGCATCAGGTGACCCACGTTGCGAATGAACAGCGTGGATCGGCCCGGCAGCACGAGCACGCTCCCGTCAGCCGCGGTGTATTCGCGGTCGGGGTTCGCGGAGCGCAAGAACGTGGTGCCGCCCTTCTCGACGCGCTCCTCGAGCGTCCCGTCCATGAGCCCCCGCCAGTTGCGGTAGCCGAGGGCCTTGTCGTCCGCGTCGACGGCGGCAACCGAGTCCTCCAGGTCCATGATCGTGGTGAGGGCCGACTCGATGACGATGTCCTGCACCCCCGCGGCATCCGTCCCCCCAATGCCACCGTTTGCGTCGATGACAATCTCGACGTGCAGCCCGTGATGGCGGAGCAGCACCGCGGTGGGCGCATCGGGCTCGCCGCGGTACCCTGCGAACGCCTCGGGGGTTGCGAGGGGCGAGGATCCGCCGCCGTGCAACCCGACGAGGAGCCTCCCCGCTTCGACGTGGTAGCGCGTGGCCTGCGCGTGGGAACCCTCGGCGAGCGGGGCAACCAGGTCGAGCAGTGCGCGACCGCGCTCGATGACTTTCTTGCCGCGCAACGGGTTGTAGCTCTTCCCGGGCGCGAGCTCACCCGACTGATCGATGGCGTCGGTTCCGTAGAGCGCGTCGTAGAGCGAACCCCAGCGCGCGTTCACCGCATTAAGCGCGAAGCGTGCATTCAGCAGCGGCACGACGAGCTGCGGACCGGCCAAGGCGGCGATCTCTGCATCAACCTTGCGGGTGATCACCTCGACGTTCTCGGGTTCCGGGCGCAGGTATCCGATGCTGTCAAGAAATGTTCTGTACTCGGTAGGGTCCGGTGTGCCCGGATGCGCACGGTGCCAGTCGTCGATCCTCGCCTGGAGCGCGTCCCGTGTTTCGAGCAGCGCAGCGTTCTTCGGCGCAAGGTCGTGGATGAGCGCGGAGACACCGTTCCAGAACGCGTCGAGGTCGAGCCCGTGCCTGGTCGCAGTCTCCTCCGCGAAGTCGACGATGGGGGTGGCGACGCTGAGGTCTGATCGTGGGACGTACGTGGTCATGCTGCTCCTTCACCGGTTGTGCTGCTCGCGAGCCTACTTCCCGCTATCATGATTCGAAATATTGATTCCGCATTGCGAAACGAGGAGCGGTGATGTCATCACCTCACGTACATCAGGCCAAGTCGAGCGGTGCCGTGCAGTCGGTGGATCGGGCCTTCGACTTGCTCGAAGCACTCGCAGACGCCGATGTTCCGCTCGCTCTGTCCGAGCTCGCGCAGCAGGCAGATCTCGCCGCGCCCACGGCGCACCGGCTCCTCAAGACTCTCTTAGCGCGGGGATACGTGCAGCAGACCGAAGCTCGCGACTACGTGCTGGGTCCCGGCCTCATGCGCCTCGGGCAGCGCGCCACCCCGCCCCTTGCGAGCATCGCGCAGCCGATCCTTGCGGAACTCGAGCGCATCTCCGAAGAAACGGCGAATCTCGCTGTGCTCGATGGCGACCTTGTCGCGTATGTCGCCCAGGTGCCATCCCGGCACCGCATGCGCATGTTCACGGAGGTCGGCCGACACGTCCTACCCCACGCATCCGGTGTCGGCAAGGCGATGCTGGCATGCCTGCCCGAAGCGCGAGTATCGGAAATCGTGGGGCGCACCGGCATGCCGCGATACACCTCCTCCACGCTGCTCACCGAGTCCGCGCTCTTCAGCGACCTGCGAGAGACCAGGCGACGGGGATTCGCTATCGACGACGGTGAACAGGAGGTGGGGGTCCGCTGCATCGCAGTGCCGCTCCCCGGCATCGCCTCCCCGGCTGCGGTATCGATCTCGGGGCCCGCCGCGCGAGTCACCGATGCGCGGGGTCCGATGCTCGTGGAGGCGCTGCAGGCGGCGGCTCGTGATCTCGCCCGCCTCGCGTAACCCTTCGAACGTGCCGCCTGCCCGGTCGTACTGGATGCCCGGTCGCACCGCCTGTTCGGTCGTACCGGATGCCTGGCCGACCGGAACCCGCGGCAAGTAGCCTATTCGGGTGACTACTCGAGCACGTCTCCGACCCATTCCGACAGAGGATCGAGCCTGGCTACTCGCCGGCCTAGCCGACGCCCTGCACGGCAGTGCGCCGGTCTTGCCCGTACCGCCCGGCCTCGATGAGGCCGAGGTCTCCCGCCTGCAACACAGCGAACTCCCCGAAGGCACGGCCCTGGTGGTGCGAACGTCTGGATCAAGCGGAGTTCCCAAGTCGGTCGCGATCTCGGCCGAGGCCCTCATCGCAAGCGCCGCGGCGACGAACGAAGCGCTCGGTGGTTCCGGTGAGTGGCTCGTCACCCTGCCGGGGCATCTGATTTCGGGCCTGCAGATGCTCGTGCGCAGCCACCTGTCGGAGACGACACCCCTGTTTCTCGACGGGTCCTTCGACCCGGCGGCCGTCCTGGCCGCGGCTGACCGCATGCAGCACGAGCGTCGCTACGTCTCGCTCGTCCCCGTGCAGTTCGCCCGACTGCTCGACCTCGCAGAGGCCGATCGCGCGGCGGCGGATTCCCTGCGGTCTTTCGCCGCAGTGCTGGTCGGCGGGCAGGCGCTCCCGCTGCAGTTGCGGCAACGGGCGCATGAGCTCGGCGTCGCGTTGCATCGCAGCTACGGTATGACCGAAACCGCGGGCGGGTGCGTGTATGACGGGGTAGAGATCGGCGACACCGAGGTGCGGATTCGGGGCGGCGAAGTGCAGTTATCGGGTTCGTGCTTGGCGCTGGGTTACGTCGGTGACGACGCGCTTACGGCCGAGAGATTCATCGAGGATCGCGGTCGCCGGTGGTACCGCACCGGCGACGCCGGCGAACTGCTCGGCGGCATGCTCACGATCACCGGTCGCCTCGACCGGGTGATCATCTCGGGCGGCGTCAACGTGTCGCTCGACGAGGTCGAGCGGGTCGCGCGAGAACATCCGGGGTGGTCCAGCGCCGTGGCGATCGGGGTACCCCACCCCGAGTGGGGCGAGCGGGTGTCGCTCGTGGTCGAGACCGAGCCCGGTGCGCGCGGCTTCGACGAGGTGCGCGACGCGATCAAGGCGCAGCTCGGCGCAGCTGCCGCGCCCGAGTGGGCCACCGAGGCCGAGCGCCTCCCGCGTCTTGCGGGGGGAAAGCCGGACCTCGCCGCGATCGAGCGCTGGATCGCGGAACTGCGCGCGAGCTTCCGACAGGCCCGGCCTGATTGACCTTCCGATCCCGCCGCCCGCCCTCGTACCGTCCCGCCGCCCGCCACCCCCTTCGGCAGCCTCTCGCCGCTCTGCCTTCCCGAAATGCGCCACGAAATCGCCCCAAGAGCCGACGAACGGCCGATTTTGTGGCGCATTTCACGCCCGAGCCTGGCGATGACGTCGGCATCGGGCGGAGGCCCGACTCAGTAGGATCGACTTCATGAATGCTTCGAAATACCCGGAACGTTCTGGCAACCCGGCCACACGCGCCGCCGCGGCCCGACTCCGGCAGGCGGAAGGCCGCACCCGCGTCCGCTGGACTGACTGGGTCGGCGGTGCACGCCTGCGCACCCTGCCGCTTGCCGTCGCGCCGGTGCTCGTCGGTGCCGGTATTGCGTACTCGCTGCAGTCCTTCTCGTGGGCCCTCAGCGCCCTCGCTCTCGCGGTCGCCGTCCTCTTGCAGGTCGGTGTGAACTATGCCAACGACTACAGCGATGGCGTACGCGGCACCGATGAGCATCGCATCGGCCCAGCCCGGCTGACCGGCTCGGGACTCGTGAACCCGAAGAAGGTGCTCGCCACGGCGCTCACGTTCTTCGCGCTCGCCGCCGTTGCCGGCCTTGTCGCGGTCGTCATGAGCGGCCGGTGGTGGTTCCTCGCGGTCGGGGCGGTCGCGATCCTCGCTGCGTGGTTCTACACCGGCGGCAAGCGGCCCTACGGATATGCAGGTCTTGGCGAGGTCGCGGTCTTCATCTTCTTCGGACTCGTCGCGACCGTCGGCACGGTCTGGTTACAGGCCCCGAACCCGCCGCAAGAAGCATGGATTGCCGGTACCGGCGTCGGGTGCTTCGCCGTCGCGGTACTCATCGCGAACAACACCAGGGACATTGCGACCGACCGCCTCGCCGGTAAGAGGACGCTCTCGGTTCGCATTGGTGACCGGGCTTCGCGGGTGCTGTTCACGATCTTCGTGCTGTTGCCGTTCGCGGTGCCCGGCATCTACCTTGTGGTCTACCCGGGCATGATCCTCGCCCTACTCGCGCTCTTCGGCGCGATTCCGGCGGCCGTGATCATGATCTGGGCGCGATCCTCGAAAGAAATGATCGGTGCGCTCGCTGTCACGAGCCTCACCGCCCTGGTCTATGCGGCGCTGCTCGGGGCTGCCTTCGCGTTCTAGCGGCTGCGACAACGGTACCGCCCATCCGACACGAAACAACGGGGTTTCGCATGATCAACGGAAACGTCTCACACTGGTGGCAGAGCATCGGCCTGCCGCAACTTCGCCTAGCACTCCCGGGAGATGCGCAGGTCGATGTCGCGATCGTCGGTGCCGGGTACACCGGGCTGTGGACGGCTTATTATCTGAAACAGCAGCGCCCCGAACTCCGGGTTGCCGTGCTCGAGCGTCGGCATGCCGGATACGGCGCTTCCGGCCGCAATGGTGGTTGGCTGACGAACTCGATCACGGGCGGCCGCGAGCAGTACCTGCGCACGCACGGTCGCGACCGTGCGGAGCGATTCCAGCGCGCGATGAACGAGACCGTTGACGAGGTCATTCGGGTCGCGACGGCCGAGGGCATTGCCGCCGACATCAAGAAGGGCGGCGAGTTCGGTGTGGCCTACACGCCGGCACAGGAGCGCCGGCTTCGCGCGTTTGCGGCCGCCGAGCAGTCTTGGCGGCACACGGACCTCGAACTGCTCGAACCGTCCGCGGCAATCGCGAGGATCAACGTCGCAGGCACGCGTGCCGCCGTGTGGCACCCGCACGCCGCCCGCATACAACCTGCGAAGCTCGTGGACGGGCTCGCCATGGCCGTGGAACGACTCGGCGTCACCATCTATGAGGGAACGACCGTGCATGAGATCGCGCCCCATCGAGTCGTGACGGACCGGGGGACTGTCACGGCGGACTTCATCGTCCGCGCGACCGAGGGCTTCACCTCGAGCCTGAAGGGACTACGCCGACTCTGGCTTCCGATGAACTCGTCGCTCATCGCGACCGAGCCGCTGCCGCATTCAGTGTGGCAAGAGCTCCGCTGGAGTCGGGGCGAGGTGCTCGGGGACTTCGCGCACGTCTACATGTACGCGCAGCGCACCGCCGACGACCGGATCGCGATCGGCGGCCGCGGTGTGCCTTACAAATTCGCGTCGCGCACGGACACCGACGGACGGACCCCCGAGGTCACGGTGCGCACGCTCAGCGAGATTCTGCACCGGCTCTTCCCGGCGACGCGCAACGCCCGCATCGACCACGTCTGGTCGGGTGTGCTCGGGGTGCCCAGGGACTGGTCGGCAACCGTCGGGCTCGATCGCGAGAGCGGGATCGCCTGGGGTGGAGGCTATGTCGGCACCGGGGTCACCTCGACCAACCTCGCTGGCCGCACCATCACGGATCTGATCCTCGGCAATGAGAGCGAACTCGTCACGCTGCCATGGGTCAACCACCGGGTGCGCAAGTGGGAACCCGAGCCGTTGCGCTGGCTCGCGACCCGGGGACTCTACGCGGCGTACGGGATCGCGGATCGAGCGGAGGAGCGGGGGCGTGCCACGACGTCGCCGATCGCGCACGTGGCTGACGCGATCACCGGTAGGCGCTAGGGGCGAGGATCGGCACCGTCCCCGTGCCGCTCGACGCCTGCCTGGTCCTCGGCCTGGTGCGCGTTGCCGCTGGATTCCGCATGCGCCCGGATCGCCTCGTCTTCAGCGATATCGTCGACGGTGCGGTCGCGGTTGCGCCAGTGATAGATGCTCTCAGAAGCGGCACCGCGGTGCTTGGAGAGGAAAATGATCGAGAGGGACAGCGCGACCAGCGTCGCGACGGCGAGCGCCAGCCACCAGGGCCAGCCGATGAGCATGAGCACCGCGAACGGAACTGCGAAGAAGACGAGTCGCAGCACGATGTAGACGATCCAGGCCGTGCGAGTGTTCACATCACGAGTGTACTTCGCGGTAGCTGAGCGATCGATGGTACTCGGGATACCAGCCACCTGCCAGCACCGCTGGGTACCATATGGGTATGGTTCGATTTGCGATCATCGGCGTGATCGTTGCGGTCGCGTTCATCCTCTACGCACTGGTCGATGCGGCAATGAGCGACGCATCGCGGGCTCGTGGAGTGTCGAAGCCCGTCTGGGTGGTGTTGATCGTTGTGTTGCCCGTGATCGGTGCGATCCTCTGGTTCGTGATCGGGCGCGGGCGGGCGAATGCGATGCCGCGTCCGGTGCGGGCCCCGGACGACGATCCTCGCTTCACGGGTTCCCGCATGTCGCCCGAAGAGATCGATGCGCACGTCCAAGAACTCGAGGCCCGGTTGCGCGAGCTCGACGAGGAGGTCTTCCCCGAGGTCGATGGTCGACCCGGCGCGAAGCCTGACCCGGATTCACCTGGCGAGAAGTCTTGAACGATCAGTCCATTCCCTCGTCGTTCTACGCAACGGCGTTGCTGGGGGTGCTGATCTCTGACGGAGTGCAAGACGTGGTGGTCTGCCCCGGATCCCGTTCGCAAGCCCTGGCACTTGCGGCGGCTGAGGCGGAACAGGCCGGTGCGATTCGGTTGCACGTGCGCACGGACGAGCGCTCAGCGGCATTCTTCGCCCTCGGCGTTGCACGTGAAACCGGACTGCCGGCCCCCGTCATCGTGACGAGCGGCACGGCCGTCGCCAACCTGGTCCCGGCCGCGTTCGAGGCCCACGAAGGCCGCGTGCCACTCATCATGCTCACCGCCGATCGGCCCGCCGAACTGCGCGGCACGCGCAGCAACCAGACGACCAGGCAGGCCGGGATGATCGAGGGGATCGCACGCCTGTCCCTCGACGTGGACGTCGAGATGGCGGGCGATACCGATCCGCATGCTTCCAGCGTGCACGCCCCGCAAGCGGTCGCGTCCCTCGCGTTGAGCAGATCCCTTGGGTCGACCCCCGGACCTTCGGCTGGGCCGGTGCAGGTGAATCTGCAGTTCCGCGAACCGCTCTCTGGCGGCGGGGACCAGCTGGTCTCGTTTCTCGAGGAATCGGGAGCGGAGAGCTCTCGCGATTACTTCGCGCGGTGCGCTCAGGCCCGCGGGCAGAGCGCGGCCGCTGGCTTCCTTCTCCGGGAAGACTCTGGCGCACCCGGCGGTGCCGACGTAACGGTGACCGCCGAACCGCGCAGCTACGTCACCCGCTTCTATGAGCCGACCGCGTACTTGCACGAGGACGACCGACTGACCGTCGTGATCGCGGGGGAGGGGGCCGGGCCGGAGGCCGAAGCCTTCGCCCACGAGGCCGGGCTCCCGTTGCTCGCGGAGGTCGTGAGCGGCTCCAGGTTCGGGCGCGAGGCGATCTGCGCCTACGCGACCCTGATCGACGATCCACAGGTCGGTGGCCTCACCGAGCGTGCCATCGTGTTCGGACACCCCACGCTGACACGGCAGGTTCCGGCGCTTCTGAAACGCGACGATGTCGAGGTGATCGTGGTCGATCCGCACCTCGGGGAAGGCGTCGATCACTACGATCCCTCCGGGTCGGCTCGGATCGTGCGCTCAGTGTCGATCGCGGAGTCGTACGATGCCAGAAGCATGCGCCGCTGGCTGGGCGCCTGGGTCGTTGCGGATCGTGCGCTGCGCGAGCGGCGCACGACGGTGCACGCGCCCGATACGAAAGCTGCGCGCGAGACCGGATATCGTGAGCGCAGCGCCTTCGCCCGCGCCGAGGTCGCGACGCTGCGCAAGCCGATCACTCGCGACATGCTCGCCGAAAGTGTCTGGCGCGCGACGTGGCCGCACGATCGACTCGTGGTCGCTTCTTCGCGACTTGTGCGATCGCTCGACGCGATCGCTGCGCCCCGACGAGTTGAGGTCCGTGCGAATCGCGGGCTGGCGGGTATCGACGGCACGATCGCGACCGCGCTCGGGGTTGCCATGGCCAGCCAGCTTGGCGTTGCGGTGACCGAGTCGGGGCAAGAGGTAAGCGCGGGTGGCCGCGACGATGCAGCCACCGCAAAGCAACGGCTTTCGGCGGGTGTCACGCGCGTGCTGCTGGGCGACCAAGCAATGCTGCACGACGCGGGATCACTGCTCCTGCCCGCGAGGGAGTACCGTCCGCGGATCCAGCTCTTCGTCGGTGTTGACGGCGGGGGCTCCATCTTCGACACGCTCGAGGCGAAGGCATCGGCCCCGGCGGAGGCGTTCGAGCGCGTGATGTTCGCTCCCCAGTCGGCCAACCTCGCGTCTCTTGCCAAGGCCTACGGCTGGGAGCATCGCCGAGTCTCGTCCCGAGGCGAGTTGGAGCGACTGCTCACCGAGGCCGTTGCGGGGCCGGAGCTGGTCGAGATCCCGCTCGTGCGGTGATCTGTGCCGGACTTGAACCTGCCGCTGTTCAGGCGTGCGCGGGTCGAGGAAGCCCATGGTACGATCGTCGACGGAATCGGGGCGAAATGCGTGAAGCACGAAATGGCGATGGCGGCGTGACAGCCTCGGACAACGTATCCTCGCGGGGTTTGCGCGCGGGAGGGCGCGGCACCGCTGCGCAGGACGCGAATCGCCTGAAACCCCGCAGCCCATGGCCCGCGCTCTGGGCCATGGTGATCGGCTTCTTCATGATCCTCGTGGACACGACGATCGTGTCGGTCGCGAACCCGGCGATCAAGGCGGCCCTCGACCCCGACACCAACAACCTCGACAACGTGGTGTGGGTCACCAGCGCTTACCTGCTCGCCTACGCCGTGCCGCTCTTGATCACCGGGCGTCTCGGCGACCGCTTCGGCCCGCGGAACATCTACCTCACGGGCCTCGCCATCTTCACCGTCGCTTCGCTCGGGTGCGGGCTCTCCACATCGCTCGAGGCGCTCATCGTGATGCGCGCGGTGCAGGGACTCGGCGCGTCGATGCTGACGCCGCAGACCATGGCGGTGATCACGCGCACGTTCCCGCCGAACAGCCGCGGCGCGGCCATGGGGCTGTGGGGCGCGACCTCTGGCGTGGCCATGCTCGTCGGTCCGCTCGCGGGCGGGCTACTCGTCGACGGATTCGGCTGGGAATGGATCTTCTTCGTGAACCTGCCGGTCGGCGTGATCGGATTCGTGCTGGCATGGATCCTCGTGCCAAAGCTCGAAACGCACCGCCATCGCTTCGACGTGCTCGGCGTCGCGCTCAGCGCTCTCGCGCTCTTCCTCATCGTCTTCGGCCTGCAAGAGGGCGAGAAGTACGACTGGGGCACCATCGTCGGACCCGTTTCGGTGTGGCTCCTCATCGCCCTCGGGGTGGTCGTGCTCGCCGGGTTCATCTGGCAGCAGGCCAAGACCAAGAGCGAGCCGCTGGTTCCGCTCGGACTCTTCAAAGACCGCAACTTCTCGGTCGCTAACCTCGGCATCGCCACGGTCGGCTTCACGGTCACCAGCATGTCGCTGCCGTTCATGTTCTTCGTGCAACTCGCGCGAGGGCTCACGCCGACCCAGGCCGCGCTGCTGATGGTTCCCATGGCGATCGCCGCCGGAATACTCTCCCCGTTCGCCGGGCGGCTGCTCGATCGGGTGGATCCTCGCTTCCTGCTGATCCCCGGTCTCGGACTCGTCGCGATCGGGCTGGTCTGGTATGCGCTGCTCATGAACGCCGAAACGCCGATCTGGATGTTCCTGCTGCCGTCATTCGTGCTCGGTGTCGGCAATGCGGGCATGTGGGGCCCGCTGGCAACCACCGCGACCCGCAACCTCGAGCCGCGGCAAGCCGGAGCGGGCTCTGGCATCTACAACACCACCAGAACGATCGGGTCGGTACTCGGGTCGTCTGCAATCGCCGCGTTCATGCAGTCAAGGCTCGAGGCGAACGTGCCCGGTGCGAGCGAAGCAAGCGGGGGCTTCGGCGAGGGCAGACTTCCCGACGCGATTGTTCAGGAGTTCTCGCGTGCCATGTCGCAGACGATGCTGCTCCCCGCTGCCGTGATCGTGCTCGGCGTCGTGATTGTGAGCTTCATGCGTCACGCGAAGCCCCGCGCAGCGTCGGTGTGAGCCTCGGCGGAGGTTACGGTGCGAGGGCCTCTGCGATCGGTGTGAACTTCGACACCGTTTCTCGAAGTTCATGCCGGGAATCACTGCCGGCAACTATGCCTCCACCGGCATATGCTGTTACGGTTCGACGTCCGTCGCGGGTCGCTCCGATCTGTGCACCCCGCAACGCGATGACCCACTCGCCGTCACCGTGCGCACCGATCCACCCGGTCGCCCCGGCGTAGCGCTGGCGATCAAACGGTTCAAGCCGGGCGATCGCCTCGACCGCTTCGCGGGTCGGTGTGCCCGCGACCGCGGCCGTCGGGTGCAGGACAGCGACGAGGTCGAGGCAGGTCCGATCCTCGGCCGGAACGGCGCGGAGGTCCGTCGCCAGGTGCCAAACGTTGGGCAACTCCAGTGCGAAGGGTTCCACACTGGTGTGGAGGTCACGCACGTGCGGCGCGAGCGCGGTCACCACGCTCTGCACGGCGAAGGCGTGCTCGTGCTGCTCCTTCTGGTTCGCGAGCAACTCGTCCCGTTCGCGCAGATCCGACGCCCGGTCGGCACGTCGACCTCGGGTTCCGGCGAGCACCCGCGCGGAGATCGTTCCGCCGCTCTGCCGCACGAGCGTTTCGGGACTGGCACCTATCATGCCGTCAACGGCATATGTCCAGCAGTCCGTGTAGCTCTCGGCGAGGCGGGAGAGCGGCACCCGCAGATCGTCGGCTGCATCGATGCTGCCGGTCACCTGACGCGCGATCACGATCTTCTCGGCGTGCCCGTCCGCAATCAGCTGCGTCGCACCCTCCACCCCGGCAAGATACTCGGCGTCGATTGCGTCGGTGTCGAGCACGGTCCCGGTCCAGCGTTCAGGCGCAGAATTCCGGGGCGTGAGCAGCTCGCGCAACCAGCTCTCCGCCGATGCCGGCGGCTCGAGGATCGGCTCGGTCGAGATTCGCGTGACCCAGGCGGCATCGCCGTGGTGCGAAACCACGACCTCTGGAACGATCAGCACACTGCTCGCCGCACTGCGGTCGTCGAACGCGAAGGTGCCGAAAGCGATCAGCCCCGTGCCGGGGAGGCGGATCGGGTCATCGACCACGGCATGTTCGGCAACGCCCCTCCAGGCAGCGGCGGCCGCGGTGAAGCGATCCTCGCCCGAAAATTCAAGACGCATCGCCTCGCCGGAGCCCGCGCAACCGCGATCACCCCGAGTCCACACGAGCGGCGACTCGGCATCGGTGTAACGCAGGAGCTCGACCGGTCGCTCGAGGGGTCGAGTGACCGCGTGGAGGTGAGTGATCGGGGCAGCGGGCACCCTGATAATCTACTCTGCTCCGACTCAGCGGGTGCCGGTGCAAAGTCGGTGCCCGGGTGCGAACGGCTAGCATGGATGTGTGACTCGCCCAGACCCGGCTACAAAACTGGCCAACGACGTGTCGACCATGTTCGACGAGGTGTCGCCTCGCTACGACGTGATCAACGATGTGCTGACCGTCGGGAATGATCGTCTGTGGCGAGTAGCGACCACCAAGGCGATCGCACCGCGCAAGGGCATGCGCGTGCTCGACCTCGCGGCGGGGACCGGCACCTCCAGCGCCGCGATCGCGAGGCACGGCGCGCACGTCGTTGCCGCCGACTTCTCCGAGGGGATGCTCGACGAGGGTCGCCGGCGTCACGCGGACAATGACCTCATCGAGTTCGTCTTCGCGGATGCGACCAACCTGCCATTCGAAGACGACAGCTTCGACGCAGCCACTATCTCGTATGGCCTGCGCAACGTCGACGATCCCAAGAGGGCGCTGGCTGAGATGGCCCGCGTCGTCAAACCAGGCGGTCGCATCGTGATCGCGGAGTTCTCGACACCGCCGTCACCGCTCGTGCGGGCACCGTACCAGTTCTATGGGCGGCATGTGCTGCCGCGTATCGCAGGAGCGATCAATCGTGGCGCTGCGGAGGCCTACCGCTACCTCAACGAGTCGATCGAGCAGTGGCCGGATCAGAACGAGCTTGCCCGCTGGATGCGAGAGGCCGGTCTCGAGCGGGTCGCGTACCGCAATCTCACGTTCGGCATCGTCGCGCTGCACCGCGGCTTCGTGCCGGCCGCGAAGGCGAAGCCTGCCTCGTCCAAGTCGAAGTCGAAATCCGCGTCGCCGCCGAAGCCCGCGTCGAAGTCGAAACCCGAGTCGCCGCCGAAGCCCGCCGCCGCGAAACCGAAAGGGGCGAAAGAGTGAGCCGCCACATCGCTGAGGACACCGCGACCCAGGCGATGCCGATGCACCTGTTCCGCGGCGCGGCGGAGCGCCGTCACGCTGAGCGCATGAAAGAACAGCTCGCGCTCGTCGAACGGGGCCTGCTCGAACAGCTCAGCTTCGCCTCGGAGATCGCAGACGCACCCACTCGGTACCTCGCAGAAGCCGGTGGCAAACGCATCCGACCGATGCTCACGCTACTGACCAGCCAGCTGGGCGATGGACCCAACGACCTGGTGCGTCGCGCCGCCATTGCGATCGAGCTCACGCACTTGGCGTCGCTCTACCACGACGATGTCATGGATGATGCGCGACTGCGCAGGGGCGTGCCAGCCGCGCAGACCGTGTGGTCGAACTCGGTCGCGATCCTCGCCGGAGACCTCTTGTTCGCGCGCGCCTCAACGCTTGTCTCGGGCATGAGCGAGGAAGCGATTCTGCTTCAGGCTCGCACCTTTGAGCGGCTTTGTCTCGGGCAGCTGCACGAGACTGTCGGACCCCAGGCGGGCGACGACCCGATGCGCCACTACCTGCAGGTGCTTGCTGACAAAACCGGTGCCCTGATCTCGACCGCCGCCCGCATGGGCGTGATGTTCTCGAACGCGCCGAGCGAGTATGCCGAGCCGGTCACTCAGTACGGCGAGATGATCGGCGTCGCGTTCCAGCTGATCGACGACGTGATCGACCTGTCGCCGAGGGCCGAGCAGACCGGAAAGCTCGCTGGGACGGATTTGCGCGCGGGAGTCGCCACGATGCCGATGCTGCTGCTGCGTGAGCGCGCTGCATCCGGTGACGCTTCGGCGGCCGAGCTGAGTTCGAGGATCGATGCGGGAGTCGCCCGCATCACGTCCGGCGAGCCGGCGTCGCTGCTCGATCCCGAAGTGGTGGAGCTGCGCGAGCACGAGGTCACTCGGGATACCGAGGCCGCCGCGCGCAAGTGGGCCGAGGACGCGGTGAAAGCGCTCGACCCTCTGCCCCGTTCCGCAGTGAAGCGCGGGCTTGAGCGCTTGGCCGAATCCATCGTCACCCGCGAAGGCTGATCACGAAGCACTTTTCCGAGGAGAAACCATCTCAGTGAACCACATGAGACTCGCGATCATCGGTGCCGGTCCGGCCGGCATCTACGCAGCGGACCTGCTGATGAAAGCCGACCGAGACTTCGAGGTCGACATCGACCTGTTCGAGCAACTGCCCGCGCCGTACGGTCTCGTGCGCTACGGGGTCGCGCCGGATCATCCGCGGATCAAAGGCATCGTGACGGCGCTTCGCGAGGTGCTCGACGCAGGCACAGTGAACTTCTACGGCAACGTTCGTTACGGGCAAGATCTCACCCTCGAAGACCTGAAGCGCCACTATCACGCGGTCATCTTCGCGACGGGCGCGATCAGGGACGCTTCACTCGCAATTCCAGGTATCGACGCCCATGGCTCGTACGGGGCAGCCGACTTCGTGAGTTGGTTCGACGGGCACCCCGACGTGCCTCGCGAGTGGCCGCTCGAGGCACGAGAGGTGGCGGTGATCGGGAACGGCAACGTCGCGCTCGACATCTCGCGCATGCTGGTCAAGCATCCGGAGGATCTGCGACCGACCGAGATCCCAGAGAACGTGCTCTCCCGACTGCAGGCCAACCCGATCGAAGACCTGCACCTATTCGGGAGGCGCGGCCCCCACTACGTCAAGTTCACGCCCCTTGAACTGCGCGAACTCGGCGAGGTTCCGGGCGTGGACATGGTGATCGACGAGCGCGACTTCGAGTTCGACGACCCGTACGTCGAAGAGACGCTCATGAAGAACAAGCAGGTCGTGGTGATCTCGCGCATCATGAACAAGTGGCGTGAGGAACAGCGAGCGCGTCTCGCCGAAGATGCCGAGGCCCAGGCCCCTCGCCGTCTGCACCTGCACTTCTGGTCGAAGCCCGTGTCGGTCGAGCGAGACGAGCACGGGCGAGTCGCCGGTCTGAAGATCGAGCGGACCGCTCCGGACGGCACCGGCGGCGTCATCGACACCGGGGAGTTCGAGACGGTGCCGGTGCAGGCGCTGTACCGCGCGATTGGCTACTTCGGGTCGCCGCTCGATGAGATTCCGTTCGATGAGTCCCGGGGCGTGATCCCGAACGACCAAGGCCGGGTGCTGGGCGCTGATGGTCGGCACGTACCCGGGGTGTACGCCACGGGCTGGATCAAGCGCGGCCCCGTCGGCCTCATCGGACACACCAAGAGCGACGCGATGGAGACGCTCGAGTGCCTGCTCGAGGATCGCGACCAGTGGTGGCAGCCACCGGTGCCTGAGGCCGCTGCGATTCCGGAGTTGCTGCACTCGCGGCACGTGCCGTACACGACGATTGAGGGCTGGCACCGCCTCGATGCGCACGAGCTCGCGCTCGGGGCAGAGGAAGGCCGGGAGCGCGTCAAGGTCGTGCCACGCGAGGAGATGACGCGGGTGTCGCGCGGGGAGTGAATCGCGACTTCGGTTGCTTTCGCTCGTGCTGGCGGCGGCTGGTGGCGTTTGGACGGGGCGAGATCGTTTCAGCGAGGGGTTTGCGTTTGAACGAGGGGTTCCTCGGGCCGCTACTCGCTCGTTCAAACGCAAACCCATCGTCGAAGCGCAAACCCATCGTTCAAACGCAGCTTCGTAAGCCGTCCTAACGCTCCAGAGGGTGCGGCGGACGAGGCACCGGCACCCGGAACGCACCTAACCGGTCCGCGAACCTCTGAGGCGTCGCGACGTCGGTGAAGCCCCAGTGGATGACCCGCTTGCCTGAGCTCCCCTGCACCCAGTCGTCGCGCCGCTTCTCGGCGTACACTTGCTCCTCGGCGCTGCGTCGCTTGCTGAGCGCGTCGCCGGTGTACTTGAATTTCCCGTCGCATTCGCCGAAGACGTCGAGACCGAGCAACTCGAAATCGACGTAGTAGGTGCCGCCATCCGGTCCCGGTACAGGCACTTGCAGGGCGACCTCATACCCTAAGCGGTGCAGCCGCCAATGGCTGATGCTTTCGAGTGGTGAGTCTTTGCGCGGGTCGGCGAGCTCGAGCACTCGCGGCACCGAGCGAACCCCGTAGACGGACCGAGCGCGGCCCGCCCGTGCTGCCATGCTGGCACGCCACTCGTCCAAGCTCGACTTGTCAACGGACCGGTGAACGCGAAACGAGTCTCGCAAGTGACCATCGGCACAGCTCAGCGCGGTCTGCGGCCGTGCCGTCCGACACAGGTCGAAGATGGTGCGATCGGGCGAGGTACAGGTGAGGCCCTCGATCTGCACCAGGTCATCATCGTCGATCGGCGTGGGATGGCGCACCACGTTCTGGCTTCTGTTTCCTGCACCGCGTGCGCCAGTCGTGATGTGAACGGGTGCCGGCAGTGCGCTCACGACGGGCAGTCCGAGCAGCACGGCAGCGCTGACGTGCGAGAAGATGGGTGGCACCTTCGCGCAGTGACTCACGGCGAGGATCAGCGCCAGGTGCTGATCCTCGCGACTCAGTCGTCCCCACGTCTCTGCACTCACATACCACCCGTGGTGCACGCGCACCGCCTCGCCCGTCTTAGTGCTGCGGAGTCCGACGGCGCGGTCGGTTGCGGCGTGTCTCAGGTGAGGGAGGACACCAGCGATGCGTGAGGCGAGACTCATACGTCGAGCATGCGGCACTTGGTGCTCGCTCGCGGCCGAAAGGCGCATTTTGTGGATGGATCAGCCGATTCCAAGGTAGCTCTGTGCTGTGGACGATTCGTCGGGCGGCTGAGCGATGCAAGTTCGTTTCGACGATGGGTATCGGATGGGCGAACTCCAGTCGTTCAAACGCAAACCCCTCGTCGAAACGAAACGCAAACCCCTCGTCGAAACGCAAACCCCTTGTCGAAACGAAACGCAAACCCCTCGTCGAGATGGCCGGGCAAGACGGGGCGAGGTTCGCGCCGCGGTCGAGGATCACGCCGCGGGGCGGCGCAGCCTACCCAACGCCGACGAGCTCAGCGAGGGCGACGAGCGTCTCGGTCGTGCCGCCCTCGATGCGCACGACCACAGAGTCGCGGTGGTCCACCTGAGTCGGACCCCGGTTGATGACCCCGATCGGCATGCCGCGCTGCTCGGCGCGATGCACGAGTCGCAGCCCGGTATTCACCGCGAGCGACGACCCGGCGATCACGAGCGCTGAAGCCCCTTGCACAATGCGCTCGGCATGCTGAAACACCGGCGCGGGCACATGCTCCCCGAAGTACACCACGTCGGGCCGCAGCATCCCGCCGCAGGCGGGGCAGACCGGCACGCGCACCCCGGCGGTCTCCCGCACGTCGGCGTCGCCATCGGGCGTGATCTCGGCGTCCGCATTGCGCTCGGCAAAACCTGGATTGGCGACATCGAACCAAGCGAGCACCTCGGCTCGAGTGAAGCGGTGATCGTGCGGGATGCAACGAACCACCGCGCCGTTGCCGTGCAGCTCAGCGAGGTTCGAAGTGCCAGCACGCCCATGCAGGCCGTCCACGTTCTGGGTGATGACGCCGCTCAGGTAGCCCGAGTGCTCGAGCGCTACCACCGCACGATGGCCCGCGTTCGGTTCGACGGAGGCCATGCGGAGCGCGCCGACGCGGGCCCCAGCCCAGAACCGGCGGCGGTACGCCTCGTCGTGGATGAACTTCTCGATCCGCATCGGCGTGCGCGGCGACCGCCTCGCAGCACGTGGCCCGCGCGCCCC
>Ga0182741_1000413_pt1 | contig 65767 bp, 66 predicted proteins | sample eDN5th37CBELigOP_FD_128874 | JGI IMG/M metagenome (GOLD analysis project Ga0182741, IMG submission 128874) | Enriched Organic Plus compost microbial communities from Emeryville, California, USA - eDNA 5th pass 37_C BE-Lig OP (version 2) (version 2) ...
CTAGGTGCGCGCCAAGCGCAGTGGCGGAGCGCGGCCTCGGGGGGCAAACGCAAGGAGCCCCGGGCATTGCGGCCCGTGCGAGGCCATCGGCGGTAGACGCGCGTGGCGTGGCACAGTCTTTGCAGTAAGCTGGCATTTCCATCGAACGAGTTTCATCATGGCCCAACCGACTTCCCCGGGCGCCCGCTTCCGGCAGGCGCTGCAAGACGAGCATCCATTGCAAGTCATCGGCACCATCAATGCCAACCATGCGCTGCTGGCCAAGCGCGCGGGTTTCCGTGCGATCTATCTTTCCGGCGGCGGCGTGGCGGCCGGTTCGCTGGGGCTACCCGACCTCGGCATCAACACGTTGGATGACGTGCTGACCGACGTGCGCCGCATCACCGATGTCTGTGACCTGCCCCTCATGGTGGACATCGACACCGGTTTTGGTCCCTCCGCCTTCAATATTGCCCGGACGATCAAGAGCCTCATCAAGTTCGGCGCGGCCGCGTGCCACATCGAAGACCAGGTCGGCGCCAAGCGGTGCGGCCATCGTCCCGGCAAAGAAATCGTCTCGGCCGCGGAGATGGTCGATCGCGTGAAGGCGGCGGCCGACGCCAAGACGGACCCGGACTTTTTTCTCATCGCCCGTACCGATGCCATCGCCGTCGAGGGCCTGGATGCCGCCATCGAGCGCGCGCTGGCCTGCGTGGAAGCGGGTGCCGACGGCATCTTCCCCGAGGCGGCGTACGACCTCGAGACGTACCGCAAGTTCGCCGAAGCCGTGAAGGTGCCCGTGCTCGCCAACATCACCGAGTTCGGCAAGACGCCGCTGTTCTCGGTCGACGAGCTGCGCAGCGCCGACGTCTCCATGGTGCTGTACCCGCTCTCTGCGTTCCGGGCCATGAACAAAGCCGCCGAGACGGTGTACACGGCAATCCGCCGCGACGGGCACCAGCGGAACGTGATCGACATGATGCAGACGCGGGAAGAGCTATACGATCGCATCGGCTACCACGCGTTCGAGCAACACCTGGACGACTTGTTCAAGAGCAAGAAGGGATGAGTCCCCCGCACGAATAACTGCTGAAAGGAGCGAGTGAGACGATGAGCGCAACGGTATCCAACCAGAAAGACCAGCCTGCTTCCGGCCCCAAGCCAAAGAAGTCGGTGGCGCTGTCAGGCGTGATGGCGGGCAACACCGCCTTGTGCACCGTCGGGCGCAGCGGCAACGACCTGCACTATCGCGGCTACGACATTCTCGACATCGCGGATGAATGCGAATTCGAAGAGATCGCCTACCTGCTGGTGCACGGCAAGCTGCCTAACCGCACCGAACTGGCAGCCTACAAGGCCAAGCTCAAGGCTTGGCGAGGCCTGCCCGCCAACGTCAAGGCCGCGCTGGAATGGCTACCGGCTGCCAGCCATCCCATGGACGTCATGCGCACCGGGGTCTCGGCGCTCGGCTGCGTGCTTCCCGAAAAGGACGACCACAACCTGCCGGGGGCACGCGACATCGCCGACCGCCTGATGGCCTCACTCGGCTCCATGCTGCTTTACTGGTATCACTACAGCCACCGCGGCGAACGCATCGAGGTGGAAACCGACGACGACAGCATCGGGGCACACTTCCTGCACCTGCTGCACGGCAAACCGGCCCCGGCGTCGTGGGTGCGCGCGATGCACACCTCGCTGAACCTGTACGCGGAGCACGAGTTCAACGCCTCCACCTTTACGGCGCGCGTGATCGCCGGCACCGGGTCCGACATGTACTCGGCCATCACCGGCGCCATCGGCGCACTGCGCGGCCCCAAGCACGGCGGCGCGAACGAGGTGGCCTTCGAGGTACAGAGCCGCTACGAGACCCCGGACGAGGCTGAAGCGGACATCCGGCGCCGGGTCGAGAACAAGGAAGTCGTCATCGGCTTCGGGCATCCCGTCTACACGGTGTCCGACCCGCGCAACCAGGTCATCAAGGAAGTGGCCCGGCGCTTGTCCAAAGAGTCCGGGAACACCAAGCTGTTCGAGATCGCCGAGCGCCTGGAGACCGTGATGTGGGACGTTAAGAAGATGTTCCCCAACCTCGATTGGTTCAGCGCCGTGAGCTATCACCTGATGGGGGTGCCGACTGCCATGTTCACGCCCCTGTTCGTGATCGCGCGCACCGCGGGATGGTCCGCGCACATCATCGAACAGCGCATTGACAACAAGATCATTCGCCCCAGCGCCAACTACGTCGGCCCCGAAAACCGCAAGTTCGTGCCGCTGGCCAAGCGCAAGTAATTACCGTCAACCTACCCGCAATGCGCGTATCGCGCACCCCAGGGCCTGCGCACCGGCGGCGCCGAATCGCAGGCTATCACGGGCGTCGCGATGCGCAGGGGAAACTTCATGTCTGCCGCGATAAGCAACCAACGACCCAAACCCGACCAAGTGCTCGTCGACATCGTCGACTACGTCCTGAAAAAACGCATTACCAGCAAGCTCGCCTACGAGACCGCGCGCAATTGCCTGATCGATACGCTGGGCTGCGGCCTGGAGGCGCTCGAGTACCCGGCGTGCACCAAGCTGCTCGGCCCCATCGTGCCCGGCACCGTGGTACCGAATGGCGCGAAAGTACCTGGCACCCAGTTCCAGCTCGACCCGGTCCAGGCCGCCTTCAATATCGGCGCGATGATCCGCTGGCTGGACTTCAACGACACGTGGCTGGCCGCGGAGTGGGGACACCCCTCGGATAACCTTGGGGGCATCCTGGCGACGGCCGACTGGCTCTCGCGCCAGGCCGTGGCCGCAGGCAAGAGGCCGCTGCTGATGAAAGACGTGCTCACAGCCATGATCAAGGCCCACGAGATCCAGGGCTGCATCGCCCTGGAAAACTCCTTCAACCGAGTGGGGCTGGATCACGTCGTGCTGGTCAAGGTGGCCTCGACCGCCGTGGTCGGCCAATTGCTCGGGCTGAACCGCGAGGAACTGATCAATGCGGTGTCGCTGGCTTGGGTGGACGGCCACAGCCTGCGAACCTACCGCCACGCGCCCAACACCGGCTCGCGCAAGAGCTGGGCCGCAGGCGATGCCACCAGCCGGGCCGTGCGGCTCGCGCTCATCGCCCGTACCGGGGAAATGGGCTACCCGTCGGTGCTGACCGCCAAGACCTGGGGCTTTTACGACGTGCTGTTCAAGGGCCAGCCGTTCAAATTCCAGCGCCCCTACGGCAGCTACGTCATGGAAAACGTGCTGTTCAAGATTTCCTACCCGGCCGAATTCCACGCCCAGACCGCGGTGGAGTGCGCCATGGAAATCCACAAACAGCTCAAGAAGCAGGGCCGCAGCGCAGAGGACATCAAGAAAATCACCATCCGCACGCACGAGGCCTGCATCCGCATCATCGACAAGAAGGGGCCGCTCAACAATCCCGCCGACCGCGACCACTGCATCCAATACATGGTCGCCGTGCCCATTCTCTTCGGCCGGTTGACCGCGGCGGATTACGAAGACGAAGTCGCCAAAGACCCGCGCATCGACCAGCTGCGCGACAAGATCGTCTGCGTCGAGGATCCTGCCTTCACCAAGGACTACCACGATCCCGACAAGCGCTCCATCGCCAACGCGCTGACCGTGGAATTCAAAGACGGCAAGAAACTCAAAGAGATCGTCTGCGAATACCCGATCGGCCACAAGCGCCGCCGCAAGGAAGGCATACCTCTGCTAGAGGCCAAGTTCCGGACCAACCTGGCGCGCCGCTTCCCGCCCAAGCAGCAACAGGCGATCCTAGACGTCTCGTTGGACCAGAAGACCCTCGAGGCGATGCCGGTACACGAGTATGTGGATTTGTATGTGATCTGACGAGCGCGAAGGGGCGGGGGGCGATGTTCAGTCCCGTCCCGCCCAAAATCGGTCGTACTCCGGATTGCGCTTCTCGAGGAAGGCGGTAAATCCTTCCCGCCATTCTTCCGGGTCCATAAGGCCGAGCATTTCGTGCATGGCCTGCCAGTCTGCGGGGTCGACGCGGCCCAGCGATTGCTTGGCTGCTGCCAGCGCTGCCGGCGGAGCCGCCACGATTTCTTCCGCGACGGCTACCGCCGTATCGAGCAGTGTTTCTGGTGCAACCAGTCGGTTAACCAAGCCCATGGCATGCGCCTCGTGCGCATCGAACATCCGCCGCGTGAGAATCAGCTCCATGGCTTTGCGGCGCCCGACGATCTCGGGTAGTCGGGCGAGTGCCGTCCGAGGCAGGACGCCCAAGCCAAGCTCGGGCAGGCGAAAGCGCGCCCGCTCAGTCGCTAGCACGAGATCGGCCACCAAAGTCATTTCTGTGCCTCCTCCCATTGCGAGCCCGTCTATGCCGAGAATCACGGGCCGCGGATCGTCCACGAGCGCCCGGAACAGCATCATGGGAGCATTGGGCGGAGGGGGGCGGCGTGCGTCGAGCAAGTCGCCATTGAGCAGCGCGCGAATGTCCGCGCCGGCGCAGAAGTGCTTGTCGGCGGAAACGATTACGATCGCCCGCCCGCCTTTGTCTCCGCTCTGGCGCAGCCCCTGCAGCAGGGCATCGACTTGTTCGGGTCCGAGGGCGTTGTGGTGTTGAGCATCCTGCATGGTCAACACGGCAATGCGGCCGCGCAGGCTAACGGTGACGCGGGTTTCCGTCATCATGGCTCTCCTTTTCCAGGAGGAACGTAGGGCACGGCGTCGCGGCCCGCCCGCCACAGCGCGCGTGCAGCGGGTTTGGTTTTTTCTTCGATGAGGTGCGCCGTGAGCCCGCCGGCGCGCGCGACGACCGAGAAGCAGCGTATGGCCTGGAGAGGCAGGCCCGCGTCGAGCAGCAACGCGCCTATCGCACCTGTGGCGTTGATCGTCACGTGCCGGCCTTTGATGTCGTCGATTGCCGCCGATAGTTCCAACAGCAAGTCCATGTGAGGATGATGAGGACTTGCCTCCCTCGCTACGTCGAAGAGGCGGTAGGAGCGCGGATCGTCCGGTTTGTGGTGCAGATGGCCGAATCCCGCGATGGGGACGCCGGATCGGAGCAGGCGAGCTGCCGTGGCCCGAACGGCGCCAGCGCCATCCCGGGCCACTGCGTCTGCCAGCTCGACCAGTATCCGGGCACATTGCTCCGACGTGCCGGCAAAGACTCCCCCCACCGTCATCAGGCCCGCAGCAATCGCGACTTGCGGCTCCGCCGGGACATTGTCGGAAACCAACCGCGTGACGATGGTGCTGGGGTTGATCCCGTGCTCCATGATCGTGACAAGACAGGCGTCCACGATTGTTTCCTCGCTCTCCGACGGAAGCCGGCCGGTCGCCAGGAAATACAGCATACTGGTGAAGCTGACCTTGCCGATGAGGTCGTGAACGAGATCGACTCCCCGGACGGTGATGGAAGTCTCGTCGGACGTGGAGATTGATGTGGTGGGGTGGGCGCGGGACATGCCTTGGCTCCGGAGCGATAGCGGGTTCAGCGGTTCATGACGGAGTCGAAGCGGGGCGACTGCAGCATCTTCTTCCAGTAGTCGTATTCTTCCTTGACCGCGGCGGCAAGTTCGTCGGGCGAGAGATACAGCGCATTTGTGTATCCCTTGCGCATCGTGTCGTCGAACTCCTGAGACCGAACGACTTGCTCGACCGCGCGCACGAGTTTTTGCTGTACGGCAGCAGGGGTCGCGCGCGGAGCGAACAGGCCGAACTTGGTGACTTCAGTCTTGTCGATGCCCTTCTCGACCAGTGTGGGTGCGTCGGGGAAAAAGTTGTTGCGCTGGGGGCCCATTGTCGCCAGGACGCGCAACTTGCCGGCCCGTTCTTGCGGCGCAATGGCGCCGGGCACGCCGAACACGATGTCCGCAAACCCGCCCATTACGGCCTGGACGGCCGCGCCGACTCCCTTGTATGGAATGTGGGTGAATTCGACCCCCGCTTCCATCTGGAAGGCTTCTCCCACCATGTGCGTCGTCGTGCCCGAGCCGGAGCTGCCCATATTGATCTTGCCCGGGTTGGCTTTGGCGAAGGCCAGCAGTTCCTCTAAGGTGCGGTAGGGGGCGTTTGCGCGGACCGCGATTGCTAGCGGGGTACCCGTCACGTTTCCGATGGGAGAGAAGTCATCGGCTGAATAGGCAACGTCTTTCACCATCTGCGGTACCACCGCTAGCGCCGAGGTACCCGTGAACAACAGCGTGTATCCGTCGGCCGGAGCGTTCTTGACAGCCATCGTTCCTATCGTGGCGCCGCCTCCGTCCCGGTTTTCCACGAAGACCTGTTGCCCGAGCAGTTTGGATAGCGCGGGTACCATGGCCCGCATCTGCAGGTCAACGCCCCCGGGGCCGTAGGGGACGACGACCCGGATCGGGCGGTCGGGGTACTCTGCGAGCGACGGAGACACCAGGGTCAAACTCGCGGCGGCGGCAATCGCCGCCCAAAGCTTCGTAGTGGGGAATGTGCTCATTGCTGTCTCCATGGCGGTTCTGATGATTTGGTGCGATGGGATGAACATCAGTCGGCCAGCAGGTCGCGGGCGATGACTAGCCGCTGCATTTCGGAACTGCCCTCCCCGACCCGGAATAGGCGCAAGTCCCGATAGAACCGTTCAACCGGAAAGCCTGCGATGACGCCGGTTGCACCGTGTATCTGCACCGTGCGGTCGGCAACGCGTCCCGCCGTTTCCGAACAATAGAGTTTGCACATGCTCGCACGAGCCCTTGCTGCTTTGCCCGAGAGGTCGGAGGCCAGCGTCTGCTGGACCAGCGCTCTAGCTGCGGCGAGCTCGGTGGCGGAGTCGGCGAGCATCCATTGGATCGCCTGGCGATCGGCGAGCGGCGCGCCGAAAGTCTTGCGCGTCTTGGCGTATTCGGCTGCCATCTCCAGCAAACGCTCGGCAGCGCCAAGGCACGTGGAGGCGACGCTCATGCGTCCTTCGGTCAGCGCGCTCGAGGCGATGAAGAAGCCTTGGCCCACTTCCCCAAGGAGAGCATCGCTGCAGATGCGGCAGTCTTCAAACGTAATTTCGGAAAGCGTCCAGGCGGCAGACCCCATGGTCCGGTCCACGCGGGTGACCGTCATGCCAGGCGTGCCACGGTCAACGAGGAAGGCAGAAATTCCTCCTCGCGCCCCCAGGTTCTTGTCTGTTACGGCGAGGACGAGCACGACATCGGCCACGTCGGCATTGGAGATGAACTGTTTCTGTCCGTTCAATACCCAGCCGTCACCGTGGCGTTCGGCTCGCGTGCGGATGGCCGCCGCATCGGAACCGGTGCCGGGTTCGGTCAGCGCGAAAGACGTCCGGCTTTCTCCGCGGGTGAGCGGAGGCAGGTAGCGCCTTTTCTGCGCGTCCGTGCCGAATTGGGCGATGGCCATGGGGGAGAGGCCGCCGGTGCTCGACATCAGGATGGTGAACATCGGATGGCAACGGGACAGCTCCTCCTGCACCATGCAGTACTGGGCAAGGCTCGCGCCCATGCCGCCGTATTCCGGGGGAAGGCGCATGCCGAGCAACCCTTGGGCAGCCATCAGCTGCATGAGCTCTGCCGGAAAGCTTCCGGTTCGATCCACCTCCTCGGCCCAGGCAGGTAGCTCTTTCTCCACGAAGCGCCGGATCGCTTGCCGCATTTCGCGCACTTCGTCGTTGACTTCGAAAAACACTGCCCGTCCTCCCGTGTGTGTTCTTGTAGGTATCTTGTTATTTCGCGCGCAACCCGCAACCGGGTATTGCATCCCTCATCGGATTTCGATTGCTGAATAAATAGTTTGACTCAAAAGTCGAAAAAAAACGACCCCGGTTTTGCATAAATTGACTCTGGAGTCAAATCTGAATAGGCTGTAGGAATTTGACGCTGCTGTAGGGTGGGAAAGCATGGATGACATCACGGTGAGGGCGCGCCGGGCCCGCGGTACGCGGCGCAGCGTATCGACCCCATCGTCAGACCAGGGCGAAGTCGCCGTACCTCGCGTTCGCTCCGGTTCGATTCCCGTCTCCGGTCGCAAGGGGCGCTGGCTCGAGAAGAAGAATGCAATCGTCAAGGCTGCTTCCCGGCTGTTCAGTGAACGGGGATTCAACTATGTGTCGCTCGACGACGTGGCCGAGCAATTAGGCATCGGAAAACCTGTCATTTATTACTACTTCGAGAGCAAGGAGCAGATTCTCTTCGAGTGCTACAGCCTCGCTTTCGATGTTGGCGACGAAGTCATGCGGACCGCACTCGCGCTGGAAGGTGATGCGCGGACGCGTTTGGAATACTACCTGCGCGAGTATCTGCTGGCGCACCTGCGGGGCGAAGCACCCTTGGTGCCGATGCACGACATCCTGGCCTTGTCCGAGCCCTTGCGCGGCATCATCGAGCGCCGCCGGCGCAATCGGCGAGACCGATTGCGCAAGCTCATCGCAGCCGGCCAAGAGGATGGGTCGTTGGGGCCCTGCGACCCCCGTGTCGCCGTTAGCGCGTGGGGCGGCGCCAGTGCGTGGGTAATTGGGAGCTTCGATCCCCGCAAAGGGCTGTCTCCGGAGGAGACGGCTGAGTACATGGTAGGGCTATTCTTGAACGGGCTGCTGCCAAGGAAAAAAGTAGCGAAATAGGAAAGGAAGAGAGACGTGGAGCGAGAAAAAATGGAGACACCGCCGGCCGCGACCATACCGCACGCGCTGCGCAGGGCGGCCTCGCTGTGGCCCGGGCAGGAGGCCCTCGTCATCGAGGGCGAGCGCATGACGTATGCCGAACTGCTTGCGCGCACGGAGCGCGTCGCGGCGAATTTGTATCGCCTCGGGCTTCGCCCGGGCGACCATTTTGCGATATGCGCCGGCAACCGGGCCGACTGGGTCGTCGCCGCGTATGCTGCGGTCTGGATCGGAGCGGTAGTCGTGCCGGTAAACACGCGTTTCAAGGCTCCCGAGCTACTGTACTGCCTGCGGCAATCCGATGCGCGCATGTTGCTGGTCGAGGACCGCTTCCTCTCCATCGACTTCATCGCCATGCTGCGCAGCATCGCTCCGGCCGTCGACACCCGCTTGCCGGATCCCAAGCTGCCGGCGCTGCAGACAGTGCTGGTGCTCGGCAACGACGTGCCTGCGGGTGCGGTTTCCGCAGCTGAACTCGAGCGCACGCCCATCGAACCCGCTCCCGCTAGCGCAGCGCCTCGGCCCCGCGATGCCGCCTTGATGCAGTACACATCGGGCACGACGTCGTATCCCAAGGGCGCGATGCTGTGCCACGAAAGCATGGTGTTCGACGCGTGGTATGCGGGCCGCCGCCTCGGGCTCCGTGCGGGAGATCGCTACTTCAGCGGGCGTCCTTTGTTCCATGTGTCGGGCACGACGCTCTCGATGCTCGCCTCCCTCATGGCTGGAGCGTGCTACCTGACCACGGCGTCATTCGACGTTGCTCGGGTGCTGCGCATCATGGAAAGCGAGCGCTGCACCATGACGTCGGCCAATGACACGATGTTCCAGATGCTGATGAATCACCCTGATTTTCGCCCCGAGCGGCTTAGCCTGCGCGGCGGGTTGGCAGCTTGCTCGCCGGAGATATTCCGCCAGGTGGTTGAAACGCTCGGCATGCGCGACCTCTGCGCCGGCTATGGCTTGTCCGAGGCATCACCGAACGTAGCCCTCTCGCCGTACGACGATGACATGGAGAAGCGTGTCGCCGGATATGCCTTCCCACTGCCGGGGCTGGAGGTCAAGATTTTCGATCCAGAGTCCGATGCGCCCAGGCCGCCTGGCATTCCCGGAGAAATCCGGGTTCGCGGTTGGGCGCTGATGCTGGGTTACTACAACATGCCGGAGGCAACTGCCAAGACCATAGACCAGGAAGGCTGGCTGCATACGGGCGATCTAGGCGTGGCTGACGAAGCAGGGCGGATCTGCTTCGTCGACCGAATCAAGGACATGTTCCGAGTCGGCGGAGAAAACGTCGCGCCAGCGGACGTCGAGAATGTGCTGAACGGGCATCCCGCCGTGCGGCATTCGCAGGTGGTGGGCGTGCCCGACAAGCGCTTGGGCGAAGTAGCCGCCGCCTACGTCATTCGGCGGGAGGGCGCAACCGTGGATGAAGCGGCGCTGATCGCATGGTGCAAAGAGCGTTGTGCGGGATTCAAAGTACCGCGCTACGTGCGCTTCGTCGATTCTTTCGATGCGATTGGAATGACCGGCAGCGCCAAGATCCAGCGCAATAAGTTGCGCGAATACGCCGTGGCCGACCTCGGCCTAGCCAGCGGGAGCACGACCGAATGACCGCCTCGCCGCAAGACGGGGCCTGGGGACAGGTCGAAGGAGGCGTTGCCCTGCTCACCCTGTCTCGTCCAGAAAAGCGCAACGCCCTTGACACCCGTACCGTCCGTCAGGTCCTCCTGGCGCTGCAGGAATGGGCGACCGACGATGCCGTCCGGGTGGTCGTGCTGGCGGGCGAGGGCAAATCATTTTGTGCCGGGGCGGATCTTACCGAGTTCCGCGGCGCGTCGGCTGGCAACGAGAAGCGCCTCTTGGCCGAGCGCACCGAACTCCTGCACGAACTGGTGCGCCGGGTGGAGCACTATCCCAAACCGCTGGGGGCAGCGGTAAACGGTGCCGCCGTCGGCATGGGGGCCGTGCTCGTCCTGGCTGCGGACTTCGCGCTGTTCGGTGAAAACGCGCGACTAGCTTTCCCGGAGGTCGCGATAGGCCGGGTGCCTACCGTCGTCGTCCCACCCCTAGTGCGCGCCGTGGGGCCCCGCCAAGCCTTCGCCCTGCTGATGGAAGGACGGGTCCTGGACGCACAAGGCGCCGTGGCCCACGGCCTGGCCAGCCGCGTGGTGGATGACGAGCAGGTCGTGACGGAAACCTTGGCTGCCGCGCGAAGCATGGCACAGCTCGATCCGGCGGTGGTCCGGGCTACGAAGGCGCTGATTGAGGAGTGCTCCTCGGCGTCGTTGCAGTGAGCGTTCGTCCCGGCCCCTTGGGGGATCGGTCGGCTCGTTCCCCATGGGAGGTCAGTCGGTGTAGAATTGCGCCCTCGGGCCTCTAGCTCATGCCTGGTTAGAGCAGCGGACTCATAATCCGTTGGTGCTGGGTTCGACTCCCAGGGGGCCCACCAATTCAATCAAGCACTTAGGCCAATCTTCGGGTTGGCCTTTTGCTTGGGATCATCGGGGTTGCTCTCACGGATGTTGTGTATTAGCTACGCCGACGAGAACCATTTGGGATGAAGGGTGGCGGTCTCTGAGCAGAATTTCGTTTGTTTGGCCGTGGCAAGAGGGACAACGCCGATGTCGCTGTAGGAAAGTGCGACGAAGACCGGCAATAAGCTCAATCTTCGTCAGAAAAGTTTCTACGCCACCTCATCTGCCCCGCCTTATGCGTATAGTTCGAACACGCGACGCGCGAGAGCGCTCTTCAGGATCTCTTCCGGACCTTCGGTGATCATCATACTGCGTTGGTCCCGCCAGAACTTCTCGATGGGAAGCTCTTTTGTCAAACCTACGCCGCCATGTATCTGCAGGCATTTGTCGGCACATTCCCAGCTCAAGCGGTCGCCTTGCATCTTGATGATATAGGCGTCATAGCGGACGTCTTCGCCACGGTCGTATTTGTGCGCTGTGCGGTACACCATCAGGCGCAGCGCCTGCAGGGCCACGAAACTGTCCACTAGCATCCATTGGACAGCCTGACGTTCCGCCAGCGGCTTGCCGAAGGTGACACGCTGCTTGGCATACTTGGCCGCCAGCTCGATGCAGCGCTCCATCACACCAAGTGCTCGGGCACCATGCCGGATCCGGCCATGGTTGATCCAAGTTTGGGCCACCTTGAAGCCGTCGCCTTCATTGCCGATGCGCTTCCAGGCAGGTACCCGGACGTCGTCGAACAGGATGTCGCAAGGCGCGTCGTCCATCATCGTGCGCTCCTTGCGCAATACCTTGACGCCAGGCGTATCCATGTCGACAAGAAATGCCGAGAAACCGCCGTGGCTACCCTTGGTTTTGTCGGTCTTGGCGATCACTTGCGCGAATGACGCTGTGTCGCCCGACGTGATAAAACGCTTCGTTCCACTGATGATGTAGTCGTCACCGTCACGGATCGCGGTGGTCCTCATCGCGGCGGGATCCCCGCCCGCATCAGGCTCTGTCTGAGCAAAGCAATCCGTTTTCTCACCTCGGATAACCGGAAGGAGATACTCCTGCTTCTGCCGTTCGTCCAGCAGATAGAGCGTTGGACTGGGCTCTGGTCCAAACACCTGCCACTTGCGCGTGGGCAGTGCGATCGTACGTCCCATTTGCTCCCAAACCACGACGCGTGCCAGCATTCCCAGGCCTTGGCCGCCATATTCGATGGGCGTGGCGAAATGCCACAAACCCATCTCCCTGGTTTTGGCCGAAAGCATTTCGCGGAGGGCCGGTTTCAGGTCCGCGCCCTCTTGTGCCTCACGCTCGATCGGAATCAACTCCTTGTCCACAAAGCGCCGCAGGGTTTCCTGCAGCATCTTCATTTCTTCGGGAAGTTCAAAGTCCATGATGGTGCTTATCTCGAGGCTGCTTCGACATAGTTGCGTAAGAAGGCGAGTTGCGCGGGTGGGATGCGACCTAGCTCACCGATGATGTCTTCGCCCTTTTCGCCTACCAGAACGCGCGGCTTTGTCTTGACGATGCCTTCGTACCGGGCGATGAACTCCGGATCCTCAGCCAGCTTTGCAAAAGCCTGGCGCATTTCTCGAACCGCGGCCGGCGAGGCACCCGGAGGCATGAAGACCGTCCGGTACATTGCATCCATGATTCGGCCCAGCATCAACATCGAGTCCCAGCGGGGTCCACTCGGCATGGCCTCTGCTCCCTTCACTTGACGGTAGACATCAAGGAAGCTCGGCATGTCGGGAAGTTCAGGACTGCGACCGAGTTCGCCGTTCCCCAGGTCAGAATCGAATTGGAAGAGCGGCATTACGATTCCCTTATCGGTCATGTTCGGCTTAACCGTCGCAAACCAGGCCGGCAGCGAGGTGCCCGACACGTTAATGTCACCCTGATGCACGGCTATCTCGATGTCCCGTAGTCCACGATAGCCAGGAATAAGTTCATAGTTCAGACCAAGCAGGTCGAAGGCCAAACGAATTCGCGTCGTAAGATGGTTGCTGGGTGAAAGTGCGCCGACGCGAACGAGGGGTGACTTGACGATGTCAGACGACTGCGAGAGTCCCGGTTTCGTGTCTTTTCGCGCATACGTCAGCACCACCTGCTGGAAGCCTGCTACGAATTTGAGGTCGTGGTACTTCACGCGCAAGGATTGGTTCTCGACGATCTGATCCACAGGATCCCAGGTAAAAAAGCCGATCGTGCATTTATCTGTGCTGCTACCAAGCTGGTTGACCCCGATGTTGCCTCCCGCGCCGCCGACATTGAGCACCACTACGCCGCGCACACCGTTCAAATACTTAGGAAGGTATTGGGCCACCATGCGAGCCTCAATGTCGGTGGGGCCACCCGCTGTGTAGTTGACGATCATCGTCACCTCGTGGCATCCGAGGTTTTGGGCCCTAGCCGTCCCTGTCACGAATAGCACCAAGCTTACGAGGGTGATTATGAGAAAGCGCATATGATGTCTCCTGGTTCGTGGTCTTCTGGACCGTGCAGCAAGTCGAAAACCGGTGGCCGGTTTTCCTGACTATCCGAGCATGAACGGACTCTTGACGACTTCTACGAGACGGAGCATGATCGAGCCGCGATGCTGCGCCGTCTTTTTCCCATGGACCGCTACCGGACGCCCAGCGGGCAGCTGCGACGGCTCGGTCTACATCCTCCTTTTTTCCCCTTGGCACGCTGGCCCAGGGCTGGCCGTCATAGGGGGTAGATTTCCCATCGAGCGGGAGGCTTGCTCCTTTTGTCCGTCGATGAATAGTCCGTACTCGCGCAACCGGCCGTTATCGCTCGCATGTTTGCTCCTTGTCATTCAGGAAAAACAATGCCGATGTCGGACAACACCTCTCGGGTGTGTTCTCCTAGCAGCGGTGGGGCACGCTGTGGCTGCTCATCCCGCTTGCCGTCCAAGTAAACCGGGCGCCGGATCGAGACGACCTTACCCATTCGCGGATGGACCAAGGTCATGAAACTATCGAGGTGCTGAATTTGAGGATCCGAGAAGACCGCAGTCGTGTCATGGATGGGTGCGCACGGGACATCAGCCTTGACCAGCATGTCTATCCAGTATTGGCGTGGTCGCGTGCCGATGATCTTGGCAGCATATCCTCGGATGAACTCATAATTGACGATGCGCTGTTCCCGCGTGGCCACGCGGGAGTCCTCCAGCAGCTCTGGGCAGTCGATGACCCGAACGAACGCTTCCCAGAACTTGGCTTGGGAAGACAGGTGCACCGCCAGCAACTTGCCATCGCGACAGACAAAGGCAAAGGATTGTGACGTGCGGACCCGCAGGTGAGGATCCGACACCAGGCCCATTTGGGTGTAATAAGCGAACGGATCGGGCATGAAGGCGAGCGTGGCTTCAAGCATGTTGACGTCGATGCGCCGACCACGACCCGTCCTCTCGCGCTCGTAAAGCGCTGCGAGGATACCCTGGCAGGCGTACAGGCCGGTGACGTTGTCCCCGATCGTTGGGCCGGTGAGACGCGGATCGTCCGGCTGCACAAATAGACTGGACATGCCGCTTACGGCCTGTGCGATCGCGTCGTAGGCGGGGCGTTCGGCATATGGCCCGTCAGGCCCGAACCCCGTGATGCTGCAGCGAATTAGGCGAGGATTTAACGCGACAAGCGCCTGATCATCGAATCCGAGGCGATGCATTACCCCTGGCCGGTAGTTCTCCAGCAGCACGTCGGCTGTCCGCAGCAACTCGCGCAGCGCGCTGCGCCCTTCGTCGGAGCGCAGGTCCAGCGCCACACTGCGCTTGTTCCGGTTGTAGGCGCAAAAATGCGGGCTATACATGCCACCGCGGAAGCTGCGGAAGGGATCTCCCCCTTCCGGATTTTCCACTTTCACTACATCCGCGCCCCAGTCCCCTAGCATCATCCCAGCCAGCGGTCCGGTGATCATAGTAGTGAGTTCGATCACCCGGACTCCTGACAGGGGCCCAGCGACGTCCGTACGATTATCGCGTCTAGGTGAATCGCTCATACGCGAGACTTCACTTGTCGTGCGACAGCAGGGTGCCCAGCTGAAACGGCCCGTGCGCTGGCTTGTACATCTTTTTGTCGATGAATTGCGACATGCCGGTCTTGTACGAATCCTCGGGGTCATTCACACGGATAGCCGTATTCTTGGCCAAGAGGTAATCGTAGGCCTGGTCGAACGACATGGCGCGAACCACGCGCATCGCCTGCTTGGTAGCCCTTAGTACGGCAGGACTCTTCTCCATCAGGCGCTTGGCCAGCTTCTCGACATCGGCCTCCAGCTTTTCTTTCGGGACCGTGTAGTTGATCAGACCAATGCGGGCGGCTTCTTCAGCCGGAAAGGCATCACCTAGGCAGGCATAGTAGAGTGCATGGCGGTACAGTACGGCGTCAGCGACTGCCTTGCCCACGAGTGCGCCTGGCAGAATGCCCCAGTTCACCTCTGCCAGCGAGAATTGTGCATCGTCTGCGGCAATGGCAAAGTCCGTGGCTAACAATTGCATGAAAGCACCACCTACGCAGTAACCCTCCACCACTGCAATCGTCGGCTTGTCGTAGTTGTACAGGCGTTCCCAGCGCCAGCGGTTGGCAACTTCCGCCATGTGCTTGGCTTTTAGCGGATTGTTGTCCATGCCACGAAAGAACTCTCCCAGATCCTGTCCGGCGGAGAAGTTGCCGCCGGCGCCGCGAATGACGACGACCTTTGTATCGGGATCCTGTTCCAGCTCAATCAACGTCCGATCCATGGCCTCGTGCAATTCCGGGTTCATCGCGTTCTTCTTGTGGGGGCGATTCAGCCAGACGGTGCTAATTCCGTTGTACTTCTCCACCTTCACGACGGGTTGCTTCTGCTCACTCATTCGCTCACTCCTGACTTGGCTGTGGTGGGGTGTATGATGCGGACAAGATTTATGCGCCGCCAATGAAATCTCTGCATGGGCGCATGACAAGACTTGGCTCGGAAGAACGATGCTGGACCAACGGCAGCCTTCTCTGCATTAGGAGACAAGCAGATTCAATGGGACGCAATCTTCCTTCGCTCAGTGCTCTACGCGCCTTCGAAGCTACGGCGCGACATCTCAGTTTCACGCGCGCAGCCACTGAGCTGAACCTGACCCAAACCGCGATAAGCCACCGAATCAAGGAGCTTGAAGGCTTGCTCATGGTGAAGCTGTTCGCGCGCACGCAAAGTGCCATCTCGTTGACGGAGGAGGGGCGCGCGTATCTCGAATTGATCCGCCCGGCGTTGGCGCAGATCGCAAGCGCGACCGATGGCATATCGGCAACCCGGGAAAATCGCTTGGCAGTTACCAGCTTGAGTGCCTTCGCCTTTACATGCCTGATACCGGCGCTGGCGGATTTCCACTCCAGACATCCTGACATTGCGCTTCGGCTGATGCCCAGCACCGCCACCGGGCGGCCGGACCCACGCGACTTCGACGTGGCGATATGGCATGGCCCAAATGATTGGCCCGGTTTCGAGTCGGTGCGGATTTCAAAGGAAGAAATCTTCCCGGTATGTTCGCCGCGCCTGCTGGAGAGTGGCCCGAGATTGAGTACGCCGGCGGATCTTTGTCATTACAGTGTCGTGCGAACGGTATCGCCCATCATTACTGACGAATGGCCAGCGTGGCTGCAGCACGCCGGTCACGAGTCCGCGGAATTCGGCGCGGAAATATATTGCGAGAGCTTGGCCTTCTCCATGAGCGTCACTCGGGCTGGACTAGCCGTTGGCATCGGCCGCAGTTCGCTAGTGAAGGAGGATCTTGCCAGCGGGCGACTGATCGAACCGTTCGGCGTGCGGCTACCATCTGACTCCGCATACTACGCGGTGAGTCGCCCAGACAAATGGGGGCTTCCACGAGTCAGGGCATTCATCGATTGGCTATGCGAATACTTCGGGGATTAGGGGGAAGCCGTGTGGGCATGATGGCCGGAAACGGAAATCGTCCGTGCTTGCCCCTATTACGCAGGCTCGAAGCCGGCCTGACGCTGGCGGAGAAACGTGCCACGAAATAACGCCGCGCGTCATGGCGGCCCGCTTCAACTCCTAGAAAACAACCGTAATATGGCGATTCCAACTTTCCCCGAATCGCCATGGCTTCCCCTGCCCCTATCGACTCTGCGCCGAGAGACGCTTCCCCTCCCACCCCCCTCCAACTCTTCCTCGCCTTCGCCAAAATCGGCCTGACCAGCTTCGGCGGCGGCCTGAGCGGCTGGATGATGCGCGAGTTCGTCCAGCGCCGGGCGTGGCTCTCAGAGGGGGAGTTCTTGAGCGGCTTGGCCTTGGCGCAGGCATTTCCCGGCGTCAACGTGGTGAACCTGGCGATCTGGATCGGTTTTCGCCTGCGCGGTGGGGCTGGGGCGTTGGTGAGTGCGCTGGGGTTGACCGTCCCAGCCATGATGGTGGCCGTGGCCGTGCTGGTGGGGTTTTCGGCGGCGGCCAAGTCGCATCACGTGCACGTGGCGCTGGCCGGCGTGGCGGCCGCGGCGGTCGGCCTGTCTTTGCAAATGGGGCTGCGCGCCGCGCGGCGGGCGACGCAGAGCGTGGCGGCGATCGCGATCATGGTCATGACGTTCGTCGGGATTTTTTTCCTGCGCCTGCCGTTGCTCTGGGTGGTCGGTACGATGGCGCCGCTTTCGATCGGTTTGGCTTATCTGCGCGTGCGCGCTCGCGAGGGAACATGAACTGGAAGGCCTTGTTGGAAGTGGTGCTGGTCTTCGTGCCGCTTTCGTTCCTGACGGTGGGAGGGGGGCAGAGCATCGTGGCCGACGTCCACCGCCAATCGGTCGACGTCTACGGGTGGATGAGCAATGCGGCGTTCATGGATCTTTACGCCTTGTCGCGCATTCTCCCCGGGCCGGGCGCTTTGTTGGTGACGCTGGTGGGATGGCAGGCGGCTGGGCTGGCCGGGGCGCTGGTGGCGTCGGCCGCGATTTTCATTCCCAGCTCGCTCTTGGTGTATGGGTTGGCGCATTTGTGGACGCGCTTTAGGGAAAAGCCGGCGATACGCGCCATCGAGGCAGGATTGATCCCGGTGGCGACCGGCATGGTGCTGGCCGCCTCCTGCACGGTGCTGAGGGTGGCGGAGGGCGGCATCTGGGCGTGGGTCGTGGCCGCGGCGTCGACGGCCGCGTTGATGCTGACGCGGGTGAGTCCGTTCCTATTGCTGGGGCTGGGGGGAGTGGTTTTTCTGGTCGCGCTCGCGTGACGCGGTGCGGGCCGGCCTTCGCGTCGCCTTAGCCGTTCTGCTCGGCTTCTGCGCCCGCGTAGGCTGCCGAGGCGGACTGCACGAATGCGCGCACGGCGTCGTCATAGAGCGGGCCGGTGCGGCTCGCGCCCGAGTGGGAAGCTCCCTCGATTTTCACCAGGCGCTTGAACCGGGCGCTGCGCGCCGCACTCCATAGCTCGTCGCTCATGGTGTGCGGAACGACTTGGTCGTTGGTGCCGTGGATGAGCAGGATGGGGATGCGCAGCGAGGCGATAGCATCCAGGGAGTCGAAGGGCTGGGTGACGAGCAGCGCCATGCCCGGGACGTCGCGCCACCGCGTGGTGGCGATCATGTCGCGGATGCGGGTGAACGTTGCTTCGGCAATCAGCCCGGCCACTTCGGGTGCGTTGGTGCGCGCCAGCAGGTCGATGGCGATGGCGCCGCCGAGGCTGTGCCCATAGACGAAGCGGCGTGACGGATCCGGCTGGCGCCGTGCCAGTTCCTCGAGGGCGGTCCGGGCATCTTGCCGGACGCTCGCCTGGGAGGGCAGCCTGGGGGAAGAAGCCCCGAAGCCGCGGTAGTCGATGGCGACGATGGAATAACCGAGGTTGGTCCAGTGGTCGATGCGGAAGGCGCTGCCGTTCAGGTTCCAGCGGGAACCGTGCAGGTACAGGATGGTGGGGGCGGCGGGGTCCGGGTGGCGCCAGTACCAGGTGCGTATGGCGCCGCCGCCGGGAACGGGCAAGTCGTAGATTTCCGTGCCGGCCGGAGGCTCCCGCCACCACGAGCGTTCGCCCATTTCGACCGAGAAGATCAGTTGGCGCTGCCAGCGGTCGAGTGCGACGTAGCCCGCGCATGCTAGCGCGACGGTGCAGGCTAAGGCGGCGTAGCGGCGGACCCTCATGCTGCTTCAGAAAGCCGGAGCCGCCGGAGGTTCCCCGCCGCCGTCACGGCGTGGCTTGCCTCAGTCGGCTTGGATGCCGAATTCCTTGACGACTTTGCCGAAGTATTCATGCTCGTCCGCCGTCAGCTTGCCCAGCTGCTCGGGCGTGCTCGCTTTGGCGAACGCGCCGAAGACGCGCATTTTTTCGACTACGTCGGGCATCTTGAGGATTTCGGCCATGTGCGCATTGAGCTTGCGGACGATTTCGTCCGGCGTGCCCTTGGGCGCGTAAAGGCCTTGCCAGGCCGAAACGTTGACCTTGTAGCCCAGGTCGGCCATGGAGGGCGCGTCCGGTGCCAGCGGAGTGCGGGTCTGGGCGCCATTGGCCAGGATGCGGATCTTGCCCGAGGCCAGGTGCGGCTCCACGGGGCCGAAGGTCATCCAGCTCAGCGCGACGTGGCCACCCAGCAGGTCGTTGACCGCAGGGGCGACGCCCTTGTAGGGGATGTGGACGAGCTTGATGCCGGCGGCTTGGTTGAAGATCTCGCCGAGGATGTGCATGGGCGAGCCCGAGCCGGGGGTGGCGTAGGTCAGCGCCTTGCCTGCCTTGGCATCCTTGATGACCTGTGCAACCGAGGTGTAGCCCGAAGCCTGGCTGGCGACCAGCAGCAAAGGCTGGTCGGCCGTTTGCGTGATCGGGGCGAAGTCGTTGGCAGGATGGTAGGTATTGCCGTTGGTCTTGACCACGTGGGTCGCCATCGAGAAGGTGCTCGGTGCCAGCAGCAGGGTATAGCCGTCTGGCTTGGCGCGGGCGGCGTAGTTGCTGCCGATGATGCCGCTGGCACCCGCCCGGTTCTCGACGATGACGGGTTGGCCCAGGCGTTCCGTCAATTTTTCGCCGAAAAGGCGCGCCATGGCGTCGGTATCGCCACCCGCCCCGTAGGCGACTACGATGGTGATCGGTCGCGTCGGATAATCGGCGGCCATGGCGGGGGAGGAAATGGCGGCTGCACCGGCGGCGCCGGCGGCGGCGACGAGCAGGGCGCGTCGGCCGGACTGGAATTGCGAGTACATCTTGATAACCATACGTAATAAAGAGAGCCAGTAGCGGCGCTTGTACAACCCGCGCCGTGGCGGGCACCGCAGGGTGTGCGGCGATCCGGATGAGCCGCGGACTGCGTCGCGGCCGCCGGGTGCGTGGCGCTGTAGTGTAAGCGATTAACAGGGGTTTGCGGTTTCACGAGTGAAACAATGTCTCCTCCTGGAAATAAATTCCGGCGAGGAGCACAAAAAAAAGAATGCGGTTCGCACCCCTCGGGAAAGGGCGAACCGCCTAAGCTGCCGGGAGCCTCCCTGGGGGAAGGAAAGCTCGTGGGGTCCGGCAGAAAGGGGGAAGCAGGTCAGGTCGTCCCGGGCGCTGTTTCACCGGAGGTCGGGGCCGGTGGCTCCCCCGCGGTTCGTGCCGCGGCAGCACCCGCCTCGAGGTAAAGCTTTAAGTGCCGCAAGTCTTCGGCCATTTGTCGCGAGGGGTTCTCGCGCGAGAGGCGGGCGGCCACCCGGCCGGCCTGGCCCAGCGGCGGCTGGTAAGCGATCATGGCCCGCACCGTGGTGCCTTTGCCGTCGGCGGTGTCGCGGAACTCCACCCAGCCCGTGTTCGGAATGTCTGCCGTGGCTTCGGCCTCCCAGGCGATGCGCTCATTGGGGATGTCCTCGACCACGTGCGCGATCCATTCGACCGTCTTGCCGAAGGGCGCCTTGACCGTCCACCTGGAGCGCATGTCGGTGATGACGTCGATGTTGACGATGTGCTGCATGAAGCGCGGCAGGTTGGAGAAGTCGCGCCAGAAGCGGTAGATTTCCTCGCGCGGTCGGTCGATGACGATGGCATGGGTCGCTGCGGCGGCAGAGATCCAGCCTTGCTCGCGGGCAATGCGGCGCTCCAGAGGCGAAGGCGTGACAGCTTGTTTGACCGGACACCTGCCGGTCGCGGCGCGCCAGAACAGCCCCGCGGCGGCCGCCGCCGCCAGGTCGCCCAATAAGCCGCCGCGGCGCAGCCCCCACACTAGGAGCAGGGCGCCTCCCGCCGCTGAACCGATGCGCTCGGCCGGCCCCACGTTGAGGTCGGCCGATGCAGGCCATTCCGCTTCCCATTCCGAGGGTAGCTCCGGCACGACGTCCGTTTGGTCTTCCATGGATCTCTCCGTTAAGCTGCGCGAGCCTCGGTGGAGGTAGCAAGCGATGTGCCCCGCCGCGTCCGATGGGGGGCACCCCGGAAGATGTAAGAATTGCCTGGCCGCGACGGAAAAAAGGAAGGCGGCGGAGGGCGCCAACGTCAACGGAAAACTGGACATGGCTGACGCAGGACGCATGGAAATGGGCTTGGGCGCGGGGTATCGCCGCTATGTGCAGGCGCTCGCGGCGGCCTACGCGCTCATTTGGCTCGCACTCGCCATTCGCCCACTCGATCGCGGCGATTGGGCGCTGGAGAACGTGCTGGTGGTCGTGTTCTGTGCCGGCCTTGCGCTGTCTTGGCGGCATTTCCGGTTCTCGCGCTTGTCCTACACGCTGATTTTCATTTTCTTGTGCCTGCACGCCATCGGTGCCCACTATACCTATGCCAAGGTGCCCTATGACGCTTGGTGGCAGGCCTTGGCCGGCAGCAGCTTCAACAGTCTCTGGGGCTGGGAGCGCAACCATTTCGATCGCGCTGTGCACTTTTCGTATGGGCTGCTGCTCGCGTATCCGATCCGAGAGGTATTTCTGCGCGTGGCGGACGCCAAGGGTTTCTGGGGATACTTCCTGCCGCTGGAGTTCACGCTGGCAACCTCGGCCATGTTTGAGCTCTTCGAGTGGGCGGCGGCCGAGCTCTTCGGCGGCGACCTGGGCGTCGCGTACCTGGGCACCCAGGGCGACGTTTGGGACGCGCACAAAGACATGCTGCTGGCGGCGGCCGGCGCGGCGCTGGCCATGCTGGTCACGGCGGCGGTGAACCGCTGGCTGCAGCGGGACTTCTCCCGCGAGTGGGCGGAAAGCTTGCGTGTCAAGGATCCGCGCCCCTATGGGGAGGAGGAAATCCGCCGCAAGCTAGAACAATCGCGCGCACGGGTGCCCGCCGGCCCCGATCCCCATTGACCAGGCATTGGCCTGCGCGAGCGGCTGCACCGGCCCACGTCATGCCGCGCGCTTGAGCCGCCGGAGCAGCCAGGGCAGCACGAGCGCTGCGAGGGCCAGGGCGAACAGCGTGGCCGATACCGGCGTCGAGACCAGGATGAGCGGGTCGCCTTCGCCCACCGCCAGGGCGCGCCGCAGCTGCGTCTCCGCCATGGGTCCGAGGATGAGGCCGATCAGGACGGGCGCGATGGGGAAGTCGTAGACCCGCATCGCGTAGCCCATGAGTCCGATGCCGAACATCAGCGCCAGGTCGGTCCACGAGTTGGCCACTCCCCAGATGCCGACCAGGGCGAAAACCAGGATGCCCGCGTACAGGTAGGGGCGGGGGATGAGTAGCAACCGCACCCACATGCCGACGAGCGGCAGGTTCAACACCAGCAGCATCAGGTTGCCAATGTAGAGCGAAGCGATCAGGCCCCACACCAACTCGCCGCTGTTGGCGAAGAGGAACGGCCCGGGTTGCAAGCCATAGCTCTGGAAGGCCGCAAGCAGGACGGCCGCGGTGGCCGAGGTAGGCAGGCCCAGCGTCAGCAGGGGCACCAGGACCCCCGCGGCCGCGGCGTTGTTTGCCGCCTCGGGGCCTGCCACCCCCTCGATCGCGCCGTGGCCGAACTCTTCGGGGTGTTTGCTCAGCTTGCGCTCGATGGCGTAGGAGAGGAAGGTCGGGATTTCGGTCCCGCCGGTGGGCAGCGCGCCGATGGGAAAGCCCAGCGCCGTGCCGCGCAGCCAGGGTTTCCAGGAGCGCTTCCAATCCTGCCCGGTCATCCATGTGCCGCCCGCGAGCGGGTTGATGCGCGGCGGTGCCTTGGCGTAGCGGCTTGCGACGTACAGGATTTCGCCCACGGCGAAGAGCGAGACCAGCACGACGGTCAGTTCGATGCCGTCGAGCAGGTCGGCCGAGCCGAACGTCAGCCGGGCCTGGCCGGTCTGGCCGTCTATGCCCACTACGCCCATCGACAGCCCGAGGAAAAGCGAGGTGAAGCCGCGCACGCGCGAGGCACCGAGCACGACCGAGACGGAGGTGAAGGCCAGCACCATGAGCGCGAAGTAGTCTGCCGGCCCAAGCACGAAGGCCAGTTCGGCGATGGCGGGCGCCACGAAGCTCAGGGCCAGGGTGGCGAGCGTGCCGGCGACGAAGGAACCGATGGCCGCAGTGGCGAGCGCGGCCGCGCCCCGTCCGGCCCGCGCCATCTTATTTCCCTCGAGCGCGGTCATCATGGACCCGCTTTCGCCCGGCGCATTGAGCAGGATGGACGTCGTCGAGCCGCCGTACATGGCGCCGTAGAGGATGCCGGCGAACATGATGAAGGCGGAGGTCGGCGCGATTTGGACCGTGACCGGCAGCAGCAGGGCGATGGTGAGCGCCGGGCCGATGCCGGGCAGCACGCCGATGGCGGTGCCGAGCGCCGAGCCGAGGAAGGCCCAGAACAGGTTGACGGGCTGCAACGCGACCCCAAAGCCCGAAAGCAGGGATTGAAGGGCTTCCATCGGTCACCACCCGACAAGGGGAAAGGCGCCGCCGAGGTCGACGCCCAGTCGCGAAAAGCCGAGCCAGCAGATCGCCCCGAGCGCCAGGCCCACCGCGCAGTCGAACAGCACGCGCCGCGACCCGAACGCCCGCGTGACCAGGGCGAACGAGCCCATCGCGGTCAACGGGAAACCGAGAGGTTTCATGGTGAGCAGCGGCAAGGCGGCGCCTGCAGCCGCCCAGAGCAGGGCGGGCCACGAGGCACCGGCCTCGGTTGCCGCGTCTTCGGCTTGTTGCGGGGAAAAGGTTTCGCCCCGGGCGATCTGGACCAGCAGCAGGACGCCCAGCAACATTAGGACGGCACCCACGGCGCTGACGAAAAAGCCAGGGCCGAGCGCCGCGTAGCCGCCCAGCTGGGGCAGCGTGCTGCCTTGGTAGACCCAGGTCGCGCCGACGCCTGCGATGGCCAGGCCCAGCCACCAGGGTTTTCTGGGGGGAGTACCCATGCGTAGCCTCCAAGGGGCGAGCGCCTCGCCCCGGACTTTCAGTCGGGCCGCTACTTGACCAGCCCGACGGACTTCAGCACTTCGGCCTGGCGCGCTTTTTCTTTCTCGAGAAACGCGGCGAAATCGTCGCCGGCAAGGTAGGCGTCGTCCCAGCCATTGTCGGCGAGGGTCTTCTTCCACTCGGGGGTGGCGTGCAGCTTGGCATAGCGTTGCAGCCACATCTCGCGGCCGGCCTGGCTCATCCCCGGTGGGCCGATGATGCCGCGCCAGTTGCCGATGACGACGTCGAAACCGCTCTCCTTGAGCGTGGGCACGTCGATGCCGGGCAGGCGCTTCTCGGACGAAACGGCGATAAGGCGGATGCGGCCCTGGTCGGCGAAGTTCTTCAGCTCCGAAATCCCGGAGATGCCGATTTTCGCCTGGCCGCTCGCCAGGGACGTGACGACCTCCGCGCCGCTGGTGTAGGGCAGGTAGTTGACCTTGGTGGGAGGCAGGCCGACCGCCTTGGCGAGGAGGGCGGCAGTGACATGGTCGGTGCCGCCAATGGAGCCGCCGGCCACGGCCGTGCCTCCGGGGTTGGCCTTCAGGGCCTGGATGGCATCGGCGATGGTCTTGATGGGTGAGTTGGCGGCCACCGCGATCGCGCCGGCGTCGTCGGTCAGGCGCACCAGGGGCGTGGCTTGGTCCAGGGTGACGGGGGATTTGTTGGTGATGATGGCGCCGACGAGGATCGCACCGATGGACATGATGGCGTTGTCGTCGCCCTTGCTGGTGCGGAAAAACTCGGCGAGCCCGATCGTGCCGCCCGCCCCGCCCCGGTTCGTGACCTGGAATCCATCCGTGAAGATGCCGGTCTGCTGCATGACCTGGAGCGGAATGCGCGCGGCGCCGTCATAGCCGCCGCCCGGGCCGCCAGGGGCCATCACCTTGGCGGGCGCGGCCATGGCGAGGAGCGGCGCGGCGGCGAGGACGGCTCCTACCCATTTTCGTACGGTGTTCATGCGTATCTCCTTCCTCTTCTTCCTTCGTTGACGGTTGGAACCCGGGCGAGCGGCCGCGGGAGGTCCGTGTCGCGACGTCTACAGTATCCGCCCAAATGCGGGCTCCGGAAAAGCGTTCCGCTTACGCACCCGGCCCGACCGCCACCTAGGCGTACCTGGCCTGAAGGGGCGGGAATGGCCCGCGGCACCGGGCCCCCAGCCCTGGGGGAACCAGGCGGGAGGCTTGATTTTTGGGAATGCGCCCATATTTGGGCCAATGCAAGTTGATACGAGGTCGCCCCGGCGGGCAGGGAGCCCAGGCGCGCGCTTTTCCCGGCCGGGGCGAAATCGTGCAAACTCGTTTTTCTTGGTTTTGAGCCGGCTTCTCTTCAACCGGCGCGGTTCGCATTTCGTTTGTCACCTTTCGACGAGATCGCCATGGCCCGCAAGACCCCAATCGAGCGCTACCGAAACATCGGCATCAGTGCCCACATCGATGCAGGCAAGACCACGACCACCGAGCGCATCCTGTTCTATACCGGGGTCAACCACAAAATCGGGGAAGTCCATGACGGCAACGCTACCATGGACTGGATGGAGCAAGAGCAGGAGCGCGGCATCACGATCACGTCGGCGGCCACCACCGCGTTTTGGCGGGGCATGGCCGGCAATTACCCCGAACATCGCATCAACATCATCGACACCCCTGGGCACGTCGACTTCACCATCGAAGTGGAGCGCTCCATGCGTGTCCTCGACGGCGCCTGCATGGTCTACGATTCGGTCGGCGGCGTGCAGCCGCAATCCGAGACCGTCTGGCGCCAGGCCAACAAGTACGGCGTGCCGCGCATTGCATTCGTCAATAAGATGGACCGCGTCGGCGCCGATTTCTTCCGCGTGCAGCGGCAGATCGTGGAGCGGCTGAAAGGGCGTGCCGTGCCAATACAGATCCCGGTGGGCGCCGAAGACCACTTCGAGGGCGTCGTCGACCTCGTCAAGATGAAGGCCATCATCTGGGACGAGGCCAGCCAAGGCGTGCGCTTCGAATATCGGGACATCCCTGCAGAGCTGCTGGCAACCGCCGAAGAGTGGCGGGACAAAATGGTGGCCGAGGCGGCCGAGGCCGAGGAGGCGCTGATGGACAAGTACCTCGGCGGGGAGCCCCTCACCGAAGAAGAAATCAAGCGCGGGCTGCGCAAGCGCACCGTGGCGGGTGAAATCGTACCCATGCTGTGCGGCAGCGCCTTCAAGAACAAAGGCGTACAGGCAATGCTCGACGCCATCATCGACTATCTTCCCTCGCCGGTGGACGTGCCCGCCATCAAGGGCGTCGACCTGGGCGAGCGCGAGGCCGAACGCCATCCTTCCGACGACGAGCCGTTTTCCGCGCTGGCGTTCAAGATCATGACCGACCCGTTCGTCGGTCAATTGATCTACTTCCGGGTGTATTCCGGTGTCGTGCGGTCGGGCGACACCATCTTCAATCCCGTGAAGGGCAAGCGGGAGCGGATCGGCCGCATCGTGCAGATGCACGCCAACGAGCGCCGGGAAATCAAGGAAGTCTATGCCGGTGACATCGCGGCGGCCGTGGGCGTGAAGGAGGCGACGACCGGCGATACCCTGTGCGATCCGGACCATCCCATCATTTTGGAGCGCATGGCGTTCCCCGAGCCAGTCATTTCCCAGGCGGTGGAGCCCAAGACCCAGGCCGACCAGGAGAAGATGGGCCTGGCCCTGAGCCGGCTTGCGCAGGAGGATCCCTCTTTCCGCGTCCGGACCGACGAAGAATCGGGGCAGACCATCATCTCGGGCATGGGCGAACTGCACCTGGAGATCATCGTCGACCGCATGCGACGCGAGTTCGGCGTCGAGGCAAAAGTCGGCAAGCCGCAAGTCGCCTACCGCGAAACCATCAAGTCCACGGTACGGGACGTGGAAGGCAAGTTCATCAAGCAGTCGGGCGGCCGCGGACAATACGGCCACGTCGTGATCACGGTGGAGCCGCAGCCCCCGGGCACGGGCTATGAATTCGTGGACGCCATCAAGGGCGGCGTCGTGCCGCGCGAATACATTCCCGCGGTCGACAAGGGCATCCAGGACACCCTGGCTTCCGGCGTGCTGGCCGGCTATCCCGTGGTGGACGTGAAAGTGACCTTGACCTTCGGTTCCTATCACGACGTGGATTCGAGCGAGAACGCGTTCCGCACGGCGGCGTCGATGGCGTTCAAGGAGGCGATGCGCCGGGCCAACCCCGTGCTGCTCGAACCCATGATGCGCGTCGAGGTCGAGACGCCGGAGGAATTCATGGGCAACGTGATGGGAGACCTGTCGTCCCGTCGCGGCATGGTGCAGGGGATGGAAGACATCGCAGGCGGTGGCAAGGTCGTGCATGCCGAAGTGCCGCTTGCGGAAATGTTCGGCTACTCCACCGTCCTGCGGTCGCTGACTCAGGGCCGCGCGACTTACACCATGGAGTTCAAGCACTACGCCGAAGTGCCCCGGCAGGTTGCCGAGGCGGTGATCGGGTCTCGCAAGCTTTGACGGCTTGCGGGCCCGGGGCCGGCGCCGCATCCGGGATCGGGAGACGAGGCAATCGTTCTTTCGCCCGCAACGCTCCGCGCAGCTGGTACAGTTGTCGGCGACATTATTCGGTATTTGTCCCTCGATCCGCCTTTCATGACGCCTCCCGTCTTTTCTGCCCGCCTCGTCGCGCGCTGGCTGCTGGTCTTGATGTTGCTGGCCGGCGCTTATTTCTTCAGCGGATTTCTCGTGCCGGGGTTGGCCGCGCTGATCATCGGCTTTGCGAGCTGGCCGTTGTACCGGCGGTGGGTGCACGTGTGCGGGGGGCGTCGGGCGCTGGCCGCCAGCACGGCGCTGCTCGTCATCGTGGTCGGCCTGATCGTGCCTTTTGCCTTCGGCGTCTCTTATGCCATCCAGGAGGCCAGCAACTTGATCCGCTGGCTGCTCGAGGCGAACCGCGACGGGTTGCCCGTCCCGCAGTGGGTGACGGCCTTGCCCGTGATCGGCGACAGGCTGGCCGGCTACTGGGAGGAGTATCTCGGAAGGCCGCATGCCCTCGGTTCCTGGGTGCAGCTCGTCAGCGGCGAACACCTCGGCAATATTTACCGCGTCGTGCTCTCGGCCACGGGCAATGCGTTCCACATTGCCTTGACCGTGGTGTTCATGCTGATCATCCTGTTTTTCGTCTACAAGGACGGCGAGGCCATGGTCGCCCAGCTAGACATCGTGGGCGAGCGCGTGTTGCCGGCCCGCTGGACGCGGCTTTCGCGCGTCGTGCCTGCCACCATCAGCGCAACGGTCACGGGCATGGGGCTGATCGCCATCGGCGAAGCCGTGGTGCTGGGCACGGCTTATTGGATCGCGGGCGTGCCGTCGCCGGCGCTCATGGGCTTGATCACGGGATTCATGGCGCTCGTGCCGGGCGGCGCTCCCGTGGCGTTCACCATGGTGTCGCTGTACCTGATCGCGTCCGGCAAGCTCGTGGCTGGGCTCGGCCTGTTCGCCTGGGGCTCGTTCGAGCTTTTCATCGTCGATAAGACATTGCGCCCGAAACTGGTCGGCGGGCCGGTCAAGCTGCCTTTCCTGCCGACCTTCATCGGCCTCGTGGGGGGCGTCCAGACCATGGGGCTCGTGGGCCTGTTCGTCGGCCCCGTGCTGATGGCGCTGCTGGTCGCCATCTGGCGCGAGTGGGTGAGAGAGATCCCCCGCGCCGAGCTTTCCTGCCCCCTGGAGGGCCACCAGGGGGAGCGGGGGTCGGATCAGTAGATCCCTTGTGCCAACATGGCGTCGGCGACCTTCACGAAGCCGGCGATGTTGGCGCCGTCCACGTAGTTGATGCTGCCGTCGGGCCGGGTGCCGTGGCGAACGCAGTTCTCGTGGATGTCTTTCATGATGGCGCGCAGCCGTTCGTCGACTTCGGCATGGTGCCAAGAGACGCGCTGCGAGTTTTGCGCCATTTCCAGCCCCGACACCGCGACACCGCCGGCGTTGCTCGCCTTGCCCGGCGCGTAGAGCGTACCGGCCTTCACGAATACGTCCACGGCTTCGAGGGTGGATGGCATGTTCGCGCCTTCGGCCACGCACACCACGCCGTTGCGCACCAGCGTTTCGGCGTCTTGGCCGTCGAGCTCGTTCTGGGTGGCGCAAGGCAGGGCGATGTCCACGGGGATGTGCCAGGGCCGCTTGCCGGCTTCGAACGCCAGCTTATTGCGTGCGGCGAAGTCGGCAAGGCGGCCGCGCTGGACGTTCTTGAACTCCATGATTTCCTTGAGCAGGTCGGTGCTGATGCCTTCGGGGACGTACAGGGTGCCGTCCGAGTCGGACATCGTCAGGACCTTGGCCCCGAGGTCGATGGCTTTTTCGGCGGCGTACTGTGCAACATTGCCGGAGCCAGAGATCGAGACCTTCTTGCCGTCGAAGCTTTCGGCCTTCCGGTGCAGCATCTGCTCGGCGAAGTAGATGGTGCCGTAGCCGGTGGCTTCGGGGCGCATCAGGCTGCCGCCAAAGGAAAGTCCTTTGCCGGTGAACACCGCTGCCGAGCTGTTCGATAGTTTTTTCATCATCCCGGCCATGAAGCCCACCTCGCGCGCGCCCACGCCGATGTCGCCGGCGGGCACGTCGGTGTCGGGGCCGAGGTGGCGGTACAGCTCCAGCATCAAGGCCTGGCAGAAGCGCATGACTTCACCATCGCTCTTGCCCTTGGGGTCGAAGTCGGCGCCGCCTTTGCCGCCGCCCATGGGCAGGGTCGTGAGCGAGTTCTTGAAGGTCTGTTCGAATGCCAGGAAGCGCAGGATGGACAGGTTGACCGAGGGATGCAGGCGCATGCCACCTTTGTAGGGGCCGATGGCGGAGTTGTGTTGGACGCGGAAGGCGCGGTTGACTTGCGTTTGGCCGCGGTCGTCCACCCAGCAGACGCGGAATTGAATGATCCGTTCCGACTCCACCAGGCGTTCGAGCAAGCCCTGTTCGGCATAGCGCGGGTTCTTCTGCAAGAACGGCCAAAGGCTCGTCATGACTTCCTTGACGGCTTGCAGGAATTCCGGCTGGTGAGGGTCGCGCTGGGCGACGCGCGCGAGAAAACTATCTAGGCTGGTGTGTTTCAATTACGGCTCCGATGGATATCCGGGCGCTAGGCCATCCCGCCGGCGGCGCGGCGCCGAAGGTTGCACCTAATACGTGCGGTGTTGCGCTAAACCGGTGCATCGTGCACCGGAAAAATGCGGCATTGTAATCATCTTTTTTCGTCATCATGCTGCTAAATGTTGGCTTTAGGCCCTCATTTTGTGCGATTTTTTAAAAAGGGACGGAGCGATATTTCTCCGTGGTTTTTCAATAAAAATAGGGACGTACCATGGGCGGCATGAACGCAGCCGCGTGGAGGCGCTCCCGTCAGGAAGCGATATGGCTTGGATGCTATTGATCGTCGCCGGCTTGCTAGAAGTCGGTTGGGCTATCGGCTTGAAATACACCGATGGCTTCACCCGGCTGTGGCCGTCCCTGGGAACCGCCATTGCCATGATAGCCAGTGTGGTATTGCTGGGTGTTGCAATGCGTACGCTCCCGGTCGGCACCGCGTACGCGATCTGGGTGGGCGTGGGCGCGGTGGGAACCGCTGCGCTGGGGATCGTGCTCTTCGGCGAAGCCGCCACGTTGGCGCGGCTCGCGAGCCTAGGATTGATCGTCGCGGGTATCATCGGCTTGAAGTTGGCTTCCTGATCCACCGTATTGCGATGACCCCGGTTGCTCGCGGGCCCATAGGCGTATTTGATTCCGGCGTGGGGGGCATCAGTGTGCTGAATGCCATCCGGCGCATCTTGCCCGGCGAAGACTTGATCTATGTCGCCGACAGTGCGCATCTGCCCTATGGAGAGAAACCGCGTGCCTATATCGAGGCGCGCGCCCAGCGCTTGGCCGCCTTTTTCCTGGAGCAGGGAGCCAAGGCCATCGCCATCCCATGCAACACGGCAACCGCGGCAGCCGTCGATGCGCTGCGCAGGCGGTATCCGGAGCTGCCCATCGTGGGCATCGAGCCGGCGGTCAAGCCCGCGGCCAAGCTCACCCGGTCCGGCGTGATCGGGGTGCTCGCGACGACGGGTACGCTCGCCAGCGAACGCTTCCGCGGATTGGTCGAACGCGAGGCGCCCGGCATCGAGGTGTTGCTCAAGCCTTGCCCCGGCTGGGTTGCGCTGGCCGAAGAGGGGTGGACCCCGGAACGGGATCACATCGTGGCCGAGCCGCTGTCGGAACTGCTCGGCAAAGGCGCTGACGTGCTGGTGCTGGGGTGCACGCATTTCCCCTTCCTGATCGAACCCATTCGTCGTCATGCCGGAGACGGGGTCGTCGTGCTCGAAACCGGTGAGCCTTTTGCCCGCCAGCTCCACCGGCAGCTGGTGGTCCGTGGCTTGGCGCGGGAGTCGGCGGGCGGGATGGGGACGGTACGCTACCTGGCCAGTGGGGCGGCTGGCGAGGCGGCGCGTCGCATCGCGAGGCTGAGTGGGCAGGCCGTCGAGGTGCGGCAGCTGCCGCCCGCCTACTGCTGAGGTGTCCGAGCGTCGGGGAGGCGACTAGGGATTTTCCGGTCCAGCTGGGCTCGATGGGGTATTCTCACGCCTCTGTGCCGATGGTCGACCCGACTCCGGCAGGCCTCGTGCCGCGTTTCCAGGAAATCCACAGGAGCCTCCATGTCGCTCGAACAGCATTACACCTCCATACTCGAACAGCTCGGCGAGGATCCGCATCGCGAGGGCCTGAGGGATACGCCCAAGCGCGCCGCCAAGGCCATGCGATATCTTTGCCAAGGCTATACGCAGAACCTGGAGGATATCGTCAACGGCGCGCTGTTCTCGTCCGACACGAACGAGATGGTGTTGGTCAAGAATATCGAGCTCTACTCGCTATGCGAACACCATTTGTTGCCGTTCATCGGCAAGGCGCACGTGGCGTATCTGCCGAACGGCAAGGTGCTGGGGCTTTCCAAGGTCGCCCGCATCGTAGACATGTTCGCCCGCCGGCTGCAGATCCAGGAAAACCTGTGCTTGCAGATCGCCGAGGCCATGCAGAAGGTGACGGACGCCCATGGCGTGGCGGTGGTCATCGAGGCGCAGCATATGTGCATGATGATGCGTGGCGTGGAAAAGCAGAACTCTTCCATGGTTAGCTCGGTCATGCTTGGCGCGTTCCGCGACAATGCCGCGACCCGCGCGGAGTTCCTGGGCCTTATTCGTTGAGGCCTCCCACTCGCGTCCCACGCCTGGCGTCGTGGTTGTCCGGGGAGCCGCCCCGGCGCAGGCTGCGCACCGCGAGAAGGCGGGGATGCACCGATGATGGGATAATGCCGGCCTGAGCCACCGGGAGCGGATGGCCTGGCCCGGTCTTTGCTTGAGCTTTCGTAGTGGTTTACCCCAGTCGCGCCCCCAAAATCGAGGCGCTATATTTTTTCTCTTGTTTCGTAGATGAGATGAGGTTTCGTATTTAAGACGTTGACCGCGCTAAGGCGGGATGGTTTGATACACCATCTTAAGGCCGTGGCGGCTTCGCGTTTCGGCGGTCGTCCATCCCCTGGAGCCGTCGTCGAATAGATGCTTCCTCGATCAATACAGGCCCCGCAACATGAATGAAATCGAGTTCCGCAAGGTTGGCAAGCGATTCCTGGACCGGCAGACGGGGCAACCCCGTGCCGCGGTTACCGACGTCAACCTGACCGTCCGCAGCGGCGAGGTCGTCTCTATCATCGGCCCCTCGGGCTGCGGCAAGAGCACGCTGTTGAACATGGGTGCCGGGCTGTACCTCCCGAGCGAGGGAGAGGTCTATGTGGGCGGGGAGCGCGTGACCAAGCCGGTGCGCAAGGTCGCCTTCATGCTGCAGAAAGACCTGCTCATGCCCTGGCGCACGATACGCGCCAACGTTGAATTGGGATTGGAGATCGAGGGCGTTGCGCCCCGCGAACGCAAGGCCGTGGCAGACGAGCTCCTGGCCAAGTGCCACCTGAAGGGGTTCGAGGAACACTATCCGTATCAATTGTCCGGGGGCATGCGCCAGCGCGCCGCCCTGGCGCGCACCTTGGCGGTCGATCCGCAGGTGCTGCTGCTGGACGAGCCGTTCTCGGCGCTCGATGCCCAGACCAAGATGGTCTTGCAGCAAGACTTGGCGAAGATGCTCTACGAAAAGCGCAAGACGGCGCTTTTCATTACCCACGACCTGGTGGAGGCCATCGCGCTGTCCGATCGACTGCTGGTCATGAGCGAGCGTCCTGGCACCATCATCGAGGAAATCATCGTCGACCTGCCTTTGCGGGACAATCCGCTGGAGCGGCGCAAGCTTCCTGAAATCGGCCCGCTCCAGGGCCGCCTGATGGAGCTGCTGAAGGTGGGCAAAGAGTCCGCCGAACTGCACTGAATCCGTTCATCTTCATCAACGCACGTTGCGCCCGTGGCGCTTTCACATAGGAAGCCTTATGAAAAAAGCTCTGGTCTCCTTCAGCTTCAAACTGGCTGCCATTGCCGCGGCCGCCGCTACGCCATTCGTCGCCCATGCGGCGCCGGAAGAAATCAACTATCTGCTGCCGGCTCCGCCCACGCTGCCCGCATTTGCCCCCTGGATGGTGGCACAGCAGCGCGGTTACTACGCCGATGAAAACATCAAGGTCAACTTCGTGCTTGGCAAGGGCGGCGTGGACGTGGCCAAGCAGATCGGTGCCGGCAACGCCGTGATCGGTGGCGCCATCGGCGATACGCCCATCATCGTCCGTGCCAACGGCGTGCCGGTGAAGGCCGTCGCGGTGCTCGGTGCAGGTTCGCTGTCTTCGCTCGCCGTCAAGAAAGATGGCCCGATCAAGTCGGTCTCCGACCTCAAGGGCAAGACCGTGACCGTGATCTCGTATAGCGACACCACGTATTACGCGCTGCTGGGCACGCTCAAGAAATACAACTTGTCCAAGAGCGACGTGTCGATCCAGGCAGCCGGTCCGGCGGGCGTATGGCAATTGTTCGCCGCGGGCAAGGCCGAAGGCATGGCCGCAACGCCCGATTGGCTGGTCGACGCGGACGAGGCGACCAATGGCAACGTCGAGTACCTGAAGATCGACAGGCCGTTCAACAGCATGGCGCAAGCCATCCTGGCTTCGGACGAGACCATCAAGAAGAACCCCGACCTGATCAAGCGACTGGTGCGCGCGACGCTGCGCGGCATGCAGGACGTGATGAAAGATCCCAAGAGCGCGGCTGCAACCTATGCCCAGGCGGCGCCGGCCTTCAAGGGCAAGGAGGAAAAGCTCGAGCGCATCCTGCGCCTGTACAACCAGTACGTGTACGCCGACCAGAAGGTGCTCGGCCAAATGGATGCCGCGCGCCTTGCCGAGGTCCAGAAGTTCTACGTTTCGGAAGGCATCGTCTCCAAGGCCACGCCTTTGTCCGATCTTTATACGAACCAGTTCGTCGGGGTTGATCGGTAATGTCGGTTTCGGTATCCAACGAAGCTGCGTCGGAGGCGCGCCATGCCGCGCCGCCGGCGCGTTCGCTTTTCTCGGGCAAGGTCGCCACGGTCAGCGGCAGCGTGCTGGTCCTCCTGGGCTTCCTGGCCATCTGGGAGTGGGGGCCGGGCCTGCTGAACATGCCTGAATTCATCCTGCCGCGCTTTAGCCGCGTGGTCCAGGAGTTCGGGCATATGTGGCAGAACAGCGACCTGCTGATGCACAGCGGCATCACCGCGTTCGAGGTCATCGTCGGCTTCATCCTCGGCGCGCTGCTGGGGCTGGTGGTGGGCGTGGTGCTCGGCCTTTCCCCGAGGACGGAGTCCATTCTTTCGCCCTACATCCTGGCGCTACAGATCGCGCCCAAGGTAGCGTTTGCGCCCCTGTTCGTCATGTGGCTCGGCTACACCATTTATCCGAAGATCCTGGTCGCGATCCTGATCGTCTTCTTCCCGGTCATGATCAATGTGCTGTCAGCCGTGCGCACCGTGGATCCTGACATGGTGAACCTGGTCCGGACCCTCAACGCTGGCCGGTGGCAGATTTTCCGCCTGGTCGAGTTTCCGTCGGCGTTGCCGGCACTGTTTTCGGGCCTGCGGATCGCATCGACGCTGGCAGTCATCGGCGTGACCGTGGGCGAACTCGTGGGCGGTAACCTGGGGCTGGGCTTCTTGCTGGTCGATGGGGAAGGGCAAGGCAATACCGCTGCCGTGTTCGTCACCATCGCCATGCTGACGCTGATCGGCATCATTGCCTACGCAGGCGTCGTTTGGGCGGAAAAACGCGTCCTTCATTATTTGCCTCGCGCATCGACCACCACGGTCTGAGCGCAGGTCATGGGAGCAACGTTGGATTCAAGCAATATCAGTAATCTCTTGCAGGGCCGTCGCGTCCTGGTAACCGGGGCAGCACGGGGGTTGGGCTACGAGTTCGCCGTCCGGCTGTGCGAGGCCGGTGCGAAAGTGGTGATGGCCGACATCCTGGCCGACACGCTGAAGAAATCGGTCGAAACGCTGCAGGCGCGCGGGTTTTCGGTGCACGGCATTGAGGTAGACCTTGCCGATCCGGCCTCGATCGAGCGGTGCGCCGCCGAGGCAGCCCAAGTGTTCGGCGGCCTGGACGGCCTGGTCAACAATGCCGCCATCACGAATTCGGGTGGGCGCAGTGCCCACGAGCTGGACATCGAGGTATGGGACCGGGTCATGCAGGTCAACGTGCGCGGCACGTGGCTCATGTCGGTCGCCTGTCACGCCGCGCTGAAAGCCTCGGGGCGGGGTGCGATCGTCAACCTTGCATCCGACACCGCGCTGTGGGGTGCCCCCAACCTGCTCGCCTACGTGGCGAGCAAGGGCGCCGTGATCTCGATGACTCGCTCGCTCGCCCGCGAATTCGGCGTCGACAACATCACCGTCAACGCCATCGCGCCGGGACTCACCCTGGTCGAAGCGACCGAGTACGTGCCGGAGTCCCGGCACCGGTTGTATCACGATCAACGCGCGATCAGCCGGGAGCAGGTGCCGGATGACGTGAGCGGCTCCGTCTTGTTCGCCTTGTCGGACCTCGCCCGGTTCGTGACGGGACAGCTGTTGCCGGTCAACGGCGGATTCGTGATGAATTGAAAAAAAAGCGGCGGTGTGACCGGCCGCGCATTCCCGGGCCGGTATCATTTCGTCCCGCAAGCAACGAGTGAATGAGTCGGTCACACATGAGCAAAGGGAACGTATCGGAAGCCGCACAGGAGAAGTATCTGGTCCCAGCACTGGAGCGCGGGCTGCTTTTGCTGGGCCAGTTCAACCACCGGGACCGGAGGCTTTCGGCGCCTGAGTTGGCTCGTCGGTTGAACCTGCCTCGCTCCACCGTGTTCCGCTTGCTGATGACGCTGGAGTCCATGGGGTTCGTGGAGCGGGCCGAGGGTGGGCACGACTACCGCCTGGGGCTCGCTGTCTTGCGCCTGGGGTTCGAGTATCTTGCCTCGCTCGAGCTCACGGAGCTCGGTACGCCGCTGCTCGAGCGCCTGCGCGGGGAAATCGGGTTCTCGTGCAACCTGGTGGTGCGCGATGGGCGCTCGATCGTCTATGTGGCTAAGTCATCTGCCCCGACCCCTTTCACCAGTTCGGTCCACGTCGGGACGCGGCTGCCGGCCCATGCGACCGTGCTCGGTCGCATCCTGCTCGAGGACTTGACGCTGGAGGAGCTGCGCGAGCTTTTTCCCGAGGAAGAGCTGGAGGTGTTTTCGTCAAGCACGCCGCGCACGGTCAAGCAGCTCTATGAGATGGTGCAAAAGGATCGCGAGCGCGGCTACGTGCTCGAAGAAGCATTCTTCGAGGCGCGGGTATCCAGCGTTGCCGCGCCGGTGCGCGACGCGAGCGGCCGCATCGTGGCTGCATTGGGCGCCACGATACCCTCGTCCCGCTTCGATCCGGAGCGCATCGACGAGCTGGTGACCAAAGTGCGCAGCACGGCCATGGAGCTGTCCAGGCTACTGAATTATTCGCCCGAGAAAATGCAGGCCATGGGCAAGGTTGCCAACCTGTGACGTGCGGGGCGGCGCAATATCTGGCGCCGGCGCGATGACGTGCGTGCGCTCGGGCCGCCTCATGGGCAAGGGGAGTTGCGCGTGACGGCAACGACATTTTCCGCTGCAGTCATCGGCGCCGGCCCTGCCGGGCTGATGGCGGCGGAGGTGCTCGCCCGTGCAGGTGTCCCGGTCGACGTCTACGATGCCATGCCGTCGGCTGGACGCAAGTTTTTGCTGGCCGGCATAGGCGGCCTGAACATCACTCACTCGGAACCCCCGGAACGGTTTTTATCGCGGTATGGCGAGCGTGCCCACGTGCTTGCGCCCATGCTTTCGGCCTTTGGCGCCGCACAGGTGCGGGAGTGGGCTGCCGGGCTGGGCATCGAGACTTTCGTCGGGTCATCGGGCCGCGTTTTTCCCAAGGAAATGAAGGCCGCGCCCTTGCTGCGTGCCTGGCTGCATCGGTTGCGCGGGCAGGGGGTGCGGCTGCACATGCGCCATCGCTGGTGCGGCTGGCGAGATGAAGGCCTGCTGTTCGATACGCCCGGCGGCCCCCTCGTGCATCGCCATGCCGCCACCGTACTGGCATTGGGCGGGGCGAGCTGGCCGCGCCTGGGTTCGGACGCGGCGTGGGTGCCGTGGCTTGCCGAGCGCGGCGTGGCCATCGCGCCGCTGGCGCCAGCCAATTGCGGTTTCGAGGTCGATTGGAGCGAGCATTTCCGCCAGCGCTTCGCCGGCCACCCGGTGCAGGCGGTGGCGCTCTCGCTGGGCGAAGGGCCCGGGCAGGCATGGCACCGGCGGGGAGAGTTCGTCGTTTCAGAATACGGCCTGGAAGGGAGCCTGGTCTATGCCGCCTCGGCCATGCTGCGCGACGCGATCGCCCGGCACGGGAGCGTCAACGTTACGCTCGATTTGACGCCGGGAATGAGCCTGGAGCGCGTCGCCGAGGAGCTCGCCTGGCCTCGCGGCAGCAAATCCATGGCCAACCACCTGCGTGCGCGCGTCCGTGTCGACGGGGTCAAGGCGGGCTTGTTGCGCGAGGTGGTTCCCGCCGCCGATTTTCACCAGCCCGCGCGCCTGGCGCGCTGGATAAAGTCCCTGCCGCTGACGTTGCGCGCGCCGCGGCCGATCGAGGAAGCCATTAGTACCGCGGGGGGCGTGGCCTTCTCCGAACTCGATGAGCGTGGCATGCTCACGCGCCTTCCAGGCGTGTTCTGCGCCGGCGAAATGCTGGATTGGGAAGCGCCGACGGGAGGCTATCTGCTGACGGCCTGCCTGGCGAGCGGCCATTGGGCGGGGCAGGGCGCGGCCCGGTGGCTGGCCGCGGGCCACGGCGCTCCAGCGGGCTCGCCCGCTTGACCTTCCCATTGCGGCAAGGGTGATACTGTACGAGATCTCATGAGGAGTCTCGTTATGCTGCAATTCCAGGTACAAGGCATGAGCTGCGCGCACTGCGTCAAGGCCGTGACGCAGGCCGTCCAATCCGCATATCCCGATGCCCGCGTGGAGGTTGACCTCGATTCGGGGCGTGTCCGCGTCGAGCGTGCCGATGATGCCGCGCGCGTAGCCCGCTTGATCCAGGAGGCAGGCTATACGGTGTCGGAGTCGGAAACGCTGGGCTGAGCGCCGAACAGGGCAAGTTGCCCGTCGGGCGCTCCGAGCCGCACGCCGACGCCCATCAGCCGCACGGGCCGCGGATTGCGGTGAAACGCGGTGGCGAGGAGAATCCGGTATTGCTCTTCGTCGAGGGAGGTGCCCAGCCCTTCGGCCGTGGTGCGGGAAAAATCCGAAAACCGCAATTTGACGAACACCTTTTGGATGCGATGCTGGGCGTCGGCGCGCCGCACGCGCGCGTCGAGCTGGTCCAGCATTCCGCGCAGCAGCGCCTGGCAGGCGTCCAGGGACGTCAGGTCGGTGGCAAACGTCTGTTCCACGCTGACCGACTTGCGCTCGCGCGTGGGCGAGACCTCCCTGTTATCGATGCCGCGGCACAAATCATATAAGCGCTCGCCGAAACTGCCGAAGTGCTCGCGCAGCTTCTCCAGCTCCCATGTACGCAGGTCGGCGCACGTCTCGACGCCGAGCGCCTTGAGTCGTGCGCCGGTGACCTTGCCTACGCCGTGCAGTTTCGAGACCGGCAGCGCGGCCACGAATGCGTCGACGTCCTGCGGAGGCACGACGAACAGGCCGTCCGGCTTATTCCAATCGCTGGCGATCTTGGCCACGAATTTGTTGGGCGCAACGCCGGCCGACACGGTGATGCCCACGGTCTCTTTCACGCGGCGGCGGATCTCTTCCGCGATCAGCGTGGCGCTGCCGCGCAGTTTGTCGGTGCCGGTGACGTCGAGATAGGCCTCGTCCAGCGACAGGGGCTCTACCAGGGCGGTGTAGTCCCGGTAGATCGCCATGATCTGCGCCGACGCGGCGCGATACTTCTCCATCGCGGGCGGAAGGATCAGCAGGTCCGGACATAGCCTCAGCGCACGCGCCGACGACATGGCAGAGTGGATGCCGTACTTGCGTGCTTCGTAATTGCAGGTGGCCACGACGCCCCGCGTTTCGGGGCGGCCGCCGACCGCCAGCGGGCGGCCGCGCAGGCTCGGGTCGTCGCGCATTTCGATCGACGCGTAAAAGCAGTCGCAGTCGCAATGAATGATCTTGCGCATGAGAGCGGAAAACCCGGGTACGCGCTCCTACAGCAGACTCAGCTTCGCGTACCGGTAGAAACTGCCGGCAGCGGCCGTCGCAGCCAACAGGAACCCGTGGCGACCATCGAGGAATCCGCGCTTGAAGACGTATAGGCGCACGAAGGTCCACAGTCCATGTCCGATCGCCGTGCCGATCGAGGCGCGCCGGCCGCGGGCGTGCAGGGCGCGGGCGCTGTCGGTGGAGTAGCGGTTCATCTTCGCGACGGCCGTGTCCAGGTCTGGGTAGGTGTAATGGATCAGGTGGGGCTCGAGATGGCCGATGCTGCCCGTAGCAACCAGTTTTTCGTGCACCAGGTCGTCGCTGAAGCGCGCGCTGCCGCGGCGGAACAGGCGCAATACCCGATCGGGCCACCAGCCGCTGTGGCGGATGAAACGCCCGCAAAAGCTCGAGAGGCGGGGCATGTCGTAGGCGTCGTGTTCCGGCTGGCGCAATACCTGCGCGATGGCGCCGGCCAGTTCCGGCGTCACGCGCTCGTCGGCATCGAGGGACAGCACCCAGTCGCCGGTCGCCAAATCCAGCGCCCGATTCTTCTGGGGACCGAAGCCGGGCCAGTCCGGCGCGACGGTCACGCGAGCGCCATGCCTGCGCGCAATCTCCACCGTGTCGTCGTCGCTGCCCGAGTCGAGCACGATGATTTCATCGGCAAAGCGCACCGACTCCAGGCAGTCGGCAATGTTGCTGGCCTCGTTGCGGGTGATGATGATGACGGACAAGCGCATGGCGCGGCAAAGCAGTGTGGTGAGACCGCCATTACAGCACGGCCGAGCCCGGAAACGGCTCGCAACGGGGCGGGCTTTGCGTGTGGGAGCGGGCCCAGATTTAGGGTAAAATCTAAGTCTTTGATTTTTCTGGACTATTGATACGCATCAAGTGAGTTGCGGCATTGGTGGTCCGCCCACCATGACAGATACAGCGGCATTAGGGCCCAGTTCTTTTGCCGATTTCGGCCTGCACCCCGACATACTCAAGGCAGTCGTCGCCACCGGGTACACCACTCCTACGCCTATCCAGGCGCAAGCGATACCGGTGGTCATTACCGGTCGCGACGTGATGGGCGCAGCGCAAACCGGAACCGGAAAAACTGCGGCGTTCACCCTACCCATACTCCATCGGCTCATGCCTTTGGCCAACACGAGCGCGTCGCCGGCACGCCATCCGGTGCGGGCGCTCATCTTGACGCCCACGCGCGAATTGGCCGACCAGGTCGCGGAGAACGTCAAGCGCTACAGCCAGTTCACGCCGTTGCGTTCGGCGGTGGTGTTCGGCGGGGTCGACATCGGTCCCCAGAAGGACGAATTGCGGCGCGGCTGCGAAGTGCTCATCGCAACGCCGGGGCGCTTGCTCGACCACGTGGAGCAGAGAACGGTCAACCTTGGCCAAGTCGGCATGCTGGTGCTGGACGAGGCCGACCGGATGCTCGACATGGGGTTTCTGCCCGACCTCGAGCGCATCATCAGGCTGCTGCCCCAGCAGCGGCAGACGCTCCTTTTTTCGGCCACGTTCAGCAACGATATCCGCAAGCTGGCGCGGTCGTATCTGAACTACCCCGTCGAAATCGAGGTGGCCGCCCGCAACGCGACGGCCGACACCGTCACCCAGGTGGCCTATAAGCTGGGCAGCGATGCCAAGCGCGCGGCGGTGGTGCATTTGGTCAAGTCGCGCGGCCTCAAGCAGGTCATCGTGTTCTCGAACACCAAGATCGGCACGGCCCGGCTGGCGCGCGAACTCGAGCGCGACGGCGTGCGCGCCGAGTCCATCCACGGCGACAAGTCGCAGGCAGATCGCATGAAGGCCCTGGAGGCCTTCAAGTCCGGCGAGCTGGAAGTGCTGGTCGCGACCGACGTTGCAGCGCGCGGCCTGGACGTGGCAGGCGTGCCTTGCGTCATCAATTACGACTTGCCCTACAACGCCGAGGATTACGTGCACCGCATCGGCCGCACGGGGCGTGCAGGGGCCTCGGGTGAAGCGATCTCTCTCTTCACGGACGACGAAGAGCGTTTCCTGCTCGAGATCGAAAAACTGATCAAGCGGCAGATTCCGCGGGGTCGCCTGGACTTGCCCGCATCGGTGCTTGCGTCATCCTCGCGCAGGGAGCGTCCCGCGCGTGGTGCCGGCGGCCGGGGCGAGCGTTATCGTCACCAGGTGCAGGCGGCGCCGGTCGACGATTTCTTCTATCGTCCCTACGAGCCGCCGGCCGATCCCGCGCCGTCCAAGCCCGAAGCGGGCGCTACGCCGTCGCGTGCGGCCACCAAGCGGCCCTTGGCCGTGCTCCTGGGCGGGCCGGGCAGGAAGAACACCTCGTCGTCCTAACGGCGTTACGCCGGAAATTTTTCGATTTGCCACCGCCGCGCCCAGCGGCGGGTCGCCTCGGCGAGAAACGCCGTCACGTCGGCTGCCTGGAACGGCTCGAACTGCAAATGGCGCCATGCGGCCTCCAGCGCCGCCAGGGGGCGGGCGGCGTCAATGGCAGCGGCGCCAGTTTGTTTCGACAGTTTCTGACCTTCCGCGTTGACCACGATGGGTACGTGCATCCAGCGGGGGTTGGGTAGCTGCAGCATGTCCTGCAGGATTTTCTGCCTCGGTGTCGAACCGAGCAGGTCGGCTCCGCGGACGACGTCGGTGATGCCTTGTGCGGCGTCGTCCACGACCACGGCCAGTTGATACGCCCACATGCCGTCGGCCCGGAAGAGCACGAAATCGCCGACTTCGGATTCCACGTCTTGTTCCACGAGCCCCGCCCATCGGTCCACGATGCGCGTGCGCCCTTGCGGTACGCGCAGGCGCCAAGCTCGCGCCGGACGGCCGTTCAAACCGTTGCGGCACGTGCCAGGGTAGGGCAGCTCGCCAGAGGGCAAGCGGCCGCGCAGGTTCAGGATGGAGTCCGCGATTTCTTTCCGGGTGCAAGCGCACGGGTAGGCGGCGCCGGCTTGTCGAAGCGTATCGAACGCTTCGCGGTAAGCAGCGTGGCGCGAGGACTGGTACAGGACGTCTCCGTCCCAGGCCAGGCCCATGGCCTGTAATTGCTGCAGGATGGTGCGGTCCGCGCCTTCCACCACCCGCGGCGCGTCGAGGTCTTCGATGCGCACCAGCCAGCGGCCGCCGTGCGCACGCGCGTCGAGGTAGCTGGCCAGCGCGGCGACCAGGGAGCCCTGGTGCAGGGGGCCGGTGGGGCTAGGGGCGAAGCGGCCGACGTACGCCATCATGCCGCCCCCGCCGCGTGTGCGGACGCCTGGGGCGGGGACAGCAGGGCGGCGTGCAGGCGCGCCGATTGCAGCCTCTTGAGCATCCACTTCATTGCCCGTCCTTCGGCTGGCCCCCGCCAGGCATAGACGAGCCGCTCGCTCGCGGGCGGGCCTTCCACGGCGCGCGCAACCAGCAGGCCTTGCGCCAAGGGGGCGGTGGCCAGTGGCTGCGGCAGGTAGCCGCAACCCAGGCCGCGGATCATCGCCTGGATTTTCAGTTCGATGGTAGGCAGGGTGATCGTGTGCTGTTTGGAGAGGAGGCCTTTGGTGCCGGCGGGAAGGCGTCGCGCCGTATCGGCTACCACGATGGCAGTGTGGCGGTCGATGTCGGTGGTCTGTAGCGGCTCTTGCGCCTTGGCCAAGGGGTGATGGGGAGACATGCAGAAAACGAAGGGGAGGGCGCCCATCGCGCGCGACTGAAAGCCTTCTGCAGGCGCGTTGTCGGCATCCGCGCCGATGGTGATGTCGGCCCGTCCCGACAGCAAGGCATCCCAGTTGCCCCGCAGCACCTCGTAACTGAAGCGCAGGCGGGTGCCCGTGCCCAGGGCTTCGAAGTCGTCGACCAGGTCCAGCAGCGCCGAGCAATTGAGCGCGCCGTTGACCGCAATACGCAGCTCGGTTTCCCAGCCCGTTGCATAACGATGCACCCGCTGGGCGAGCGCTTCGAAGGCCTCGAGCAGCGGGCGCCCCTCGCGCAACAGCTCCTCCCCCGCGGGCGTGAGCCGCGCCCGGTGCCCGCTGCGGTCGAACAGGAGTGCATCCAGCTCGTCTTCGATCTTGCGTACCGAATAGGTGAGGGCCGACGGGACTTTGCCCAGCTCGCGTGCTGCCCGGGCGAAGCTGCCATGCCGCGCGATGGCGTCGATCATTTGGAGCGATTCAGGAGAGAGCGCAGGCATGGGGGGAAGATCGTTCAAGTAATTTGAATGATTTCCTCAAAGGATACGACACAACCCCGCCTGCCGATAGACCACAATGCTTCCATCACGGCATGGTTTTGCCAACCTCGAGCGAGGGGCAGGCCGAAAGGAGAGATCATCATGTTGACCTTGAGACGCAGTCACGAACGGGGCAGGGCGGATCACGGCTGGCTCCAGACAGCCCATACGTTTTCTTTCGCGGACTATTTCGATCCTGCCCACATGGGCTTCGGCCCGCTGCGCGTGATCAATGACGACCATATCGCGCCGGGAAGTGGCTTTGGCATGCACGGCCACCGGGACATGGAGATCATCACTTACGTACTGGAGGGGGCGATCGAGCACCGCGACAGCATGGGCAACGGCTCGATCATCCGGCCAGGCAACGTCCAGCGGATGAGCGCAGGCACGGGCGTCATGCATTCGGAGTTCAATCCCGATCCGCAGCGCATGACACACCTCTTGCAGATCTGGATCCTGCCGGATCGCAAGGGGGTTGCACCCGGTTATGAGGAGCGAGCATTCTCCGAGGCGGACAAGCGGGGCCGGTTACGGCTGGTTGCATCGCCGGATGGGGCCGACGGTTCGGTGAGCATGCACCAGGATGCGCGGGTTTACGCCGGGCTGTTTGACGGTGAAGAACATGCCGAGCATGCCCTGGCGCCAGGGCGCCGGGCCTGGGTGCACGTGGCGCGAGGCGCGGTGCGCGTCAATGGCGAGGCGTTGTCCGAAGGCGACGCCGCGGCGATCGAGGACGAGGCAAGCATTGTCATCGACGGCGGCAAGGGCGCCGAGGTCTTGCTGTTCGACCTGCCCTGAGCACCGCCGGGCGGGGAGTCGAGGGGGAGCTCGCGCCCGGCCGCCCTCGATCGATTGAATCCGCCCGCACCGCCCTCATCTAAAGGCATGAGAAGCCGGCGGCCGGGAAGGCCGCCGGGATCTGACTTGCGAGAGAGCGGCCATGGAGTTCAAGGACTACTACGCTACGCTTGGTGTGGAACGAGGCGCGTCGGAAGACGAGATCCGGCGCGCCTATCGCAGGCTCGCGCGCAAGTATCACCCCGATGTCAGCAAGGAGCCCGATGCCGAGCAGCGCATGCGGGAGGTCAACGAAGCCTATCAAGTCCTCGGAGACCCGGAAAAGCGGGCGGCCTACGACCAGCTTGCCGCAGGCGTGTCGTCGGGGGGCGGTTTCAGTCCTCCGCCGGGCTGGGATAGCGGCTTCGAGTTCTATGGGGCCCGCGGGGCGGACGATGATTTGTTCAGCGAGTTTTTCTCGTCGCTGTTCGGTGGTCGCCGCGCGCGCGCCACGGCGCGCGCCCGCGGGGAGGATAGGCACGCCGCGATCGAAATCGACCTGGAGGATGCGCTGCGCGGCGCTTCCCGGGACGTCACGCTGCGTTCCGTGGAGTACGACGCGCAGGGGCGGCCGCACGTCCGCGAGCGCACGCTCAACGTGCGCATTCCCGCAGGGGTGAGAGAAGGGCAGTTCATCCGCCTCGCAGGCCAGGGCTCGCCCGGCACGGGAGGAGCGGAGAACGGAGACCTCTATCTGGAAGTTCGCTTCAAGCCGCATCCCCGCTACCGGGTCGACGGACGCGATTTGTATATGGACCTGCCGGTGGCACCATGGGAGGCGGCCCTTGGCGCCACCGTGCGCGTGCCGACGCCGCTCGGCCCAGTGGAGGTGACCGTGCCGGCCAATTCCAGGCACGGGCGGCGGCTGCGCCTGAAAGGGCGTGGGATACCGGCCAGCCCACCCGGCGACCTTTACCTCGTGCTTGACGTCGTCTGGCCCCGGGCAGATACGGAGAAGGCGCGGCAGGCCTACAAAAAGCTGGCGCAGGAATTGTCGTTTGACCCGCGCCGGAATCTTGGAGGAGTCCGATGAACACCGTGACCCTTACGGCCACCCTCGTGGGGTACGAAAAACCGCTCAGCGCACGGGAGTTGGCGCAGGCCTGCCGGGCGGACGAGGGCTGGGTCGCGCAGCTGGTGGAGGCAGGCATCCTGGACGCGCACGGAGATCTCGCGAGCTGGCGTTTCGACAGTGCGGCCCTGCGCTGCGCCCTGCGGGTCAGGTCGCTGCAGCGCGCGTTCGACGTCAACCTCGACGCGGCCGCCCTGATCTTCGAAATGAGCGATGAAATCCGTCGCCTGCGCGTCTTGTTGAAAGCCTACGGGCTGGATGATCGCGGGCTTTGAGCAACAGGCTGGGCCATTTTGCGTTAACCTAGGGTTTACCCTAGTCGCGTGCAGTGGGCCGAGCGGCTATATTTCAACCGTGTTTCGTGTATGGACTGCTAGTTCATATTTGAAACGAAGTCCATCCACCTCTCTTGACCGCCTCGCCGCTCGTGAATCCGCCCACCGCCATGGACGCCGCGCCAGACAAATATGTCGTTCCAGGATTGGAACGAGGCCTGCGCGTGCTCTGCGAGATCGGGCGCGGCAAGGGAGGGGCGACGGCGCCTGAGCTGGCGCGGCGGCTGGGAGTGCCCCGCACCACCGTATTCCGGCTGTTGGCAACGCTCGAACGGCTGGGCTTCGTACAGCGCGCCGAAAATGGCCGCGATTATTCGCTCGGCATGGCGGTGCTGCGGCTGGGCTTCGAGTACCTGGCCTCGCTCGAGCTCACCCAACTGGGCGCGCCTCTGTTGGAAAGGGTCCGCGACGAGTTCAATCTGTCCTGCCATCTCGTCGTGCGTGACGGGCCGGACATCGTGTATGTCGCCAAGGCCGCCGCCAACACGCCGCTCGCCAGCTCCGTCAACGTCGGAACGCGCCTGCCTGCCCATGCCACCGTGCTGGGCCGGGTCCTGATGGCGGATATGTCGTTGGAACAGCTCCGGGAGCTCTACCCCGAAGGCGTCCTGCCCACCGTCAACGCTTTCACGCCGCGCACCGTCGAGCAGCTCTACGCTTTGCTGCAACGTGATCGCGAGCGTCCCTATCTGCTTCACGAAGGTTTTTTCGAGTCGGGTATTTCCACTCTTGCTGCGCCGGTGCGCCAGGAAGGCGGCGCCATTGCCGCCGCATTGGGCGTTGCGATGCCGGCGGTGCCCATCGAAGCCTCGAGACTCGAACGCTTGGCGCGCGCCGTCTGCGAAAGCGCCGCCGAGCTTTCCGCATTGCTCAACTACCGTGGGCCCGTGGCTTACGGTCTTCATGAAAAACTGAACGGGATGGTTGCTTAATGTCTATGTACAACCTTGACGGCAAAGTCGCCGTCGTTACGGGCGGCACCTCGGGCATTGGCCTGGCCACGGTCGGCTTGCTGCTCGAAGCGGGCGCCGCCGTGGCTTTCTGCGGCCGCAACGAGGACAAGCTCAAGCAGGCCCGCGACGGCCTGCTCGCGCGTTTCCCCAATGCGCGCATCCATGCGGCGCGCTGCGACGTGCTCGTGCCCGAACAAGTCGAGGCTTTCGCTGCCGATGTGCAGCGTGAGCTCGGGCCTGCGACCATCCTGGTCAACAACGCCGGCCAGGGGCGCGTGTCCACCTTCGCCAGCACCGAAAATTCTGCCTGGCTGGACGAGCTCCAGCTCAAGTTTTTCTCGGTGATCAATCCCACCCGCGCCTTCATTCCCCAACTGGAACAAAACGAAGACGCGGCCATCGTTTGCGTGAACTCGCTGCTTGCCATCCAGCCGGAGCCCCACATGGTGGCGACCTCCGCCGCCCGTGCAGGCATTCACAACCTGGTGCGCTCGCTGGCCTTCGAACTGAGCCCCAAGAAGATCCGCGTCAACGGCATCCTGCTGGGCTTGGTGGAGTCGGGCCAGTGGCGCCGCCGCTACGAAGAGCGCAAAGACCGTTCGCTCACCTGGGAGCAGTGGACGGCGCGGATCGCGGCCGAGAAGCAGATCCCGCTCGGCCGCCTCGGCCGTCCCGAAGAGCCTGCGCGCGCCATCTTTTTCTTAGCTACGCCCTTGTCTTCCTACACGACGGGCAGCCATATCGACGTATCCGGAGGGGTTTGCCGTCATGCCTAATGCCAATCGCATCACCGTGGGCGCAGCCATTGCCCAGTTTCTCGAGAACTGCGGCGTAAAGGCGGCGTTTGGCGTCATTTCGATCCACAACATGCCCATCCTCGACGCCTTCGGCGAACGCGGCAACATCCGCTTCGTGATGGCCCGGGGCGAGGCAGGCGCCACCAACATGGCCGATGCCTACGCGCGCACCACGGGTGGCCTGGGCGTGACCGTGACCAGCACAGGCACGGCAGCAGGCAACGCGGCCGGCTCGATGGTGGAGGCCATCACGGCCGGCACGCCGTTGCTGCACCTTACCGGCCAGATCGACAGCCCCTACCTGGACCAGAACCTGGGCTTCATCCACGAAGCCAATCACCAGCTCGAAATGCTGCAGGCCGTGTCCAAGGCTGCCTTCCGCATCCGGACGCCGGAGACGGCCATCGGCATCATCAAGCGGGCCGTGCAAATCGCGATGACGGCGCCCACGGGGCCCGTGAGCGTCGAGATCCCCATCGACGTGCAGGCAGCCCTGATCGACATGCCTGCGGACCTGACCCCGCTGCCCGTCGCTGACTTGGTGCCTTCCGAAGCCGCGCTGGACGAACTGGCGGATCGCCTTGCCAAGGCCAAGCGCCCGCTGTTGTGGCTCGGCGGTGGTGCCCGCAAGGCAGGCGAACAGGTTCGCCGCCTGGTCAAGATGGGCTTTGGCGTGGTCACCAGCACGCAGGGCCGCGGCGTGATCCCCGAGAATGACCCGGCCTGCCTGGGCTCGTTCACCGCCGTCAAGCCAGTCGAGAATCTCTACCAGACCGTGGATGCGATGCTGGTGGTCGGTTCGCGGCTGCGCAGCAACGAAACGCTGAAGTACGCGCTCAAGCTGCCGCAGACGCGCTATCGCATCGACGCCGACCCGACGGCGGACGGCCGCGCCTACACCACGGATTTCTTCGTCAATGGCGATGCCACGCTGGCGCTCAAGGGGTTGGCCGACCGCCTGGAAGGCAAGATGGCGGTGGACCCAGCGTTCCTCGACGACATCCAGGCTGCCAAGCGCGCTGCGCTGGCCAAGCTGCGCGACGACGTCGGTCCCTACACCAAGCTCATCGATGCTTTGCAATCCGTGGTCGGTGAGTCCTTCAACTGGGTGCGCGACGTCACGCTCTCGAACAGCATCTGGGGCAATCGCCTGCCGTGCCTGCACGACCCGCGCGCCGGCGTGCATGCCCTGGGCGGCGGCATCGGCCTGGGCCTGGCGATGGGCGTGGGCGCCTCCGTCGGCGCGGCCGTGACCGGTTCCGGCAAGAAGACCTTTACGCTGGCTGGTGATGGCGGCTTCATCCTGAACCTGGGAGAGCTGGCGACCGCCGTCCAGGAGCAGGCCGACATGCTCATCATCCTGATGAACGACCAATCGTACGGCGTCATCAAGAACATCCAGGACGCCGTGTACGGCGGCCGCAAGCACTACGTGCAGCTGCATACGCCGGACTATGCGCTGTTGACGCAGTCGATGGGCCTGGGACACATCCGCGTCAAGCACGCGGACGAGATCGAGGCCGCGATCAAACAAGGCCTGTCCGTCAAGGGGCCGTTCATCGTCGAAATCGACATGTTGTCCGTCGGTGGCTTCAATACCAAATTCGCCGGTCCTCCGGTCAAGGCAGCGGCCGAGAAAACGGGGGCTTGAACCATGATGATTTCCGACAAGACCCTACCGATCTGCGTGGCGGGCGTTTGGCGCGAAGGCGGTGGCGAACGCTATGCCACCCTATATCCCGCCACGGGCGAGGCCGTCGCTTACTTGAATGCGGCCAGCCTCGATGACGTGGAAGAGGCGATCCAGGGCGCGCACCAGGCCTTCCGCACCAGCGGCTGGGCCCAGCGCAAGCCGCATGAGCGGGCGGCAGTGCTCTACCGCATCGCGCAGCTGATCCGCGAGCGGGCCGAGGAACTGGCCCAGCGCCAGCGCCTGGACAACGGCAAGCCGATCAACGAGACGCGCGCGTTGGTTGCCAGCGCGGCCGGCACCTTCCAGTTCTTCGCCGCTGCCTGCGAAACGCTCGAAGAAGTCATCACGCCTTCCCGCGGCGATTATGTATCGATGAGCGTGTACGATCCCATGGGGGTCGTGGCTGCCATCACGCCCTGGAACTCGCCCATTGCCAGCGAGGCGCAGAAACTGGCCCCGGCGCTGGCGGCGGGCAATGCAGTGGTGGTCAAGCCCGCCGAAGTGACGCCGTTGATGGCGCTCGACCTGGCCCGTATCTGCGAAGAGGCGGGCGTGCCCAAGGGCCTCGTGAGCGTGCTGCCCGGCAAAGGCTCGGTCATCGGCGATGCGATCACCAAGCATCCCTTGGTCAAGCGCGTCTCGTTCACCGGGGGCACCACGACCGGCAAGCACATCGCGCACATCGCCGCCGACAAAATGATGCCCGTGTCGCTGGAGTTGGGCGGAAAATCGCCTACGATGGTGTTCGAGGACGCCGATCTGGACCATGCGGTCAACGGCGTGCTCTACGGCATCTTTAGTTCCTCGGGCGAATCGTGCATCGCCGGTTCGCGATTGTTCGTCGCGTCGTCGATCTACGAACAGTTCGTCGATCGCCTCGTCCAGCGCGCTTCGGCGCTGCGCATCGGCGATCCCGCCGACGAGCGCACGCAGATGGGCCCGCTGATTACCGCGCGCCATCGCGAGTCGATCGAGCGTTACGTCGAACTGGGCGTCTCGGAAGGTGGACGCATCCGCACCGGCGGGCACCGTCCCGAAGGCGGCATCTACGACAAGGGATATTTCTATCGTCCGACCATCATCGAAGGCCTCGACAATCGGGCGCGGATCTGCCAGGAAGAGATTTTCGGGCCCGTGCTGGTGGCGATGCCGTTCGACGATGAAGCCAGCCTGATCGAGCAGGCCAACGATAGCGTCTACGCGCTGGCCGCGGGCATCTGGACCCGCGACTACAAACGCGCGTGGCGGGTTGGCCGCGCCGTGCAGGCCGGGACGGTATGGATCAATACCTACAAGCTCTTCTCGATCTCGACGCCGTTCGGCGGCTGGCGCGACAGCGGCATCGGCCGTGAGAAAGGACGGCTCGGCATCCTGCAGTACATGGAGCAGAAGAGCATGTATTGGGGCATGAACGAGCAACCCTTGCCCTGGGCGAACTGAGGCCCCCGGCGCGCTGAAGCGCCGGGCGCCCGGGGCGGAAACGACAGCCTTGCGCCCCGGGCTGCAAGGCAACTTGGTGCGAAGCACCGCGTTTGGAGAAATATGATGGACGTACTGGGTATTGACGAAATCACCTACGGGGCCGACGACCTGGCCTCGTGCAAGCGGTTCCTGCTCGACTGGGGGTTGAACCTGGTCGAAGAGACCGACAAGTCGCTCGTTTTCGAGTCGATGAACAAGTGCCGGGTGATCGTCAAGACCACCGACTATCCCGGCCTGCCGCCCGCCATCGAGGAAGGCCCGACCTTGCGCGAAGTGGTGTGGGGCGTTTCCAGCGACGAAGTGGTGGAGCGTTTCGCCGCCAAGCTCAAGGACTTGCCGGGATATGTGAACGCGGAAGGCCGGGTCGGCTGCACCGACCCGAACGGCTTGGCCGTGCGGTTCCAGAAAACCCGCAAGATCGACCTGAAGCTCGACACGCCGGGAATGAATACCTGGAACGAGAAGGCCCGGCGTAACCAACCCGGCCCGATCTACGAGCGCGCGACGCCCATCGAAGTCGGGCACGTGGTGTTCTTCGTCAAGGACGTGAAGGCATGCGAGAAGTTCTATGCAGAGAACTTCGGCTTCGTCGCTTCCGACCGCTATCCCAATCGCGGTGCCTTCATGCGCTGTTCGGCCGAGGGCGGTCACCACGACCTGTTCTTGCTGCAGCCGCCCCAGCCCCGGTCCGGCCTGAACCACGTCGCCTTCACCGTGCGCGACATCCATGAAGTGTTTGGTGGCGGCATGGCCATGGCGCGCCAAGGTTGGTCCACCCAGTTGGGGCCCGGCCGCCACCCGATCTCGTCCGCTTACTTCTGGTATTTCAATTTCCCGGGCGGCGGCTTGATCGAGTACTACGCCGACGAAGACTACCTGGATGCAGAGTGGGAGGCGCGCGAGTTCGAGCCCGGCCCCACGGTGTTCGCCGAGTGGGCGATCGAGGGTGGGCTGGACGGCCATACCCGGCGCCAGAAGAATGCGAAGGCCCCTGACGGGAAATTCTTGACGGAGAAGCGCTGAGCGTCCGGACGAGGCCCGCCCTGCGCGGCGGGCCCGGACGAGCGAGAAGCTAGGTGAGCGATATGGCGGATCCCGCGAACATCCTGTTGACCGTGCTGCTCAAGCACGATCAGTCGAACAACCTGGACGCCGTCCAGACCAAATTGAAAGAGGCCGACTGGTGGGAGCGGTTCCCGCCCGAAGGCGTGAAGATCGTTTCCTGGACCGTCGCGATGGGGTTGGGGCAAATCGTGACCCTCGAGGTGCCCCCGCATCTGCTCGCGACGGTGAACGTAGAACTCGAACGCTCGGCTTGGGGCGTATTCCGCACCGAGTGCTATCCCACTTATGACTTTGTTCCCGTTCGCGAGCGCATCCGCGAACGCGTACGCAACGGAGGTAAATGATGCAAGATCGTTATCTGGAGCCGCTTCAGGCGCGGCGCCGTCCCCCCACCGAATGGGAAAACTTGCTCGGCGATTCGCTCGAGCGCGCCTTTGCCGCCGGCAAGCATGAACTCGCCCCCATCGTCGAGTACTTGAACCAGGCAGGGCCCCCGGCTCCCAATGGAGTGGATTGGACCGAAGAACTGCTGAAATCCGAATTGGCCCGCCTGGCCGAGAACGCTTGAGGAATCCGTCATGATCAAGATCGACAGCCCTGACGCCCTGTTGGCGAACGGCCTGAAAGATACCTGGTACGCGATCTGTCCGTCCAGCTTCATTCAGGACAAGCCCGTTTCCCTGCGCCGACTCGGCATGAAAATCGCCCTCTGGCGCGATGAGGCCGGCAAGCTCTACGCCCTGGAAGACCATTGCCCGCACCGCGGCGCGCCCCTGTCGCGCGGCGTCATCCTGGGCGACCGCGTCGGCTGCCCCTACCACGGCGTGCAGGTGCGCGCCGACGGCGTGGTGACCAAGGTTCCCGGTAGCCCCGGCTGCAGCCTGGAAGGCAAGCGCGCCGCCCGCTCGTTCCACGTGGTCGAGCGCAATGAGGTCGTCTTCCTCTACAACTCGGCGACCAACGTCGACGAAGCGCCGGATTTCACCCTGCCGGAAGAGCTGGCCTCGGACGAATTCGCTTCCTTCCTCTGCTACACCGAATGGCGCGGCGATTATCGCTACGTCATCGACAACGTCATGGATCCCATGCACGGGACCTACCTGCACAAGCAGTCGCACTCGATGTCGGAAGGCTCGACCGTGGCCGAGTTCGGCGTGCGTGACACCGAGCACGGCTTCATCTTCGAGAAGAAGGGGCAGCGCGGCGTGAACTTCGACTGGACGGAGTGGGGCAACACTGGCTTGCACTGGCTGCGCCTCGAGATCCCGTATCCGCCTACCGGCGGCCCGGGAGGCGGCTTCGGCATCGTCGGCACCTATACGCCCATTTCCGAGAACCTGTGCGCCGTGTTCCACTGGCGCTGCCGCCGGGTTTCGGGTTGGCAGCGCCATGCGTGGCAGTTCCTGTACAAGAACCGCCTCGAGGAGCGCCACTGGGCGGTGCTGGAACAGGACCGCGAAGTGCTGGAGTCGATGGAACCCGACGCCAACCAGCGCGAGAACCTGTACCAACACGACATCGGCCTGGTTCGCCTGCGCCGTCACCTGCGCAACCTCGCCACCGAGCAGTTCGAGCGGCTCAAGGGCCAGGGCCTGCTGTAAGCAGCGCTAGCGGACGATCCTCCTCTGCCCTGACGGGGGAGGGGATCGTCCCGCCTCGGAGATGCAATGAATCAAGCTAGCGTAGCGCGGCGCGTGATCGCGCCGTCCATACCAGAGCGCGAGACGGCGACCTGGTCCAATTGCCTGGTCTTGGGTAATGAAATCGCGATGTCCGGGATGACTGCCAATCCGGAGTCCAAGCCCGAGGCCCCGTTGAGCACCTATGAGCAGACCCTCGTCATCCTGGGGAAAATCCGCACTTTGGTCGAGGCGGCTGGCGGAGGGGTGCAAAATATTTATAAACTGGTGATTTACGTGACGAACATCCAGGACAAGGACGAAGTCGGTCGCGCTCGCAAAGAGTTCTTCCAGCCGCCTTATCCGTGTTCGACACTGGTCGAGGTGCGCGGCCTTGTTTTCCCGGGGTTGACCGTGGAGATCGACGCTTTCGCGCGGCTCGACGTCACCCTGCGTGCCGACGCATAACCGCTTTTTGTTGACCCTTCATGAACAGCAGCTCACTCCTAACGGTTTTGGTTCACACCATCCGCCTTGAAGCGCAGGGCATTGTCAGTGTCGAGCTCCGCTCGCCCTCTGGCGATGAACTGCCGCCCTTCGAGGCCGGTTCCCACATCGACCTGCATCTGCCCAACGGCCTCGTGCGCAGCTACTCGCTTTTCAATTCGCCGCAAGAGCGCCATCGCTATGTGGTCGGGGTGCTGAACGACCGTAATAGCCGGGGGGGCTCGCGCTTCGTGCACGAGCAGCTGCGCGTGGGATCGACCATCAAGATCGCGCCGCCGCGAAACAACTTCGAGCTGGACGAGTCGGCGCCCAAATCGGTGCTGCTGGCCGGCGGCATCGGCGTGACGCCCATTTTCTGCATGTACAACCGGCTGCGCGACATCGGCAAGCCGGTCGAGTTGATTTATTGCGCCCGCAGCCGCAAAGAGGCCGCCTTCGTCGATGAGCTCGTCGCCTCCGGCGGCAAGGTCACGCTGCGCTTCGACGACGAGGCGGGCGGTCCGCCGAACCTGCGCGAGCTGCTGGCTTCGCATCCGGCCGATACGCACTTCTATTGCTGCGGTCCCACGCCCATGCTGGACGCCTTCGAGGCCGCCTGCAAGGAATTGGGTTATCCCAACGTCCACATCGAACGCTTTGCCGCCGCGGGCGAGGTGACGGCCTCGCAAGAGGGCAGCTACCAGGTCGAGCTGGCCAAGTCCGGCAAGGTCATCGACGTGCCGGCCGGCATGTCGCTGCTCGATGCGCTGCTGGAAGCGGGCATCGATGCCGACTACAGCTGCCGCGAAGGGGTGTGTGGCGCTTGCGAGACCGCCGTGCTGGACGGCATCCCCGACCATCGGGATTCGGTGCTGACCGAGCGCGAGCGTGAGTCGAACAAGACCATGATGGTCTGCGTCTCGGGTTGCAAGGGAAGCAAGCTGGTGCTGGATCTTTGATCGTGCCTGGGCGGCCACCGTGCGGGCCGCCACTGCCGAAGCGAAAAAAGGACGACGCCTCTCCAGGCATCGTCCTTTTTTTTTGCAAGGTCGCCCGCCTCAGGCGGCCGGTGCGCTTTCCGCTGCCTGTCCGTGGTTGGTGAAGAGGTCCGGAGGCAGGTGCTTGACGGCCTCGTAGGTCGTGCTGATGTGGTCGGCCAGCAGGGCGCTGGCGCGATCTGCGTCCCGAGCCAAGGCGGCTTCCAGGATGGCGCGATGTTCGTCATGCACGTCGCGCGGGATGGGCTTGCGGGTGACGACCAGCCGGCGGTAGCGCTCGGCCTGCTGGTACAGGATGCCGAGGAAGTGGTGCATCCAGCGCGAGGTGCAGGCGCTGATCAGCGCTTGATGGAATTCCCGGTTGCGGTCTTCCCATTCGTCGAAGCGATTGATTGGATTGGAGGCGAGTCGCTCCTCGGCGCGGCTCAGCCGATGGAAGGCAGCGATGATGCGGCTTTCCCAGACGTCGTCGCCGGTTTGGATGGCCTGGCGCAGCGCTTCGCATTCCAGCAGGATGCGGTTGCGCGTGATGTCGTAGAAATCCTCCATCGAAATCGGCGTTACGTGGAAGCCGCGCTGCCCCTGGGAGACCACCAGGGCGTCTGAGACGAGCAGCGACAGGGCTTCGCGCAGCGTGCCGGCCCCCACGCCGTACGAATCTTTCAAATGCTCGACGCGCAGGCGCGAACCCGGGGCGAGCCGGCCTTCGATGATGTCGCGGCGCAATGCCGCGTAAGCCGTCCCGACCAGCGTAGTGGGGGTGGCCGAGTGAGCCAGCGGGGGCAGTTCCAATGGGCTTCCAGGCATGTCTGATGGTACGGGCGGCTTATTGCCCCCTCTCGTTGTTTACTGGTGAAATTCTAGTGGATTATCGAGTAAAACCGTCAGCATTAGGGAAAACCATAAAATCTCGATAAAAATATTTTCAACCGAGATTTTGTGGCGTATTGTGTTCGCTACGAAAGATGGCGGGCCTCTAGGCCCAAGCTGGGAGACATTGGTGATTCATCTACACGACATCCGCTACGTGCGGCTCGGCACGCCCGACCTGGACGGCGCCGTTCGCTACGCCACGGAGATCCTGGGCCTGCAAGTGGCGCGGCGCGAAGGCAAGGCCGTTTACTTCAAGTCGGACAGCCGGGATCACACGCTCTGCTATTTCGAAGGCGATCCCCGCGATCACACCACGGGCTTTGAAGTCGACACTCCTGAAGAGCTCGAGCAGGCCTTGGAGCAACTGGAGCGGGCGGGTTACCAGGCCACGCGCGGCAAGGCCGCCGAGGCCGAGCAGCGCTATGTCCGCGAGTTCATCAACTTCAAGGACCCCTCGGGGAACAGCGTCGACCTCGTGTATGCGCCCCTGCATAGCGGCCGCCGCTACTTCCCTTCGCGGGATGCGGGCATCACGGGGTTCAGCCATATCGGGCTGCGCACGCTGGACGCGCGCCGCGACGAAGTTTTCTGGACGCGCCTGCTGAGCGCCAAGGTCAGCGACCGCATCGGCGAAGCGCCGCTGCTGCGCATCGACGAGGTACACCACAAGATCGCGCTCTTCCCTTCCGCCTATCCGGGCGTGCAGCACATCAATCACCAAGTAGAAAGCATCGACGACATCATGCGTGCCTTCTACGTGCTGCAGGAAAAGGGCATTCCCATCCGCTTCGGACCGGGCCGTCATCCGACGTCGAGCGCCATCTTCCTGTACTTCGAAGGCCCGGATGGCATGATCTACGAGTATTCGACGGGCGTGCGCCTCATCACCGAGGAAGACGAGAAGAACTATCGTCCGCGCAATTTCCCGGCCGATCCCACGGGGTTCTGCATGTGGGGCTCCAAACCCGACATTCCGGAGTTCAAGTCTTGAGCGCGCCCTCCATCGTGCCGACCCCGCGCCAGCAAAGCTTGGTGCGGGCGGCGGCCCGCGCCCTGGCGCGTGCCAACCTGGCCCACGCGTACGGCCACTGCAGCCTGCGCCTGGACAAAGATCATTTCCTCGTCTGCGCTGCCAAGCCCATGGGCATGATTGCGCCGCACGAGGCAGGGACGGTGGTTCCCGTCCACGGAGAGCTGCCCGAAGGCGTTCTCGGCGAAGTCCGCATCCATCAGCATATTTACCGCCTGCGGGAAGACGTCGGCGCCGTGGTCCGGAGCATGCCGCGAGACGTGATGACGCTGTCGAGCGCACGCATCACGCCTGCCCCGAGGCATGGCATGGGGTCGTATTTCTCGCCGGCAGTGCCGCTCTGGGACGACCCGCAATTGGTGCGCAGCGACGAGCAGGCGGCCGGCGTGGCGGCTGCGCTGGGTAACGCGCGGGCCGTCGTCATGCGCGGCAACGGTGCCGTCGTGGCTGCGCCAAGCATCGAACAGGCTGTCGTCCTGACCTGGTATTTGGAAGATGCCGCGCGCATCGAGTTGCAGCTGCGCGCCGCAGGCCTGGCCGACGGTCCGGTCCTATCGCCGGAAGAGGCCGCCCGTCGTGCTACCGGTGCGGGACGCATCTTCGAGCGCATGTGGGAATACCTGTGCGACGGCGATCCTGAGTTCGCGGACGTCATCTGAGCGCTCGGCAACCCGGCGCAGCCCGCGCGCGAGCGCGCGGAACCATTTTCAGGAGTGCATTCATGAAAGAATTCAAGAACTTCATCAACGGCCAGTGGGTTGCCACGGGCAAGACTTTCGAGAACCGCAACCCGGTCGACAACAGCCTCATCGGCCCGGTGCATGAGGCGGGCCGCGCCGAAGTCGACGCTGCGGTCAAGGCCGCGCGCGCCGCGCTGTCCGGGCCGTGGGCCAAGATGAAAGTGCAGCAGCGCGTGGAGATGCTGCATGCGATTGCCGACGGCATCAACCGCCGCTTCAACGACTTCCTGGACGCCGAGATCGCCGACACGGGCAAGCCGCACGTGCTGGCCAGCCACGTCGACATCCCGCGCGGCGCTGCCAATTTCAAGGTCTTCGCCGACCTGATTCGCAACGTGCCGGGCGAGACCTTCGACATGGAAACGCCCGACAACGGCTTTGCGCTGAACTACGCGGTGCGCGTGCCGCGCGGCGTGATCGGCGTCATCTGCCCGTGGAACCTGCCCCTGCTGTTGATGACCTGGAAGGTCGGCCCGGCCCTGGCATGCGGCAACACGGTCGTGGTCAAGCCGTCCGAAGAAACACCCGCCACCGCCACGCTGCTGGGCGAGGTAATGAACGAGGTTGGCGTGCCTCCCGGCGTCTACAACGTGGTGCACGGTTTCGGGCCCGATTCGGCCGGCGAGTTCCTGACCCAGCATCCGGACGTCGATGGCATTACCTTCACCGGTGAAACCCGCACCGGCGAGGCCATCATGCGCGCCGCGGCCAAGGGCGTGCGTCCGGTTTCGTTCGAGCTGGGTGGCAAGAACCCCGGCATCGTGTTCGCCGACGCAGACTTCGACAAGGCCGTCGCCGGCATCGCCCGTTCCGCGTTCGAGAACAGCGGCCAGGTGTGCCTGGGCACCGAGCGCGTGTACGTGCAGCGTCCCATCTTCGAGAAGTTCGTCGAGGCGCTCAAGGCCAAGGCCGAGTCGTTCAAGCTGGGCGACCCGCACGACCACTCCACCAACTTCGGTCCGCTGGTCTCGCATGTGCACCGCGAGAAAGTGCTGAGCTACTACGCCAAGGCACGTGAAGAAGGCGCCACCATCGTGACCGGTGGCGGCGTGCCCGACATGCCCGGCAAGATGGCCGAAGGCGCGTGGGTCCAGCCGACGATCTGGACCGGACTGCCCGAGACCGCTTCGGTGATCCGCGAAGAAATCTTCGGGCCCTGCTGCCACATCGCCCCCTTCGATACCGAGGAAGAGGTCATTGCCCTGGCCAACGACACGCCGTATGGCCTCGCCGCGACCGTGTGGACCCAGAACGTGGGAACCGCGCACCGCATGGGCAAGGCGCTGAACGTGGGCATCTGCTGGGTCAATTCTTGGTTCCTGCGCGACCTGCGCACTTCTTTTGGTGGCGCCAAGCAATCCGGCATCGGCCGAGAGGGCGGGGTGCATTCGCTGGAGTTTTACACCGAGCTGCGCAACGTTTGCGTGAAGCTATGAGGAGCTGACCATGCCCATCATTCAAGTGCAACTGATGGAAGGGCGGACGGACGAACAGCGTGCCGCCCTCATCGAAGAGCTCACCGAAGCGACGCATCGCGCCATCGGCGCTCCCCGCGAGTCCGTGCGGGTGGTGCTGGTGGAGGTGCCGAAGACGAATTTCGGAATAGGCGGCAAGACAGCGAAGGCGCTGGGACGCTGATTCCGCTTTCCCCCCAAGAAGGAGACAGTTAGAAATGATGAAAAAGAGAACCGCCGCGTTTGTCGCGGCGGCCCTGATGGCTGCGGGATCTGCCCAGGCGGATGTCAAGATCGGTTTCTCCGGCGTGCTCTCCGGGCCCATGGCGGCCCTGGGGCAGGACCAGTACGACGGCTTCATGCTGGCGGTCGAACAGCTGGGCGGCAAGCTGGGTGGCCAGCCTGTCACCGTGCTGCGCGAAGACGACCAGCTCAAGCCCGATGTCGGTGCGCAGATCATCCAGAAGTTCATCGAGAAAGACAAAGTCGACGCCATCGTAGGCCTGGGCTTCTCGAACGTGCTGATGGCCGAGGTCCGTCGCATCAAGGATTCCGGCGTACTGGCATTGAGCACCAACGCCGGGCCGGCGCCTATCGCGGGCAAGGGCTGCATGGCCAACCTGTTCGTGATGGGATGGCAGAACGACGGCATGTCCGAAGCCATGGGCAAATATGCCAAAGAGCAGGGCTACAAGAACGTCTATTTGATGACGTCCAACTACCAGGCGGGCAAGGACAAGCTCGCGGGCTTCAAGCGGTTCTATGGCGGCGAGATCAAGCACGAAGTCTATACGCCGCTGGGACAGCTCGACTACGCGGCCGAAATCGCCGCCGTGCAGAACGCCAAGCCCGATGCGCTGTTCGTCTTTTATCCCGGCGGCGTGGGCGTGAACTTTGTTCGCCAGCTCAACCAGGCAGGGCTGATGGGCAAGCTTCCGTTCCTCTCCGAAAGCTTGATCGATTCGAACTCGCTCGCGGCCCTCAAGCAGCAAGCGGTCGGGTCCATCTTCGGCACGCCGTGGGCACCGGTGCTGGACAATCCCCAAAATAAGAAATTCGTGTCGGGCTACGAAGCCAAGTACAACCGGCCTCCCACCGAGTACGCGGCAGCAGCTTATGATGCGGCTTATTTGCTGGATGCGGCCATCGCCAAACTGGGCGGCAAGGTGTCGGACAAGAAGGCTTTCGCGGCCACGGTCAAGGAGCTCGGCTCCAAGTTCCCGTCGGTGCGCGGCAAGTTCGCCTTCAATAACAACAACGTTGCCATCCAGAACTACTACGCCTATGAGATCGTGCAGAACGGCGACGGCGTCGGATACAAGCTGCTCGCGCAAGTCCTGACCGATCACAAGGACGCGTACGCGGCTGAGTGCCCGTTGAAGTAACCCCCGTCGCCCTAGGCGTGCCGTCTGGCCGCGGAAGGATCGGCTTTGGCCGCATCCGCCCGCGGCCAGGGCGTTGCCGTTGGGGCGTGCAGGGGCCGCGCCGGTTGGATGACTGCGGTCCGGCCGGCGAATCACATGGCGTCACCCAGGGGTGGCACCGATGGTCCGCGGGAGCGTGGACCGGTATGCTCTGGGCGCGGCCGCCGAGGGCGGCGCAAGCGCTGGTGCCGGGCACACGGGAGCCGGGCGTGCGGGGGAAGTCCCGGTTGTTATGACACGGAAGTCTGTCAATGAATAGTTCGCTGTTTTTGTCGCAGTTGCTCAATGGCTTGCAGCTCGGCGTGCTGTTGTTCCTGCTGTCGTCAGGGTTGACCCTGATCTTCGGCATCATGAATTTCATCAACCTTGCGCACGGCTCTTTGTACATGGTCGGCGCATTCATCGGCGCGGCCACGTACAACGCGAGCGGTTCGTTCATTTTCGCCATCGCCGCCGCCATCATTTCATCCGGCCTGGTCGGGCTGTTGCTCGAACACGTGGTCGCCAAACCCCTGTACCGGCACGACCACCTGTACCAGGTGCTCGCCACCTTTGGCCTGATGATGTTCTTCAACGAGCTGGCCATCGTCATATTCGGCAATCGTCCGTATTACGCTGCCATTCCTTCTGCGCTCGACGGCGCCGTGACGCTGTTCGGCACCCAGTATCCGATTTACCGCATCCTGATCATCGCGGTGGGCGTGCTCGTGGCGCTGGGCGCGTGGTATCTCATCCAGAAGACGCGGTTCGGCATGCTGATCCGGGCAGGCGCGAGCAATTCGCCGATGGTGAGCGTGCTGGGCGTCAACATCGACTTGCTCAAGAAGCTGCTCTTCATGCTCGGCGCAGGCCTGGCCGGGCTGGCTGGTGCGCTCGCCGGCCCCATTTTGTCCGTGCAGTCCGGCATGGGCGAACCCGTGCTGATCTTGGCCTTGGTCGTCATCGTGGTCGGCGGCATCGGTTCGATTCGCGGCGCGTTGGTGGCGGCCATGATCATTGCGGTCATCGATACGCTCGGCCGTGCGTACATCCCGCAGCTGTTGGGTTCCTTCATGAAGCCCGCCACGGCCAACGCCGTCGGGCCGGCCCTGGCGTCCATGCTGATCTACGTGCTGATGGCGCTGGTGCTGGCTTTCAAACCCAATGGCATTCTGGCGCCTGCCAAGCGCTGAGGAGCCGCCTGGCCCCGGTTGGGGCCGGGCCATCATGCATATTTCTGCAAGGTACACGACATGAACCGCGTCAAACTCGGGGCTTGGTTGATACCGGTCCTGTTTCTTCTCCTGGCCTGCGTGCCGTTCGTCGCGCAGGCCATCGGCGAACCGTTCTACATCACCTTTTTCGCCCGCGTACTGGTGTATGCCCTGGCCGCCTGCGCGCTGAACCTCGTACTCGGCTTTGCCGGCCTGGTCAGCTTCGGGCATGCCATGTTCATCGGGCTGGGCTGCTATGCGGTCGGCATCCTGACCTACTACGGCTTTAGCGACGGATGGCTGCAGCTGGGCGTGGCCGTGGCGGTCTGCGCGTTGGTCGCCTTGGTCGTGGGCAGCGTATGCCTGCGCACATCGGGCATCGGCTTCATCATGATCACGCTGGCGTTTGCCCAGATGTTCTATTTCCTGATGGTGAGCATGACGACCTTCGGCGGCGACGACGGCCTGAACATCAATGAGCCGAGCAACTTCGGGCTGTTCGAACTGTCGGGCAGCAGCGAGGTGTATTGGGCGGCGTGGGTGGTACTGCTGGCGGCCACGGTGTTCATGGCGCGGCTGAAGAAATCCCCCTTCGGCATGGTCCTGCGCGCGACCCACATCAATCCGCGCCGGGTCAACGCCTTCGGTTATTCGGTCTTCCGCGTGCAGTTGGCCGCCTACGTCATATCCGGCGTGCTTACCGGCGTGGCGGGCGTGTTGCTGGCCAATCTCACGGCCTTTGCCTCTCCCAGCTACATGTCCTGGCCCGTGTCGGGCGACCTGATCGTGATGCTGGTCATCGGCGGCCTCGGAACCATCGTGGGGCCGATCATCGGCGCCGTCGCCTTCCTGGTCATGGAGGAATTCTTCAAGGGGCTCACCCAACACTGGATGCTCATCATGGGGCCCGTCATCGTCGTCATTGCCTTGCTGACCCGTAACGGCTTCGGTTGGCTGACGCGCCAGCGCGAGGCCCAATCGGCGCAGGCCAAGGCGCCGGTCGCGGGCGAGGTACCCGCCAAGGCCGCGGCAGTCCCCGCAGGAGAAGCGCAATGAGCCTGATCGGACTGAGCACCCAGAACCTGGTCAAGCGCTTCGGCGGGTTGCGCGCGACTGACGGCGTATCCCTGGAGATCCGGCCGGGAGAACTGCATGCCATCATCGGTCCCAATGGGGCCGGCAAGACGACGCTGATCAATCTGCTGACGGGCGAGCTGCGCTCGGACGAGGGCGGCATCAAGATCGGCGGCGAAGAGGTCAGCGGCACGCCCGTCCAGCATCGCGTGGGCATGGGGCTGCTGCGCTCCTACCAGATCACCTCGATCTTTGATGCGTTCACCGTGATCGAGAACGTCTGCCTCGCCGCGATGCGCAAGCGCGGCGTGCGTTGGGCGGTGTGGAAGCCCATGTCCGCCTACGCGGACGTCATGGAAAAGGCCCGCGCCATCATCGAGCAGTGCCATTTGGGCGAAGTGGCCGATACGGTCGTCTCAAACCTGGCCTACGGGCAGCGCCGCCAGCTGGAAGTTGCGATGGCGCTGGCGGCAGACCCGAAGATCCTGTTGCTCGACGAGCCCATGGCCGGCATGAGCGCGGCCGAAGGTGCTGCCGCGATCGAGCTGCTGAGGTCGCTCAAGGGCCGCTACACCATTCTTCTGATCGAGCACGACATGAACGCCGTGTTTTCGCTGGCGGACCGCATCAGCGTGCTGGTCTACGGCAAGATCGTCGCCACCGGCTCGATCGAGGAAATCCGCAACCATCCCGAAGTGCGTCGCGCCTATCTCGGCGACGACGCCGATGCTTGAGGCAGGAGTTCACGCATGCTTTCCATACAAGGGCTGGCGGCCAAGTACGGGTCCTGCCAGGCGCTGTTCGACATCGACCTGGAGGTCAAGCGTGGCGAAGTGGTCGGCTTGATCGGCCGCAACGGCATGGGACGCACCACCGTCATCAACTGCTTGTTCGGCCTGCTCAAGCCGGTTGCCGGGGAGATCAAATTCGACGGACGTGTCCTCAACGGCATGGCGCCTTACCGCGTGGGGCGCCTGGGCCTGTCGCTGGTTCCCGAGGGGCGCCAGATCTTTCCCACGCTGACCGTCGAAGAGAACCTCGTGGCCACGGCCAAGCGCGGTGAAGGTTCTTCATCCTGGACGCTCGAGAGAATCTACGAGCTGTTCCCGCGCCTGAAGGAGCGGCGCACGAACCTCGGCACGCAGCTGTCGGGCGGCGAGCAGCAGATGCTCGCCATCGGCCGCGCGCTGATGACCAATCCGCGCTTGCTGGTGCTCGACGAGGCCACCGAAGGGCTGGCCCCCATCGTTCGCGCCGAGATCTGGAACGTGCTGGCCAAGCTCAAGCAAGACGGGCTGACCATGATCGTCGTGGACAAGAACACCAAGGCGTTGCTGCGCCTGTCGGACCATAACTTCATCTTGGACAAGGGCGTGACGGTCTGGCGCGGCACCTCGTCCGAACTGTCGGCGCGTCCCGAACTCATCGCCCAGTACGTGGGCGTCTGACCTCGCCCGCGCCCGGCCGGCCGATCCAGCCGGTCACGCGGCGCGGATTCTCTGTAGGACTTGCTCGTGAGATTGAAGGACAAGACGGCGCTGGTTACCGGCGCTGCAGGGGGTATCGGACTGGCGATCGCCAAGCGCTATAGCCAGGAAGGCGCCAATGTCGTGCTGGTGGATCGCGCCGAAAAGGTCGAGACCGAAGCATTGGCGGCCATGGCCGGCCCGGCGCGCGCCATGCGGGGCGACGTCACGGTGCCGGAACAGGTGGCCGAGATGGTGGCGCTCTGCGAGCGCGAGTTCGGTGGCCTGGACGTGTGCGTGTGCAACGCGGGCGTCATCCGGGCCGCCGAGTTCCTGGACATGACCCTGGAAGACCTGGACTTCGTCATGAACGTCAACGTGCGCGGCACTTTCCTGGTGGCGCAGGCAGCGGCGAAGTCCATGGTCCGCGCCGGGCGGGGCGGCAGCATCATCACGCTCTCGTCCATGACGGCCGAGCTGGCCATGCCCAACCAGCTCGCCTACGGCGCAAGCAAGGGGGCGGTCCGGCAGATGACCAAGGCCATGGCCCTCGCGATGGCACCGCATGGCGTGCGCGTGAATGCGCTGGGTCCGGGCAGCATCGATACCGACATCATGGCAACGATCACCTCCGATCCCAAGGCCATGCGCACGGTGCTGTCGCGTATTCCCATGATGCGCCTGGGCCGGCCGGAAGAAGTGGCGGGCGCCGCCGTGTTCCTCGCCAGTGATGACGCCAGCTACGTGACCGGGCAGACGGTATTCGTGGACGGTGGCCGCCTGGCGCTGAACTACACGGTCGACGTGCCGGAAGCAGGCCAGGGCTGAGCCGTGGCGCCGGATCATGCCGGCGCTGGAGCATCGCTCGCTCTAGGCCCATAACAGGTGGCCCTTGCGCATGCCGGGGCCACGGCTTCATCTGCCGGGGCAAGCAGCTAAAATGGCCGCCATGTCTGCGCAGCCTACCCCCCCGTTCGTCCATCTCCGCGTCCATTCCGAGTTCTCTGTC
>Ga0182741_1000414_pt1 | contig 65541 bp, 61 predicted proteins | sample eDN5th37CBELigOP_FD_128874 | JGI IMG/M metagenome (GOLD analysis project Ga0182741, IMG submission 128874) | Enriched Organic Plus compost microbial communities from Emeryville, California, USA - eDNA 5th pass 37_C BE-Lig OP (version 2) (version 2) ...
CAGGATAACCAGGCCACGCTCGGTGCTTTCGTCGGCCGTACCGCGTTGCAAGGCGAGGGCGCGCAGCGCATGGGCGTCATGGTGGACTTCTACTATGCGGACGGCGCCAAGTACCAGCCTTCCGACGCGGAAGTGGCGAAGCTGCGTCCGGCGCGCTAGACGGTGTTGGCGCAACTGCTGAACGGGCTGGCGAGCGCCAGCAGCTTGTTCTTGCTCTCTCTCGGGCTGACGCTGATTTTCGGCGTTTCGCGGGTCGTGAATTTTGCCCATGGCTCGCTGGCCATGTTGGGGCTTTACCTCGGGGTGAGTTTGTCCGCATGGCTGATGCCTTGGCTCGGCGGGATCGGCTTCTGGGCCGCGGTCGCCGGTGCTGCGCTGGGCGTGGCGCTGGTCGGGGCATTGATCGAGCGCGTGTTGTTGCGGCGTCTTTACGGTAGCCCCGAACTCTTCCAATTAGTGGCGACCTTCGCGTTGGTCTTGATCATCCGCGACATCGCATTGGCGATCTGGGGCGCCGATGACCGGCTCGGGCCCAAGGCGCCCGGACTGACCGGGGTGATCGCGCCGGGGACGCTGAACCTTCCTGTTTATGACCTGGTGTTGATGGCCACGGGGCTTGCTGTGCTGGTTCTCAGCCATGGGGTCTTGGCGTGGACCCGGTGGGGGCTCCAGTTGCGGGCGGCGACCGAAGATCGGGAGATGGCCTTGGCCGTCGGGGTGGACGAGCGGCGGTTGTTCACCCAAGTGTTCGCGCTGGGGGCCGGACTGGCGGGGTTGGCGGGCGCGCTCCAGATGCCGCGCGAGCCGGCGGCGCTGACCTACGATCTGCAGGTCGTGGCCGAGGCTTTCGTCGTGACGGTGGTTGGCGGCATGGGCAGCGTCACTGGTGCGTTCGTCGCGGCCATGATGATAGGCTTGGTGAAGGCTGCGTGCGTGGCCTTGGGTACGGTCCAAATCGGTGGCACCGAGTTTGTGCTTCCCAAGCTCACGCTGGTCATTGAGTTTCTGTTGATGGCGGTCGTGTTGGCCTTCCGTCCGTGGGGGCTGTTCGGCAGGCCAGCTGCACCGACGCGCGCCTTGCGCGCGGAATGGCATCCGTTGCCGCTTCCTACCCGCCGGGGCAGCGGGGCACTGGCTCTCTTGCTGGCTGGGTTGGCGGTGCTTCCTTGGTTCGCCTCCGATGCGCCTTATCTGCTCGTGCTCGCGGTGGACGTGCTGATCGCCGGGCTGTTTGCCGCGAGCCTGTACGTCTTGATGGGGCCTGGGGGCATGCATTCTTTCGGTCATGCAGCATTCCTGGGGTTGGGCGCCTACGGCGCCGCGCTGGCAGCGCCATGGGTGACGCGTTGGCTGCCAGGATTGGACGCGACCGGGGCAGGCGGGCTGATTGCCGCCCTGGTGTGCCTGCTGGCCGGCATGCTGCTGGCCTGGTTTGGTGCGGTGGTGTACGGGTTCGTCGTACTGCGCGCGGCCGGCGTGTACGCGGCGATGCTGACCCTGGCCTTTGCGCAAATTACCTGGTCCGTGGCTTTCCAATGGGATGCCGTGACGGGAGGGAGCAATGGCTTGTTCGGGTTTTGGCCGCAAGGTTGGCTCTCGTCGCGCGAGGGATATTACTGGTTCGTGTTGGCAATTGCCGCTGCATGCGGCTTGATGTTGCGCAAGGTATTGCACGGACCGTTCGGCCTTACGCTGCGCATGACGCGCGACGCCCCGTTGCGCGCGGAAAGCCTGGGGCTGCCGGTGTTCGCGGTGCGATGGACGGCGTTCATGCTGGCCGGAGCCATGGCCGGCGCGGCGGGCGTGCTGACAGTGTTTGCGAAGGGTTCAGTCGCGCCTGACCTGCTGGCCATTCCCCGTTCTGTCGACGCATTGGTGATGACGCTGCTCGGCGGGCTGCAATCACTTTTCGGGCCGTGGCTGGGGGCGGCGGTCTACACCGTGGGGCAAGATTACCTGGCCCGGAGCACGGAATACTGGCGCGCCGCGGTGGGGGGCGCCATGTTGGCCCTGGTGATGCTGGCGCCTGGCGGCTTGACAGGCTGGAGGCGTCGTCGATCGGCGGCGGGTACGGCATGAAGCTGAGGGTGTCCGGTCTTTCCAAATCATTCGGCGCCGTGCGCGCGGTCGATGGCGTGAGCTTCGCGTTGGACGCCGGCCAGATGCTGGCGCTGATCGGTCCGAACGGCGCGGGGAAGAGCACCTGCTTCCAATGCATCAATGGGCAGCTCCGGCCCGACTCCGGGCGCGTGGAGTTCGACGGAACGGACGTGACCGGCCTGGGCGTGGCAACCCGGGCGCGGATGGGAATGGCACGCACGTTCCAGATCGCCCAGGTAGCGGTTTCACTTACCGTGCGGCAGCATGTCGCGCTGGCGCTGGCCGCCCGTGATCCGGCCGCCTGGCGCCGGCTGGGAACGCGCGGCTTGCGGGGCGCGCAGGAGGAGGTACAGGCGTGGCTCGAGCGTTTTGAGCTAGCCGCCCTGGCCGATCGCCCGTGCCTTGAGTTGCCGTATCCCGAGCTCAAGCGCGTCGAGCTGGCGAGCGCCTTGGCGCAACGCCCTCGCGTGCTGCTGATGGATGAGCCCACCGCGGGCATGACGCGGGCCGATCGCCGGGCATTGATGGCCCTGGTCAAGCAGGAGGCCGCGCGCGGGTTGGCGGTATTGTTTACCGAGCACAGCATGGACGTGGTATTCGGCTTTGCCGATCGCGTGGCGGTGCTGGTGCGCGGCCGCCTGGTCGCACAGGGTACGCCGCAGCAGATCGCGGAGGATCCGCAGGTTCGCGCCGCGTATCTCGGGACGACCGCCGTCGAGGAGGGGGCATGAGCGTTGTGTTGCAGGCCCGCAGGCTGTGCGCCTTTTATGGCCGCGCCCAAGCATTGTTCGATGTCGACCTGGAGGTTGCAGCGGGGGAGATCGTTGCGCTCGTGGGGCGCAATGGCGCCGGCAAGACTACGCTGATGCGGGCGTTGGCAGGCCGCGTGGCGACGACGGGGGAGGTGTTGTTGGACGGCGTGCCGGTGAGCGGCTGGCGGACCGACCGTCGCGTGCAGGCAGGCCTGGCCTGGGTGCCCGAGGACCGGCGCATATTTACCCAGCTCACGGCGCGGCAGAACCTGGAGGTGGCCGAGGCACCTCCGCGCGCGGGCGCCCCGGTGTGGACGGCCGAACGCGTGTATGAGCTGTTTCCCGAGCTTGCACCGCTCGAGCGTCGACCGGGCGGTGCCTTGAGTGGCGGAGAGCAGCAGATGCTCGCCATAGGGCGGGCATTGATGACCCAGCCGAAAGTGATATTGCTGGACGAGCCTTCCGAAGGGGTAGCGCCCATTGTCGTGCAGCGCTTGGCCGAAGCCATGCGGGCCTTGCGGGCCGAGGGGCTGGCCGTACTGTTGTCCGAGCAGAACGAGGCGCTCGTTGCGCCCGTCGCCGACCGCTGTTTGTGCATGGATGACGGGGTGCTTGCACCCGCTGCGGCTGCGTTCCCCGTAAGCTGAACGGCCGGAGAGAATCTGCCCGCAAGCTTTGCCACATCCATATAGTTGAGATCGTCAACAAAGTAGTGTATAAAAACAACTATCTAAGCACCAGAACACCAGGGGATCGTATGAGCAGTGCATATTCCACCATCCGGGTCGAGGTCCAGGACCGGATAGCGACGCTGACGCTCAACCGGCCGGAGAGCCGAAATGCGCTCAATTCGGCCATGTGTGGCGACTTGATCGCCGCCGCCGAGGCGCTGGCCGCCGACGAGAGCGTGCACGTGGTTCTCATCAAGGGTGAAGGACCGGTGTTTTGCGCGGGGGCAGACCTCAAAGAGCGGCAAGGCATGTCTACTGCCGAGCTGACCGCTCGCCGGGTCAAGGGGTTCACCGCCTACGCCGCCATCGAGCGCCTGCCGCAGGCTGTGATCGCCGTCGTGCACGGGCCGGCGTTCGGGTCGGGCTGCGAGATCGCCGGAGCCTGTGATTTCATCCTCGCGTCGACCAAGGCGCAATTCCGTTATCCCGAAGTGAGCTGGGGCACCATCGGCGCTACGCAGCGCCTGCCGCGCATGGTGGGGACGCGGATGGCCAAGGAGCTGTTGTTCACGGGTCGCACGATCGATGCGCAGGAGGCCAAGGAGATAGGGCTGGTCAACCACGTGTACCAGCCGGAGGAGCTCGAGGAGCGTGCCGCCGCGATGGCCCAGCAGATTGCCGCCGCCGCGCCGCTGACCGTGCGGCTCACCAAGCGCTGCGTGGACCAAGGCGTAGAGACGACCCGCGAAGGCGCGATGGCCGTGGAGCTACTCGCCATCGAGGAAAACCTGCGTCATAGCGACTGGAAGCGTGCGATCGCCGGATTCGGGTCGGGAGGCCGCAAAGATGGTTGAGCGTCCTACCACGTTGTACCGCACGCTCCAGCGCACGGCAGCCGAGTATGGCGAGCGCGAAGGCTTCATCTGCCAGGCAGATAGGCTGACTTGGAACGAGGTGCTGGACGGAACCCGCCGCATGGCGGCGGCGCTGCATGCCAGCGGCGTACGCAAAGGGGACCACGTCGGCATCATGCTCGGCAACGGCGCGCTGTGGTTGCAGCTGTTCTTTGCCTGCGCCACCATCGGCGCCGTCACGGTGCCGGTCAACACGCGCTTCAAGACGGACGAGCTACAGTTCTGCCTGAAGCAGGCCGACGTCAAGGTGCTGATCTTCGCCGACACATTCCTGGGCATCGACTTCGTCGATCTATTGACGACGGTCGAGCCTGCGTTCAACTCGCGGCTGCCGGGCGAGGCGCTGCCGGAGCTGCGTCGCGCCGTGATGGTGGGCGACGGGCCATGTCCTGCCGGCGCCGAGCGGTTTGCCGACTTGATGGCCCGTGCGGACGAGGCGTCGCTGGCGCGCATCGAATCGCTGGCCGCGGAGGTCACCCCGGACGATTTGCTGCTGATGCAGTTCACCTCGGGCACGACGTCTTTCCCCAAAGGCGTGATGCTTACCCACGCCAACATGCTCACCAATGCCTGGGCGGCGGGCCAGCGCATCGGCGTGCGGCATGACGACCGTTATTTCAGCATCCGCCCCTTCTTCCACGTTTCTGGCACGACGCTGTCCATCCTGGTCAGCCTGGTCTATGGGTGCTGTCTGCTCACGTTGCCGAAGTTCGACGTGGCCGAGACGCTGCGCGTGATGGACGTGGAAAAGTGCACGCTGACGTCCGGCAATGACACCATTTTCCTGATGATGATGGGCCATCCCGACTTCGATCCCAAGAAGCTCCACCTGAGGGGCGGCTGGGCCGCCGCCGGGCCGGAGGTGATGCAGAAGATCCGGGACGTGATGGGCGTGGACAACGTCTGCAACGCTTATGGGCAGTCGGAGGCCTCGCCCAACGTCATCATGACTTCCTGGGACGACCCCTTCGAGCTGCGGGCGCATGGCTGGGGGCTGCCGCATCCCGGCACCGAGGTGCGCATCGCCGACCAGGACACGGGCGAAGTATTGCCGCCCGGGGCGCAGGGTGAAATCCAGGTGCGAGGCTGGCACGTCATGCGCGGTTACTACAAGATGCCCGAGGCGACCGCCAAGGCGTTCACGCCGGACGGGTGGCTGCGCACTGGCGACCTGGGTGAAATGTCGCCTGACGGTCGGCTCCGGATGGTTGGCCGGCTCAAGGACATGTACCGGGTCGGCGGCGAGAACGTCGCGCCGGCCGAGGTCGAGGAAACCCTGCACGCGCATCCCGCGGTGCAGCTGGCCCAGGTGGTGGGCGTGCCCGACGCGCGGCTGGGCGAGGTGACCGCGGCGTTCGTGCAGTTGAAAGAGGGGCACCACGCGGAGCGCCAGGAGTTGATCGATTGGTGCAAGAAGCGCTGCGCCAACTTCAAGGTCCCGCGTTATCTCGAGATCGTGGATTCGTTCGACAATATCGGCATGACCGGGAGTTCCAAGGTGCAGAAGAACAAGCTCAAGGCGCATGCCATCGAGTTGTTCGGCCTGGCCAACGTGCATGCCGCCACCGGGAGCAAGGCATGAGCGACGTGATCCTGTGTGAGTGCTTCGCCCGCGACGGGCTGCAGCACGAAGAGGCCTTCATCCCGACCGCTACCAAGGTCGATTTGATCGATCGTTTCGCGAGGATGGGATTCCAGCGCGTCGAGGCGACTTCCTACTCGAATCCCAAGGTCGTACCCCAGTTCGCCGATGCAAGCGACCTGCTGCGCACCCTGCCGCGGCGGGAGGGGGTCTGGTACAAGGCGACCTGCGCCAACGTGAGGGCGGTCGAGCGTGCGTTGGCAGACCTGGATGCGGGCCATGGCGCGAATGAGATCAGTCTGCTGGTGTCGGCCAGCGAGTCGCATTCGATGAAGAACCTGCGGCGAAGCCGGGCGGAGCAATGGCAGAACATCGCCGACATGGTGGCGGCTTCGCAGGGGAGGTTTCGCATGATAGGCACCGTGTCGGTCGCCTGGGGCTGTCCTTTCGAGGGAGCGGTGCCGGCGGAAAGTGTCCTGGAAGACGTCCGCCGGTTCGCGCAGCTCGGCGTCATGCATGTGGCCCTGGGTGACACCACGGGCATGGCCTCGCCGGTGACCGTCAAGAAGCTGGTGAAGGCAGTGCATGCGGAAGTACCCGAAGTGACCGTGGTGGCCCACTTCCATGATTCCCGGGGAACCGGCCTGGTCAATTACGTGGCGGCGCTGGAGGCGGGATGCCGGTATTTCGATTGCGCCTTCGGAGGCGTGGGCGGGCATCCGACCAAGGTCAAGTACGGTGGCGGGCATACGGGCAACGTTTGCACGGAGGATTTGGTGAGTTTGTTCGAATCCATGGGCGTTTCGACCGGCATAGACCTGGATGCGCTCCTGGAAACGTCCGAAGCATGCGAGCGGGCGCTCGGCCGCACTTTGCACAGCCGCGTGGCGCAAAGCGGCTTGAATCCGCTGATCGCTGCGCGTTCAGGAGCCGCCAATGGATAACCCAGCCCACATGGACCTTGAACCCCCCGTGGCCACCATCGAGGTCGGGCCGCTCGCAGGCTCGCCCATCGCGCCGTTCTCGGCCTGGCTGGGCATTACCGTGGTCGAGGCCGACCGGGGACGGTCGGTCTTGCGCATGCCGTCCACGAGCCGCCTGGCCAATCGGCGGGGGGTGATCCACGGCGGCGCGATCGCGACGCTGATGGATTCGAGCATGGCCATCGCAACCCGCACTTTGGAGGCGGGCTTGGAGACGTCCGGCACCGTGGACCTGAACATCCACTTCACCTCGCCGGGCAAGGGGGACCTGACGGCGCGGGCAGAGGTCAAGCATGCCGGCAAGTCGATCGCGTTCTGCCAGTGCGAGGTGCGGGACGAAGCCGGCACGCTGGTGGCTACGGCCATGAGCAGCTTCAAGCTCAGGCGGCCCAAATCGTCCGGCGCGGTCTGAGGTAAATTGCTGCGTTCCCCCCTCCTAGCGAGAGAAAGTATGACGAGACCCGTTCCCGCGAACCTCAAGGAATTGTTTTCTTACCGCTTGAATCGCCTGGCCTTCGTTTCCAGCCGCATCGCGGCGACGGTGAACGAAAGCCAGTACGGCCTGGGCTCGCGTGACTGGCGCATCATCGGATTGCTCGGCGCATTTGCACCGCTATCGCTGAATGCGCTCGCGCACGAGGCCAATATCGACAAAAGCCAGGCCAGTCGCAGCGTGGCCGAGCTCATCGAGCGCGGATACGTCAAGCGGGGGGCCGACGAATCGGACGGCCGCGGCGTTCGGCTGGACTTGACCCCGCAGGGGCGGACTTTGTATCGCAAGGTCTTCCCGAAGGCGGTCGACCGCAATGAGAAGATGCTCTCGGTCCTGACCGATGAGGAGCGCGAGGTGCTCGAACGGGCGCTCGACAAGCTGACCGGACATGCCATCGAATTGCTGGAAGAGGTCAGGGCCAAGACTGCCAAAGAAGGCAAGTCTTCCGGGAGCAAGGAAAAGTAATCACCGGCTCCGGCCGGATTCGCGTCGCGGCGAGCCCGCTTGCGTTCGAGCAAGCGGGCTTCGTTTTTTTGGCCTGGAATGACTGGCGATTTCCTGCTTATAGTTGAAGTTGTCAATTAAATAGTATATAAAATCAACTATATTGGATAACCGCGAGCACGAGAGCATGAGCGAACTCCTGATAGAAAACCGCGGCGCCGTCCGTGTCCTGACGATGAACCGGCCGGAGAAGCACAACGCCCTGAATACCCCCCTGACGCAGGCGCTGCTGGACGCCCTTCGGCAGGCCGATGCCGATGCCGGCGTCAACGCCGTCGTGTTGACCGGTGCCGGCAAGTCGTTCTGCGCCGGCGCCGACACGTCGGAATTCAGCACCCTGGTGCCCGAGGATCCGCACGCGGTCAATGCCCGTGCCGACCTGACGACGAACCTCCATATGGTTTTTTCCCGGATGTCCAAGCCCGTCGTGGCTGCCGTACGTGGCAATGCCCTGGGCGGCGGCGCCGGCTTGGCCATCGCGTGCGACTTGACGGTGATGGCCGAGAACGTACGCTTCGGCTATCCTGAGCTCAAGCATGGCATCGTCGCCGCGGTGGTGATGTCCAACCTCGTGCGCCAGCTGGGGCGCAAGCACGCCTTCGAACTGCTGACCATGGGCGAACCCATCAACGGCGCCCGGGCGCTGGAGCTTGGGTTGGCGAACCGCGTCGCTCCCGAGGACAAGGTGCTCGACGTTGCGCTGGAAATGGCAGAAAAATTGGCTAGCTGGAGCCCGATCGCGATGGGCACCACCAAGCGCCTGTTCCACCGGGTGGCCGAGCTCACGCTGGAGGAAGGGCTGGCCGCCGGGCGGGACGTCAACGTCATCATGCGGGGGTTCCGCAAGGCCGCGAAATGACTCGTCCGCTGGAAAACATCACCATCCTGGATTTGTCCCGGGTCCTGGCGTGCCCCTTCGCCACCATGATATTGGCGGAGCTCGGCGCGACGGTCATCAAGGTCGAACAGCCCGGCAGCGGCGACGAGACCCGCAGCTTCGAGCCCAAGGTGCAGGGCGAGGGCGGTGAGGAGTCTGCCTATTACATGGCGTTCAACCGCAGCAAGAAGTCCATCACCGTCAATTTGCGCAGCCAGGAGGGGCAGGACCTGATTCGCCGCTTGAGCGCGCAGGCCGACGTCGTGCTCGAGAATTTCCCCGTAGGGACGCTCAAGCGCTACGGCCTGGATTACGCCAGCCTCTCCAGGGAAAACCCGCGCTTGGTTTACGTCTCCTGCACAGGGTTCGGCATGACGGGCCCGTACGCCCCGCGCAAAGGGTATGACACCGTCTTCCAGGCCATGGGAGGCATCATGAGCCTGACCGGGGAGCGGGGCGGCGGACCGGTCAAGCCCGGCCTACCCGTGGCGGACCTGACATCCGGTTTGTGGGTTGCGATCGCCATCCTGTCATCGCTGATGGGACGGCAGGCAACAGGCAAGGGCTGCCACGTGGATTTCTCCATGCTCGACGGCCAGGTGGGGTTGCTGTCGCTGGCGGCGGCGCGGTATTTCGCCTTGGGGGAAGTGCCTCCGCGGCTGGGTACCGAGCACCCGGGTAGGGTCCCGTCGGCGGCATTCCGCTGCCGGGACGACAAATGGGTACAGGTCACGGGCAGCGACCAGCACTGGAAACCCTTGTGTGAACTGCTCGGCCTGCACGAATGGGCCAATGACCCCTCGCTCGCCAAGAACATTGACCGGGTCAATCGTCGCGAAGAGGTGATGGCAGGCCTGTCGGCGGCGATCGCTCGCTTCGACCGCGACGAATTCTGCCGCCTCTGCGACGAAGCGAAGGTACCTGCCGGCCCCATCCTGAGCGTGGACGAAGTCCTCAGCAACGAGCACGTCCTGGCGCGCGGGATGGTGCGGGAGTTCGAGCATCCGCTCATCGGCAAATTCAATGCACTGCCGGTGCCGTTCAAGTTTCAAGGCTTCGAGGACCCCAGCCTGGGGCGACCGCCCCTGCTGGGCGAGCATACGGAGGAGGTCCTGGCTGAGAGGCTGGGACTGGGGCCCGAAGAAATCCAAGCGTTGCGGGAAAGGAATGCCATCTAGCGGGCGGCAAGTGCCCGGAACATGGCTTAATCAGGAGACATCCATGACACTGTTCAAGAAGTCGTTGTTGGCGGCAGCCCTGGCATTGGCTGCCTCGGGGGTAAACGCCCAGGCGTATCCCAGCAAGCCGATCGTACTAGTCAATCCGTACGCGGCCGGCGGGCCCGCCGACCTGGTGGCGCGCAATTTGGCCAAGGAATTGTCGGCCGAGCTGGGCCAGCAGGTGGTAATCGAGAACAAGGCCGGCGCGGGCGCCACGATCGGCGCGGCTCACGTGGCGCGCGCCGAGCCTGACGGCTACACCCTGTTGTTCGGTACGGCGGCCGCGCACATCGTGACGCCGCTGATCCAACCCGTTCCGTACGACGGTATCAAGGACTTTGCCTTCATCGGCCTGGCGGCCAACCAACCGAACCTGCTGGTGGTCCATCCGTCCGTCAAGGCCAATAATGTCAAAGAATTCATCGCGCTCGCCAAGAGCCAGCCCGGCAAGCTGAACTACGGCTCCTCGGGTACCGGCACCTCGCCCCACCTGGGGGGGGAACTGATCAAGCAGGCCGCGGCGATCGACATGGTTCACGTGCCGTACGGCGGCGCCGCGCCGGCCATCACCGATCTGGTGGCAGGTCGCCTGCAGGTGGGCGTCATGAATCTGTCGGGAGAACTTCCCTACGTCAAGGCTGGCAAGCTGAGGGCGCTGGCCTACGCTTCGAAGTCGCGCTCGCCCCTGTTGCCTGACGTGCCGACCTTCGCGGAGGTCGGCCTGGGAGGCGCCGAGTCTGCCTCGTGGTACACGGTGGCTGCTCCCAAAGGAACGCCTGCCGAGATCATCAACAAGCTCAACGCGGCGCTCAACGTCGTGGCCCAGAAACCTGAATATCGCAAGCAAATGGAGGCACAGGGCACCGAACTGGCGACGCTCACTCCGGAAGAAACCACGCGTTTCGTGTTGGAGGATGCGACGCGCACCAAGGACCTCATCAAAGCCGCCAACCTCAAGTTGCAATGATGACGAACGCCGCCATTGCCCCCGCCGTTCGCCGCGGCGGGGACGCCACGATAGACCGCGTGGACATCATCCCGTGCTCGCAGCGCCAGGACGATCCGACCTGGCGCTTCGCGCGGGGTGTCATCACCCACGTGGACGGCTGGATCGTAGCCCTGGCCGCGCGCAACGGCCAGGTGGGCTATGGGCACGTGCTGGGAACGCCCATTTTCAAGCCTGATACCGCCCGTATCGAGCCGGCACTGGAGGCGCTCCGGCGCGAAGCACTCGGCCAGGACGCTTTTAGCCTGGAGACGCTCCACCGGCGCCTGGAGGCGGCCGCCGGGGCGGAGGTTTGCGCGCTGTCGGGGTTCGTGTGTGCCATTTATGACTTGCAGGCGCGCATGCTTGGCCTGCCATTGCACATGCTGCTGGGCGGCAAGGTGCGGGACAAGGTCGAGGTGTCGCGCCTCGTGTCGATCAAGTCGCCAGAAGAGATGGCGGCGCAGTCGGCCAAGCTGGCCGGACAGGGCTATCGCTATCTCAAGCTCAAGCTCAGCGGCGAGCCGGACCTGGATGTCGCACGGGTCCGCGCCGTGCGCGAGCGGCTGGGCGACTCAGTCACGTTGACCGTGGATGCCAACCAGGCGTATCGGGCCGACGATGCCATTCGCGTGTGTGGCGAGTTGCGGCCGTTGGGTGTCGTCCTGATGGAGCAGCCGGTGCCGGCAGACGATATCGACGGATTGCGCCAGGTGCGCGCGGCGGGCGTATTGCCCATCGAGGCGGACGAAGCCATCGGCGGGCTGTCCGGCCTGGTACGCCTGATCGGCATGGGGGCCGCCGACTCATACAACCTCAAGATGCACTATTTCGGGGGCATCCGGAATACGCTGACCGCAGTCCGCATCTGCGAAGCGGCGGGCGTCGGGTATCGGTTCGGCGCGATCTTCGGCCCCCGCCTGTTGGCTGCCCAGGGCACGCACCTGGCTAGCGTGGCGGGCAACATTCATGCGGGAGCCGAGCTGGCCGAGTTCGACCATCTGCTGGACGATCCTTTTGCAGGCCTGGAGGTGGAGGCAGGCGCATTGACCGTTCCTGATGGCGTCGGAACGGGCGTGACGTATGCTCCGTCTTCCGTGGCCTGATCCTGCCAGCGCGCGGCGTGCCGCAACGATGATGTGCGGCACGCCGCGGTAGCCGGGGTGCCGGCGAAGATTCAGCGGACGCAGGATCCGGCTTCGGCCAGGGCAGCTTCCGTTTCGCGTACCAGGCGCTCCACGAGTTCTCCCGCCGGCTCCAGCGTATCGATCAGGCCGGCGCATTGTCCCGCCTCGACCTTGCCTTGCTCGATGTCGCCGTCTTTGGCCGCCTGCCGCAGCGAGCTGCGGGCGAAAAGGGCGTTCAACTCTTCATCGCTGGCGCCTGCGGCTACCGCAGCCTCGTACTCGGCGGAGAACGCGTTCTTCACCATGCGGATGGGCGAGCGTCCGCGGCCGACGATGGCCGTGTCGCCGATGCCGGCTTTCAGCACCATTTCTTTGTAGGCGGCATGCAGGCCCGCCTCCGGCGTGAGCATGAATCGCGTACCGAGCTGGGCGCCGCTCGCGCCCAGTGCCAGCATGGCAGCGATGCCGGCGCCGTCGGCGATGCCGCCGGCGCCCACGACGGGCACCGACACCGCCTTGACCGTGGCGCGCACCAGGACCAGGGTGCCGACTTCATCCGGCCCGGGGTGGCCGCCTGCCTCGCCTCCTACGGCGATGACCGCGTCCACGCCGGCATCTTCGGCTTTCTTGGCGTGGACCGGATTGGCCGTGACGTGGATCCAGGTGACGCCGGCATCTTTGAAGCGGGCGATGTGAGCCTTGGGCCCCCCTTGCGACGCGATGAGGATGGGTACGCCCATTTCGAGGACGATGTCCAGGTACTCCGCGGACCGCTTGTTATAGAGCGGGACGTTGACCGCGAAGGGCTGGTCGGTATTGGCCCGGACCTTGGCGATGGCTTCCCGCAAATCGTCCGGATACATCGGGCCGGCGGCGATGACCCCCAGCCCTCCCGCACGCGATACGGCCAGCGCCAGCTCGGCGTTGGACGAAGCCCAGCTCATGCCGCCCTGGATGATGGGGTGGCGAATGCCGAGGAGTTTGGTCAGTCGAGTGGAAAGCATGGTCGGAAATGAGGAAATGGATGCGATTCTTGAGCGCGCGTCGTCCTTACGAGGCGCGGATCCGGTCGTTGACGTCGCGCGCGGCCCGCACGGCGTCTTGCATGGTCATATCGTAAGCTTGCTGGAACGCCTGCTTGGACGCCCTCAGGCCGGCAGGGGCGAACTGCGCCAACCGCTCGGCCAGGGCGAGGGCGGCGGCATCCAGCTCCTCGGCCGGAACGATTTTGTTGATCATGCCGAGCTCGTAGGCACGCTCGGCGCTGATCGGGTCTCCTGTTGCGATCAATTCGAATGCGGGCTTGGGGCCGACCTGCCGGATGAGGTTGGGGATCAGGACGCCGGCCGAGATGCCATGCTTGACTTCGGGGTAGCTGAATCGCGCGGCAGGCGAGGCGACGACCAAGTCGCACCCCAGCGACAGCCCGGCGCCGGCCCCGACCGCAGGACCGTTGACGGCGGCGATGACTGGGGTGCTGATACGGGCGACGATGGTGTTGATCTCCACCAGCAAGTCGGCACGTGCCCGGAGCAGGTCGGCGCGGTCGCGCGGGATGGCGCGGAGTTCTTCCAGGTCCGCGCCGGCGCAAAAGCATGTGCCACGCGCCCCGATCACCACGCAGTGGATGTCGGCGTCGGCATCGGCGTCGCGCAATGCTTGGATCAGTCCGCGCATCATGGCGGTATCCAGCGCATTGCGCTTATGGTGGCGGTTCAGCGTCAGCAGCAGGACATGGCCGCGGCGTTCGGCCAGCAGGGCATTTTCGTCGACCATGGGAAAGCCTTTCTCGTCAAATTAGTTGATAAATTAAACTAAATAGTTAACTTTGTCAACTTTATGGCCGAGGTGCCTTGGAGGGCAGGGGCAAAGCTGGCTCGTCTCGGCTGGAATGCTCCAGCGGGTTCGCCGCATGCCCTGGCTCCAGCAGGCGGCGTCCGGCAATTTGCCGCTTGCCTAGATGCCGAGCAGCTCGCAGGCTGTTTCGAAGAGCGGGTCTCCGGGGGTCGAGAGTCGATCGCAGATGTCCAGGTGGTGGCAGTTAGGCAGCTCCAGCGTACGCGAGACATTGCGCGGCCAGCAGGCGGCGATCAGGCCCGTCTGGCGCCGGAACTCGTTGGTTTCCGACGCGCCCACGGCCGCCACCATTTGCGTCTTACGCTCCGGGGTGAAATACGCAGGCGAGAGCTTGGCCACCTGTTCGGGCGTCAGCCCAAGGTTGGCCAGGAACGGCGCCATTGCGACCGGCTCGAGGTCATACAAGCCGCTGAGGGCCAGCCCGGCCGATATGAGGTCGGCGGGCAGGTCGGGGGCCCATTCCTGCCAGCGTGCGCCCACCATCATCGCGGTGAGATGGCCGCCCGCGGAGTGACCGCTCGTGACGATGCGGCGTGCATCGAAGCCCAGTTCGCCGGCGTGGCGGTACAGCCAGGCGTGGGCTCGCAGCATTTGCCGCACGATTTCTTCGATCGGGGTGGCCGGAGCAAGCCCATAATCCAGGATGGCGACGGCAGCGCCGCGGGCGACGTAGGCGGGCGCGATCCACGAAAAATCCGACTTGCCGAGTGCGCGCCAGTAGCCGCCGTGGATGAATACGAGCAGCGGGGCGCCGAGTCGACGCGACGGGAAAAAATCGAGCGTTTCCGCCGGCGCATCGCCATAGCGCAAGCCGAGCTGGGCGCTTTGCACGCGCCGGGCCAGGGCGCCGTCGGCGGCCCAGCGGGCGGTGTAGCTGGCGTGGTCGGGGATGCGGGCGAGGTTGTTGTATTCGCTTTCGCAAAATGCGGGCGTGAAGGCAGGATGGTCGTGCAGGGGGTGGACAGGCATGATTCGAATTTGGCGTCTGGGCCGGGATCGGCCGGAAGATGCGGCCTCGAAGGCCGGTTGCAAGTTTAACCACTCTGCTCGGGGAAGGTGCCGTCGAGGTAGTACCAACGTCCGTTTTCACGCACGAATCGGCTGATCTCGTGCAGGCGGTGCGCCCGCCCGGCCAGTTTGCTGCGGGCGACGAACTCCACGGTGGCGTGGCCCGCGTCGTGTTCGATGCTGCGGCGGATTTCCAGCCCCAGCCATTTGAGCCCCGGCGGGTCGGCGTCCAGCATGGGCGGCCGGGTGGACGGATGCCAGGTTTCCAACAGGTAGTCGTGCAGGCCGAGCACATAGGCGCTGTAGCGGGATCGCATCAACGTTGGTGCGTCGGGCGCCTGCAGGCGCATCGTGCCACCGTGCCAGCGGCCGCAGCACGCGGGGTAGGGCTGCCCCAGGCCGCAAGGGCACATTTGTTCTACATTAACGGCTGGTTTCATTCGCTCCGATACCCTGCCATGTTGTTTCTTCTCTCTCCCGCCAAGAAGCTGGACTATGACACCCCTGCGCACGTCGAGACCGCCACCCAGCCCCTGTTCGTGGAGCAGGCCGAGCAACTAATTTCCGTGCTCAAGGCCAAGTCGGCCAAAGACATCGCCGCGCTCATGGACCTGAGTCCTGCATTGGCCGAGCTCAACGTGGCGCGCTATGCCAAATGGACGCCCAAGTTTACGGCCGAAAATTCCAAGCAGGCCGTGCTGGCCTTCAATGGCGACGTGTACGAGGGGCTGCAGGCCGGTAGCTTGACGGCCAAACAGCTCGAATGGGCGCAGGAGCACGTGGTGATCCTGAGCGGACTGTATGGCGCGCTTCGTCCGCTCGACCTGATGCAGCCGTATCGCCTGGAAATGGGCACGCGCCTGGAGACGTCCAAGGGCAAGAATCTCTACGAGTACTGGGGCACCACGATTTCTGACTACCTGAACCAGCGGCAGGAGGGCGACAAGCAGCCCGTCGTGGTGAACCTGGCCTCCGAGGAATACTTCAAGGTCGTGGACCGCAAAGTCCTGAAGGCCCGCCTGATTCAGTGCGTGTTTGAGGATTGGAAGGGCGGGGCTTATAAAGTCATCAGCTTCCACGCCAAGCGTGCACGCGGCCTGATGGCCCGCTATGCCATCGAGCACCGCATTGCCAAGCCGGAAGGCTTGCAGGGCTTCGATTCTGAAGGCTATGCCTACGATGCCGCGGCGTCGTCGGCCGACAAGCTCGTGTTCCGGCGCCGTGCCGCGTAGGCTTGCTGCGCGGTTCAGCGCAGCAGCCGAAGCCCGTTGAACACGACCAGCAAGCTCGCTCCAGCGTCGGCGAATACGGCCATCCACAAGGTGGCGTCGCCGGTGAACGTCAGGGCGAAGAAGGCGAACTTGACCGCCAGGGCGAAGGCGATGTTCTGACGCAGCACGCTCCCGGTGCGCCGGGAGAGGCGGATGAATTCGGGAAGCTTGCGCAAGTCGTCGTGCATGAGGGCGACGTCCGCGGTTTCGATGGCCGTGTCCGTTCCGGCCGCGCCCATGGCAAAGCCGATGTCGGCGCGTGCGAGCGCCGGTGCGTCATTCACGCCATCGCCTACCATGCCCACCGGGCCTTTCATCGCGAGCTCCTCGACGGCGACGAGCTTGTCCTGCGGAAGCAGTTCGCCGCGAGCATGTTCGATGCCCAGGTCGTCAGCCACGGCACGAACCGTGTCGGCGTTGTCGCCCGAAAGCATGACCGGCTCCACGTTGAGCCGGCGCAAGTCTGCCAACGCCGCGCGGCTGGTCTCGCGCGCCGTATCGGCTACGGCGAGCACTGCGACGGCCACGCTTTCCTCGCACAAAATGACGGTCGTCTTGCCCTGGCGCTCCAGGGTTTTCATCGTCGTTTCCAGCATGGCGTCCACGGCCCCCAGCTCGTGAGCCAATCGCAGGTTGCCTAGGCCGTATGCCTTGCCGGCTATACGGCCGGTGACGCCGAGGCCGGGTCTCGAGGTGAAGTCTGTGACGGGCAGTAGTTCGCCATGGTGGGCAGAGACGATCGCGTGCGCGATGGGATGAGATGACAAGGCATCGAGGCTGGCCGCCAGTTGCAATGCCAGCGCGGTGGTCATGGGTGTGGCAGCGAGCGGCACGACGTCCGTCAGCACAGGTTTGCCATGGGTGAGCGTGCCGGTCTTGTCCAGCGCCAGCCAGCGCAGGCGCCGGCCTTGTTCGAGATAGAGCCCTCCCTTGATCAGGATGCCGCGCTTGGCGGCTGCCGTCAGCCCGCTGACGACGGTGACCGGCGTGGAAATGACTAACGCGCACGGGCAGGCGATGACGAGCAGGACCAGGGCGCGGTAGATCGAGTCCAGCCAGGTCATGCCGAAAGCGAGCGTGCCGGAGAAGGCCACCACGAGGGCGACCGCGAAGACGGCGGGCGTATAGATGCGTGCGAATTGGTCGATGAAACGCTGTGTAGGCGCGCGCTTGCCCTGCGCTTCCTGGATGGTCTGGGCGATCCGGTCCAGCATGGAGTGGCCGGCGCTTGCCGTGACGCGGTACTCCAGCACGCCCTCCTGATTGATGGTGCCCGCGTAGAGCGTGTCGCCCGCCTGCTTGTCCACCGGCATGCTTTCCCCGGTGATGGCGGATTGATCGACGCTGGAGGCGCCGCGCAGCACGATGCCGTCCAACACGATGCGTTCGCCCGGTCGCGCGCGCACCTCGGCGCCAACGGGTATGAGACGGGCCGGAGACTCCCGCCAGGCTCCGTCGCCCTGCTTTACCAGGCCTTGTTCGGGCGCGAGCGCCGTAAGGCTGCGGATCGCGTTGCGCGCGTGGGTCAGGCTCAGGGCCTCGATCATCTCGGCCAAGCCGAACAGCCAGAGCACCATGGCCGCCTCTGGCCACTGGCCGATCAATGCGGCGCCGATCACCGCTACCGTCATGAGCAGGTTGATGTTGAGCGTAAAGTGCCTGAGCGCCAGCCAGCCCTTGCGCAGCGTGGGGATGCCACCGAGGAGGATGGCGGCCAGTGCGATCGCGACGACCGGAAGCGAATCGTCGCTGCCGGAGGCATACGCCCATGCTTCGGCGCCGATCGCGCAGAGCCCCGCCAGGCCCATCCTGATCCAGGGGGGGCGCTGTGTGGCCGGTTCGCCTGCGGCGGCTGGGCTACCGTCTTCGAGCAGTACCGGTGACATGTTCAACCCGGCGATGGCCGCCATGATGGGCTGCGGGTCGTCCAGCACGTGTCCGACCTTCAGCGTGCGCTGGATGAGGTCGAAGGAGAGCGTATGCACGCCGTGCAGCGACTCGAGGGCCTTGCGCAACAGTCGCTCTTCGGTCGGGCAGTCCATTTGCTCGATCCTGAACAGGGATTCCCTTAAAGGACGGCTCGCGTCGACGGACGGCGCGCGGCCGGCCCCCGCAGGGGCGGCGTGGCGGTCGCCTTGGCACTGGGGACAAGATTCCGACATCCATGGACTCCAGCAATCGTTGCAGTCATTGGAAACCCTGTAGCGGGTACAGGGTCAAGCGGCCATGCCTCGGCATGCATGCGCAGTGCCAATGGCGTAAGCTAGACGGACGGAAACCGCCAGGGGGTTCGATGAAGATAGGCGAACTGGCAGCGCGCACGAATACGCCCGTCGAGACGATCCGCTATTACGAGCGCGAGGGATTGCTTCCGCCTCCGGGGCGGACGGCCGGCAATTATCGCGTTTACGGCGAGCCGCACGTGGAGCGGCTGCAATTGGTGCGCAATTGCCGGGCGCTGGACATGACGCTGGGCGAAATCCGGCGCCTCTTGCACGCCTGTGACTCGCCTGCCGACAACTGCGCCGAGATCAACGCGCTGCTGGACGAACATATCGAGCACGTCGCGACCCGGATCGCCGAACTCAAGGCGCTGCAGAAGACGCTCAAGGCGCTGCGCAGCCAGTGCCGCGGGAATCTTTCTGCGAAGGACTGCGGCATCTTGCAGGGGCTCTCGGCATCGCCCGAGCCCGCCCGTCGGACCGTGGAGCATAAGCACGGGCTATTGGGGCCGACGCATGGTTGACGGGCGCCGGGCGGAAGCAGCGGTGCCCAATCTTTCATCGTCCATTCTAAGTCGTTGTCGGGAAAGGTTTTTTTTGGGTAGTCCCAAGGCTGTCCACGCAGTTGTCCACACTCTGCGTGGGTAACTGGGGACAAACCGGCAGTCAGGCGCGTGCCGGCAGTAATTTGCGAGATGCCACCACGAAGCCGGCCGACGCGATGGTGGCGGTGACCAGCAGCGTCATCGCGGCGGGCAGGGGCCCGAAGTGGTCGGTCATGGCGCCGGTTGCCATGGTCCAGGCGTTCCCGACGTAGCCGGCGACGTAGAACAGCGAGACCATCAGGCCGCGCCGGTGCGGCGGGGCGATCTGGTTGACGACTCCGGCTGCTCCGATGAACGCGGCGCCGAACCCCAGGCCGGCGACTAGCACGGCAATGCCCATTAGCCAGGGTAGCGTGCCCAGCAGTGAGGCGATGGCGCAGGCCAGACCGCACGCAAAGAGCACATGGCCGCGCCGGAACGCGGAAGAGCTGGGCATGCGCTGGCTCAAGAATTGCGCCGCGCCGGCGCAAGCCGACATGATGGAGCTGGCATAGCCGCTCACGGCATAGTCGTGGATGCCGAGCAACTTCTCCCCGAGGGATGGCCCCATCGCCATCAGTGTCGAGCCGACGCCCCAGAGCATGGACAGCGTGAGGCAACTCAGCAACATGAGCTGGACGACGCGTCGCCTGGGGATTGGCCGGGACTGCGCCGGCTGGCCAGGTTGGATAGATCGCGCCGGGGCGGCCGACGCAGCGGAAGCCAGCGGTACGCGCCACAAGCCGTAGGCGGAGACGAGGGCCAGCGAGACGATCGCGACGAAAGGCGCGACCAGCGGGTAGAAGTCGTTTTGCAGCGCCAATCCGCTCAGAATCGGTCCGAGAATGCCACCTGCAGTGAACGCGGCGGTGCCTAACAACGCGGCCCGTTGCTTGTGCTGGGGCGGTTCGATTTCTATCAGCGTGGTGTTGGCGGCGCCTGTCAAGGCGCCGGTGCCGAGCCCGGCAAGCAGGCGCCCGGCCAATAGCGTGGCGAGGCTATGGGCCGAGGCGAGCAGTATCGCGCCTGCGGCTGCAATCGCCAGCGCCGGGATCATCAGCTTGCGACGATCGCGTATGCGATCCGTGAGTTTTCCACCTATCAGCAGCGCGCCGAGCACGCCCACGACGTAGGCGAAGAAGATCGCCGTGGTCGTGAAAGAGGGCAAATGCAATTGCGCCTGGTAGATCGGGTAAAGCGGCGTAGGGATGGTGCTGCCCATGACGCCGGTCATGAGCGACAACGTGACGATCGCGCGGATCTTCCAAAGTGCGCGCGGCGCAAACGAGGATGGTTCGGAATTCAAGCAACTGGGCCTACGATGTGTCGCCGGTTGCCAGGCCGCGAGATTGGCCGGAACTGCGGGCTCATAAGTCTACACGCTTCGCATGGTACGGCCGGGCGCGTGTGCGCAGCGCGTTGGCGTGCATCGAAAAAATACGGTATAGTTTTGGCCTACCTTTTTCTTGGGGCGGTAGCTCAGCTGGGAGAGCGTCGCGTTCGCAATGCGAAGGTCGGGAGTTCGATCCTCCTCCGCTCCACCAAGATTCAAGCAGCCGTGTTGGGTTTGCCGGTGCGGCGAGAAAACCGACCAATAGGTCGGTTTTTTCATTTCCGCGTTTGATGCGAGCCCCCAGGTGCCGCGCGGCAATTTCCTCGAATGAGGCGCGGAAAAGACCGGAGTTTGCCTAACGCCTGTCGATAGCACGCCGCTGTCTACCGGTTTGTGTTTGTCTTGCCTGGCCCGCCGGCGATCGATGCAGCTGTCCAGGCTGCAGTGAGGAAATGATGGATTTTTGGGTTCCCGCAGTCTTTGGTGCGTTCAAACTCATCGTGTTGTTTACGTGCATGTTTTTCGCCGTGAAGTCCCATTACGATGAGGCAAGAAAGGCGAGGGAGAATAAGCAGGAGTTGAACCAACCGTAGCATTGCCCCGTTTGCCGGGGGGCGAACCGCAAAGAGCCAGAAAAAACAATACCCGGCTTTGCCTCCCGGTTTCTTCCGTTTTCAGTTCCTCACGGCGAGCTTTTTTCGCTTGTCCATCCTTCCCCACTCGAACGCCGTCTCCCCTCCGTCCTGTGCGGCACTTTCCAGTTCGTCCCGATTGGTAAGTGAGTGTAACAAAATGTTTCAAGATTCTGCCTGAGCTCGTACCTTCAGATGTGCGCCGGGCGGCTCGAGGCCATGGCTTTCCGTGGCCTTTCATCGCGCGAAATCGAGGGGGACGATGAACGTACGGCGCAGTTTGCTGCTTGGGGCCGGGATACTCATTCAGATTGTCATCGGCATCGCTACCGCCACTGCGAGCCAGCAGGAGGATTTCGATATGGAGCCGGCCGCCGTGGAGACCATGGCCTCCACGCACGCGGGCAAAGTGCAGGGCGTGGTGCGCAACGGTGTGCTCGAGTTCCGCGGCATTCCTTACGCGGCATCCACCGCCGGTCCGCGTCGGTGGATGCCGCCCGAGCCGGCGCAGCCCTGGGAAGGCGTGTTGCAAGCCGGGGAATTTGGACCGCCCTGCGCCCAGGCGGCCCGGTACGACCTGACCGAGGCGAGTGACGCCGAGGACTGCCTGAGCTTGAATGTTTCCGTGCCCATCCGTGACGGGGCTTCCGACAAAGGCAAACGCCCGGTCATTGTCTGGATCCACGGCGGCGGCTTCGTCGGCGGGGGCAGCAACCTCTACCGCTTGGACCGGCTGGCGAAGGCGGCCGACGCCGTCGTGGTGTCAATGAATTATCGACTGGGCGTGTTCGGTTTCATGCCGCATCCCGGGTTCGCCGACGCGACCAACGGCGGCTATGCGCTGGAAGACCAACGCCTGGCGATGCGCTGGGTCAAGCGCAACATCGCGGCGTTCGGCGGCGACCCGGACAACATCACGCTTGCCGGCGAGTCTGCCGGCGGTGCGTCCGTTTGCATGCACCTGATGACGCCGGAAGCGACCGAGGGCCTGTTCCACAAGGCGATCATTTCTAGCGCGGCCTGCTCCTTTCACCTGCGGGACGTGGCGTCCTGGCGCGAGTTCGGGGTGCGCGTGGCCAAGGAGGCCGGATGCCTGGACGATGCGACGGCGGTGGCGTGTTTGCGCGGCAAGGATCCGCAGACGCTGATCGCCGCGGGCGATCGCGCGGCCGGCTCGGACCTCATGGCGTTTGCGCCCCCGTACGGCAATGAGACCCTGCCGCGCGACGGCGTGACGTCTTTGCAGGCGGGGCAATTCGTTCGGGTCCCGGTCTTGTATGGCGGCACGCGGGACGAGCTGCGGCTGTACGTCGGCTATGCCATGCAGGCTGGCGAGAGCATTACGGCGGGCAATCACGAAGAGCTGTTGCGCACCATTTATGGAGACCATGCGCCGGAGGTCTTGGCGCGCTATCCGCTCAGCCGCTATTCGTCCGCGCCTGCGGCGCTCGGGTCGACCATGAGCGATTTCCGCCCCGACATCGGCATTAACCATTGCCTCTACGTCGAAACGGCCCGCCTCTTGTCCCGGCACGTGCCGGTCTACATGTTTGAGTTCGCGGACCGCAACGCGCCCGTGCTCGGCGTATCGATTCCGGACACTCCCGACCCGGGCTTCGAACTCGGCGCCGTGCACTCGGCCGGGCTCAACTATTTTTTCCCGAATTTCTCGAATACGTCGAAAATCGACGCGCCTGACCTGTCCCGCGAGTCTCAGGCCTTGGCTGACCAAATGGTGGCGACGTGGTCCTCGTTCATTCGGGAAGGCGTGCCGCGCGCGACCGGCCTGCCCGTCTGGCCATTGTTCGGGGAATCTGGCGCTGCCCTGCGCCTCGAGCCCCAAAAATCGGGCTTGTTCAATGCCGTGGCGGCGTATCAGTGCGGATTCTGGCGCAGCTTGTATCCGGGCGCCTTCGCGCAAAATTGAGCTTGGCGATGCACCTTCTTTCGTGCGTGGCGCCGGTTTGGGCGAGGGAGGTTCATAAGCTTAGAACCCATGCTCATAACATGCCGCGATTTGCGCTGTACTGCGTGCTAAACCGCATAGAATCCAGGGTTTCCTCCAGGCTCTGCCGAAGCGCTTTGGTAAACTGGTTTCAAACCCCTTGACGGAACCCCACAGGTTATGGCCGCTTTCAACACCGAACGCGTCACCAGCGTTCATCATTGGAACGACACGCTTTTCAGCTTCAGAACGACCCGCGACCCCGCGCTGCGGTTCCACAACGGCCACTTCGTCATGATCGGCCTGGAGGTCGATGGCAAGCCCTTGATGCGGGCGTACAGCATCGCCAGCGCCAACTACGAAGAACACCTCGAGTTCTTGAGCATCAAGGTGCCCAACGGACCATTGACGTCGCGCCTGCAGCACTTGAAGGTGGGAGACTCCATCCTGGTCAGCCGCAAGCCCGTTGGCACCCTGGTGGTGGACGACCTCCTGCCGGGCAAGAACCTATATCTGTTCGGCACCGGAACGGGGCTGGCGCCGTTCATGAGCATCATCAAGGATCCGGACGTCTACGAGCGCTTCGAGAAAGTGGTGCTGGTGCATGGCGTGCGCTGGGTCAGCGAGCTGGCCTATGCCGATTACATCAGCAACGAACTGCCGAACAATGAATACTTCGGTGAACTGGTGCGAGAGAAGCTCATCTACTATCCCACCGTCACGCGTGAGCCTTTCCGCAATCAAGGCCGCATCACCGAGCTTTTGACGAGCGGCAAGCTGGCGGCCGATATCGGACTGCCGCCGCTCAATCCTGAACACGACCGGGCCATGCTGTGCGGCAGTCCGCACATGCTGGCGGACGTCGGTGCGATCCTCGACGGCCTCGGGTTCAAGGTGTCGGAGAGCACCGGCCATCCCGGCGATTACGTCGTCGAACGCGCGTTCGTCGAGAAATGAACTAGGCGCGGCCGAGGCGGCGCAGCGCGCTTGCGCACCCTGGGAGCCGGACCGGAGTCGTCCGGCTCCATAGGGTGTTTGCGTTCTAGGGGCAACGGTTCAGTGCAGCAGCTTTCCCGACTCCGCCAGCTCCCGTATGCGCTGGACGGTATCCATGTCGGCCGCGAGGTAGGCCTGCTTGCGCAGCTCCACGGATGTTTCGTCGAGATCGCTGTGGCCTTCTGCCAGGTCCAGTTCGTAGATAAAGCGCAGGAAAAAGTCTCCCGGCGAGGGCTCTTCGATGCGGATCGTGGCCTCACAGCGTGGCCACAGGCGAGTGGCCGCGGCGAGCACCGTGACCTCCTGCATGGGCGTGAGGGTTACCTCGTCGTGGACCTGGAATGGCCCGAAATCCAGGACACGTTTGAGGATAGTGCGCCCGGCTTCCTCGATCTCGTTTTCGATCACGCAGCCCTCCAGCCCCATGACGAACTCCGTCGGCTGGTGCGCCCGGATAAAGAGCCCGCGCCAGATCTGCTCCCGCGTGAGCGGCGTGAGCAGGGGCACGAGCGGGTCATTGATCTGAATAATGTGTTCGAATCGAAGCATGGGGCGCGAATTCCAGACAGTCTGGGTATAGGATAACGCGCCCGCAGGTCGACTCACCCGTCGCGGGGAGCGCTAGTCGATCCGCATCGGCAGCACCATGAGCTGCTGTCCGTTGACATGCATGCGGCGCTGCAGCGCGTTGATTGCCTGGTTGTGCAGCAGCCGCGTGACAAAGTTTTCCCGCTTGAATACGAGCTTGCTCGCAAACACGATGGTATTGGGATATTCCTCCAGCACTTCGGAGATGAGTTTTTCCAAGGTCTGCACGGCGTCGGTGCCGAATCCCAGCTTGCTGGTGGCCGCCAGGCCGTAGCTGTTGCAGAAGCGCTCGAAGTACTTGAGCGATGTGGTGGCCTGCAGCTTCATGGCCTCCATCGCCTCGCGCCCGCCGTAGACGTGTGCGTCGACCGTGCGCGCATTGATAAAGACGAAATTCTTGAAGTGGTCGGGGAACATGCGCTGCACCCACAGCAGCGCGTGCAGTCCTCCGCCCCGGCTCGACCCCACCAGGAAGGCCGCGGTGGGAGCCTGGGGGTCCAGGGGCGGGGGCGTGCAGTCCGAGCCGAAGGCCTGGCCCGCGAAGATTTCGTCGATCGCCGCGATGCGGCGCCGCGTTTCCCGGTAATGTGCGCGAATGCCGAGGGAAATCACCACGAGTACGCTGGTGATGAGCAGCGTGGCCCATCCTCCCTCGAAGAATTTCTCGAAGATGGTGATCACCAGGATGGCGCTGGTGATGGTCAGTGCGCCGAGCGAAAGCGCGAGTCGTCGTTTCCAGTGTTTCTTGTAGACGGGCTTGTCGCGGTTGCGTATCCAGTAGCTCGACAGGCCTGCCAGCGAGAGGCTGAACGTCAGGAACACGTTGATGGAATAGAGCACCACCAGCACCGAAACCTTGCCTCCGGTCAGGAGCAGGATGATGAGGGCGCCCACGCCCATCAGCAGGATGCCGTTTTCGGTTACCAGGCGGTTCGACAAGTAGCGGAACCGGTGCGGCATCCATGAGTCCGACGCCATGTTGGCGAGGACCGACGGACCGCCCAGGAAACCCGTGTTGGCGGCCACGAATAGCAGGCCCGCTTCGCAGGTCAATACCGCGGCCAGCGCGACGAAGAGGTCAGTGCCGTCGAAACCCATTTCCCGCAGCACGTCGCCGAAAACCACCGCGTTGAGCGTTTGGCCTTCGACCGGCGCCGCATTCCACAATAGGTAGAGCAGGATGATGCCGGCGGCGGTGAAGGCGAGGCTGATGGCCATGAGCAGCATGGTCAGCTTGCCCGTGCGGACGACCGGTTCGGCGAGCCGGTCGACGTTGTTCGATACTGCCTCGATCCCGGTGTAGGTGCCGCCGCCCAGCGAGTAGGCTTTCAGGAACACCGCCAGTACGAAGAACCAGCCCGCCTCGTGGGTGAGTTCGCGGACTTCCCGCAGGGTGTTGGGAATCAGCAGCGGCAGCCCTTCGGCGTGCGCGAAAATGCCCCATGCAATCAATGCGGCGTGAGTGAGGACGAAGCCGGCGAAGATAGGCAGCAGCACCTTCACGCTTTCCTTGGCGCCGCGCAGATTCAGCCAGAGCAGGAAAAGCACCATCGCACAGGCGGCCCAGATCTTGTAGGGCTGCCAGCCGAGCGGGAGCAGCGAGAACAGGGCATCGGTGCCGGCGGCAACCGAAATCGCTATGGTCAGCACATAATCCACGATCAGGGCCGATCCGGACAGCAGGCCGGCGGAAGGGCCCAGCAGCGCGGTCGAGACACGGTAGCCGCCGCCCCCGGTCGGAAAGAGCTCGATGACTTGGTTATAGGCGAGCGCGACCACGAAGACCGTGATCGCCGTGGCGATGGCCAGGAAAAGGGCGAGGTGGGTGTAGTTTCCCAGCGCGCGGAAGGCTTCTTCGGGTCCGTAAGACGAAGAGGAGAGTCCGTCTGCACCGAGGCTGATCCAGGCCACGATGGCGGCCAGCGCGATCGAATGCCGGGTCTCGGGCGACAACGGGTCGCGAGCCTTGCCCAGCAGGCGTTCGCGCCATGACGATGGTTTCATACGAAAAGGGATTCTGCGGCTTGTCCGTTCAGCATTGCGCGGCGCAACGGCACGCCGCGGGGGATCTCGCTCGGCAGGCCATTCTATCAACAAGGAAATTGTTACCCCTGGCAGGGCCGCTAACTATTGCAATCGAATTTCTGATAGCTTTATGCATGGGTGCCGACCGGTTCCCCTCCAGCCGTATTCTCGAGGTAAGCATGAGCAAGCAAATCATTCACACCGATGCAGCGCCCGCTGCCGTCGGGCCCTATTCCCAGGCGGTCGCGGTTCCCGCGGCCGGCCGGACGGTTTATTTGTCCGGCCAGATCGGTCTGGTGCCCGCCACCGGTGAACTCGAGGCGTCCAGCTTCGAGGCGCAGGTGAGGCAGGCGTTCGCCAACATGGCCGCCGTCGTGCGCGAAGCAGGCGGCTCGCTCGACCAGATCGTCAAGCTCACCTTGTTCTTGACGGACCTGTCCAAGTTCGGCGTCGTCAACGAGATCATGGCAGAACTCATTCCCCAGCCGTTCCCCGCCCGGTCCACGGTAGGGGTGGCCGCCCTGCCCAAAGGCGCAGAGTTCGAGGTCGAGGCGGTGCTGGTGGTGTAATCGACGGGGGATGGACTTGCAGGCAGCTTCCGACGACACCGGGCTGACGCCGCTGCAGCGCAAAATGCGCAAGCTGGGCCTGTCCGGTGCGGACGACTTCGTCTTGCACCTGCCCATCCGCTATGAAGACGAAACCCGGCTGACCCCCATCGGGAGGTTGCTGCCGGGCATGTGGGCGCAGGTCGAAGGGGTCGTGACGCGCTGCGAAGTCACTTACCGTCCCCGCCGGCAGCTGGTGGCCGCGATCCAGGACGACACTGGGGAGCTCGGCCTGCGCTTTCTCAACTTTTATCCCAGCCAGCAAAAGCAGTTGGCCGCCGGGCGCCGGGTCCGGGCCCGGGGGGAGGCGAGAGGCGGGTTTTTCGGCATGGAGATGGTGCATCCGCGCGTCACCGTGGCCGATGAACATACGCCTCTGCCGGACCGGCTCACGCCCGTCTATCCGACGACGGAAGGGTTGCCCCAGTCTGCGCTGCGCAAAGCGATCGCGAATGCGCTGGAGCAGGCGGACCTGAGCGATACCCTGCCTGCTTGGCTGCGGGAGCGCTATGGCTTGATGGCGTTCGAGGAGGCGGTTCGGCTGCTCCATGCGCCGCCCCCGGACGTCGCGACCCAGTCGCTTGTCGACCGGGCGCATCCCGCCTGGCTGCGCATCAAGTTCGACGAACTACTGGCGCAGCAGCTCTCGCTGGCGCGCGCGCGCGCGGCGCGCCGGGAAAAACGCGCGCCGCCGTTGCCTCCCTCGGACGCCCCGGACAGCCTGGTCAACCGCCTTTTGCATACCCTGCCGTTCGCACTTACGGGCGCCCAGCAGCGCGTCAGGAGCGAGATCGCGGCGGACCTGTCCAAGCCCCATCCCATGCAGCGCTTGTTGCAGGGAGACGTGGGCAGTGGCAAGACGGTGGTGGCCGCGTTGGCAGCAGCCCAGGCCATTGACAACGGTTACCAGGCGGCTTTGATGGCGCCGACGGAAATCCTGGCCGAACAGCATTTCCGCAAACTGGTGGACTGGCTCGAACCGTTGTCGGTGAAGGTGGCCTGGTTGACGGGCAGCCTCGCGCCCAAGGCTCGCCGGGAGGCGGCGGCCATGATCGAAAGCGGCGAGGCGCACTTGGCAGTCGGCACCCAGGCCTTGATCCAGCAGCACGTCCAATTCGCCCGCCTCGGGCTGTCGATCGTCGATGAGCAGCACCGTTTCGGCGTGGGCCAGCGTCTCGCGCTGCGCAACAAGGGGGGCGGGGCCGACGAGTTTCCCCATCAGTTGATGATGTCTGCCACGCCCATTCCACGTACCTTGGCGATGACTTTTTTCGCGGACCTGGACGTTTCGGTCATCGACGAATTGCCGCCGGGGCGCGTGCCCGTCATCACGAAGCTCTTGTCCGAGGCGCGCCGCGAAGAGGTCATTGCGCGCATCCGCGAGGCGGCGCGGACGGGCAGGCAGGTGTACTGGGTGTGTCCGCTCGTAGAGGAAAGCGAGACGCTGGAGCTGCAGACGGCTGTCGACACCTACGAGGCGCTGAGGCATGCCCTTCCGGAATGCCGGGTCGGACTGATGCACGGCCGCCTGCCGGCGGCTGAGAAGGCCGCGGTCATGGATGCCTTCAAGCGCGGGGAGCTGGACCTATTGGTCGCCACCACGGTGATCGAGGTCGGGGTCGACGTTCCCAATGCTTCGCTCATGGTCATCGAGCACGCCGAACGCTTCGGCCTGGCCCAGCTGCATCAGCTCAGGGGGAGGGTGGGGCGCGGGGCGGCCGAGTCCGTCTGCGTGCTGCTGTACCAAACCCCGCTGTCGCAGGTCGCCAAGGCCCGGCTTCGCACCATGCATGAAACCACGGACGGTTTCGAGATCGCCCGGCGGGACCTCGAGCTGCGCGGCCCCGGGGAGTTCCTGGGCGTGCGGCAGTCCGGCCTGGCGCTGATGCGGTTCGCCGATCTCGAAAATGACCTGGAGATCGCTGAACAAGCGCACGAGGCCGCAGCCGACCTGATGGCACGTGCCCCTGACGTGGTGTTGGCCCATCTGGCCCGGTGGATGCGCGGGCGCGAAGATTTCCTGAAAGCTTGAGAGAGGCGTGTCATGACCCTGACCGAATTGAAGTACATCGTCGCGGTAGCACGCGAACGGCATTTCGGCCGCGCCGCCGAAGCTTGCTTCGTCAGCCAGCCCACGTTGTCCGTGGCCATACGCAAATTGGAAGACGAGTTGGGCGTGACCATCTTCGAGCGGGGAGGCTCCGAGGTCGGCATCACCCCCATCGGCCAGCGGATCGTGGCGCAAGCGCAGAAAGTGCTGGAGGAAAGCGCCAACCTGAAAGAAATCGCCAAGCAGGGGCAGGATCCGCTCTCGGGAGCGTTGAGGGTGGGAGTGATCTATACCATCGGCCCGTACCTGCTGCCGCAGCTCGTGCCCAAGCTGATCGAGGTCGCGCCGCAGATGCCCCTGGTGCTGCAGGAATATTTCACCGTCCGGCTGCTGGAGCTGCTGCGGCAAGGCGAAATCGACTGCGCCATCATGGCGCTGCCGCTGCCCGATACCGGCCTGGCGATCCAGCCGCTGTATGACGAGCCGTTCATCGTCGCGGTTCCCAAGGGGCACCCCCTCGCGAACCGCAGCCGCGTCAAGGCCGAGGAGCTCAAGAGCGAAACGATGCTGCTGCTGGGTACCGGCCACTGCTTCCGGGACCAGGTGCTCGAAGTGTGCCCGGAGCTGTCGCGGTTTTCCGCCACCAACGAGGGCATCCAGCGGACTTTCGAAGGCTCTTCGCTGGAGACGATTCGGCACATGGTGGCCTCTGGCATAGGCATTACCGTGCTGCCCATGTCATCGGTGCCGGCCGAGCCCGACCCGCGGGACCTCCTGCGGTACATCCCGTTCGAAGAGCCGGTGCCCGACCGGCGCGTCGTGCTGGCATGGCGCAAGAGCTTCCCGCGCACCGCCGCGATCGAGACCCTCATTGCCACCATCCGGTCATGCCGGCTGAACGGCGTGACCATGCTCGAAGCCGAGACGGCGTCGTGACGTATTTTTGCGCTTGAGCTATAGCGATCCGCCCCGATCTAGTATCCTGTAGGCCGCTCCGGCTTTTTCTCACCCACACCCAAGGGAGTCCACAATGGCAACAAAGAAGACAAGCACCAAGACGGGTACCGCCCGTTCGTCCGTCGGTGCGCCGCGCATCGACATCGGCATCTCGGACAAGGATCGTGCCGCAGTCGCCGCGGGCTTGTCCAAGCTGCTGGCTGATACGTACACGCTGTACCTGATGACGCACAACTTCCACTGGAACGTGACGGGGCCGATGTTCAACACCCTGCACGAAATGTTCATGACCCAGTACACCGACCTGTGGAACTCCATCGACGACGTCGCCGAGCGCATCCGCGCCCTGGGCCACTTTGCTCCGGGTACCTACCGCGAGTTCAGCAAGCTTTCCACCATCAAGGAGCCGACCGACGTGCCTGAGGCGCTCGAGATGGTGCGCCAGCTGGTGATCGGCCACGAAGCCGTGGCCAAGACCGCGCGCGCGACGCTGAAAGTGGCCGACGCCGCCAACGACGAGCCCACGGCCGACCTGCTTACCCAGCGCCTGGAATACCACGAAAAAGCCGCGTGGATGCTGCGCAGCTTGCTGCAATAGGCGTTCTGCTCCGAAAACCGCCGGGGCAGGGGCTGGGTGCTTCGAACCGGCGGCTCCTCCTGGAAATCCCTGTATCGCCCGTGTCGCGATGCAGGGATTTTTTCTATTTCCCTTCCCGGCAGACCGTTCGACAATTATTTGAGGTTTAAAAATTTTAGGCTAAATTAATTCTGTTCCGTCACTGCGCGGCCGCTTGCCGTGCGCATCGCTGGAGAGCCACACCATGGAACGCTCGGGACACCTCGATACGTTTGCGCGCGATCATCTTCCCCCGCCCGAGTCCATGCCGACGTTCTTGCTGGATCATCCCGCCGTCCGCTACCCGGCCCGGTTCAACTGTGCCGCGGAGCTCGTGGACGGGGCAATTGCCGCGGGGCATGGCGAGCGGCCGGCGATCTGGACCATCGAGGCCGGAGAGCGCCGGTGCATCACTTACCGCGAGCTGCAGGATCGGGTCGACCGCCTGGCTCGCGTGCTGACCGAAGACATGGGGCTGGTCCCGGGCAATCGGGTCCTCTTGCGGGGGCCAAACAATCCCGCCATGGCCGCCGCGCTCCTCGCAACCATCAAGGCGGGCCTGGTGGCGGTGCCGACCATGCCGCTGCTGCGCGCGGCCGAGCTCAAGCCCATTCTGGACAAGGCGCAGGTGAGCGCGGCGCTGTGCGACGCGCGCTTGCGGGACGAATTGGAGGCGTGCATGCGGCCCGGGCCCATGCACTGTCCGACACTTGCCCAAGTGCGATATTTCAACGACGAAGGCAGCGAATCGCTGGAAAGCCTGGCGCGCGCCAAGCCGGCGTCGTTCGCCCCGTGCGACACCGCGGCCGACGACGTGTGCCTGATCGCGTTCACCAGTGGCACGACGGGCAGCCCGAAGGGCTGCATGCACTTCCACCGCGACGTGCTCGCCATGTGCGATCTTTTCCCGCGTTCGATTCTCGACATGCGCCCGGACGACGTCGTTTGCGGCACGCCGCCCCTGGCCTTCACTTTCGGGCTGGGCGGCATGCTGTGCTTCCCGTTGCGGGCCGGTGCCTCTACCGTGCTGGCCGAGAAGCTGACTCCGGCCGGACTGCTGGACATCATCCAGGCTGCGCGGGCGACCATCGTATTCACCGCGCCGACGTTTTACCGCCAGATGGCAGCCCTGGCCGGGAGTTACGACGTTTCCAGCCTCCGCCATACGGTTTCCGCTGGCGAGGCCCTGCCGGACGCCACGCGCCAGCTTTGGAAGCAGGCGACCGGGATCGAGATGACCGATGGCATCGGCAGCACCGAGATGATCCATATCTTCATTTCCAGCGCCGGCGACCAGGTGCGCAGAGGAGCGATCGGCAAGGTGGTGCCGGGCTATGAGGTGTGCATCGTCGACGAGTCGATGCGTTCCCTGCCTCCTGGCACGGTGGGGCGCCTGGCCGTGCGGGGGCCGACCGGGTGCAAATACCTGGCCGACGAGCGCCAGGCAAACGTCGTCAGGAACGGCTGGAACTTGACCGGCGATTCGTTCCTGATGGACGAAGACGGGTACCTCTATTACCAGGCGCGCACCGACGACATGATCATCTCGGCCGGCTACAACATTGCCGGTCCGGAAGTGGAGGGTGCGCTGCTGCAGCACGAAGCCGTGGCCGAATGCGGCGTGGTGGGGATGCCGGACGAGGAACGGGGCCAGGTGGTGGCGGCCTTCGTCGTCCTGCGCCCTGGGTTCGAGCCGGGAGACGAGCTGGTCAAGACCCTGCAGGAGCACGTCAAGCAAACCATCGCCCCGTACAAGTACCCGCGCGTCATCCGCTTCGTCGACGCCTTGCCCCGGACGGAGACGGGCAAGCTCAAACGCTTTGCCCTGCGCAGCCTGTAGGGGCGGGATGGCCGCCGGGAAATCCGGCGGCTTGTTACCATATGGGGATGAACAGTTCGCTTTCCCCGACGGTATTCCAGCGCCTCGCCCTGTACGCTCGGCTGGTGCGCATCGACAAGCCCATCGGCATACTGCTGCTCGTCTGGCCCACGCTCTGGGCGCTTTGGGCGGCCAGCCAGGGGCGGCCCTCGCTGTATTACGTGTTCGCCTTCGTGGCCGGTACCGCCCTGATGCGGTCGGCGGGCTGTGCCATCAATGACTATTTCGACCGGGATGTCGACCGCTACGTCGAGCGCACGCGCGACCGGGTCCTCACCTCCGGGTTGATCACCGCCAACGAGGCCCTGGGCGTGTCCATCGCGCTCGCGCTCGTCTCATTGGTGTTGATCCTCCCGATGAACAAGCTGGTGTGGGCCTTGTCGGTGGTGGCTGTCTTCCTGGCGGCGACTTATCCCAAGTTCAAGCGTTTTTTTGCCATCCCCCAGGCTTACCTGGGCATCGCCTTCGGCTTTGGGATTCCGATGGCCTATGCCGCCGTGTTGGAGACCATCCCGCTGGAGGGATGGATCATGTTGGCGGCCAATATTTTCTGGGCCGTGGCCTACGACACCGAGTACGCCATGGTCGATCGTCCGGACGACCTCAAGCTCGGGTTGCGCACCTCGGCCATCACTTTTGGCCGATGGGACGTCGCAGCGGTAGGCTTCTGCTATGTCGCAACGTTGGCGCTGCTGGGCGTCGTCGGCGCCATGCTCGACTACGGCTGGGCCTATGCGGCGGGCCTCGCCTGCGCGGCGGGAGTCGCGGCCAGGCACCTTTGGTGGATACGGAACCGCGACCGCGCAGCGTGCTTCCGGGCTTTCTTGCACAACACCTGGTTCGGCTTTTCGGTGTTCGCCGGGATTTTCGTGCAGACCTCGGTCCTGGGCTAAAACGGGTTGTCATTCCATGTCGTCTATTGCCGATCACCTTCTCGCGGTTCGCGCCCGCCTCGAGCGTGCCGTCCTGGATTGCGGGCGCGATCCGAAACAGGTGCGATTGATCGCCGTTTCCAAGACCTTCCCGGCGGAGGCGGTGCGGGAGGCCTATCGCGCCGGCCAGCGTGCCTTTGGCGAGAGCTACGTCCAAGAGGCGGTCGAGAAACTGTCCAGGCTCCAGGACCTGAGGCCTGATACTGAGTGGCACTTCATCGGCCCTTTGCAGAGCAACAAGGCCAAGCATGTGGCCGCCCATTTCGACTGGGTGCATAGCATCGATCGCCTCAAGATCGCGCAGCGGCTCTCGGATCTCCGGCCGGCGGGTGCGGCGGCGTTGCAACTGTGCATACAGGTCAACATTGACGCCCAGCCTACCAAGAGCGGCGTGGCGCCGGAAGATGCGCTTGACCTGGCGCTTGCCGTCCAGGCACTGCCCCGGCTGCGCCTGCGGGGGCTGATGTGCATTCCCGCACCCCAGAAAGACCCGCGCGAACAGCGTGAGGTCTTCGCCCGCCTGGCGAATCTGATGCATGATTTGAACCGCGCCGGGCTGCAGCTCGATACGCTGTCCATGGGCATGTCGGACGACTTGGAGGCCGCGGTGGCGGCCGGCGCCACGGTCGTACGAGTCGGCACCGCCATTTTCGGCGCTCGCCCACCCGTGAGCGCGCAACCGCATTCATCGCCTTCATCGGAACTGACATGACTCCAGATCTTTCCATCGCGTTCATCGGCGGCGGCAATATGGCCGCCGCGCTGATTTCCGGCCTCGCCGGCAAGCTGTGCCCCATGGCGAACATCCACGTCGTCGAGGTGAACGACTCGGTTCGCCAGTCCTGGGCCGAGCGGGGGGCGAGCGTCTCGGCCGCGCCCGACGAGGCACTGTCGCGCTGCAAGGTCTGGGTCTACGCAGTGAAGCCGCAAGTCATGAAGGAGGTGGCCGCATCCACCCGGCCGTGGCTGAAAGATAGCCTGGTGATCAGCATCGCCGCGGGAATCCGCATGGTCGACCTCGCGCGCTGGCTCGGCACGGAGGCGGCCCCCTGGCAGCGGCTCGTGCGCTGCATGCCGAATACGCCGGCGCTGATCGGGCAGGGCGTGACGGGCTTGGCGGCGTCCGATGGCGTCGGCGAGGCCGATCGGGCCCAGGCCGAAGCCATTCTCCAAGCGGTCGGACAAACCGTCTGGGTCGGGCGCGAAGATGACCTGGACGGCGTGACGGCCCTGTCGGGCAGCGGGCCGGCGTACGTTTTCTTGTTCATCGAGGCGCTGATCGAAGGCGGGCTCGCCGTGGGGCTCGATGCGGAACAGTCGCGCAAACTGGCCTTGGCCACCCTGGCGGGCGCCGCCAACCTCGCCGCGTCGTCGTCCGACCCGCCGGCCGTCTTGCGCGAACGCGTCACGTCCAAAGGCGGGACCACCGCTGCCGCCCTCGATGTGTTGGCTCAGGCAGGTTTCCGGCAAGCCCTGGTCCGCGCCATGCAGGCCGCCGCCCAACGTGCGCGAGAGATGGGCGATGCGTTCGGGAAGTGATGCCGGACAGGTCACTTCGGTTGCACGGCATCCTCCCTTCATTCTGTTCTGGTTCGGCAGGGTCATGTCGACGCTGTCGTTCCAGATGCTGTCGGTGGCCGTCGGCTGGCAAGTCTATGAGATCACGGGCAGCGCGTTTGATTTAGGGCTCGTCGGGCTCGCGCAGTTCGTACCGATGGTGTTGCTGACTTTCGTGGTCGGACAGGTGGCCGATCGCTATGACAGGCGGGCCATCGCAAGCATCTGCATGCTCGTGGAGTCGCTTGCCGCCGGCGCATTGGCGCTCGGCACGTATTACGGCTGGCTCACGCGCGATGCCATTCTTGTGCTGGTCGCCCTGGGCGGCGCTGCGCGGGCATTCGAATCGCCGACCATGGCGGCCCTGGTGCAGGGGGTCGTGCCGCGGGAGCTCATTCCCCAGGCTGCGGCCTGGTCTACCTCGGCGACGCAGACGGCGCACATCCTGGGCCCAGCCCTGGGGGGGCTGCTCTACGGGCTCGGTTCCATGACGGCCTACGTCGTCGCCTGCCTATTCTTCTTCCTAGGCGGCGTGCTGGTGGCGCTCATTCGCGCCGAAAAGGTGGCTGCCCCGAGAGAGCCCGTTACGCTGAAATCCGTTTTCTCGGGCATTTCGTTCATCCGCAGCCGGCCCGTCATCCTGGGCACCCTGTCGCTCGACTTGTTCGCCGTGCTACTGGGCGGCGCGACGGCGTTGCTGCCGATTTACGCGCGCGACATCCTAGAGACCGGGCCCTGGGGGTTGGGACTGTTGCGGACGTCTCCGGCTGTGGGCGCTTTGGTCATGTCTGTCGTGCTGGCGCATTATCCGATCAAGCGCAATGTCGGCCCGGTGCTGTTTGCGTCCTTGGGCGTGTTCGGCTTGGCCACGATCGTATTTGGCCTGTCGTCGAATCTGATCGTGTCCGTGGCAGCGCTGTTCGTTTTGGGCGCTTCGGATGTCGTCAGCGTCGTGATCCGCTTCACGCTGGTGCAACTGCAGACCCCGCCCGAAATGCTGGGCAGGGTGAGCGCCGTGAACTCTTTGTTCATCGGCACCTCGAACCAGCTGGGCGAGTTCGAGTCTGGCGTCACCGCAGCGCTGTTTGGCGTGGTGCCCGCCGTGGTGATCGGCGGGGCGGGCACGATCGCGGTTGCGCTGCTATGGATGATATGGTTTCCGCAATTGCGGCGACTCAAGACGCTGGAAGGCTAGCCCCGGGTCGGGCGCGATATTTGCGGCGCCGCTCCGGCGCGCCGGCCGCGCCCGCCCGTCGAGATTCCGGAGGAAGCACGCCATGTCTTTGCATCCCGTAGTGCAAGAGGTCACCGAGCGCATCGTCGCCCGGGGAGGCGATCGGCGCCGGAGGTGGTTGGAGGAAACCCGCGCCCGGGCCGGGTCCAAAGTCCAGCGCAGTGGCCTTTCCTGTACGAATCTGGCCCACGGCTTTGCGGCCATGCCCGAGCAGGCCAAGGTATGGCTGAAAGTCCAGGACCGGCCCAATGTGGCCATCGTTTCCTCGTATAACGACATGCTATCGGCGCACCAGCCGCTGGGTGAGTTTCCCGCGTGGCTGAAAGAGGCTGCGATGGAAGCGGGCGCTACCGCGCAGTTCGCCGGCGGGGTGCCCGCCATGTGCGACGGCGTGACCCAGGGCCAGGCGGGCATGGAGCTGTCGCTGTTTTCCCGCGACGTGATCGCGATGTCTACCGCCGTTGCGCTGTCTCACCAAATGTTCGATGCGGCGCTGTACCTAGGGGTGTGCGATAAGATCGTGCCAGGCTTGGTCATGGGCGCGCTGGCCTTCGGCCATTTGCCAGCGGTGTTCGTTCCGGCCGGGCCGATGACTACCGGGGTCGGGAACGATGACAAGGCCAGGGTGAGGCAGCTTTATGCGCAGGGCAAGGTCGGGCGCGAGGAGTTGCTCGAAGCCGAGAGCCGGGCTTACCACGGGCCGGGTACCTGTACGTTCTACGGGACGGCCAACTCCAACCAGATGCTGATGGAGTTCATGGGCCTGCACCTGCCGGGCACCTCTTTCGTCAATCCCCATACCCCGCTGCGCGAAGCGCTGACGCGCGAAGCGGCCAGGCTGGCCGTCTCGCTTTGGCACGGGGGCGCCCGATATACCCCGATATGCGACGTGCTGGATGAGCGCGCCTTCGTCAACGGTATCGTTGGCCTGATGGCCACGGGCGGGTCGACCAACCACACGCTGCATCTGATCGCGATGGCGCGGGCGGCATGCATAGAGCTCAATTGGGACGATTTCCAGGCCATCTCCGACGTGGTGCCCCTCTTGGCCCGCGTCTACCCCAACGGAAGCGCGGACGTCAACGGTTTCCGCGAAGCGGGCGGCCTCCAGTTCGTCATCCGCCAATTGCTCCAGGCGGGGTTGCTCCATGCCGACGTCAACACCATCGTGGGGCCGGGACTCGCCGCCTATTGCCGCGAACCTTACCTGGCCGGCGGCAGGCTGGCCTGGCGGGAGGGTGCTTCCGTTTCGAGGAACGAGGATATCGTGCGCCCCATCGACCGCCCCTTCCTGCCCAGTGGCGGCCTGCGGGTCCTCTCCGGCAATATTGGTCGGGCCGTCGTCAAGACGTCTGCGGTGGACCCGGCACACTTCAAGGTCGAAGCGCCCGCCATCGTTTTCAACGACCAGGATGAGGTATTGGCAGCCTTCCAGCGGGGTGAGCTGGAGCGCGACTTCGTCGCCGTCGTGCCGTGGCAAGGCCCAGCAGCCAACGGCATGCCCGAGTTGCACAAGCTGACGCCGACCCTGTCGGTATTGCAGGGGCGGGGATTCCGCGTTGCGCTCGTGACGGACGGACGCATGTCGGGGGCCTCAGGCAAGGTGCCCGCGGCCATTCACGTGACGCCGGAGGCGCTCAAGGGCGGCGCCATCGGAAAAGTCCGCACCGGGGACATGGTCCGGCTCGATGCCGAAAAAGGGGTATTGGAGGTCTTGGCGGACCTGGAGGCGCGCCCCCCGGCCTTGGCACCTGACTTGCGGGCGCACCACCGGGGGGTGGGGCGCGAATTGTTCGGCGCCATGCGCCGGGTGGTGAGCGCAGCCGAGGAAGGCGCGTGTACGTTATTTGTCGATGAAGACGAAGCCTGAACCGGCCCGCGGCGGCCTGTCGGCGGCCGCGGTGGTTCTTTGGCAGGGCGTGGTGATCAACCGCCGGCGAAGAACGCGAAGCGGATGAGGAACAGGACGGCGATCAGCCAGCTTGCAGGATGGATTTCGCGGACGCGGCCCGTGCAGGCCTTGAGTATGACGTAGCTGATGAAGCCGAAGGCCAGGCCCGTGGCGATCGAGTAGGTGAAGGGCATGGCCAGGGCGGTGAGCGCGGCCGGGATCGCCTCGGTGACGTCCTCCCATTTCACGTCGATCAGTTCGCGCATCATCAAACCGGCCACGTACAGCAGGGCCGGCGCCGTGGCATAGGCTGGGACCGACCCGGCCAGCGGCGAGATGAACAACGCAGCCAGGAACAGCACGCCCACGACCAGAGCCGTCAGGCCGGTGCGACCGCCTGCCTGGACGCCGGCAGCGCTTTCCACGTAGGCGGTGGTGCTGCTCGTCCCGAGCAACGAGCCGGCGGTGATGGCGGTGCTGTCGGCGAACAGCGCGCGCCCGATGCGGTTCTTGCCTTCGACGAGCAGTCCGGCGCGCTTGGCCACTCCCATCAACGTACCCGTGGCGTCGAACACTTCGACCAACACGAATACCAGCACGACGTGCAGGAAACCGGCGTGCAGCGCGCCGAGGATGTCCAGTTGGAGGAAGGTGGGGGCAAGGCTCGGAGGCGCCGAGACGACGCCTTGGAATTCATTGATGCCGAGCAGCATGCTCAACACCGTGATGACCAGGATGCCCAGCAAAATCGCACCCCGCACCTTGAGCGCGTCCAATACCGCAATGATGAAAAAGCCCAGTATGGCCAGCAGCGGGCCGGGCTTGTGCAGGTCGCCCAGCGTGACCAGGGTGGCGGGACTGTCTACGACGATGCCGGAGCTGCTCAGCGCGATGATGGCGAGGAAGAGCCCGATGCCGGCAGCGATGGCGCTGCGCAGGGAGGGTGCGATGCCGGCGATCAGCCATGTCCGGATGCCGGTGACCGTCAGCAGGATGAAAATGACGCCGGAAATGAATACGGCGCCGAGCGCCTGCTGCCAGGTGAATCCGAGGGCGCCTACCACCGTGAAGGCGAAGAATGCGTTCAGCCCCATCCCCGGCGCCATGCCTATCGGGTAATTGGCAACGAAGGCCATGATGAGCGAGCCGATGGCTGCTGCCAGGCAGGTCGCCGCGAAGACCGCTCCACGATCCATGCCGGTAGACGACAGGATCTGGGGGTTCACGAAGATGATGTAGGACATGGTCAGGAACGTCGTGATTCCCGCCAGCAATTCGGTACGCGCGTTGGTACCGTGTTCGGTCAGTTTGAAGAAGCGCTCTAGCATGGTGGATTCCAGGTCGGGTGCTTGACAGTGGCGGGATGCCATGCAAAGTGCCCGGCCCGGAGCCGCGTGGGCGCGGTTCGCGCGTTCCGGATTGCGGCCCATCCATGGTCCGTTCCCCCAGGCGCATATTAGGGGCGGCGCTGCAAAATGAAAAGCACAGAGATGGGGCATTTCTCCCCGTTGCAACGGTGTGCGAAAGGGGGCCGGGGCAGCCGGAAGCGGCCCCGGGGCCACGGGCGGCTAGGGCTTGTCCTTGCCCTGGGGCTTGAGCTGGATGTCGTTCCTGACGTCCTGCACGCCATCGATGCCGCGCGCCACGCGTACCGCGGAGTCGATCTGCGCTTCGTCGTCTGCCGTGCCGCTGAGCCGGACGACGCCGTCCTGCGTCGTGACCTTGATGCTGAGGGACTGGGTGGATTGCTCCTTGAGCAGTGCCGCCTTGACCTTGGTGGTGATCAGCGCGTCGCTTGCGAACTCGCCCGCAGAGCGCTTTGCCTCCGCGGCGTCGGAGGCGGCCATGACCAATGGTGGCGCCGCCGTGCTGGCGGCGGCGATCGCTACGATCATGAGTTTGCGTAGGGTCATCGATCTCTCCTGGAATCGGCTTGGCGTGGGCCGAGCGGGTGCTCGGCAAGATGCGCCGGTGCGGCCGGACCGTGTCACCATAAGGCCACCCCGCGGCGGATGCCTGTCGGCGTGTGTGGATTTGTAAGATGGATGCGCGCCGGTGCGGGAGAACGCGGGGCAAGGGTGCAAGCGGTCACGTTTGCAAGGGATGGGTGGCAGTTGTAACCATCGCGGCCAACGGCCGCGCGAGGCCCCCTACAATGAGCGCTCTTCTGGAAATCCCATGTTCAGCTACCGCCATGCCTTTCACGCCGGCAACCACGCCGACGTGCTCAAACATATCGTCCTGGTCCAATTGCTGCGTTACTTCGCGCAGAAAGACGGTCCTTATTGGTACATCGACACACACGCCGGTGCCGGCGCCTATGCGCTGGATGGCGAGTGGGCCGACAAGACGGCGGAGTTCGAAACGGGCATCGCCCGCCTGTGGACGCGCGAAGACTTGCCGCCGGCGGCGGCAGACTACGTGGAGGAGGTCGAAGCGTTCAACGGCAGCGAGTTCTTGCGCAGTTATCCCGGTTCGCCGTTTCTCGCGGCGCAGGCGATGCGCGAGCGGGACAGGCTGCGCCTGTTCGAGCTGCATCCGACCGAGATCGACGTATTGCGCCGCAACGTCGGACAGTTGGGCAAGGAGGTCGCCCGCCACGCCATGGTCTATGCGGCGGACGGCTTCGAAGGCCTAAAGGCGTTGCTGCCCCCCCCGACGCGACGCGGCATCATCCTCATCGACCCTTCTTATGAAGACAAGCGCGACTACGCGCGCGTGGTTCATTGCTTGCAGGAGGGGGTGAAGCGGTTCGCCACGGGCTGCTATGCGATCTGGTATCCGCTCGTGCAGCGGCGCGAGGCACAGCAACTGCCGTCGCGCCTGGCGCGCGTGCCTGCGCGCTCTTGGCTGCATGTCAGCCTGGCGGTGCGCAAACCCGCGCGGGACGGCCTGGGCCTGCACGGCAGTGGCATGTTCGTGGTCAATCCTCCCTGGGTGCTGGCATCGGCCTTGAAAGAGACCATGCCCTGGCTCACCAGCGTGCTGGCGCAGGACGAAAGCGCCGCCTTCACGCTGGAGAGCCGGGAGGCATAGCCACGCGAGGGCATTAGTCGCCGCGTATGTTGTTGCTTCGGATAATGTTGCCCCACAGCTTGATTTCACTGTCGACGTAGGCGGCGAAGTCGACGCTGTTCTTGTAGTCGATCTGCACGCCCGTCTTGCGCATGACCTCTACCACGGTGGGATCTTCCAGGGCTTTGCGCGTTGCTTCCTCCAGCCGTTGCACGACCGGCGCCGGCGTGCCGGTCGGCGCGAAGATGCCGGCCCAAGTGGCGGAGACCACCGAGGGATACCCTTTTTCGGCGAACGTGGGAACGTCCGGCAACGCGAAATGCCGCGTCTTGGCTGCAACAGCGAGGGCCCGCGTCTTGCCGGCGCGCAAATTGGGCAGCGACACCGCCACCGTGTCGAACATCATGGTGATGTTGCCCGCGAGCAGGTCCAGGGACGCCGGCGCGCCGCCGCGATAGGGCACGTGGACGAGATCGACCTGGGCGGCTTGCTTGAAGAGCTCCCCGGCCAAGTGCAGCGAGGTTCCGTTGCCCGCCGAACCGAAAGTCAGCTTGCCCGGCTCGCGCTTGGCTTGGGCGACGAGATCTTCCACGGATTGGAAGTCCGAGGTCGCGAGTACGGCGAGTACATTGGGCACGGAACCCCAGTGGGCGACGGCGATGAAATCCTTGACCGCGTCGTAAGGCAATTGGGAATACAGGGAGGGATTGACGCCGTGCGTGGCCGAGGTGCCGACCAGCAATGTGTACCCGGTCGGTGCGGCCTTGGCCACTTGCGCGGCCCCGATGTTGCCGCCGGCGCCCGGCTTGTTCTCGATCACGACCGGCTGACCTAGTTCACGGCTCAAGGCCGAGCCTACGGCGCGCGCCATCTGGTCGATGGCGCCGCCGGCGGCGAACGGCACGATCAGCTGCAGGGGGCGGTTGGGATAATCCTGGGCAGCCGAGGGCAGGGGCCAGCTTCCCAACGAAAGGACGGCCGCGACCGCGAGTGCGCCGGCCGTCTGCCGACGGCGCAAGGTAGAAATCATGGGTGTCTCCCGGAGATGGTTTTTTATGTGCCGGAACCCGGCTCAGCCTTGCGGCTGCGTTTCCTGCTTGGCTTCGTGTTCGGCAATGTTGGCCAATAGCTCGGCTCCGCGATTGGCGGCCGACAGACCGCGGAACAGGAAGCACAGGCTCACTACCGCCTGCATCTCCTCCCAGGTCGCGCCTGCACGCCGGGCCGCGATGCCATGGAGAACCGCGGCATCGCTCATGTCCATCAATAACATGCCGAAGAGCATCAGCTGCGCGGTTTTCACGTCGAAGCACTTCGGATACATCGCGTGCTCGCGCATTTTCTCCTGCAGGTCCACGAGCGTGGGATCGAGCGCTCCCGTCACTGACAGCCGCGCCTCGATGCGAGGCGGCACGAATCCGATCAGTTCCTTGTAAATGGCCGCCCGATCGTCGAGCGAACGGTTCGGGTCTGCATATTCGCCGATCTTGGCGTTGACGACCGCGCGGTCAATGCGTTTGGGCAGCATAGGGGATCTCCTGGCTTGTAGATTTTCGTTTATATTTATTTAAATCGATTTTATAGTCAATATCGATTTTTTTAGTCCGGTGCCGCGGCCTCCCATGAGCACATCCCTGACTTCTCAACTGACTGCCGCTTTGCGCGATGAGTTGTTGAATGGCACCTTCAAGCCGGGGCAGCCTCTACGCCTGAACCAGCTCAGTCAGCAGTTCAACGTCAGCTTGAGCCCGCTGCGGGAAGCGCTGTCACGGCTCACGGCCGAAGGCCTGGTGATCGCGCACGACCAACGCGGCTATCGGGCCGCCCCGGTGTCTGCCCGCAATCACAAAGAAATCACGGACCTGCGGCTCATGCTGGAGCCTCATGCGCTCATCGTCGCGATGGAGCAGGGGGGGGAAGAGTGGGAGATTTCGGTGCTGGCCGCGCATCACCGGCTACAGCAGGTGGAAAGGCGGGCGGCTTCGGACCGGGAAGCCTTGTCGGAGTGGGAGGTCCGGCACCGCGAGTTTCACATGACGCTGATCGGCGGCGGGCAGATGCCGGTGTTGACGCAGTTCTGCGAAAAGCTGCTGGCGTTTTCGGATCGCTATCGCCGCATATTTTTTCGAGAGCGACCGTTGGACCGCGACATTCCCGACGAACACGAGGCCATCCTGACGGCCACGCTTGCCCGGGAGAAGGAGCGAGCAGCCGCCTTGCTGAAAGTCCATATCGAGCGGACGGCGGCCAACATCGCGGTGCTGCTCCAAGAGTGGGAGCAGGCGTCCCGGGATGTACCCGCGACAGGCAACGGCACGGCCGGCGGGTGAAAGAAAAAAAGCCTGCGGGTTGCCCCGGCAGGCCCTCGTACCGCCAACCCAGCGTGGACTCAGGCGGGTACTGCAACGGCTTCCGGCTTCTCGGCCTCCACCGAGGAGCGGATCAAGTAATCGAATGCGCTCAGCGCGGCCTTCGCACCCTCGCCGGTGGCGATGATGATTTGCTTGTAGGGCACGGTCGTCACGTCGCCCGCGGCAAACACGCCCGGCACGGAAGTCTGGCCCTTGGCATCGATTTCGATTTCGCCGTGCTTGCTCAGCGCCACCGTGCCCTTGAGCCATTCCGTATTCGGCACCAGGCCGATCTGGACGAAGACGCCTTCGAGCTCGATGTGCTGCAGCTCGCCGGATTGCCTGTCCTTGTAGGTCAGGCCGTTGACCTTCTGGCCGTCACCGGTGATTTCCGTCGTTTGCGCCTGGGTGATGACCTTCACGTTAGGCAGGCTGTGCAGCTTGCGTTGCAAGACCGCGTCGGCGCGCAGCTCGCCTGCGAACTCGAGCAGCGTCACGTGTTCGACGATGCCGGCCAAGTCGATCGCAGCTTCTACGCCGGAGTTGCCGCCTCCGATGACTGCCACGCGCTTGCCCTTGAACAGGGGGCCGTCGCAGTGCGGGCAATAGGCCACGCCGCGGTTCCGGTACTCGCGCTCGCCGGGCACGTTCACTTCACGCCAGCGGGCACCGGTGGCCAGAATGACCGAGCGGCTCTTGAGCACGGCGCCGTTGGCGAGCTTGACCTCGATCTGCTTGTCGCCAGGCAGCAGCGCTTCGGCGCGCTGTGCGTTCATGATGTCGACGTCGTAGGCCTTGACGTGTTCTTCCAGCGCACTGGCGAACTTGGGCCCCTCGGTCTCCTTGACCGAGATGAAGTTCTCGATCGCCAGCGTGTCCAGCACTTGGCCGCCGAACCGTTCCGCGACGATGCCGGTCCGTATGCCCTTGCGTGCCGCATAGATGGCCGCCGCGGCCCCGGCCGGACCACCACCCACGATGAGCACGTCGTACGGCGCACGGGCATTGAGCTTTTCCGCTTCCCGCTGGCCGGCGTTGCTATCGAGCTTGGCGAGCAATTCTTCCACGCCCATGCGGCCCTGGCCGAACACTTCGCCGTTCAGGAAGATCGTCGGCACGGCCATCACTTGGCGTTTTTCCACTTCGTCCTGGAACAGCGCACCGTCGATCGTCACGTGACGGATGCGCGGGTTGAGCAACGCCATCACGTTCAGCGATTGCACGACTTCAGGGCAGTTCTGGCAGGACAGCGATACGTAAGTTTCGAACGAGAAGTCGCCGTCCAGGCCCTTGATCTGTTCGATCACGTCGGCGTCGAGCTTGACGGGGTGGCCGCCAACCTGCAACAGCGCCAGGACGAGCGAGGTGAATTCGTGGCCCAGGGGAATCGCGGCAAAGCGGATGCCGATGTCTTCACCGGGGCGGTTGATCGAGAACGAAGGCTTGCGCTCGTCGTCATCGCGTCGCTCGATCAGCGTGATGCGATTCGACAGACCCGCGATCTCCTTCAGGAGTTCGGCAAGTTCACGAGACTTCTCTCCATCGTCGATGGACGCAACGATCTCGATCGGCTGCGTGATCTTTTCCAAATAGGCTTGCAACTGGTTCTTGAGATTAGCGTCCAACATATGCGCTCCCTTCGCTCCGTCTTGTGTTTTCGGATGGTGCCCGGACCGCTTGTGGCTGCCCGGGCGATACTGCTTGATACGATGATTCGTTGACTGCGATGCCTTTCCGCGGGATGGCGCCTCCGGTAGGAGCCGCCATCCATCCGCGCGGTGCTTAGATCTTGCCGACCAGATCCAGCGAAGGAGCCAGCGTCTTATCGCCTTCCTTCCACTTGGCGGGGCAGACTTCGCCGGGGTGGTTCGCCACATAGATGGCGGCCTTGACCTTGCGCAGCAGTTCCTTGGCGTCGCGGCCGATGCCTTCGGCGGTGACTTCCACGGCCTGGATCACGCCCTGCGGGTCGATGATGAACGTGCCGCGGTCAGCCAAGCCTTGGCCTTCGCGCAGGACTTGGAAGTTGGTGGCCAATTCCCAGGTCGGGTCGCCGATCATCGCGAACTTGATCTTGCCGATGGCGGGCGAGGTGTCATGCCAAGCTTTGTGCGAGAAGTGCGTGTCGGTCGAAACCGAGTACACCTCGACGCCCAGCTTTTGGAATTCTTCGTAGTTGTCGGCCAAGTCTTCCAGCTCGGTCGGGCACACGAAGGTGAAGTCGGCGGGGTAGAACATCACCACGGCCCACTTGCCCTTCAGGGTTTCGTCGGTGACTTCGATGAACTTGCCGTCCTTGAAAGCGGTTGCTTTGAAAGGCTTGATCGGAGTGTTCACTAGAGACATTGCAGTTTCCTCTCTTGCTGGGTTGAAAAGACGTATATGAATGGTATACGTCACCTGAGAATTGATCAAATTGATTGATTTTATTCCGGCAATCACGAATTTCTATCGTGAGGAGGCGCCAGTCCGCGATGGCGAACCCCGATCAGTATCGGGGGCGGACAGACCCTCCGGCTTTGTGCCCCAGTCGGCCGGAACGACAAATATGGGGCCGGAAGCGTCATCCTACAAGGGATTTTGCACGCGGCGCAGCTTGGGCATGTCGCGCGCTTGCGGGCCGGCGTGGTCGAGCATGCGTTCGACCCACTCCGCCACGACGTCGTCTGCCGCCAGGACGGGGAAGTCGCTGACGCAGCGTGCCCATTGAAAGCCGCCGAAGACGATGTAATCGGCATACGCGGGCGCCTCGCCGCAGACGAAAGGCTGGTTGCGTAGGAGTAGGCGCAAGGGAGCGAGATTGGCGCGGAATGTTTCCACCTCTCGCTCGCGCCCCGCACAGACGGCCTCGACCGGCATGCCGAAACGCTCTTGGCGGCTGCGCAGGAAATATTCCACGTCGCCTTCATGCAAGGCGGGCACGATGTCGGCCAAGACGAGGCGGGAAAGGCCCGGCAATTGGACAGAGTCCGCCCAGCCGTTGACGAAGCGCGCCAGTGCCTGGGCCTGCGGCCCTCCGAACAGCGACGGTGCGTCCGGGTACGTGGTTTCCAGGTGGAGCGCGATGTTCCAGGAGTCCGCCACGACGCGACCGCCGTCCACGAGCACCGGTACGCGCCCCTGGCCCGAGAAAGCGATTTTGTCTTTTTCCGTGAAGCGCCACGGCAAGAATTCGGTTCTCAGCCCTTTGTGCATGAGTGCCAAGCGGGAGCGCCAGCAGTAGGGGCTGAAACGGAATTCCGGGTTGGCGCCGGCCAGGTCATAGAGCTGTCTGTCCATCGTCAATCGTCATTGCCTCGCGTGAGTAGAAAAGATGGGGTGTCGCGAAGCGGCCCCGCCGCCGTGGTGGCAGCCCAAGAGGGCATGGCGCTTGCTGGACTCCCCCGGAGTCAACACCTTACAGCGAGCACACCATGACGTCGAGCAAACAGCAGGAGCCCCAGCGATCCCCCAATGACGAAGGCGCGGGCCAAATGGCATCGCTACCCGAGAGTACCGGAGCCTCCAAGGGTGAGCCGCCGTCGAAGCGAGCCGAACACGAGCCGGCGACGCAGTATGACGGCTCGCCCCAACCCGACCCGCGACAAGACCGCCCCGGGCTGGGCAAGCCGCAAGACGATACCCCGTGGACACTGGAAAAGCGGGAAGGCCCTAAACCGTGAGTGGGCTGGGAACGCGGCTTGCTGGGTAGGCATACACCACACAACCGACGATGGAGATCACCATGCTTAAGTTGAAGACCGCGGTACTCGCCGCAGCGTTGGCGTTTGGCGCCGGTTCGGCCGGCGCGGCCGACCTCGCCCGCAAGGACGCCAGCTTTCTACAGGACGCCGCGGAGAGCGGACAGCTCGAAATCAGCGCGAGCCAGCTGGCGGAACGAAACGCCTCCCACCCCGACGTGAAGTCCTTCGCCAAAATGATGGTGGCCGACCATACCGCCGTGGACAGCGAACTCAAGGCTTTGGCGAGCCGCAAGGGCGTAGAGCTTCCGTCCGAGCCGACCCGGAAGGTGCGCTCCGCTGTGAACGATTTGCAGAAGAAAAACGGCGCGGATTTCGACAAGGAGTACGCCGAGGAGATCGCCGTCGACGCGCACGAGGATGCCGTCAAGCTATTTGAGAAAGCGGCCAAGGACGCCGAAGATGCCGAGGTCAAGGCCTTCGCGGCCAAGGTGCTGCCCAATCTGCAGCAGCATTTGGCCAAGGGCAAGGAATTGCAAAGCCTGGTCAAGTCCACCCGCGATAACGCGCAAATGAAACGCTAGCTTCGGCTGCGCCGCCGCGTTCCATCGACCCGCCGCCTGCGCGTTGCGCAGGCGGTGTTTTTTTTGCGCGGCCGCCAGTGCGCTGGTGGTGTGCCATGCGAGCGCGTGTGTCCTCCGCGCCCCTGAGGCTGATGCACTCAGAACAAAGCCGGCTGCCGGGGCGGCGCAGAAGGGGTGAGTGCGCCCTCGTGCTCCAGCAGCCACATCTTGCGATGCAAGCCGCCGCCGTAGCCTACCAGCCCGGAGTTGGCGCCGATGACCCGGTGGCACGGGATGACGATGCTGATGGGATTCGCCCCGTTTGCCAGGCCAACCGCCCGTACCGCCTTGGGCCGGCCGATGCGGGTGGCCAGCTCGGCGTAGCTGATCGTGCTGCCTAGCGGTATGCGCCGGAGTTCGGCCCAGACTTCGCGTTGGAATATCGTGCCGGCCGTGGCGACCTCGAGACTGTCAATGGCTGAGAGCTCGCCAGCGAAATAGGCCTCGAGCCGGCCTCGCGCCTCGCTGCATCGTGCTGCGTCGCGCACGATGTAGCCGTTCTTCCCGTAATGCCAGCCCAGGAGCTGGTGCATGCGCGGCGAATAATCTTCCCAATCCACCGCCCGCAAGTGGCCGTTCGCGTCCGTGAGGATGAGCAGTTCTCCCACGGGCGTGCGGGTGCGCTCCAGGAATAAGGTCAGTGCGTCCATGCCGTCGGGGATGCGTTCTGTCGTGCAAGCCAGTGTACCGCCCGCAGTGGCCGAGTCCACTTGCCCTTCCTTGCCATCGCAGTTGATAATGAATGAAACAAATTGATAATTCTTTAACGGAGCGTATCAGTGGCGGGAACCAACGATTTTTCCACCAGCTGCCAGGCGGGGGGGCGCCGTGGCGGACGCATGCTGGCGCAGGGCTTGGCCGTCGCGGTCCTGGGCGTGCTGGCCGCCTGCGGTGGCGACGGGGCGGTCGCGCCGCCCGATGACCCCTTGCAGCCTTACCGGGAGCAGGTCGTCGATTGGCAGCCATGCGACCCGGAAGTCATGGGCGGCGATTCGATCGCGTACCAGACCTTCAAGGATCGCCTGACCTGCGCCACGATCCGCGTCCCGCTGGATTATTCCAATACTTCCCGCGGCGACGCCGTCGTGGCCGTGACGCGGGTGGCGGCCGGCGAGCCTTCCCAGCGCCAGGGCGCGATCCTGATCAACCCGGGCGGCCCGGGCGGGGACGGCCTGACCATGTCCCTGATGCTCGCTTCGCTATGGAGCGGCGCGGATGCGAGCACCACGGCGGGCCAGCTGCTGCCCACCATCGTGCAACGCCACGACATGATCGGATTCTCGCCGCGTGGCGTCGGGGCCAGCAGCCGGCTCTACTGCGCGACGAACGGGGCGTTGCAGCCCGAGCGCCATAGCTCCGACCGCAGCGAGGCGAACATCGCCGCCATGCTGTTCAACGCCCATGCGCTGGCCGACGCCTGCCTGCGCAACCCGCTCGCCAAGTACGTCAATACCGACAACACCGTGCGAGACATGGACTTGATCCGCGAATTGCTCGGCGATGCCAAGTTCAATTACTACGGCATTTCGTACGGGACGTGGCTGGGCGCCTGGTACGCTTCGCTCTTCCCGGAACGCGTCGGCCGCATGGTCTTGGACAGCTCGATGGACGTTACCGGCCCCATCGACGTCAACCTCGTGTGGCAGCCCATGTCCATGCAGCGGGTGCTGGACAGCTTCATTCCCAAGTATGCCAGCGCTTATCCTGACCTCTACAACCTCGGCACCGATCCGGCCGCGATCGCCGCGGTTTTCCGGGGGCTGCCTGAGCCGATGCGGGTGGCCTTCGACCGGGTCCTCTCCCTGCACAGCGTCCTCAACTTGACGCGGCGGGTGGAGCGGGGCGTGCAGCTCATCGCCGCAGCCAAAGGCATGCATTGGCTCATCGAGGAGGATCCCACCCGTGCGCAGGACCCCAATGCCTTGAACGACGCCTTGATGGAGTACACCTTCTCCGACGACTTCGGCCAGGACATCGAAATCCGCGGCCTGGCGCAGGCCATGGTGGAGCCCTATTTCGAAGCGCTGGAGCCGGCGCCAGGGCCGATCTCGCTCCGGAACTCGGATTCGGTGTTCCACTCCGTGGTCTGTAACGATACGCCTGTCTCGAACACCGATACCCAGTATTGGGTCGGGCTCGGCAACGAAATGGCGGCCCGCTATCCCTACTCCGGCGGTTCCGTCACGCGCCACCTGTGCCTCGACTGGGGCGGCCCGTCCGTGGTCAAGCCCCCGCTATCACAGGCGGCGCGCGCGGGGCAGATCCTGATGCTGCAAAGCGAGTTCGACGCGCTCACCGCGACGGAAGGTGCGCTGCGTTCCTTCGAGCAGCTGCCGCAGGCCCACTTGGTCACGGTCACCAACCACTACACGCACGGCCTGGTGGGCGAGAGCATTCCCTGCGTGGACGAAATGATCGGCCGCTATTTCCTCGACGGGGTGGTGGCCGGCCGCAGCAGCGTTTGCGAAGGGCCGCCGCTGCCGGAGCCGACTTCGGACAAGGCGAACCGCATGGCGAAGATGAGCGCACCCAAGGACGCGGCCGAGCTCGCGCGCGAAGCCTTGCGGGCCAAGTTGGATGAGATTGCCGCTTCCGGTGCACGTTTCTAAGTACGGAAAAGCGCACGAGCGAGGTCCGGTCCCCATATCCCGGGAGTCCGGACCTTTGTTTTCCGGGAGGGTCACGCCGGCGGGCTGGCGGCTGCCTCCCGCCTTATTTGTCGCACTGCTTGCGCGCTTGTTCGACGTCGATCTTGCGCGCTTCCATGACGCGCACCAACTGCGCGGTCGCGGTCAGGCATGCATTCCCCGCTGGAGCACCCCCCAGCGGGTTCGATTGACCGACGCCGGGCAGGTGCGGCAGGGGCGATGTCGCCGGCGGCGGGCTCGTCCGGATCGCCGACTGCATGCGGGCTTCGCAATAGGCCGCTCTTACGTCGGCATTGCTCATGGACTTCAATTCTTCATCGGTGCGCGGCATGCACGACGCCACGGCGCCGTGCGCGGCAAAAGCGCAGGCGGCGAGCAGGGTGAGTCTGGATAGGATGGGCATGGCTGGCCGGCGGCTGCGGGGAACCCGTAAAAGCCGCGTATGAAGGGAAATTGGCTTATCGATATCGCAAATCCCGGCTCAAGTAAAGTAAAGCCAGGGCTTGCCCGGGTTGACGCAAGGGCTTGTGGGGGCGAATAAAAAAGGCCAACCGCGCACGGTTGGCCTTGAGGTATTGGTGGTGGAACACGGAACCGAACCCGCGTCCGCTTCCTGATCCGGATAGTAGCGCCTCGGCATTGAGGGCGCGAATTTGATGATTTGACCATCGGCGCCCTGATCACGGCGCCGCCGTCTGTCCGCCGGTCCCGCGCACGGAGGCGACAGACCACCCCTGGCTCACCTGATGAGCCTCCCTGCTTGGAAAATTCTCCCCAAATCAGCCACTTGTCATTGCTGCTTTGAAAATTTTGTACTATCCTGTCGCGGTTTGACAAAAATGGCCATCGCTATGCCTACCGATTCCAGTGAGGGCGAGATCCTCACCATCAAGGAGGTCGCCGACTTCCTGAAGGTCACGGAGAGGACCATCTACAGGCTTGCAGCTGCCAAGAAGATCCCGGCATTCAAGGTGGGGGGTACGTGGCGGTTTCGTCGCCGGGAAATCGACCAGTGGATCACCGAGCAGACCGAGAAGGGGAGGCAGGGCCGAGAGGACTAACACGCCTCGCCCGGTCCGGTGTCGAACGAACAGAAGAAGACGATATGAATAGCGGAAAAGTGCAAGACCAAAGCCAGATCAAGTGGATCTCCGACTTTATCTGGAACATCGCGGACAACCGACTGCGCGATGTCTATGTGCGTGGCAAGTATCGCGACGTCATCCTGCCCTTTACCGTGCTTCGGCGTCTTGACGCCGTGCTGGAGGAGACCAAGCAGAAGGTGCTGGAGCGCAAGCGCTTCCTCGACAAGAACAACGTCGCCGAGCAGGACGGTGCCTTGCGGATGGCTGCAGGGCAGGCGTTCTACAACGTCTCCGAGTTCACGCTCGCCAAGCTCAAGGCCAGCAGTCAGGGCCAGCGCCTGCGCGAGGACTTCATCGCCTACCTTGATGGCTTCTCGCCGAACGTTCAGGAGATCCTCACCAAGTTCAAGTTCCGCGATCAGATCCAGACGCTGGTTGATGCGCATGTTCTGGGCTACTTGATCGAAGACTTTCTCGACCCCGAGATCAACCTGTCGCCGCTGCCGGTCAAGGACGCCGACGGCCGCATCAAGCTGCCCGCGCTGGACAACCACGGCATGGGCACCGTGTTCGAAGAGCTGATCCGCCGCTTCAACGAGGAAAACAACGAAGAGGCGGGCGAGCACTTCACGCCGCGCGACGTGGTCAAACTGATGGCCAAGCTGATGTTCTTGCCGGTGGCCGACCAGATCCAGTCCGGCACCTACCTGCTCTACGACGGCGCCTGCGGCACGGGGGGCATGTTGACCGTTGCCGAGGAGACCTTGCGGGAGCTGGCCGAGGAACACGGCAAGGAGGTCTCCATCCACCTGTTCGGCCAGGAGATCAACCCCGAGACCTACGCCATCTGCAAGGCCGACCTGCTGCTCAAAGGCGAAGGCGACGAGGCCGAGCACATCGTTGGGGGCGCGGACAAATCGACCCTATCGGCCGATCAGTTCCGTTCCCGCGAATTCGATTTCATGATCTCCAACCCGCCCTACGGCAAGAGCTGGAAGACCGATTTCGAGCGCATGGGCGGCAAGCAGGGTTTCAACGACCCGCGCTTCATCGTCAGCCACGGCGGTGATCCGGAGTTCAAACTCATCACCCGCACGAGCGACGGGCAGCTCATGTTCCTGGTGAACAAGCTGCAAAAGATGAAGCGGCACTCGCCGCTGGGCAGCCGCATCGCCATCGTTCACAACGGCTCGGCCCTGTTCACAGGCGATGCCGGCCAGGGTGAGAGCAACATCCGGCGCTGGATACTGGAAAACGACTGGCTGGAAGCCATCATCGCGCTGCCGCTCAACATCTTCTACAACACCGGCATCGCCACCTACGTCTGGGTGCTCGCCAACCGCAAGCCCGTGCACCGCAAGGGCAAGGTGCAGTTGATCGACGCGAGTGGTTGGTTCCAACCGCTGCGGCGTAACCTCGGCAAGAAAAACTGCGAATTGTCCGAGGCCGACATCCAGCGCATCGTCGATCTCTACCTCGGGCCACCGCAGGACACGCCGCAGTGCAAATGGTTCGACACCGCCGACTTCGGCTACTGGAAGATCACCGTGGAACGCCCGCTGCGGCTCAAAAGTCAGCTCAAGCGTAGCGCCATCGAGAGCCTGCGCTTCGCCAGCGGCGATGAGGCCCTACGCGCCGAGATCTGGGCCAAGTACGGCGACAGGCTCTACGCCGAGTTCCCCAAGCTCAAGCCCGAGATCGAGGCGTGGCTGAAGGGCGATACCGGGGAAGAGAATGACGATGCGCAAGGCGATGAGGACGAGGGTGCGCCCGCGAAACAGGCGGTGCCCGAGAAGCGCCGCAAGAAGCTGCTCGATTTCGCCACCTGGCAACGCGACAAGACCCTCATCGATCTGGCACTGATCGCGCAGCAGGAACTTGGCGATGGCGTGTTCGACGACCACAACGAGTTCCGCACCTGCTTCGAGGCGGCCATGGCCAAGCACGGCAAGAAGCTCGCCGCCGCCGAAAAGAAGGCGATCTTCAAGGCCGTGAGCTGGCGTGACGAAACGGCGCCGCCGGTGATTGCCAAGCGCACGAAGCTGAAGAAGGACGAGCCCTTCGAGCGGGGGCTCGACGGCGTTTACCTCGAGGTGGCGGGCAAAGACCGGTTCTTGGTCGAGTACGAGCCCGACACCGACCTGCGCGATACCGAGCAGGTGCCGCTGAAGGAGCCCGGCGGCATCGATGCCTTCTTCCAGCGTGAGGTGCTGCCCCACGCGCCGGACGCCTGGATCGCGCGTGAGGCCACCAAGATCGGCTACGAGATCTCGTTTGCCCGCCACTTCTACAAGCCCGCGCCCCTGCGCTCGCTGGAGGAAATTCGCGCTGACATCCTCGCGCTGGAGCGGCAGACCGAAGGTCTGTTGCAGAAGATCATTGGCGGGTTACCGTCATGAGTGAGCGTCAAACCTTGCTGACGTCCATCGCGCAGACGATTCAGGACTACCGCGACGGATCACTACCAAAGCCGATCACCGACCATGTCGACCGCTGGTTGCAGCAGTTCGATGCTGACGTGCAGATCCCGATCCTGCGCGAGGTGGATCATGTCCTGAAGAACACCTACTTCTCGAAAGAGAAGGTGTCGAAGTTCCTCCGTGGGGCGATCCGCACGGCCAAGCTCACGGGCGCAAACCCCAAGGAGTTCTGGCGGTCCGCAAACTTCCTGGACATCCAGGGCGGCGGTGCCAGTCAGACCGACATGCTCGCCTTGTTCTCGGAGGTGCTCCGAGAGGAATTCGGCATCGGCATTGAAGATTGCGGCCAGGGCAACGACGTCTTCATCTACCTCGATGACGGCATCTTCACCGGCAATCGGGTGAGGCGCGATTTGGAGAACTGGATTCGTGACCATGCGCCCGCGCAAGCGAAGGTGCATGTGATCTGCATCGCAGAGCACAGCGGCGGGCGATATTACGCGAACACCAAGATTCAGGAAGTCAATAGGGTTTCGGGAAAGAACGTTGACATCACTTGGTGGCACGCCATCGTGCTGGAGGACAGAAAAACCTACAGTGCAACGTCGGACGTGCTGCGTCCGACGGCGATCCCGAACGATCCGGCGGTGCAAGCCTACGTGGCTGCCATGCGGTATCCGCCCACGCTCAGAACCGCTGGCACCCCCGGTACGGCGAACCTGTTCTCCAGCGACGCGGCCAAGATTCTGCTGGAGCAGGAGTTCCTGAAAGCCGGCGTCCGCATTCGGCAGATGTGCCCGAACCTCGGCGACACGCAGCGCCCGCTAGGGCACATGACGCTGGAAACGCTGGGCTTCGGCTCGCTCATCGTGACCTACCGCAACTGTCCCAACAATGCGCCGCTGGCGTTCTGGGTGGACGCGCCGTGGTACCCGCTGTTCCCCCGAACCACGAACACGCAGACGGCTGTGCGAAGGATGTTCGCGGACTTGACTGGGGACGGGCTTTGATGAGCAGCCGAGATCAAGTCCGCACCTACAGCCGCGCCGAAAGCGTCGTCTTCCTGAAGACCGACGAGCCGTTTGGCGGCCTCTCGAACATGGCCGGGGGCTACCCCATCCGTGTGAACGGCATCCGCATCCTTACGTCCGAGGCGCTGTACCAAGCCTGCCGGTTTCCGCACCTGCCCGACGTGCAGCGCATGATCATCGGCGAGAACAGCCCGATGACGGCCAAGATGCGGAGCAAGCCCTACCGCAAGGACTCGCGTCGGGATTGGGATCACGTCCGCGTCCGCATCATGCGCTGGTGTCTGCGGATGAAGCTTGCCAACAACTGGAGCGCGTTCAGCGAGCTACTGCTCCGGACCGGTGACCGACCGATTGTGGAGGAGTCTCGAAAGGACGACTTCTGGGGCGCCAAGGCCGTTGGCGATGGCAGCACGCTGGTGGGCATGAACGTGCTCGGTCGGCTGCTCATGGAACTGCGCGAGCAGGCGAAAGAACACGGCCGTGATGCCTTCCTGCGTGTTGAGTTGCCTGATGTTCCAGACTTTCAGTTGCTCGGCCGCCCGATTGAGGTCTGGACCTTGAAAGAGGCCGTCGCCCTGGCAACGCCGCAGCCTGGGCTATTTGATGATGACCTGCCGAGCGTTCAAACGGCGGCCGTCCCTGCATCAGCAACCTTGACCCCGCAAATGAGTGGGCAGCTATCGAAACCCGATGCGTTGAAAGTAGAGGGGGAAGCCGACTGCGCCACGCCGGTTCGCCCTGCTGAGGCGGGGGACCAGGCGAGCGCTTATCCGAGCTACCGAGACTCAGGCCTTCCCTGGGCCCCAAAGATACCTGTGGGCTGGCAAGTGCTGCGCAATGGCCGGCTCTTTAGCCACCGCGTGGAGACTGGCTTCCCCGACTTACCTATCCTGGAGGTATCGCTACGCACCGGCGTTCGGGTCAGGGACATGGAGAACCTGAAACGCAAGCAGGTCATCAGCCAGAAGGAGAAATACAAGCGCGCAGCCAAGGGCGACATTGCCTACAACATGATGCGCATGTGGCAAGGCGCCGTCGGCCCGGCTCCGGTCGACGGGCTGGTCAGTCCGGCCTATGTAGTTGCCAGGCCGTACCCGGAAGCCAACTCTGCATACTTCAGCTATTTGTTTCGGACCAGCGCCTATATGCGCGAGGTCAACAAATTCTCGCGTGGCATCGTGGCGGACCGCAATCGGCTCTATTGGGAGTCGTTCAAGCAAATGCCGTCCCTGGTGCCGCCGCGCATCGAGCAAGACCAGATCGTCGCCTACCTGCGCGCGCAGGACGCGCACATCGCCCGCTTCATCAAGGCCAAGCGCGAGCTCATCAAACTGCTGACCGAACTGAAGCTGCGCATCATCGACCACGCCGTCACGCGCGGGCTTGACCCCAACGTCCGCCTCAAACCTTCCGGCATCGAATGGCTGGGTGAGGTGCCGGAGCATTGGGAGCTTCGCCGTTTGAAGTTCCTCGCCAGTAACACTACGAACCAGACCACAACCAAGGCCAGCGACGAAATTTATCTGGCACTGGAGCACGTTCAAAGTTGGACTGGCGTGGCGCGGCCGCTTGAGGGCGAAGTCGAATTTGCAAGCACGGTGAAACGGTTTGTCGCCGACGACGTTCTGTTCGGAAAGCTCCGTCCATACTTGGCGAAGGTAACGCGGGCGCACCGCGCTGGCGTATGCGTGAGCGAGTTTCTCGTGCTGCGGGCGCGCAAGGAACTCATCCTTCCTGCGTATCTCGACCAGCTACTGCGCTGCAAGCGCGTCATTGACCTGATTAACAGCTCCACGGCGGGCGCGAAGATGCCGCGTGCCGAGTGGACGTTTATCGGCAATGTACGGCTCCCCATTCCACGCCAAGATGAACAGGAAGCAATCCTTTCGCACATATTGCGCGAGACGAAGGACTTGGACGAAGCCATCGCCCGCGCCGAAGATGAAATCAAACTAATCCGCGAATATCGCGACCGCCTGATTGCCGATGTGGTCACCGGCCAGATCGACGTGCGCGGCTGGCGGCCTGGCCCTGACGATTTGGCGAGCGATGAGGAACTTGCAGCGCTCGACGACGACGAGACCGAGTTGCGTGAGGAAGGGCCTGGCGATGGGGGTGAGTGACCAGGGTGCAGCGGCGCGCTGGCCTTGTCTGAGCGGCCAGCCAGATTCTGGTCAGGAAGGTGAACTTTACCAATCTGGTAAAGACTGTGCTAAGATGGAGAGCCGCGTTGGAAATCCGCTTCCGGGACAAGAAGGTGCGCTTGCTGTGCGAAAGCCGGGATGCCGCTGTGAAAAAGCTGGGCGATGTCTGCGCCCGCAAGTTGCGGGCCCGCTTGGATGACCTGGAACACGCCGCAAGCGTGGCCGAGCTGGTGGCCGGCAACCCCCATCCTCTGACGGGCGACCGGGCTGGCGAGTACGCGGTCAATCTGGCCGGTGGCTGGCGGTTGACCTTTTCGCCCGCCAATAATCCGGTGCCACGCCATGCCGACGGCGGCATCAACTGGCGGGCCGTGACCATTGTTTGCATCGAATTCATTGGGGACTACCATGACTGATCTGGATGCACCGTTCGCGCCGGACTGGGTTTCCCCGCCCGGCGACACTATCGCCGATGTGTTGGAGGAGCGCGGCTGGACCCAAGCTGAGCTTGCCCGGCGGCTGGGGTACACCGAAAAGCATGTGAGCCAGCTCATCAACGGCAAGGCGGCCATCACCGAAGACACGGCCTCGCGGCTGGAGCGCGTCTTGGGCAGCACGGCGGGCTTCTGGTTGCGCAAGGAAGCGACTTATCGCGAGCGACTGGAACGCCAGCAGTTCGCCCAGCGCTGCGCGGGGTGGGTGGACTGGCTGGACAGGCTGCCCATCAAGGAGCTGATGGCGCAAGGTGTTGTCTCCAAAGCGCGGCTGGTGGAAAAGAACAAGCCGGCGCTAGTCGAGGCCTGTTTGCGCTTTTTTGGTGTGGCCTCTCCCGACGAGTGGGAAGGCGTTTACGTGGCTGACTTGAAGGCACAGTACCGCCGCAGCCGCGCTGAGCAAAGCGACTTGGCCGCGATTGCAACCTGGCTGCGCCTGGGGGAAAAGCAGGCCGAGAGCTGGGATGCCCCTAAATTCGACCGCGCGCGTTTCGAAAAGGCCCTGGGGGAGATTCGCCTACTGACGACGCAGCCGCCGGAGGTGTTCGAACCGCAAATGAAGCGGCTGCTGCGCGATGCGGGGGTGACGCTGGCCTTGGTTCCGGCCATACCCCGGGCGCACGTCTCGGGGGTGGCGCGGTGGTTGTCCCCGTCGCGGCCGCTGATCCAGTTGTCCCTCTATGGCAAAACCAACGATCGCTTCTGGTTCACGTTTTTCCACGAGGCGGCGCACATCCTCTTGCACGGAACGTCGACGCAAGAGCGCAGGGTCGTGTTTCTTGACGATCCCGGCGGGGGCGAGAGCGTAAACACGCTTGAACACGAAGCCAACTGCTGGGCGGCAGATTTTTTGATTCCGCCAGCGGATGCACGAGAGCTGCCGATGCTGAAGACCAGAACATCGGTACTTGCTTTCGCGAAGCGGCTTTCCATCCATCCGGGCATCGTCGTCGGTCGGTTGCAACATGATGACCTTATCCAGCCCGCATGGATGAATGATTTGAAGGTCAGTTTCCGCTGGGCAGACCCCAAGGCGGACGCGAAGGGGAAGCCCCATGAGCGTGACTGACACCAGCGAAAAAGGCCTTGAAGCCCTGATCGTGCGGCATCTCGCTGGCATCAGCGAGCATCCTCCAGTTTCTTCCGGTTCCGCACAAGAACCGACCGGCATTTATGCCCCCGGCGGCTATTTGTTGGGGCGGGCGTCGGACTACAACCGCGACCTGGCGCTGGACGTGGTCCAGTTGCTCGCCTTTCTGCGGGCGACCCAGCCGAAGGTGGTCGAGACGCTGAACCTGGACGCCGAAGGCATTCAGCGCACCCAGTTCTTGCACAGGTTGCAGGGCGAAATTACCAAGCGCGGCGTGGTGGACGTGCTGCGCAAAGGGGTCAGCCACGGGCCGGCCCACGTGGACCTCTACAAGCTGTTGCCCACTCCGGGCAACGCCGCCGCGGCCGAGGCCTTCGGCAAGAACATCTTCAGCGTCACGCGGCAGGTGCGCTACAGCAACGACGAGTCCCAGCGCGCGCTGGACATGGTGATCTTCATCAATGGCCTGCCGGTGCTCACCTTCGAGCTGAAGAACTCGCTGACCAAACAGACTGTTGCGGACGCTGTGGTGCAGTACCAGACCGACCGCAACCCGGGTGAGCTGCTGTTTCAGCTTGGCCGCTGCATTGCCCACATGGCGGTGGACGATGCCGAGGTGCGCTTCTGCACGCATCTCACCGGCAAGACCTCCTGGTTCCTGCCGTTCAACCAGGGTTGGAACAGCGGCGCCGGCAACCCACCGAATCCTCATGGCCTGAAGACCGACTACCTCTGGAAGCAGGTGCTGGCGAAGGAGTCGCTGGCCAACATCATCGAGAACTTCGCGCAGGTGGTGGAGGAGGAAGAGGAAGATGCTAAAGGACGCAAGCGTAAGACGCGCAAGCAGATCTTCCCCAGGTACCACCAACTGCGCACGGTGCGCGCCTTGCTGCGCCGCAGCCGTGCGGATGGTGTCGGCAAGCGCTACCTGATTCAGCACTCAGCCGGCAGCGGCAAAAGCAACACGATTGCCTGGCTGGCGCACCAGTTGGTCGAGCTGAAAACGGATGCGGGGCGGGCGCAGTTCGACTCCGTCATCGTCATCACCGATCGGCGAGCGCTGGACACGCAGATTGCCCGCACGATCAAGTCCTACGACCACGTGGCTTCGATCTACGGCCATTCGGAAAGTGCCGAGGAGCTGCGCACCTTCCTGCGCCGCGGCAAGAAAATCATCGTCACCACGGTTCAGAAGTTTCCGTTCATCCTGGACGAGCTGGAGGACCTCGGCGACAAGAAGTTCGCGCTGTTGATCGATGAAGCCCACTCCAGCCAGGGCGGAAAGACGACGGCCAAGATGCATCTGGCGCTGTCCGGACACAATGCTGAGGGCGGCGAGGAGGAAGAGGAGGAATCGGTCGAGGACAAGGTCAACGCCTTGATCGAGTCTCGCAAGATGCTGGCCAATGCCAGCTACTACGCCTTCACGGCCACGCCCAAGACCAAGACCCTGGAGCTGTTCGGCGAGCGCCAAGTGGTTGGCGACGCGGTGCAGTTCCGTTCGCCCGAAGAGCTGACGTACACCACCAAGCAGGCGATTCAGGAGGGCTTCATCCTCGACGTGATCGCCAACTACACCCCGGTGGCGAGCTTTTATCACGTCGCCAAGATCGTCGAGCACGACCCGGAGGTGGACAAGGCCAAGGCGCTGAAGAAGATCCGGCGCTACGTGGAGTCCCACGACAAGGCGATCCGCCGCAAGGCGGAGATCATGGTCGATCATTTTGTCGAGCAGGTGATCGGCGCCAAGAAGATCGGCGGCAAAGCGCGCGCGATGATAGTCTGCAACGGCATCGCCCGGGCCATCGATTACTTCCGCGAGGTTTCGGACTACCTCACCGAGATCAAGAGCCCGTACAAGGCCATCGTGGCGTACTCTGGCGAGTTTGAGATCGGCGGGTCAAAGAAGACCGAGGCCGATCTCAACGGATTCCCGAGCAAGGACATTCCGGCCAAGCTCAGGCAAGACCCGTATCGATTCCTGATCGTCGCGAACAAGTTCGTCACGGGCTTCGACGAGCCGCTGTTGCACACGATGTACGTGGACAAGCCGCTGGCGGGCGTCCTGGCCGTGCAGACACTCTCGCGACTGAACCGCGCGCATCCGCAGAAGGCGGACACGTTCGTGCTCGACTTCGCCGACAACGCGGAGGCCGTCAAGGCGGCATTCCAGGAGTACTACCGCGCCACGATCCAGAAAGGTGAGACCGATCCGAACAAGCTCCACGACCTAAAAAGCGATCTCGACGCACAGCAGGTCTACAGCTGGCAGCAGGTGGAAGACCTCGTCGCGCTGTACCTCGGCGGAGCTGAGCGGGATCAGCTCGACCCCATCCTCGATGCATGCGTCGCGGAGTACGTCGAAAAGCTCGCTGAGGACGACCAAGTGAAGTTCAAGGGCAAGGCGAAAGCCTTCGTCCGCAACTACGGCTTTCTCGCGGCCATCCTTCCCTATGGGCATCCGGCATGGGAGAAGCTGTCAATCTTCCTCAACTTTCTGATTCCGAAGCTGCCTGCGCCCAAGGAGGAGGATCTGTCCAAGGGCGTGCTGGAAGCCATCGACATGGACAGCTACCGCGCTCAGGCCCAGGCTGCGATGCGGATGGCAATGGACGACGCGGACGCATTCGTCGAACCTCCACCGCCGGGAGGTGGTGGAGGTGGCGGCGAGCCAGAGCTGGACAGGCTGTCGAACATCATCAAGCAGTTCAACGACCTGTTCGGCAACATCGAGTGGCATGACGCCGACAAGATTCGCAAGGTCGTCACCGAAGAGATTCCGGCGCGCGTGGCGCAGGACAAGGCCTACCAGAACGCGCAGGCCAACTCGGGTAAGCAGAACGCGAGGATCGAGCACGACAAGGCGCTCAACCGCGTGGTGCTGGAGCTGCTCGACGACCATACAGAGCTCTTCAAGCAGTTCAGCGACAACCCGAATTTCAAGCGCTGGCTGGCGGACATGGTGTTCGATTCGACCTACCGCCCAGGACAGAAGCCGTCGGTTCCGCCTCAATCGGGCGCTCAGGCCTGAACCATACCCGGAGGCGATATGCAGGAAAAGCTCAACCTCAGCAAGGCGCTGCTCAGTTTCCTGAAGGAACGTGCGGGCGAGAAATTCACCGCACGGCAGATCGCCGAGTGGGTGTTCGCGACCTACCCGGACGAGTGCCAGGCCAAGAAGGCAAGCAGCAAGTTCATCACCGACGACGCCGGCCTGGTGCAACAATTGGTGGCGGAGATCAGCTCGCAACGGCCCGCGCTGCAGAAGCGTCATCCCGAGCTAAAGACGACCGAGGGACGGCCGCGCAAGTACTACTACTCCGAGAAGTCCGACAGCGCCGAGGTGGCAGCGGCTGAGGCGGGACAAGCTGCGCCCGCTGCAGATGCGGCGGCAGGTAAGCTCGGCGAGCACGCGCTGTATCCAATGCTGTCGCAGTACCTGTGGGAGGAGTTCCGGGTCTTCTCCAAGCGCATCGACGAGAAGAAGTCGTCGAACAAGCGCGGCCCCAACGGCAACCGTTGGCTCTATCCCGATGTTGTGGGCATGGAGGACCTGGGCGCCGAGTGGCATCAGGAGGTGCGCGACTGCGTCAATCAGTACTCCGACAAGCGAACCCGGCTGTGGTCCTTCGAAGCCAAGCTGCTGATCAACCGGTCAAACGCGCGCGAGTGCTTTTTCCAGGCTGTTTCCAACTCATCATGGGCCAACTTCGGCTACCTGGTCGCGGCGGAGATCGAGGGCCAGGACACGCTCAAGGAGCTGCGCATGCTTTTCGCGGCGCACGGCATCGGTCTGATCAAGTTGGACACCGAGAACCCGGTCGACAGCCAGGTATTGATTCCTGCGCGCGAGCGGGACGAGATCGATTGGGACATGGCCAATCGTCTGGCGACCGAGAACAAGGACTTCCTCGGCTTCGTAAAGCTCGTCAAGCAGTTCTACCAGACCGGCGAGGCGCGCGCGGCGGACTGGGATCTGCCCACGGCGACTGACTGACCGCGCTACTCGAGGTGCCCGACAACGTCGAGCCGCTGGTCGCCGCGCTGAAATGCGCCGAACCACCAATTACTCGAATCGGCTCGCGCGCGGCTGATCAGCATGGTGAAGCCCTCACAGCCGCGTTGACGAGACGTGGCGAAGTCCGTGGTGTCGAATCGCGCCTCCCTCACCAACGTGGGCGCGACTGACTTCATGGCGTACTCGAAGAGTTCGAGCAGGCTGGTCTGCAGCTTGTCGTCGACATTCGCCGCGGTGATGTCGTCGATGACCGCCTTCTTGAATCGGTGGTTCACAGAATCGCTCCAGGGGATTGATGGGATGATATGAACGCGCTGTTCCGGCGAAAGGCCAAGCGCGCCTGACCTGTCCTGGCTCAAGTGTTGTCGAGCAGCCAGGTGGCCTCGGCGGCTCGGCGCGCCACCAGGTCCGGGAGCGCCTTCCCGCCGCCGTAGATCCATCGGCGCAGTTCCGTTGCTGCTGCGATCCAATCCCGCTGTTTGACCCGCCGTCGCAGCGTCGATGTCTGCAGCCGCCCCGCTCCCAGGTTGAATGTGAAGTCCACGATGGCCGCGAGCCGGTTCTCGGGCTCCGTAGCCAACACCGGGCAGTAGCGAAGCGTGGCGGCCAGCGCCACCTTCAGATCCTGGGCGAGGTAGGCCTCGCCTTCTTCCTCGGTGATGGGCGGATGGTCCGGCCTGCAAAGGTGACCGTAGCCGATCGTTGGATAGCCGGCCGGACAGATGTACGGATAGGCTCGGTTTGGATCGTGCTCGGGGACGCGATGGAAGCCCTCGAAGCGTTTGGCCAGGTCGATGGCCGCCTGGGGTACCTCGATCACGGCTGCACCCGATCGAACACGCGCCCAAGGAACCAGAAGTTCAGCACCCCGGCCCACAGCGCCTGATCGGCGTCCGTCCAGGCGTGCAGGATGGCCAGGCCCCAGCCCGCGCCGGCAGTCACGGCGGCTGCGAATGCCGCCGTCTTGGCCGCGCAGTACAGGGCCATGAACCAGTAGGTGATGACGGGCCGCACGCTGCACGACAGCGCGTCGGCCCAGCGCACGCCGGTTTTCTCGCCTTGCGTGCGGACGGCGTCGCGCAGCGTTTCGATGGCTCCGACGTTCCACGCCGCATCCGCGCTCGCGCCGATCTCGGCCATCCGCTGCGCGCCGCGCAGCTTCTCGAATTCCAGGGCCTTGTCCTGCATTGCCAACTCGTGGCCGCGCTCGCCCTTGCGGTCGAGCCATTTCAGAATTTCGGGCGCGAGACGAAAGGCCCCGCCAAGGAGCCCACCGAGCAAGGTCTCGATCATTGCGAGCCTCCCATCAGCTTAAGCTTGATGGCAGCACCGACCAGCAGCGCGGCGAGAATGCCGGTGGTCATAACCTTGATGGTCGTCTGCCACGCGGTGCGGCGGCATGGGCGAGCAACTCCTCAAAGTCCTCTTTGCGCAGCAAGAGCATGTTCTCAACAAGCGCGGGCTTTTCGGAATCGGTCATGGGTAGTCTCCAGAAATGCGAAACCCGCCTCGAGGGCGGGTTTCAGGGGGTGACGATAGTGATCAGATGGCGAGGCCCGGGCTCCAGCCTGTGGCCTTGTAGGCCGAGAGCACGCCCTCGTCCTCGATGAAGCAGGTCCAGCCGATCTTCGGCACGAAGAAAGACCACCCCGCATCGATGCGGACTGCGATCTGGCCGGCTTTTCCGGCCCAGGCACCGGTGGGACTCGCCGCCACGATGTAGCGGTCGCCGTTGGCGGGCGAGGCCGGCGGCGTGGCTTGCGCACGCGACTTCGCCGACAACTGCAGCACCGCATCGAGCAGCTTCAGGTTGGCGTCCATCCCCGTGTTCCAGCCCGACTCGCGGGCGGCCCAGCCGTAATTCACGCCCAGGTTCGGGCCGATCAGTGCTGCCATTTCATTCTCCGTAGGTGGCCCCGTAGAACATGCCGTAGCCACGGCACTCGGGGATGTCGATCTGCTGGGCCTGCCAGCTGGTGTACCCGTCGCGCACCGCCTCGACCTTGACGGTCAGTTTTTCGTTCGGTCGATTCAGGCCGCTCTCGGCAATCTCAGTCGCAATCGGATAGGTCCAGCTGGTGCCGATCAAACCCGTTTCGGTGTGCTTGAGCGTGCCGGCCTCGCCGTAGATCCGCACGGTGTAGGTCGTCCCAGGCTCCGGCCCAATGTTTCCTTCGCTCTGAGTTACCAGATAGGCGGTCTGCAGCACCCGGCTGCGGTGCGCCCAGCTGACCGTCACCTCCCCGGTGATGAAGCTCACGCTGTAGTCGAGGTTGTTGACCCTGAACTTGCCGGGCGGATAGGGCCGGATCTGCCGCTTGGCAAAGGTGTAGCTGATCGTTGGCGCCGCAGCCTCTGCCAGAACGCCCATCCCGGTGGCAGGCAGCACCTTGGCCTGCACCGTTTCCCCGCTCAGGTACTGGCTCGTGTTGTAGAACTGTCCGTCTTCAACGAAGTACAGCCGCGCACCCGCTGAATGCTTCGCCGGCACCGTGTTCAACACGCCCCGATCCACCGTCACCGTGCCGGCGGCCACATTGACCGCGTTC
>Ga0182741_1000416_pt1 | contig 65364 bp, 52 predicted proteins | sample eDN5th37CBELigOP_FD_128874 | JGI IMG/M metagenome (GOLD analysis project Ga0182741, IMG submission 128874) | Enriched Organic Plus compost microbial communities from Emeryville, California, USA - eDNA 5th pass 37_C BE-Lig OP (version 2) (version 2) ...
GTTTCGGATATAGGCAATATGCAGATGGCCAAAGGCAATGACCGCGGCCTCGGTGTCGCCGATTAATTCGTGCAACTCGTGTTCACCGGCGTCTGGCCGGATGTGGCGGTCCTGGTCGAACGGGTTCGCGTGGACCACCAGCAACTCATCCCACGGGTCGTCCGAATCGGGCGGGGTGACGCGATGGGAGAAGGGCAAGGAACGGAGGTAGGCCAGTCCTTCATTGCCGATCTGCTCGATGGTGAAGCGGTCAGTGTTCGTGATATCGACGTTCTCGGCAAGGTCACGGTCCGTATTCCCCTGCACGACGACCGCGTCCAGTGCTCCGATGCGATCCAGGACACCCTTCGGGTCCGGTCCGCCTTGACAGATATCGCCGGCGATCACGATCTGGTCGATATCGGGCACGGAACGGATGTCATCCAACACTCGATCGAAGGCGAGGCTGAAGCCATGGATATCGGAGAGTACGGCGATCTTCATCAGCGAAAAGCTCCCTCACGAGATAGTGAATCGCATGTCCATGGGGTGGTTTCGTATCGGCCGTGCTCCACGCTGGTGCCGGCGATCAGCGCTTCCCGGTTCCGCTGGTGATGTTGCGGAGCGTCTCGATATCGGCCTTCGGTTTTCGATCTTCGGTGAGCAGGCCGTTCGTCTCCTGAAGCGTATCAGTGAGCTGCGTGTAGCAGAACCCGGCAAGCAGCGTGGAAGAGGAAACGGCCTCGACGAGCTTTCGGTAGGTATCGACGAATTCGTCGTTGTCGCGGACTTTCCCGTAGCCGAACCAGTCTTCCCCGGCATCGGGCGCATAGCTCACGCCGCCGAATTCGCTCAGGATGATCGGCTTGCGCACGGTTCCGTAATCACCGACGGTCAGTGTCCGGTGGCCCGCGCGATAGCGGTCCGCCACCTCCTCTGGCGTCACATTCGAGCCGTATCGATAGTCCAGATGGGAGGTGTCCCAACTGTAGTCATGCGCGGTGAGGATGTCCCCGATGACGTTCTCCCAGCCATCGTTGCCGATCACCGGGCGGGTGCCGTCGAGCTGATGGGCGACATGGTAGGCGGCCATCACCGCATGACGCTGGCGTGGATCGCCCGCAACGTCATCGACGCCCCAGCTTTCATTGAACGGGACCCACCCGATGATCGAGGGATGGTTTCGATCACGGGTGACCGCCTCGCGCCATTCGCGGAGATGGCGGTCGATTGCCGCATCGGAATAGGCATACGCGGCGCCGATCTCGCCCCAGAGCAGGAGGCCGAGCCGGTCGGCCCAATACAGGAACCGTGGATCCTCCACCTTTTGGTGAAGCCGCGCGCCATTGAACCCAAGTTCGAGGATCAGCTCGACCTCGCGCCTGATCGCATCCGGCGACGGCGCGGCCAGGTGGCTTTCCGGCCAGTAGCCCTGGCTGAGGACCATCCGCAGGTAGGTCGGCGAGCCGTTGATCAACACGCGCGATTCGTCTGTCTCGACGGTTCGGAGACCGATGTACCCGAGCACCTCGTCCGGACGTGCTTCCGGCGACTCCAGTGTTACGCGCGTCCCGAGAAGGGTGGGGCGTTGCGGAGACCAAAGTAGGTCCAGCAAATAGCCGAACGTTCCAGCCGACCGCAGGTCGATGCTTCCCCGAACCTGGTACCCCGCAACGCTTGCCGTGGCGCGCGCGAGGACACCCTCTTCATGCTCGATCTCGACGGAAATCGTCGTTCCCTCAGCAGCAGGACGATTGAGGGTGACCTCGTACTCAACCAGCCATCTGGCGCGGTCGAACGTCCAGTGGATGTCTGTGATCCGGGTTTCGGGCACGGTTTCCAGCCAGACCGGCTGCCAGATGCCGGTGGTTCGGTGGTAGAAAATGATGCGTGGCGTGTCGAACCACATCTGCTTGCCGCGCGGCTGCTCGATGTTTGTCGGGTCGTCGAAAACGCGTACCGTGATCTCGTGCTCGTCCCGATCGCTGTCGAGCGCGTCCGATACGTCGAAGCCGAACGGTGTCGAGCCGCCTTCATGCTCCCCAACGAAGTGGCCGTCCACCCAGACCGTCGCCCGGTAGTCCACCGCACCGAACCGCAACAGGACTTGTTCGTCGCTTGACGAGCGCGGATCGACGAACGACCGCTTGTACCAGCAAACAGGATGGTATCCGGTGTCATGGATGCCGCTGAGCTCGGATTCAAACGGGTAGGGGACCTGGATGGATCGATCCAGGGACTTCCCGGGCTCGTACCAACGTTCGCGCAGACCGGAATCCTCGTCATCGAAGGCGAATGACCATGTGCCGGTCAGATCATGAAGGGGCTGACGGGTGAACTGCGGATTGGGCGCGCTGGAGACCTGATCGAGAATCATCTTCGGGACCTTCCCCTCGTCGGTGGCTGGCGACATGCCGGAATCTATCGTCGCCATGCTACCAACGATCCGGGTGGGTGACATCATGTTTCCCGATATGACATGGCAAAGGCGGCCAATCGGGCCGCCTTGCGAGAATGTGAGTCAAGTTTCTTCTGGAGGAGATTAATCTCCGGCCGGAGCGACCAGGGCATCGAGCGTTGAGTCGCTCTCGGCCAGGGTGTAGGTGACCCTGTCGCCGTCGATCTGGACCTCCCCGACGTATCCATCACCGTTGATTCGGACCCGGGTGTTGCCGTCGACCTTCTCGACCGAGCCGTCCAGTCGATCGGTTTCCGTCGCGACAAGGATCCGGAAGAACTCGGTGGCGTCCTCTTCGGTATCCCAGGCGGTGTTCCATACCATGGCGGTTTCGCTGTCGTTGCCAACGATCACGTACTCATCGCCGCCCCAGCCTTCGGATGCAGTCCGCGAGTCCCGTTCACGGGCGCCGCCATTCTGGAGGAAGACATCGATCATGAACTCGCCGAAGACGTTTTCGTCGAGTACCACCCAGTCTTCACCCAGCGATTCCTGCGGATTTGGCGACTCGACCTCGATCGCGCCTTCACCGTCGAGGTATTTCTCGGGATGGAGGATTTGCTCGGTCGTCACCGGCGGGTTGTCGTACATCGCGTTCACGGCGTCCCAACCGCCTTCGTCGTAGATCTCCATGACGAACGTCGCGCCCTGGTCGTACGGGAAGAGGAGAGTTGCGGAGTAATAGAGGGGCGCCGAGTCGAGCACCGGGGATTCATACGCCTCCAGCTCCTCCTCCAGCGCCCGGAACAGTTGCGGATACTCGACGATGTAAAGCACCTGCGCGAGCGTCGCATCACCCTCGATCATGGCGGTCGTCGCAAGGTACTCGTCGTCGCTGATCTCATCGATATCGCCTCGCACGTCCATGAGGCCGAAGTGCTGATCCTGCAGGGCGTGCACGGCTTCATGGGCGAACGTGATCTCATCGTTCGCCGAGAGCTTCTCCGTATCCCCGGCGGCAACGACGACCATCGAGCGCGTCTCGGGATCGTAGTAGCCGGCGACCTGCTCGCCGAGGAGCTCGGTCTCCATATCGATGATGTCGGTTCCGGGTTCGATCAGTCCGAGGAACGTGAGAACTCGCTCCGCATCCGCCTGTTCGTCCGCCGGATGATCCTCGACCGATTCGAGCAGCCATTGCTGGAGCTCTTCACGGGTCTGCATCTCGATATCCAGCGGCTCGATGAGCTCGAGCTGGCGAATCTGCGCCATGTCGGCCGTGATGCGATCGTATTCTGCGGTGAGCGAGGCGAATGCACTGCCTCCGCCGGCGAGTAGCACAAGGGAAAGCGCCACGCCGGTAATGGATTTTCGGATTGATGTCACAATGACGGCTCCGTGGGGTTTGGTGCAAGCGGATCCGGCCTTGCCAGCGGCGAGGCGGTGTGGTTTCGTGCCACAGGATATCAGGATAGATCATCAACGGTTTCACGAGAGGGGACCTTATGACCAACGGACAAACTGCTGGCGACCTGATGAAACGGGCTGAAGCGTATTTCGGACGGCCGTCGTTCTCGGCGCCTGTCTTCATTGGAAATGACGAGATCGCGTTTCTCGACGATCGCTCCGGCACCACGCAGGTGAGCGTTCTCACCATCTCTGATGGTTCGGTGGCGGCAAAGACGTCGTTCGTTGATCGGGTCCAGACGCTCAAGGCTTCGTCCCGGACCGGCCGTATCCTGTTCGGGATGGACGACGCGGGGAACGAGCGGCAGCAGCTCTGGACCTTTGGCGCTGACGGTGAGCCGGTGCGGCTGACGACGGCGTTGAGCTCGATCCACGAGCCAGGCGCGCTTTCGAAAAAGGGTGACTACGTACTCTTCCGTTCGAATGCCCGGGACGAGGCGACGTTCGATGTCGTGGGTATGTCGCTAGACACCGGTGAGCAGGAGATCTGGCTGCAGGAAGGCGGGCAAGTCATGCCGGCCGACCTTTCGAGCGATGGCCAGACAGCACTGGTCGTGCGCCTGAACGGCAACCTGGATTCGGATCTCCTGCTCGTCACGCGAGACGGAGACGTAACGAATCTCACGCCGCACGATGACGAGCAGTGGATCCACGGCGCGTCCTTCGATAACGAGGGAACAGGTGTTTGGCTCGCCTCGAACCATGGCCGCGACATGGTGGCACTGGTCCATCTCGACATTGCGTCCGGAGAGCGCCGCATCGTCTTCGAGGCGGACTGGGACGTGGAGACGTTCAAGGTCTCGCCGGACGAGAGCGTGATCGCGGTCGATGTGAACGAGAACGGAGCGTCCCGGGCGTTCCTGATCCCGGCGGATGGGACCGGAGCCCCGATGCCGCTCTCGATACCGGTCGGGGTTATCGACCAGTTCACGTGGTCGCCGGACTCGTCCAGCGTTGCCTTCGGGTTCTCCTCTGTCGAGCACCCCTCGGTCATCATGCTCGCCGATCGTGACGGAGCCGTGCGCAAGGTTGCCGAGGCGGGGTCCGATGCGCCCAAAACGTATGCACCAGAATTCATCCATTACGAGACATGGGATGGCCGTAAGGTGCCGGCCTACTTCTTCCGGCCCGAGGGTGAGGGACCGTTCCCGGTGCTCGTCGACATCCACGGCGGTCCCGAGAGTCAACGCCGCCTGAATTACTCACCGAGCGGTCCGGTCCTGCAGTACCTGACCTCGCTCGGCATGTCGGTGCTCTCCCTCAATGTCCGGGGTAGCACCGGGTACGGCAAGGAGTACTCACACCTGGACGACAAGGGCAAGCGGCTGGACTCGGTCAAGGACGTCGAGTATGCCGTGAAATGGCTGCGGGAGCGGGACGATGTCCAGTCGGACAAGATCGCCGTTTACGGACGCAGCTACGGCGGGTTCATGACGCTGGCATCGCTCGTCTTCTATCCGGACCTCTGGGCTGCCGGCGTAAACATGGTCGGTATCGCGAATTTCGTCTCGTTCCTGGAGCGGACGGGTCCATGGCGACGGAAGCATCGCGAAGCGGAGTACGGCGAGCTGGAGAACGACCGTGAGATGCTGGAGCGGATCTCGCCGCTGAACCACATCGACAATATCAAGGTTCCGCTCATGGTCGTGCACGGTCGTCATGATCCGCGCGTCCCGCTGTTCGAGGCGGAGCAGGTTGTCGAGGCAGTGCGGAAGAATGGCCAGGACGTCGAATTGCTGATTTTCGAGGACGAAGGCCACGCGATCTCGAAGCGAAAGAACCAGCTTGCCGCATTCGTTATGATGGGCGAATTCCTCGGCAAGCATCTGGGGCTCGACCTCACGACCGCCTAGCCTTAACAAGCGTTGCCCGGTGCCCAGAATGGGGCGCCGGGCTTTCGCGTTAAGGCGTACCATTCCTGAGGTACGCGGCGTGCTTCGACGACGCGATGACACATGATTCCGGCACGATGGAGTGCAGCCCCAGATGAACGATCGACCAGCGATTTCGACCCTCAAGGAACTGCGCGAGAGTGGCTACCAGCCGCGATCCGTGCGCGAGGAGATGCGCTCTAACCTCATCGCCTCGCTTCGGAGCGGGGAGCGGCTGTTCAGCGGCATTCACGGATACGAAGAGACGGTGATCCCGCTGGTCGAGAACGCGATCCTGGCCGGTCACGACATTATCCTGCTCGGCGAACGAGGGCAGGCAAAGACGCGCCTTGCCCGTAGCCTCATCCAGCTCCTCGATCCGTGGGTCCCGATCATTGAAGGATCAGAGACCAACGACGACCCGATGCGGCCGATCTCTGCTTACGGACTCCGGATGCGGGAAGAGCTTCACGAGGAACTGGGCGTCGAGTGGATTTCCCCGGATCGTCGCTTCGCCGAGAAGTTGGCGACCCCGGACACTACCATCGCCGACCTCATTGGAGAGGTGGATCCCATCAAGGTCGCGGAGGGCCGATACCTCTCGAACGAGGAGATCATTGCCTACGGCCTTATTCCCCGAACCAACCGCGGCATCTTCAACCTCAACGAATTGCCCGATCTTGCCGAGCGCATCCAGGTCGGGCTGCTCAATATCCTCGAAGAAAAAGATATCCAGGTTCGCGGGTTCCAGGTCCGGCTTCCGGTCGACGTCATGGTCATCGCCTCGGCCAACCCGGAGGACTACACGAACCGCGGCCGCATCATCACACCGCTGAAGGACCGTTTCGGGTCCCAGATCCGGACGCACTATCCGAGGACCGTCGAGCACGAGCTACGGATCGTTGACCAGGAGCACGCGATCAGGGATGTGAATGGCATCACCGTCGACGTACCGGACGCGATGCGTGAGCTTGTCGCGGAGATCTCGCGTGCGGCACGCGCATCGGCCGACGTTTCCCAGCGCAGCGGTGTCTCCGTCCGCATGACGATCGCGAATTTCGAGGCGCTCGCCGCAAACGCCCAGCGGCGGGCGCTCCTGCTGGGCGAGCAGGTTGCCGTGCCGAGGATCTCGGACCTGCACGCGATCGCCCCTGCCATGACCGGCAAGCTCGAGCTGGATACGTTCGGCGAGCGCGATGAGCTGGACGTCATCGACCGCATCATCGGTGAGGCGGTTCGTCGTGTCTTTGCTCGAATAGCTGATGAGCAGTGGGTCCAGTCGATTGCGAGATCCATTGCTGATGGCCGGGTGATCGACACGTCCGACATGAAACCAGCCGGGAATTTTCTGGAAACGATCCCCGATGACGAATCCGTCCGGCAAGGGCTCAGGGCGTTTGGCGGGGATGGGCCGGAGGCCATGACGTCGTCGTTCGAGTTCGTGCTGGAAGGTCTCTTCCGCACGCGAAAGATCGGCAAGGCCGCAACACCGACCGGCCGGAGGTATGCCCGCTGATGACCACGCTGGCGCCCGCCTGGCGGTACATGTCGCTGACTCCCGCGAACTCTTGCTCGCCGGATCCCTCAAGCCTTTTCGAGGCGATGAAGGAAGACCTCATCTCGGATGGTGACGTCGAGAAGGCGATGCAGAAGGCGTTCCGATGGGGGTACGAGGACGAGGACGGCGAGCACGTGGACGGTCTTCGCGACATCATGCAGCGACTGCGCGAGGACCGGGAAGAACTGCTCGCGGAAGAAACAGATGACACGACGCCCGGTGCGGGCGATGCGGCCAGCGAGGTTGACACCGAGCCGGCCGACGATGCCGGAGACGGCGAGCGACTCGACATCGAGGGACGCGTGCAGCAACTCGAAGAGATGGAGCGGACGCTGCGGCAGATCGAGTCGATCGACGACCTCCAGAACATTGATCCCCACCTCGTGAACGAGACGTTGACCGAGGACGAGCGTGACTGGATCGAGCAATGGATGTCTATGACGGGTCGCCTTATCGAAGCGGGGCTTGTGGTGGAGGGCACGAAGCGGCTGGAGCTCTCGCCCGAGGCGATTCGGAGAATCGGCGCGCATGCGCTGCGATCGATGTACGTCGAGCCCGCCATGGAAGCGGCCGGTGAGCACGAGCTGCGCCGAGAGGGGCTGCGAGGTCCGACCACCGACACCAGCTCGGCGTGGGAATTCGGTCAGCCGTTCTCATTGAACCTCTCGCGGACGATCATGAACGCGATATCTCGCCAGGGGTCGGGCTCGCCGGTGAGCCTGGATCCAGAGGACTTCGAAGTCTTCGACCGCGAGTCGACATCCGCCAGCGCGACCGTTCTACTTATCGATATGAGCCGCTCGATGTTCCATAACGGATGCTGGGACGCCGCCAAGCGTAGCGCGCTCGCCCTCGACACGCTGATGCGTACGAGCTTTCCGCGCGACGTACTCGAGATCGTCGGGTTCTCGGGATCTGCCGAGCGGTTGACCCTGATGCAGCTGCCATCACTCTCCTGGGACGAATACAGCCACGGCACCAACTTGCAAGCCGGGCTCGCGCTCTCACGCGAGCTCCTGCATCACCATCGGTCGATGAACCGCCAAATTATCGTCATCACAGACGGTGAGCCGACCGCGTTTACGGAGAAGGGCGAGGTCATATTCGAGAACCCGGCAACGGAGCGGACGCACGAGGCGACCCTGCGCGAGGTCGTTCGCTGCACGCGCGAGCGAATCGGCATCACGACGTTCCTGCTGGACCGGTCACCGGAGCTGCAGGAGTTCGTCTCGCGCATGACGCGCATCAACCGGGGACGGATCATCCAGTCGGCGCCCGATCAGCTCGGTCGCTACCTCGTCCGGAATTTCGCGCGGCACCACACGTCCGTCGTCGGATGATGCATGCGAATCGACGATGCAGTGATAGACTTCCCGTGTACACCGCTCGCCGTGAATGAACACGGTGCTTCGCGCGAGCGGAGACCGGCATGCACCATTTCCCCCGTTCGATTTCAGACACAACCAGAATGAGGAGTACCGGACTTGGCGATCGCAGAAGGACAATGGCGCGAAGTCGCGCTGAGCGACGACGAGTACGCGCGTATCTGTGAGCTTCTCGGACGCGAACCTAGCGAAGTCGAGCTGGGAATGTTCGGAGCCATGTGGAGCGAGCATTGCGGCTACAAACATTCCCGGCCGTTGTTGAAGACACTGCCGACCGAAGCGCCCTGGGTGGTCCAGGGACCGGGCGAAAACGCCGGGGCGGTTGATCTCGGGAACGGGTATGCGGCCGTCTTCAAGGTCGAATCGCACAACCATCCGACGGCGGTCGAGCCCTACGAAGGCGCGGCAACGGGCGTTGGCGGCATCGTCCGCGACATCTTCACGATGGGTGCACGGCCGGTTGCGTTGCTCAACGGGCTTCGCTTCGGCCCGCTCGACCAGGCCCGGAACGCCTACCTGTACTCCCACGCGGTTGCGGGCATCGGTGGATACGGCAACTGCCTCGGTGTGCCAACGGTCGGCGGCGAAGTCTTCTTCGACGAGTCATACAACGGCAACCCGCTCGTCAACGCCATGTGCGTTGGTATTGCTCCTGTCGATGGTATCGTCCGCGCCGCCGCCAGCGGTGTCGGCAACGTCCTCATGCTGATCGGCGCGGACACCGGTCGCGACGGACTGCACGGCGCGACGTTCTCGTCCGTCGATGATCCCGAGGCGTCCCATCGTGGCGTGATCCAGGTCGGTAACCCCTTCCTCGAGAAGCAGCTGATGGAGGCTTGCCTCGAGCTGCTCGGCCAGGGGTCGGTCGTGGCGATGCAGGATCTCGGAGCCGCTGGCCTGACGAGCTCCGTCGTCGAGTGCGCCAGCCGCGGAGAGGTCGGCGTCGAGATCGACGTGCAGCTGGTTCCCCGCCGTGAGACCGGCATGAACGCCTACGAGATCATGCTCAGCGAAAGCCAGGAGCGGATGGTCCTCGTTGCGACGCCGGACAAGGTCGATGAGATCACCGACGTCCTGAACAAGTGGTCGCTGAACGCATCGGTGATAGGGCGGGTCACCGACACCGGCCGGGTGCGAGTCCTCGACGGCGATCGACTCGAGGTCGATGTTCCGGTGAGCCACTTCATCGATGAATGCCCGACGTACCAGATCGAACCGGAAGAGCCGGCCTATTTGGCCGAGGTTCGCTCGTTCGAGATGTCCCGGGTTCCGGACATCCAGGCGGATGATGTTGCCGATTCCCTGCTGCAGCTGATGGCATCGCCGAACATCGGGTCCCGCCGAAGCATCTGGGAGCAGTACGATCACACCATTTTGACCAACACGGTCTTTGGCCCCGGCCAGGCCGACGCCGCCGTTATCCGCCAGAAGGGCACGAATGGCGGCATGGCGATCTCCATGGATTGCGACTCACGGTACACGTATCTCGATCCATTCGAAGGTGCGCGTCACGGCGTTGCCGAGTCCGCCCGGAACGTGGCCTGCACGGGTGCCCGTCCGCTGGGACTCACCAACTGCCTGAACTTCGGCAGCCCGGAGCGCTCCCCGGCGAATTACCAGCTCGTGAAGGCCGTCGAGGGGATGGGAGATGCGGCCAGCACGCTCGGTATCCCGATCGTGAGCGGCAACGTCAGCCTTTACAACGAAACGGCCCAGGCACCGATCTTCCCGACGCCAATGGTTGCGTGCGTTGGCGTGCTGGAGGACATCGACGCTCGCATGTCGATGGCATGGACCGACGGAGACGAGCTGCTGCTCATCGGTGGTGGCACGGCGTCGCTTGGAGGTAGCGAGTACCTCGCGTATATCCACGGCACGACCGCTGGAGCGCCTCCCGCGCTCGACCTCGCCGAAGAGAAGCGCCTGATCGGCTTCCTGCAGGCCCTCGGCGCGAGCAAGCTCGGGGCGGCCGCCCATGATGTGTCTGCCGGAGGGCTCGCTGTTGCCCTTGCGGAGATGGCGCTCGTATCGGGCGTCGGAGCCGTTGTCGAATCGGCGCCTGGGACAGAGCGAGTAGATACAAGTTGGTTCGGTGAGAGCGGCTCCCGAGTGGTCGTCGCGGTCGATCCCGCGCATGTCCGCCGTGTGACGCTCCTCGCAGAAGAGTGGGAGTTGCCGATCACCCGAATCGGTCGGGCGGGCGGAGATTCCCTGCAGCTGCCCGGAAATCGGGCTCTTGCACTGGACGACATCGGGTCTGCGAGTGAGTCGGCCCTGGCAGTCGGTGTTGAAGCGGAAATGGCCTAACGACAGGCACGTACAGGAGCACCGGAGAACCCCACATGGTATCGGTCGATTTCCAGCATCAACTTCCGACGACACTGGCCGATGATGACAAGCCGCATGAAGAGTGCGGTGTTTTCGGCATCTACGCTCCCGACGAGGAGGTCGCGCGTGTGACCTTCTTCGGCCTCTTTGCGCTCCAACACCGGGGGCAGGAGAGCGCCGGCATCGCTTCCACGGACGGCGACCGGATCTCGGTTCGCCGAAATCTCGGACTCGTGTCTCAAGCGTTCGACGAGGAGGATATTCGCGCGCTTCCGGGCTTCGCCGCAATTGGGCATACGCGGTATTCCACGGCCGGCTCGACGCTCGAGTGCAACGCGGGCCCGATGTACGTCGAAACGGACCTCGGCCCGATCGCTATCTCCCATAACGGCAACCTGACAAATGCACTGGTCCTTCGGGAGGAGCTGGAGGCGAGGGGAGAGCAGTTCGTCACGACCACGGACTCCGAGGTGCTCGCCCGCCTGATCGCGCTTGCGCCAGGGGCCACGATCGAGGAGCGCATCCGGGCATCAATGCCTAGGATGATCGGTGCCTTCAGCCTGGCCGTGCTGACTCGTGACGCCGTGTACGCCGTCCGCGACCAGCTCGGTGTTCGCCCGCTCTGTCTCGGAGAGATGGAATCAGGCAAGGTTGTGGCTTCAGAGTCTTGCGCCCTGATGACGATCGGCGCGAGCCTCGTGCGCGAAGTCGAGCCCGGCGAGATCGTTCGGATCGACGCGAATGGTATCGAGTCGCTCGGCATCGAGCGCCAACGGTTGCCAGCGCTCTGCCTGCTGGAACTGATCTACTTTGCCCGTCCCGATAGCGAGATGCTTGGCGAGCGTCTCCACATGATGCGGCAGAGCATGGGCCGCCAGCTTGCCCGTGAATCGGGCGTCGATGCTGATGTGGTTGTGGGGCTGCCAGACTCCGCGACACCTGCAGCGATCGGGTACGCCCGTGAGTCAGGTATCCCGTACACCGAGGCATTGATCAAGAATCGCTACATTGGCCGCACGTTCATCCAACCGAACCAGAAGATGCGGCAAACCTCGGTCAAACTCAAGTTCAACGTGCTTCCGGAGGCGGTTGATGGCAAGCGCGTCGTGCTGATCGACGACTCGATCGTCCGTGGTACGACCTCCCGCCCGATCGTCGACCTCTTGCGCCAGGCGGGCGCGAAAGAGGTCCACATGCGGGTCCACGCGCCGCCGATCATGTGGCCCTGCTACATGGGGGTCGACCTCGCCCGCCGCGACGAGCTCATCGCCGCGCGAATGACCGTCCCGCAGATCTCCGACCACATTGGTGCGGACAGCCTCGACTATCTCTCGCTCGATGGATTGCTCTCGGCGATCGGGAAGGGCGACAACCGGTTCTGCGCGGCCTGCATGACGGGGAACTACCCGGTCGAAACATTCATGGCCGCCGACAAACTATCCCTGGAACGCGTATAAAGGGTTCGATAGCCGCGCGCGCGTGCGCTCGTGTGAATGAGGATAGTGAACGTGAGTGATGTCGCAGTCGAAACGCTGAAGCGCACCGCGCTCTATGACCGCCACAAACAGCTTGGTGCGCGGCTTATTCCTTTTGCAGGATGGGAAATGCCCGTCCAATACCAGGGGATTATTGCCGAGCATAACGCTGTGCGGAACAATGCCGGGTTGTTCGATCTGGGGCATATGGGCGAGTTCCTGGTGACGGGCCCGGACGCGCTCGCCTTCCTTCAGTACACCACCACCAACGACCTCTCGACGCTCGAACCGGGGCAGGCGAAGTACACCCTCCTGTCCAACGAGCATGGTGGAGTGATCGACGACCTCATCGTCTATCGCAACCCGGAGGGCGAGGACGGCTACACGGTTGTCATGAACGCTTCCAATGCGGAGCGTGATGTCGCCTGGTGGAACGGTGTGTGGTCGCGGCGCGAGGACTTCAAGGTGACGCTGCGCGACATCTCCGCCGACACAGGCATGGTGGCGATCCAGGGGCCGACCGCCGCTGCGATCACCGCGCGCGTGACGGATACCGACCTTACAACTGTTGAAGAGTTCACCTGGGTCAATGCCATCGTCGCCGGCATGCCCGCAAAGTTGGCACGGACCGGCTACACGGGCGAAGACGGCTTCGAGATCTATGCAGAGAACGGCCGGATCGGTGAGATCTGGGACGGGCTGATGGACGCCGGCAAGGAAGACGGGCTGGTTCCTGTGGGACTCGGCGCCCGCGATACGCTTCGCCTCGAAGCCCGCATGCCGCTCTACGGCCAAGAGCTCAGAGACGACATCAGCCCCTACGAGGCCGGACTGGGTTGGGCCGTGAACCTGGACAAGGGCGATTTCATCGGGCGAGAGAAAATGGTCGAGGTTAAGGCCAACAAGCCCGCCAACCGCACGGTCGGATTCAAGCTCGTCGGTCGTGGTGGCTCGCCCCGCACGCACTATCCGGTCATGGTCGATGGCGAGGAGGTCGGCGAGGTGACGAGCGGCGCGATGTCGCCAACGCTCGGGGAGAACATCGGTCTGGCGCGGATCCGGCGCGAATATGCCGGTGTCGGCAAGCCGCTGCAGATCATGATCCGCAACAAGCCGGTTGAAGCCATCCAGGTTAGGACGCCATTCTATAAGCGCGAAGCAACATCGTAGAATCTCCGTGGACGGGTCCGTTGCAGGACTCTTGTGTGATGTATGGCAGGAGAGGCCAATATGACTGCACCAGAAAACCGGAAGTACACCAGGACTCACGAGTGGGTCCTGCTCGAGGGCGATATCGCTACCATTGGTCTCACCGACCATGCACAGCAGGAGCTTGGCGATATCACGTACCTCGAGCTTCCCGACGAAGGCGATGCCGTGAAGTCGGGCGAGGCGTTCGGCGTGGTCGAGTCCGTCAAGGCGGCATCCGATGTGTACTCGCCGGTTGATGGCGAAGTCGTTGACCGCAACGACAATGCCGTGGACGGGCCGGAGCTGATCAACCAGTCGCCCTTCGACGATGCGTGGCTCATCAAGGTGAAGGTGAGCGATCCGTCGCAGCTGGAGTCGCTGATGGATCCGTCGGCGTACGAAGAGTTCGCCAACGAAGGCTGATTCCGTGTGATGCCGGGGAGTTTAGACTCCCCGGGCTTTTTCGTGCAGGCCCCCGAGTGCTTGCGGGAACCCAAGTGGTGAGTTGCGAGAGATGACGTTCAACCCTCATACAACTGAAGATCGCAAGGAGATGTTGGCGACGATCGGCATCGACAGCACCGACGCGCTGTTCGAGCCGGTGCCCGCGAACGTGCGCTATCCGGAGCTCGACCTGCCCCGCGCGCTCACCGAAATGGAAGCCGCCCACAAGCTGCAGCAGCTCGCCAGCCGGAACGTCGTCCTCCCGGCGGAAGATGTCTACCTCGGTGCGGGTTCGTACCAGCACTACGTCCCGGCCACGGTTGGGCAGATCCTGGCGAGGGGCGAGTTCTATACGGCCTACACGCCGTACCAGCCGGAGGTGGCGCAGGGGACCCTGCAGGTCATTTACGAATTCCAGTCGATGGTCGCGGAGCTCCTCGGTGTCGAGGTCGCCAACGCGTCCATGTACGATGGCGCGACGGCGTTCGCCGAAGGTTGCCTCATGACCGTTGCGGCGTCGCGGAAGAAGAATCGCGTCGTCCTCGCCGGCACGGTGCACCCTGCCTATCGCGACGTCGTCCATACCTATCTCGATGGATCGGGCGTCGAGGTGATCGATGCGACGAGTGAAGACCCGTTCGTCAGCACGGTCGATGACCTCAAGCAGTACCTGCGCGACGATCTTGCGTGTATCGCCATCCAGTATCCGAACTTCTACGGAGGTATCGAGGACGTCAGGGCTGTCGCGGATCTCGCGCACGAGCATGGCGCCCTCCTTGTCGTCTCGACCTCACCGGTGCCACTTGGCCTGCTGAAGTCGCCCGGGGAGCTGGGAGCGGATGTCGTCTCGGCGGAAGGGCAGTCGCTGGGCGTGGCCCAAAGCTATGGTGGCCCTTACGTTGGCCTGCTCGGCAGCCGGCAGTCGCTCGTTCGCCAGATGCCGGGCCGTATCGCCGGTATCACCACCGACGCGGAGGGCAAGCGCGGATACGTGTTGACGCTCCAGACGCGCGAACAGCATATTCGCCGCGAGAAGGCGACGAGCAACATCTGCACGAACCAGGGCCTGATGGCGACGGCTGCGACCGTCTACATGTCGAGCCTCGGACCGGAAGGTTTCCGGGAGGTTTCCCGCGCCAGCTATCAGAACGCGCATTACCTTGCCAACCGGCTGACGGAGCTCGACGGATTCGAACTTGCCTTCGATGTGCCGTTCTTCCACGAGTTCACCGTCAAGACCGAGCGCCCGGCAGCCGAGATCAACGCGAAGCTGCTCGATGCGGGGATCCTGGGCGGGCTTGACCTTGGACGATTTGACGACGGTCTGGCGCATCACCTGTTGCTCTGCGCGACAGAGCTCAATACTCGCAGCGGAATCGACCGGTTCATCGAAGTCGTGTCCCGGTAGTCGACTGTAGTCGCCACCACCCGGTGGTATACACTGCACGTTGACGCTTGTTCTCTTTGACGCATGCATCCCGGCGCGCGCCTTGGCGTGAACGCTCGGATGTCGGATGGTAACCCCTGTGGCGAAGCCTATCGTGGCCCTTGTTGGCCGCCCAAACGTTGGGAAGTCAACGCTCTTTAACCGGATGATCGGCGAACGACGCGCGATCGTGCAGAACGAACCCGGCACGACGCGGGATCGAACGTACGGTGATGCGGAGTGGATCGGCGTTGAATTCATCGTCGTCGATACCGGCGGCCTCATGGACGACGACGAGCTGAAATCCGGTACCACCGAGGGCGAGGCCAAGATCGCGCAAGACACCCGGGAGCAGGCGATCGCCGCCATCGCCGAGGCGGACGTCGTTGTCTTCATGACCGACGTGACGGCTGGCGGACCGACGGCGGGCGACTATGAAATCGCCGAGATCCTGCGTCGGACGCACAAGCCCACCATTCTGGCCGTCAACAAGGCTGACAGTCCCAACCGGCGCGAGCTGGCATACGAGTACTACAGCCTCGGCCTTGGCGATCCAATGGTGATATCGGCCTATCACGGAAACGGCACCGGCGATTTGCTGGACAAGATCGTCGAGAACCTGCCGGAGGCCGAGGAAGAAGATGACGAGCTCGAAGGGCCCCGCATCGCGATTGTCGGGCGTCCGAACGTCGGCAAGAGCGCTTTGCTGAACGCGCTGCTCGGGCAGGAGCGCGCCATCGTCAGCGATGTCGCGGGAACGACGCGCGACAGCCTTGACACCCAGATCACCTGGGAAGGCGAACCGATCACCCTGATCGATACTGCCGGTATCCGCCGCAGGGGCCGGGTCGAACAGGGGATCGAACGGGTCAGCGTCATTCGGTCCATGCGCGCGATCGACCGCGCTGATGTCGTGATCCTCGTGATCAACGCTATCGAGGACTTCACCTCTCAGGACCTGCATATTGCCGGGTATGTCGAGGAGCAGAAGAAGGGCCTCGTCATCGCCATCAACAAATGGGACCTTGTCGAGAAGGAACCCACGACGATGGACGAGTTCCGCGCGAGGGCGGCCCGTGAGCTGGACTTCATCGTCCATGCGCCGGTCGTGTTCATCTCCGCGAAGACCGGCCAGCGCGTTGGCCAGGTCATCGAGGCGGCACTCAATGTGCTGACACAACGGGAGAAGCGTGTCAGTACTGCGGCGCTGAACAAGATGCTCCGCGAGGCGGTTTCGAAGCATCAACCGCCGTCGCGGCCAGGAAAGTGGGTCAAGTTTTACTATGCGACCCAGGCGGATGTATCCCCGCCGACGTTCATCTTTTTCACGAACGATCCGAAGCAGATTCACTTTTCTTATCGCCGCTACCTCGAGAACGAGCTGCGCCAGACGTTCGGCTTCGAAGGGACGCCGCTCCGAATCTCGTTCCGTAGCCGGCACGAGGACCTCTAGCGTTGGAGACACTCGGGTCCGTCATCCTCATTGCCGGGGCGTTCTTCCTGGCGGCAATTCCGTTCGGGCTCGTCCTTGGACGGCTGCTCAAGGGCATTGACCTGCGCCAGTACGGGAGCGGCGCCACCGGCACTACAAACTCGCTTCGCCTGCTCGGCTGGCGGATCGCGGTCGCCGTTCTCTTGCTCGACTTCGGCAAGGGGGTGATTCCGGTTGTGATCGGCCGCATCGCCGACCTGCCCAACTGGGCGATCGCGGCCAGTGCCGTCGCAGCCACTGCCGGGCACTGCTGGTCCCCGTACATCCGGATGAAAGGTGGCAAGGGGATGGCGACCGGTGGCGGTGCCTCCGTCGCCATGTTTCCGTGGCTGCTCTTCTTCGGGTTGTGGGTGGTGTTCGTCGTTTGGCGGACTCGCTACGTCTCGCTCGCGTCGATCCTTACGGCGATCCTCGGGCCGCTGGTCGTCGTCGTCCTCGCCCTGTTCGGCGTTGTTTCCGGGTGGTGGGCTGCCGGAGTTGTTGGCATTGGCCTGATCATCATCTTCCAGCATCGCAGTAACATCGATCGGTTACTCAAGGGAACCGAGCGAAAGTTCGGGGTGAAAGAATCCCCTGGTGGGCCGCCTGCCGATGCTGGAACGTCTGTCAGTTCCTGAGATCGGTTGAGTTCCACCGGGTGAGCGCAAGACAAGAGTCCTGTCCGATCGGACAGGACTCTTGTCATACAGCCTCTTCCTGATCTACTCGTACCCGTTCGGGTGCTTCTGCATCCACTCCCAGGCCGAGCCGATCATCTCATCCATGTTCGAACGCGTTGGCTGCCAGCCCAACACCTCGCGCGCATTCTTCGTATCCGCGATGAGCGCGGGAGGATCGCCTTCCCGCCGCTCGCCGTAGGTTACCGGCAGCGAGCGACCGGTCACGCGCTCGACCGACTCTACGATCTGTTTCACGGAGAATCCGTCACGAGTGCCGAGGTTGATCGCGCCGAGCGGCTTGTCCAGCCGCTGGATTGCCTCGATATGGGCATCGACGAGATCGACGACATGGACGTAGTCCCGGATCGCGGTGCCATCCTCTGTCGGGTAGTCCGTTCCGAAAATCGTGAACCGTTCGCGCTTGCCCAGCAGCACCTCGAGCGCCACCGGGATGACATGGGTCTCCGGCCGGTGGTCTTCGCCGCGTTCTTCTGTCGCGCCCGCGACATTGAAATACCGGAACGCCGCGTAGTTCAGCTTGTATTGCTCGGCGTACACCGGCAAGAGTTGCTCGATGATCCACTTGGAGTGGCCGTAGGGGTTGATCGGCTCCTTCGGGTCGTCTTCCCGGATCGGGAGGGACTTCGGCTCGCCGTAGACCGCGGCCGTGGAGCTGAAGACGAAGCGAGGGACACCAATGTCCTTGACGGCGTTGAGGAGATTGATGCCACCGCCGACATTCGTCCCGTAGTACTCGCCGGGGGAGGTAACGGATTCGGGCACGAGATGGAGCGCGGCGAAGTGCAGCACCGCTTCGGCGTTGCTTCTCTCGACGGCGCGAAGGGTCTCGTCAGGTTGTCGGAGGTCGCACGTGATGGGCTCGGCATCCGGATGTATCGCCGGTTTGTGACCGCGATAGAAGCTATCGAGGGCGACGACGTCATACCCCTTTTCGACGAGCCGTTCGATGGCGATACTGCCGATGTAGCCGCCACCGCCGGTAACCAGAACCCGCATCCCGTTCTCCTTGTTTCCCGGGAGCGGCGGCAAAAAAGGCGCCATTCTCCCGGCCGGATCGTGTTTTCATCATGGTACACTCATCGGAGCTTGGCGGAGATTTCATGCGCAAGGAGCCCCGACGGTATGACGAATCTTGACGTGCTGGCGCAGGCCGATCCTGCTGTCGCGAGAGCGGTCCAGCAGGAGCAGCGGCGGCAGCTCGACGGAATCGAGCTGATCGCGTCCGAGAACTATGTCAGCGAGGCCGTATTGGCCGCGGTCGGCACGGTGTTGACCAACAAGTACGCCGAGGGGCTCCCGGGTAAACGCTACTACGGCGGCTGCGAATACGTTGATGTCGTGGAGAACCTTGCGATCGAGCGTGTCACCGAGCTCTTCGGTGCCGGGTATGCCAACGTCCAGCCGCACTCCGGCGCCAGCGCAAACCTCGCGGCGTTCTTTAGCCTGCTCGATCCGGGCGACACCATCCTCGGCATGAATCTCTCCGAGGGTGGCCATCTCACGCACGGCAAGGACGTCAACTTCTCGGGCCGCTTCTTCAAGGCGCACTTCTACGGCGTCGACCATGCGACCGGCCTCATCAACTACGACGAGGTCTTGCGGGTTGCGAAAGAGGTGAAGCCGAAGGCCATCATCGCCGGTGCCAGCGCCTACAGCCGTACGATCGATTTCAAGCGCTTCCGCGAGATCGCGGACGAGGTAGGGGCCTGGCTGTTCGCCGATATCGCCCACATTGCCGGGCTAATCGCTGCCGGCGAGCACCCGACGTCCATCGGCCACGCGCATATCACCATGTCCACCGCCCACAAGACTCTACGTGGTCCGCGGTCCGGCTTCATCATGACGTCGGACGAGGAGCTGGCGAAAGGGATCGACAAGACCGTCTTCCCGGGCATGCAGGGAGGTCCGCTCATGCACGTCATCGCCGGCAAGGCAGTGGCGTTCGGCGAGGCGCTTCAGCCAACGTTCAAGGACTACATCGTCCAGGTGAAGAAGAACGCCGCAGCGATGGCGCAGGCGTTTGTGGAAGAGGGCATCCCGGTGATCACCGGCGGTACCGACAATCACCTGTTCCTGCTCGATGTCGGCTCGACCGGCATCAGTGGTCGCAAGGCGGAGCGGGTCCTCGACGAGGTCGGGATCTCCACGAACCGGAACACCATCCCGGGCGAGACGCGCAGCGCATTCCAGACCAGCGGCCTCCGCATTGGCACGCCGGCGGTAACCACGCGTGGCCTCAAGGAGGCCGATGTCGTGAGCGTCGCCAACATGATCTCGCGCGTTCTGCGTGCGCCGGAAGATCAGGCCGTCCTCGAGAGCGTGCGCAAGGACGTGAAGGAGCTGACCGCCGGCTTCCCCGTTCCGGGCCTCAGCCGGTAATCCAGGGGACGACGGGGTGTGTCCAACGGTCTGATCGCAGCGATCGTATTCCTTGCTACCACGGCAACGTCCGTGGCGTTCGTGTCGAAGACAACTGACCTGTTTGGACGACTGGGCCTGGTGGATCAGCCAGGCCCTCGCCGTGTGCACAAGAAGCCGGTCCCTCGCGGCCTCGGGGTGGCGATCTTCCTCGCCTTTCTCGTCGGCATCGCCGCGACCTACTTCCTGCCGGTGGCAAGGCAACCTGCCGAAACAGAACGCATCCTGTTGCTGGTCATCGGTGCCGCGATCATTGTTGGCGTGATGCTGGTCGACGATGCCATCAGCCTCGGTCCGGGAATAAAGCTCGTGTGGCAGCTTGTGGCCGCGGCGGTCGTCGTGCTGCCGCGATTACGCTCGGAGGATCACGGCATCGTCATCGGCCAGATCAACGTGCCCTTCCTCGATACGTTGACCTTCCCGCTGGTCATTGCAATCGGCATCACGTTCCTCTGGCTGGTCGGCATGATGAACATCATGAACTGGGTCGACGGCCTCGACGGCCTCGCCGGATCGGTGACGCTGGTCGCCTGCACCGTGCTCTTTATTCACACCTTCTGGGGGCCGGACGACGTTCCCCAGTTCACAATCTCGCTACTTCCGTTGGCGCTCGGCGCGGCGGTGTTGGGATTCCTGCCCTTCAACTGGCACCCTGCCAGGGTCATCATGGGCGACGCCGGCGCGATGTTCCTCGGTTTCGTGCTGGGCGTCATCTCGATCATCGGGGGCGCGAAGATCGCCACGGCCCTCCTTGTCCTTGGCCTGCCGCTCCTGGATGGCATCTGGGTCACCGTCTACCGCATGCTCCATGGTCGTTCGCCCGCGCAGGCCGACATGGGGCATCTTCACCACCGGCTCCTGAAGGCGGGGCTATCCCAGCCGCAGGTGGTGGTGCTCGTGTCCGGCGTCTCCGCCTCCTTTGGCGCGCTGGCGTTGCTGCTCCCCTCGCGCGAGCTGAAGCTCGTCTCGCTGGTGCTCATCGGCGTCGTTCTCTTGGTGATGCTCGTTGTGCTTGCGCGTCGATCCGGGACGGTCACGGACAGCGAAACGCCTGGCTCGTAAGCCAGGCGTTTGTCAGTGCTGCTCTTCGTTTCGATGGGCTACTGAAGAAGCCATTCGAACTTCATCTTGTCCCCGCTGTCAGATCGCCGATCGACCATGTTGTACAGCAGCGTGAACACCTGCAGCACGTATTTCCCGAAGAAGATCCCGAGAATGAATCCGCCCAGAATTCCCGCCATCGCGCCGGCGGTGAAGGTGATGGTCCCGTTTTTCCTGGCCACAGACGTTGGTCTCCTTGCGCATCCCGACAACTCCACAAGGACGTTCCCGGTTGGCAGCGGGCGGGGAGTTATCGAATGTCGGCCTGATTACTGGATCGAGAGAAGTACCGGTGCCTCCGACCAGCGCTCCTCGAGGTCGTAGAACGACCGAAGCTCCGCGTCGAAGACATGGACGATGACGTCGCCGAAGTCCATCAGAATCCAGCCTGACGTCGCATCGCCCTCGACGCGACTCGGCGGTCGATTGGACTTGGCCATCTCGTCGGTCAGCGTTCTGGTGATCGCGCGAAGCTGGCGCTCGTTCTCTCCGGAGCAGATCACGAAAACATCCGCGATCGTTGAAAGCTCGTGGATGTCGATCACCCGGGTATCGATCGCTGGTGTTTCGGCGATGATGTCGGCAATATCCACCGCGAGGACACGGCTGGCTGCAATCTCATCGACGCTGGTATTTGTTCCTTCTGTCACGCGCGTTTTCTGGCTCCTGAGTAGTTGCGACGTTGTCTGTTGCCACTCGATGATACGTGGTAGGCCCGGCAGGGATCGAACCTGCGACCAAGGGGTTATGAGCCCCGTGCTCTACCGCTGAGCTACGGGCCCACGTCGCCATCGAGATGTGCGTATCATCTATTATGCCACGACATTTCCAGAGGGGTGGCGCTGGTCGGTCACCGCCGCACCCGGATGAAGATCCGTTGCACGGTCTCCAGGTTCGATCGAGCGTGACCGCCAGGAGACCCGGGTTCCATCGCACAGGACGACGAAGAGCAGCGACATCCCGAGCGCGTGGCCGAGCGTCGCCATCAACGCCAGCCCGGTCTCGATCACGACGAGACCCATCAGCGACTGGAAGAGTACCAGCGCCATCGCCCAAGCCGAGACGCGGAAGAGGTCCGGGCGCGACTGCCTCAGCTGCAGGCCGGCGAAGATGAACGCCACCAACAAGAGCGTAATCGCCAACGCGGCGAGTCGATGGATCGTGTGGATACCGTGGAGCCCGCCGAACTCCGGGATCAGCTTCCCGTTACAGGTTGGCCACGATGTACAGGCCAGCTCCGCGCCGGTATGCCGGACATAGGCACCGGAATAGGCCACAAGGATCGACATCACAACGCCGGACATCGCCAGCCACTTGTACCGGCTGAGAAGCGATTCCTGCGCTGCCGGACGCGCCTCCGGACGAGTGTGGGCCAGGTCGAAGTCTTCTCGCTTCTCGTTCAGCACGCGGGCCAGCAGCCATGCGGAGGCGAGACAGATGAGGGAGATGCCGAAGTGGGTGGCCATCACTTCCGGTGATTGCGGCCACATGACCGCGGCTGCGCCCATCAGTGACTGGATGACCAGCGTCCCCGCCATGAACGGGACGAGGATCTTCACCTCCGGGTAACGTTTGCGCATCGGCCACGCGAGCACCGACGTGATCACCACGAGCACGCCTTCCATACCGGTGACGATGCGATGGCTGTATTCGGTCAGCGATTCGTAGGTGTTTTGGGGGAGCCAGCTCCCGTGGCACAAGGGCCAGTCCGTACCGCAGCCTTCACCCGAGCCCGTCGCCGTGACCCGCGCTCCCATAAGAAGCACGATGAGCATGCCGACGGCGGTGGCAATGGCAAAGCGGCGAGTGAGTTTGGTTCGTCGTTCCACGACTGGCGTGTCCTGGGTGAATAGGGAGAGTCAAGACGGAGAATGCGCGGCGAATCAGTGGCCAGCGCGTGTCTTTCCCGATTGTACGATGTCGCCGGGGGCGGTGCAGGTCGACAGCTGAAGGGATGCCGAACCGTTATCGCGGTGAACTAATTGGGACGTGCTGACGTTCAGTACCCAGATGCATCGATGCGCTTCTCTACACGGTCCCCGGTTTCCGGGGCACGCACTGGAACGATAATGTACTCATCTCGAAGACCAACGCTTTCCCGTCGTGGCGTCGTGATGGCCTCGGCTGCCTCCGCGATGATGGGGCGCGTCTCACTCGCCCGAAATGCGACGCAGGGAACGCCATCTGTGGAGCCGAACGGTGATCGTTCTCCGTCGCACCTGCTCGTCGGCATCTCCGGCGGCCTGTTCGATGACCTTATGTACCCGGAAGTGACCTCTTTCGATGCGTCATTCAACGAGGTCGGAACGTTGCGAGTCAACGATGGCGTCATGACCGTCCACCCGACGGGTGATCCCGACCTCATGGTCATCACCACGATGTCGGACGCCGGACTTTTCGATATCGAGGCGAACGAGCTGGTCGCGATCGATTGGGGTAACGTGGATTGGGAGATGTTCCTGGCGCAATGGTCACTCGGCATCTTGTCGACGTCATACGGAGAGGTGCGAAGTTCGGAGTGGCTGATCTCCGCGACCTTCGACGCGTCGGCCGTCCTCGCCGTCAACCTGAAAACGCGGGAAGGCTACGATATCACCGAGTTCGTCAACCAGAACAACCAGGAGCTCGTGGCAGTTCGACCGACCTACATGCCCGAAGGGTCGTTGGCCGGGCTCTGGACCGGTGACAACGTCTACCTGATCGATCTGGAAGGTCCGGAGGGGGCCCGACGTCTGGTCGGCGACGATACCGAACTGTATTCAACGACCTTCGACATCGACCCGACCGGAACGTGGTGCTCGTATACGACCTATGATCCGTCCACCGAAGACGGTGAGGGGCACGTCTACATCGAGAACGTCATGTCAGGCGAGTACATTCCCGTGACTGATGGCACGGCCTGGTCCCAGGTGACATTCATCCCGGCGGACCCATCGTCCTTCCTCCTGATCGCCAACGGCTCTGTGGAGCTGCGATCGGTCGACGAGCCGCAGGCGGCCGGGAACGAGCTCGCGGAAGTTCACGAAGAGACGCACTTCAAGTCGTTGTGGGACGCGAGCGGCGCGAGGCACCTGCTCGGGACGCGGGCGGACAGGGATGCGCCTGTGGAGTGGATCATCGTCGACACTGCAGGGGAGGTGTCTACTGCGCTGCCGGAGCTTCAGGGGCTGGAACCGTTGATGGTGACCGCCGCGCAACCCGCACCCGCGTACCTCCTTTTCGGGTTGAATGGCAACGAGCCCGGACCCGTGCTTAGCCTCGATCTGGAAACCGGCGAGGTGACAGCGTACCTGGAGGGCGCCATTCTCGGGAGCCCGGCAACATATTCGTCTTCGGCAGATGGCAGGTGGTACTTCTTGTCCACGGTGAATCGCGGGGACGTTCGCGGCGCCTGGCTCATCGACAACCTGGAGCGTCAGGTGCACGAGATGCCGTGGGGCGATGGTCTCTATACGCTCGCGGGAGCTATCGTGCCCGATGGTTCGGTGGCCGCGATCACGACGGTTGAGCGACCGTCCGACGCAGTCATGACGCATAGTGTCGACCTTCGGAACCCAACCGTGCTCGAACCCCTCGCACCCGGACATGTTCTGGGCTGGAGCTGATGCGTTGAGCGGACAAGGGCGGCGAATAGCTCGCCGCCCTTGTCCTTCGGGAGCGGCCTAAAGCTCGAGCCATCCAGACTGGAAATGCCATGTATTCCCGGCCTTGATGTGGGCGATGACCGCTCGCTCCAGGGATGAGCGTTGCGGGTAGGCATCCAGGTCCTCGTGAAGCGGCCCGAAGACGAACCTCAGCACGGAATCGTTCGAGTTGTGGTCATTCGCCGGGCCGAGGGTAAACCGGTCCTGGAATTTGATGATGTTGGATTCCGGGCGAAGATACGTCTTCAATTGAGGATCCAGGAGCCACGAATGGCAGACGCCGAAGCGAACCGGTTCTTCCGGGAAGTACCGCGGGAAGAACGCCTTCGCCTGCCGAAACGAATCCTCGCATGCCTCATGCGTCATCGGGCCGATAAAATCCGGGATATGAATCGAGAGCGCATGCTCGCCATCCGTCACATCGTAGCCCGCGTCACGCATGACCCCGGCCATATCCGCGCCCAGTTTGACGCGTTCGAACTGGAGCCGGCCGAGCTGATAGATGGCCCCGCGAAAGTGGAGCATCAGCCACCACATCACGCCTAGTCCGCCGACGTTCTCGCGCTTGCGGTGGACGCGGATGTTCCGGCCGAGATCAGCCAGCGACGCTTGCGCGATATCGTCTGGAATGCCGCGGGAGCGGAAGAATTCCTGCACGAAGGGGAGGGTGGCGACGAAGACATGGACGTAGAAAAACCGGTACTCGGGATCGTTGGCGTCCCGGAGTTGAGCGAAGCGCGGCGGTTGCTCGACCGAACCCATCCTGGACACGAGCGACCACACTGCCCGCTCCAGGTACCACCAGATTTCGGGATCCTTTTCGGGGGCCGGCGCCGTCGCGATCACATCGTCGATGTCTTCTTCGGGAACGTCGAGGTAGCGGAGCGTCGACTGGAAGTCGTCGCCAGGCGGTAATATGACCGCTGTCGCTGGTGCGGTTAGCGTTTCGAGATACTCCGTCCACGAACGTGTCTCGTCGTTATCCGCGAAAATGCTCATCCTCACTCCTTGTTGCCCGCCTCATCGCGCTTCGACGGGCATTGTACGGCAGGAATACCGGTCTGGCTTTGAAGAGCATCTTTGGCATGGAGCATGCTTAATCGCTCGCTGGGGCCCGGTGGATTTGCCACCAGGGTTCTGCGGGCACGTCCCGGTACGATCACCAATGGTGAACATCACGGAGGAACTCATGTCCAATCGGATTTCTCGACGAACGATTGTTGGCGGCGCGGCTGCGTTGCCGATCGCGGCACTTGGCCTCGGACGCGTCCTGGCCCAGGGAGACGACTCGACTCCGGAATCCACGCCGGATGGGTCGCCGATGGCATCCCCGGGCGCTTCTCCGTCGGCATCGCCGATGGCGTCGCCCTCCGCTTCCGGCGACGAGGTGACCGTCACCGCGGTCGACATCGCGTTCGAGGAGAAGGAACTGACGATTCCGGCCGATACCGATGTCACGATCACCCTCAACAACGAAGGCGTGCTCGAGCATGATTTCGTGATCGACGAGCTGGACTTCATCGTCGGCCCGATCATGGGTGGAGAGTCCGCAAGCGAGACGCTCAACGCGCCCGCCGGCGAGTACGAGTTCTACTGCTCGATTCCCGGGCACAAGGAAGCCGGCATGGTCGGCACGCTGACCGTCGAGTAAGGCTGGACCTGAAAGCGGTCAACGGGGCGTCGCAAGACGTCCCGTTTTTCATGTCTCCGGCCTAGCACGCAGGGCGAAGAGGACGTATACTTCTGGTCGCGGAACGCGCGGGAGTAACTCAGTTGGTAGAGTGTCTGCCTTCCAAGCAGAATGTCGCCGGTTCGAGTCCGGTCTCCCGCTCCACGATACAGCGAAAACACACCTGATCGCTGCCCCTGTTGCCAGGGGCTTTTTCGTGCCCAAAGCAAGTTGCTGCCAAGCCGGAAAGGTGAAGAGGACACTCATTGAGCCCTCAACCGGATCCAACCGGTATAGTTGCCAGCGTTACTGACCAGCATCTACACGGGATGGTCCATGATCTTCGCTCGCTTCACACTCGCAGTGCTCTCTGTCGTCGCTTCACTTATTTTTGCTCAGGCGACCCCGGAAGCGTCACCTGAACCAAATACCGCCAGACAGGTCGTCGCTCGCGGCGACTCGGCCCGTACCGGAACGTGGCAGGCGACGCCACCCTCGTTCGACGTACCACTGAGGCGGTCATGGGTCATGCCACTCGGCGCCCCGCCATCGGCGGACCCCATTATTGGTGAGGAAATTGTCGTCATCGCAAAGCGCGATGCCGGACTGGTCGCGCTCGATATAGAGACCGGCGCGACACGGTGGTCCCTTCCTCGCCCTGTCGATATCACCGCCACTCCGGTGATCGATGGCGATGCCGTGATCGCGGCTGATGTGAACGGCTCGGTGATCGCCGTTTCCGTCGCCGATGGCACGGTGATCTGGGAGTCGGTGATACCTCCTGGGGAGTTGACCTCTCCGATCGTGGCGGAGGGATTCATAGTCGTCACCAGCAGCAGCGGCACCGTGACCGCCCTCGAGCGCGAGACGGGGCGCGTTGCCTGGCAGCGACCGGCCGCCGAGCCGATCACGACGATGCCGACCCTCATCGGGACCGACGTCGTCTTCGGTGACCAACGAGGTACGATCCTCGCGCTGGACCTCGCGACCGGGGAAACACGCTGGTCGGTGCTTGTCTCAGCCGGAGTGGTCGAGGCGGTTGTCGCTGGTCCTGGTGCTATGTTCGTTGGAACGACAGACGGGATGCTGGTTGCGCTGGACCTGGAAACGCGCGAGTGGCTTTGGGCTGTTCCGTTCACCGGTGCGTTTCCCGTGGCGCCCGTCCTCCTTGACGACGTCCTGATCGCCGCAGGTGGCAACCGGACGCTCATGGCGCTAGACCCGGTCACGGGTGAGACGCTTTGGTCGGATCCGGTTCCCGATTCTGCCACCGAGCTGCTCGCGGTTCCAGGCGCGGCGATCGTGGCAACGGGATCTGGCGACATTGTCGCGGTTGATCCAGTCACCGGCGAGCGGCTATGGCGCGATGCCACCGGCGGTGGGGGCGCTCGCCTGGCCGTCACGAACGAAATGCTGGTCGTGATCAGTGGCGACGGCGATGTCATCGCGTTCGGCAACGACTGACGCTGGCATGCGCATTGCTCCACTGGTCCTCATCCGCAATCGCGCGATCTACCGGAGGAGCACAAGATGAGCAGCAACCCGCGTCACGGCGAACCCGACAGCACCCGCGCAGGGGAATACACTCCTGCTGGCGAAGACCAGGGCAAGTACCGTAAGTTCACCGCGAGCGAGGTCGCGAAGGCCTTCGACGTCGATGAGAGCCGCGTGGTCAAGGCGTTCGAGGGGGAGTTTGGCATCGGTCCTGATGGCAGGATCGACTCCCGGCAGGCGCAGGAATTGGCCGAGATTTTCCTTGGAGATTTGCCGCTGGATGGGCAGCAGGCAGCCCTGATGACGCTTGGCGCCTTCACGCCGCGCTCCGACGACACCGAGGCGACGGCGACGCCCAAGGCACCCGGCGAGCAGAGCGACAAGCTTCGCAAGTCGCAGGAAAGCGTGCAATCAACCGAATAGCCTACCGTTTCGGGCATTAATCATGTATGCTTGTTGGTCCAGCGTTGCCACAGGCAGCGCTCTTTCATGGCATTGCCGGATCCATGGCGCGCGTGCGCCGAAGTCGTATCGACTGTAATTGCGCCAGTCGTACGGGCCGTCCCCAAAGCGGTGTATCCGGAGTTATGACCATCGGTGAGCGACCGGGCAGCGTGCCTGGCGGCCGACGGATGCGCAAAGAGGAGTTACACACGTGAATTTCACGGGAGCCAAGGTTAAGAAGTCCCGTGCCCTCGGTGTCGCGCTGACACCAAAGGCACAGAAGTACATGAAGAATCGCCCGTTCCCGCCGGGACAGCACGGCCAGCGCCGTCGCCGTCGGCCGTCGGACTACGGCGTCCAGCTGCTCGAGAAGCAGCGGCTTCGCTTCCAGTACAACGTGAGCGAGAAGCAGCTTCGCCGCGCGTACCAGACCGCGACCCGAATGCCGGGCTCGACCGGTGACAACCTGATGCAGGTGCTCGAGACGCGCCTGGATGCGCTCGTGCTCCGCTCGGGCATGGCGCCGTCGATCTACGCAGCTCGCCAGTACGTTACCCACGGTCACTTCACGGTCAATGGCAAGAAGGCGACGATCCCGTCGATGCGCCTCAAGCCGGGCGACGTCATCGCCGTTCGCGAGCGCAGCAAGAAGTCTCCGCTCTTCGGTGACCTGCTTGCCCGCGGCTCGGTTGCGCCGTACATGACCTTCGACGAGACGAATCTCACGGCACGGTTCGATTACCTGCCGCCGCGCGAGGAGATTCCGGTCATCTGCGCCGAGCACCTTGTGGTTGAGTACTACTCGCGGTAATCCCCTTCGGGACACCAACAACGCCCCGGCTTTTGGTCGGGGCGTTGTGCTGCGCGCCGCCAGTGTGCTGGCACGGCAAAGGGAACTGACAGGCGACATATCCCTTTGAGTTCTTTGGTGGCGCTACAGAAAGCGGCCGGTCCATATCCGGACCGGCCGCTTTCTGTATTTCCAAAATCACGTTGGTGGTCGGGGTGAGAGGATTCGAACCTCCGACCTCAGCGTCCCAAACGCCGCGCGCTGCCAGACTGCGCCACACCCCGATTGACGGTCGTGTTTTCCGACCGCGCCGGGATTATACCGCATTCCGGAGCCTTCAGTCCCGGATCACGCGGTAGATCGTCGTTTCGCCGGTCTGGAAGACCGATTCAAGTCGCTCGCCCTCCAGACTCTCCAGCGATGCGATGGCTTCAGGCGACCCCGTGTCGATGCAGCCATTGCCGATGGAAGGGTAGTGCCGTTCCGTATATCCCACCACCACGTAGTCCACGTCATATTGGTCGATAATCTGCAGCTGCCTCGCGGTATCCGGAGTGGTGTAGAGCTCGCGAAGCGCTGATTCACGGGCCCAGAGGTCGTCGGCCGGCCGTTGTTGCGTCTGGTGATTCACCCAGCCAATGACCGCAGGTAGCCCGGTCGCAATCGCGTAGCGGGAACCGTTGCATCGGTATGCACCGAATGCTGCCTCCGCAATGACCGGCGAGCCATGGACGTTCTCGTTGAGCCACTGGATGGTCTCGAGGTCCTCGTCGTAGCGGAGCGGGTCGAGCTCTTGCCCCTCTGGTGAGTAGAGCGGAATCTCACCGTACTCCATCCACGCATATGCGTTCAGCGTCAGGTCCGTCCCCCCGGCGAATCGGGTGTCCAGCCGAACCGGCGTTGCCGTGACCGGGTAGGCGATTGACGCGAGCAGGATGGGCGCGGCCAACGCCGCCGTCAGCCATGTCCATATGCGCGGAGGATGACCGGCTGAACTGTCTTCGCGCGGGACTGCGGGTTCGTCCGTGTAAGTAAACGCATGCCAGATCGCGTGCCCGACGACAACGCCGGTTGCGATCCCGAGCAGGTTCCAGACCTGGTTGTAGAACTTGAAGACCGTGTTCATCCGGTAGAAATCGGTTTCGACCAGATTGTCGACGAGGTATACCACTTCGAGGCTGGCGCCGAGAAGCGACGCGGCCGCGATGATCAGGGCGAAGAAGCGCTCCGAAGGACGTCGCAGGACCAGCCACATGAGCCCCGCGGGAAGGCCGATGCCGATATAGAGTGCGAGGACGGGACGGTCGATCGCCATCAATACCAGCACGACGAGCGCGACAAGCGGGATTCCTGCCTGGGTCGCTTGTTTCGTCCAGCTGGATCCAGGCATCGTCATGCCTGCAGTCCACGCTGACAGCATCCATATCCCCGCAACGATGGTGATGACCCCGTATGCTGCGAAACGCGCGGAGTCGATGCCAGCCCGATGGGCTTGCCACTGCAGGAAGAGGAAGAAGAGAAGCAAGAGCGGCGCGGAGACCCCAATTGCCATCTGTGTCACCCGGCTCAGGGGAGCCCTGGGCAGCATCAAGGCGGCCACACCGAACGTCACCAGAAGCAGCTGACCGCCCAGGTGCGTTTCGATGGCGATGAACGGCGTTTGCTCGCGAACGGTGTCGATCTCCCCGAACAACGCGACATAGTGCATGTTGAAGGGGATGGTCATCAGGAAGGCGAGGAGGCCGGTTCCAGCGACAATCGCTGCGGTCATTCCGACGCGACGCACGACGCCCGGGACACCTGCTATGAGCATGAATATCGCAACCGCAATCAGGATGGCGAAGAGGGGCATGTCCCACGCATTGATCATGAACAGCGAGCCAACAGCGAGTGAGGACAGCACCAGCGGCACGATGACGGCCATGAGACCGCCACTGGTGATCGTGCGTCCGACGACCATCAGCGGGATCGCGCGCCATGCAGACACGAGTTGCCATGCCAGCGCAACGATCAGGATCGTGAATGGCATCGCGATGACGTGAGGGTGCAGATCAGCGTACAGGGCGCCGAAGTAGGGGAACTCGGTGATGGCGAAGGGGATGGCCCGGGAAGGATCCCAAACGAAATATCCCCAGTTATCGACCGGCCCCGGATCGTCGAAGGCCTGCTCCAGCACCCGTGCGGCGGCCATCATGTTCCCGGCGAACTGCACGAAGAACATGCCCGCGATGCCACACACAAACGCCCCGAAGGTGCTTCCGGTGATCCTGCGGCCGATAGCTGCCGTCATGCTGAACGAGGCGCTCGCCAGCAACGCCGGGAAGGTCGGTTGGGCGAGATTGAAGGCGATCTCGACCGGGATACCCGTCAGTTTGATCAGGAACGCGACCAGGTAGGTTCCATAGTAGTAGTAATTGATGAACCCGCCCGCGTACCACGGATCGACCGGGGGGAAATGCGCGCTGCGGAGGATTGAGTTGATGTGCGCGAACTCCATCGCCTTCTCGCCGCCCCAGTACGGGTGATACGAGTCAGGATTGATCAGGCGGAAGAGAAGGAAGACGGCGAACACCACCCAGAAGATGATCTCCGCGCTCATAGCGATCGAGTTCCGGTAGATCGGCGCTTCCCGCTCTCGCAGAGGCACGCGCCGCCGCAGGATGAGGCTGATCGCGCCCAACCCGGCGATCGCGACGGCTCCCCAGATTGCGCGGAACGAGATCAGGTGCATCGACGAGAAGAGCCAAACCGCGTAGCCGGCGACGAGCAAGGTGATCAGGCGAGAGAAGGCCCAGCCACGATCCGGCATCCTCGTGAAGATCCGCCTCGCGAGCGGCCAGCTCACCGCTTGCAACACGATGAGCAAAACGATCCATGCCAGGAATGCGCCCCACGAATTGCCCGTAAGCGCGGCGCTCCAGCGAGCGTCGTCCACGACCGGAAGGTCGCCAACGGGCTGGTCGAATGTCAGCGAATCCTGCTGCTGGAACAGTGCAAGGGTTCGGGACATGATCGTGAGTTTCGCGCTCTCGAACGACATGTGTGGCTCCGGCCAGTAGGGTGGTTCACAATAGGGGCCATTGGCCCAACGGCGAGTGTACAGCAGCACTACGCCGGAACCGCAACGAGAACAGGGGGAGATGCGCATGAAGTCGCGCGTGATGTACATGGGAACACCCGAGTTTGCCGTTCCCGCGCTCCGGCGCCTCGCCGCGTCGAACGAGTGCGACATAACCCTGGTGGCGACGCAGCCGGATCGTCCGGCAGGGCGCGGCAAGAAGCTCACGCCGCCGGCCGTGAAAGTCGTCGCGGAAGAGCTGGGACTGCCAGTCCTCCAGACGAATAGCTTGCGCGATCCTGACATCCGCAAGCGAATCATCGACGAGCAACCGGACCTGATCGTCGTCGCGGCATTCGGCATGATCCTTGGGAAGTGGATCCTCGAGCTCCCGACTCATGGTTGCGTCAACCTCCATGCGTCGTTGTTGCCGAAGTACCGGGGCGCAAATCCGATCGCGGCCGCGATCGCAATGGGAGAACGGGAAACTGGCGTCACGTTGATGCAGATGGGCCGTGGTCTCGATACCGGCCCCATGTATGCCTCGGCCAGCCTGGAGATTGCCCCGGACGACACGACGGAGTCGTTGACGCCCAGGCTCGCTGACCTTGCCGGGGACCTCTTGCAGGCGAACCTGCGGCCGTTGCTGGACGGGGCGCTGGAGGCCATGCCGCAGGGGCCAGGCGCGACGTTGACGCGATTGATGACGAAGGACGACGGCTGGCTCGACTTTGAACGCCCCGCGATTGAGCTGGAGCGCCACGTCCGCGCCATGTGGCCGTGGCCGCGCGCGTGGACGGTGCTGGAAGATGGAAGCCGGATGCAGGTTCATCGGGCCCGGGTTGTCGATGGCGTCGACATTTCTCCGGGCGTGGTCGAGCACCACGATCGGGAGGTTCTCGTCGGGTGCGGACAGGGATCGCTCGAGATGCTCCGTGTGCAGTTGCCGGGACGCAAACCCATCGAGGGCAATGCTCTCCTGCAATTACCTCAACTGTCTCCTGGCTCGGTGATGGGTCAGCAGGGAGGTCCGGAGGACCTCGAGCCGCTCGTTCGGCCAGTCGATGCCACGTGAGTCGCATCTGGAGGAGCTATCCGGCTATCCGATAAGTGGAGGGGCGTCTCGCCTGTATCTTTTGCGGATAACCTATCTTGTGCGAAAAATGTCGTCTGGCCGGGACGACCCGTGATTCACCGGTGTCTGCCGGTTTGATACCATGCCCGCAGGCATCTTCACTCGCTTTCCCTGGAAAGGACAGACAATGGCGGACCAGATCACTGTTGGCCTCGTCGGCACCGGCAAGATGGGCACTCCGATGACCCGCAACCTGCTCAAGGCGGGCTTCACGGTCGTCGTACATAATCGGTCGAAGGCACCCGTTGAAGCGTTGGTCGCCGAAGGCGCTGTCGATGGCGGCTCGTGCAAGGGAGTCGCCGAACGGGCCGACATCATCATCACGAGCCTGACGAACCAGCAAAGTGTCCGAGACGTTTATCTCGGTGACGATGGTCTCGTTGCCAACGCCCGTCAGGGCCAGATCTACATCGATACCAGCACGAACCCGCCCGAGCTCGTGCGTGAGGTCGCCGAAGCGCTTGCGCAGCGTGGTGCGGACTATCTGGATGCCCCGGTCAGCGGTGGCGTTGCCGGCGCCGAGGCCGGGACCCTCACCATGATGATCGGTGGCGAGCTGGATACGCTCGAGCGCGCACGGCCGGTGCTTGATGCGATCGCCGCCAACCTTCACCTGCTTGGCGATGTGGGCTCTGGAACCGTCGTGAAGCTCGTCAACCAGCTCCTCGTTGGAATTAACATGGCGGCCGTCGCCGAAGGCCTTGTCCTCGGCGTCAAGGCCGGCGCCGACCCCCGCAAAATGCTCGAAGTTCTGTCGACCAGCTTTGGCGGCAGCAAGATGCTGGATCGTGGCGTTCCCCTCATCGTCGAGCGCAATTTCGCTGGCGGTACCCCGGTCGACCTCATCCGTAAGGACCTCGGCATCATCCACGAGGTCGCCGAGTCCCTTGGCGTGCCTTTGTCCGTTGGCGGCGAGGCGTCGAATGTGTTCGACAAGGCGTCCGAGGCTGGTTTCGGGAGCAACGATATGACGGCGATCGTGCGCACCCTGGAAGAAGCCACCGGTATCGAGGTTTCCTGATGACCTCAGGCCCGGGATTGGTCCGGGCCTGTGGCGCACTTCTTCACTCCCGATGCGTATAACGTGTAGAAGGGTCTTTCCACCCCGCCCACCCGTTGATTCGGGTTGCACCCTTGGGAGAATGAGGATGAAGCGTGTTGTGGAAAGATCGTGATCATGATCGCCTTGCACGACAAGGGCCGCTCCAGGATGTCCCCTGGAACGGCCCTTCTTGTTACGTCGAGACGGTTGAAGTCGATCAGCCGTACAGTTCGTCGACCTTTTGCGTCAGGTATGCGATGAGCGGCTTCGCGTCCAGCTGGCGAACGCCGAGTACCTTCTCCATCAGGTCCATCGGCAGGTAGAAGCTGCCGTGTTGATGGATGTTATCGCCGAGCCAGGCGCGCAGGCCTGAAAGGTCGCCAGCGGAGAGATCCTGTTCGAGCGACGGGATCTCAGCGTTGATCCGCTTCCACAGCATGGCGGCGAGGACGTTCCCGAGCGCGTATGTCGGGAAGTACCCCAGCGACCCCTGGCTCCAGTGGACGTCCTGCAGCACGCCCTGCGCATCGTTCGGAACGTCGATCCCGAAGTACTCGCGGAATTTGGTGTTCCAGGCTTCGGGCAGGTCCGCCGTCGTGACCGCTCCCGACAGCAGGTCCCGCTCGAGCTCGAATCGCAGGATGATGTGCAGGTTATACGTGAGCTCGTCGGCCTCGATCCGGATATGCGACGGTCCCATCGCGTTGACCGCGCGGTACATGTCGTCGGCGGACACATCGGCGAACTGCTGCGGGAAGACGTTCTTGACCTGCGGCATCGCCCAGTCCCAGAACGGACGTCCCCGGCCAACCAGGTTCTCCATCATCCGGCTCTGGCTTTCGTGCCAGGCCATCGAGGTACCACGGGCCAATGGCGTGCGCTCGTACTTCTCGGAGATCTGGTGCTCATAGAGCCCATGCCCGAACTCATGCATGGTGCCGAAGAACGACGGGTTGAAGTAGTCCTCCTCGTACTTCGTCGTGATGCGGATGTCGTTGATGGCCATCGACGACTCGAACGGGTGCGTCGTGGTGGCAAGGTTGAATGCGTCATCGGTGAAGCCGATCTGCTTCAGCACGATGCGCGTCAGCTCTTCTTGCTTGTCGGCCGGGAAATGTCCATGCAGGATCGCGTCTCGCTTCTCGTCATGATTTTCGACGACCTTCGCCAAGAGGTCCTTGGTCGCAGGCTTCAGCTCGTCGAAGACGCGGGCAATGTCCGACGTCTTCATTCCCGGCTCGTAATCGTCCAGGAGAATGTCGTAATCCTCCTCGGCATCCGGGAAGTAGCTGCGCAGCGCATCGACCAATTCCTTCGCCAGGTCGAGGTTGTGCTGCAGTGCCTCGCGGAACTGAGAGTAGTCCGACTCCGCGCGAGCCTTCATCCACGCCGTATACCCGGCAGATCCGGCGCGCTGCATCGCAGCAGTCAGCTCGGGCGGGATCAGTTTGGTCTTGTCGTAGCGACGCTTCACATGGCGCCAAAGCCCGGCCTCGAACGATTCGTCGCCGAGCCCCTTGACGTAGTCCTCGGAGTTCGCGATCAGCTCGCCGACCTCGTCAGACGTCATCATCTCGTGGGCGATGGTCGCCAATGTCGCCAACCGCTCGGACCGCACTGCCGTGCCACGCGGCGGCATATGGGTGCGCTGGTCCCATCCGAGGAGGGCCGCCGCCCCCGCGACGTCCCCGACGGTCTGGACACGTGAAAGCAATGTATCGAACGCTTCTTTGGACACGTTGACTCCTCTCGAAGGCCTGACGAACGCCCGGCCTGTCACCGGGCGTTCATCGTCGAGTTCACGAATGCCTAATGGCCATATTCATCTAGGCGAGGACGCCCTTGGTCGAAAGCACCGAGCGCAAGAGTTTCAGACCGTCCGCACCGCCGACCAGGTCATTGGTCGCCCGCTCGGGATGCGGCATCAGGCCCACGACGTTTCCCTGACGATTGGTCACCGCCGCGATGTTCGCGACGGAGCCGTTCTCGTTCGCCGAATCGCTGACCTTTCCGTCTGGCTCGCAATACCGCGCCACCACCTGACCGTTCGACTCAAGTTCCGAGAGCCCATCGGTATCGATGTAATATGCGCCTTCTCCATGGGCGATCGGCAGGTTCAGGACCTGCCCTTCTTCGAGCGCGTTCGTCCAGGCGGTCGACGCATTCTCGATCCTGATGTTCGCGCGGAAGCAATGGAACCGCAGCGTCTTGTTGCGAAGGAGCGCCCCAGGCAGCAAATGGGATTCACAGAGAACCTGGAAGCCGTTGCAGATCCCGAGGATCGGCATTCCCGATTCAGCGGCCTTCTGGACTTCCCCCATCACCGGAGCGAACCGGGAGATGGCTCCGCACCGAAGGGCATCTCCGTAGGAAAATCCGCCGGGGAGGACGAGGGCGTCCAGACCGGCGAGGGACGTCTCGCGGTAATCGACACGCCGGACGCTCACGCCAAGATCTGCCTCGAGGTTCGCGAGAGCGTCGTGGTCGCCGTTGCTGCCGGGAAAGGAAATGACTCCGATCTGCATCCTATCCCCTCCCCTCCTGTGCTGGCATCACATTGAGGGTGTATTCCTCGATAACCGGGTTCGCCAGCAACTGGTCGCACATCCTGGTGCCGGCCTGGCGTGCCTCGTCCTCGTTCGCCGCCTCGACCTCGACGCGGATCAGCTTACCTACGCGCACGCGTCCTGCTTCGCCAAAGCCGAGTAGTTTGAGGCCAGATAGGACGGCATCGCCCTGAGGGTCGTTCACGCCGGTCTTCGGCATGATCTCGGCTTCGACAATCCATTGCTTCGATGAGTCGGACAAGGTTGCGTTTCCTTCCTATGCAACGCTGGTGAGGCGGTCGAGCACGTCCTGATATCGCTGGCGCGTGCGTTCGACGATGCTGGTAGGGATCTCAGGGCCGGGAGCTGTCTTGTCCCACGGCTGTTCCTCCAGCCAGTTTCGCACGATCTGCTTGTCGAAACTCGGTGGTTCCTGGCCCGGTACAATATCGGATGCTTCCCAGTAACGAGAGCTGTCCGGTGTCAGGAGCTCGTCGATCAGCGTGAGCTCCCCATCAACGTATCCGAACTCGAACTTCGTGTCAGCGAGAACGATTCCGGCTTTCATCGCCAACGCGGCAGCGAAGCGGTAAATGTCGAGGCTGACCTGTTCGAGGCGAGCTGCCAGTTCCGTCCCGACGATATCGGCAAGCCGTTGACGCGAGATGTTTTCGTCATGTCCCGCGTCGTTCTTGATGGCCGGCGTGAAACGAGGTTCGGGAAGCTGAGCGCCGCGCTGCAGACCCTCGGGGAGGGATTCTCCCGCGAGTGTGCCCTCGGCGACATACTCCTTGAATCCAGAGCCTGCGAGAAATCCGCGGACAACGCACTCGATATCGATACGATCCGCGCGCCGTGCGATCATCGTCCGTCCCCGCAGCGCGTCCTCTTCGGCATCCGTAAGCACGAGGGTGGAAACGTCGGTGGAGACAAGATGGTTCGGGACGATGTGGCTCGTCTTGTCGAACCAGAATTCGGAGATCCTGGTCAGGATGACTCCCTTCCCGTCGATCTGGGTCGGCAGGATGACATCGAATGCCGAGAGTCGGTCACTTGCGACAAGCAGGAGGCGATCGCCGGCATCGTAGATGTCCCGGACCTTCCCGCTTCGGATCAGGGGGTAGTTCGTGAGCGAGAGTGCTGCACTGGCCGTCACGCGTTCACCTTTGCTTCGATGAGCCCGAGTCGCTCGAACGTTGCGTCGACGTTCTGAAGCTGATCCCACGGATCGAACGCCTGCTCGATCTTCTCGGCCGGCACACGGTCCCGGACCTCCGGATCCTCCGAGATAAGCTGCTTGAATGGCTTGCCGACTTCGTGGGCAGAATGCGCGTATTTCTGGACCAGGCGGTAGGCGTCCTGACGGTCCATGCCACCGTCAACCAGCGCCAGGAGAATGCGTTGGGAGAAGATAAGGCCGCCGCTCATGTTCAGGTTTGCCAGCATCTTCTCCGGATAGACGACAAGGTCGCCGATGATCTCGGTGGTCTCGTGCAACATGAAATCGAGCACGATGCAGGCGTCCGGGAAGATGACGCGCTCGGCCGAACTATGGCTGATGTCTCGCTCGTGCCACAAGGCAACGTTCTCGAACCCCACGGAGGCATACCCGCGGACCAGGCGGGCAAGGCCGGCGATCCGCTCCGATTCGTGCGGATTCCGCTTGTGCGGCATGGCCGACGAGCCCTGGTTCCCTTCGCCGAACGCCTCTTCCGCTTCGGCCACCTCACTCCGCTGAAGATGTCGCACCTCGACAGTCATCTTCTCCAGCGTGCCGGCGATCCCGGCCAGCACCGCGAGATAGAAGGCGTGGCGGTCGCGCTGGATGACCTGTGTCGATGCTAGCTCCACCCCGAGGCCAAGGTCCTGGCAGACCTCCTCTTCCAAGGCAGGTGGGACGTGGGCATGTGTACCGACAGCTCCGGAGATTTGCCCCACGGCAATGTGATCGCGGGCCAATTCCAGCCGGTCACGGTGACGCCGAAGCTCGTCGTACCAGACAGCAAGCTTCAGGCCGAATGTGGTTGGCTCGGCCTGCATCCCGTGGGATCGGCCGATGGTGATCGTGTCTTTGTGCTCGACGGCCCGCCGCCCGACCGTTTCGATCAACGTCTCGAGTCCCTGAAGCAGGAGATCAGTGGCGTCCCGAGCCTGCATCGCCATGCCCGTGTCGACAACGTCGGAGGACGTGAGTCCGAGGTGGATAAACCGGGACGCGTCGCCGACCGTCTCGCCAGTCGCCCGAAGGAAGGCGATGACGTCGTGGTCCGTCTCCTTCTCGATCTCGAGCATGCGATTGACATCGCACGAGGCCTGGCGAATCTTCGCCATTGCCTCTTCCGGGATCCTGCCGCGGCGTGCCCATGCCTCGCATACGGCGATCTCGACCGCCAGCCATTGTTGAATCTTGTGGTCCTGCGACCAGATCGCCCCCATCTCCGGGCGTGTGTATCGCTCGATCACGTGCTGGTACCGCTCCTGACGTTGGAAATGCGTGAGGGCGAGCCGGCCTGGCGCGCCGTTGTCCCCTCAAGTATACGGCGCCCCCTTGAACCTGGTACGAACACTCGTTATGCTACAGGTGGATTCGCAACGGAGGCTGATCCGAACATAACGTAGCGCCAGGACCCGGCTGAGGTTGCCGGGTCGACGAGGTGGGGATTTATCGAAAGACTCGGCGGATGATCCCCCGGCCGCACAGTCGTCATGGCGGGCACAAACCGGTCCGGTAACGGAGCGACAAACCCCCGTCAACGTGCGAAGGGCCAAACGGCCCACCCCTCCACGAATCCTCACAGTGATCGTTTCGATTCAATTTGTGTTTCGCCCGGGCAGGACCACGGGGCGTTGCGCGCGCTGCGCGTCAACACCTCTCATCCGTGATGCCCGGCGATTGTGGAGGCATACCCAACATGTGCGGCATCTATGGCTACGTAGGCAACCAGGTCGATATCCTTCCGCTCGTTTCAAATGCGCTTCGCACGATGGAATACCGCGGGTACGATTCCTGGGGAATCGGATGGGATAACGGCAGCCAGTTCTCGACCCTCAAGGCACCGGGACGGGTTCCGTCCAATATCGGCGATCTTGCATCCTCCTCTATTGCCATTGGTCATACCCGATGGGCCACGCATGGCGGCGTCACCCAGGACAACGCGCATCCTCACTTCGATAGCACGTACCAGATCGGTGTCGTCCACAATGGCGTGATTGAAAATGCCGCAGAGCTACGGGCGCGGTATCTCTCTCATGTCGAGTTCCTGTCGGAGACGGACAGCGAGGTGGTTCCCCACCTCGTCAGGCATCTGCTGGACGCGGGAATGCCATTCGGTGAAGCCGTGAACCACGTGTTCCAGATGCTCGAGGGCAGCTCGGCCATCGTCGTCGCGAATCGCGCGACCAATGAGATCGCCGCCATCACCTCCCGGTCGCCCCTCCGACTGGGGCGTGGGGACCGAGGCTGGATGCTTGCTTCGGACCCTGTCGCGCTTGCCCATCAGGCCGAGCGAATGGCGATTGTCCCGGACCGGGTCCTGTTGCTCCTCGAGAATGGTCAGGCCCGGATGGTGGACTCATCATCCGGCTCGGATATCCCGATCGATTGGCGCGAGGTTCCGCCCGATGCGTTCGTTTCCCAGGGTGAGTTTCCTCACTTCACGATCAAGGAGATCCACGACCAGCCCGAGGTTATGGAACGACTTGCCCAGCGGGAGCAGGATATCGCGGCCCTCGCCGACGCAGTGACGTCCCATCGTCACGTCCTGCTGACCGGGTGCGGTTCGGCTTACTTTGCCGCATCGCTCGGCGTCGAGTGGCTTCGTCGTTCCTGCAATGCCTGGCTGGACGTTATTCCGGCCTCCGAGATCGACGCCTCCACACGCAACATGGGCCCAGACACGCTGGTAATCGCACTCACCCAAAGTGGAGAGACCGCCGACGTCGTCGATGCCATCCACCTGGCGCGATCCTGGGGGGCGACCACCGCGACGATCGTCAATACCGAGTCATCGTCCGTCGCTAACATGGTCGACATCACGGTACCGATCCTTGCCGGCGTTGAACGGAGCGTTCTCGCGACGAAGTCGTTCATGGCGATGGCGGTGCGGCTCCTCCAGCTCTCGGCTCGCTTGTCGGGTATAGCAGAGGTCGCTGCAGAGTCTCTCCAGGCGGCAATTCCCCTTATCCGGCACATCCTGACTGATGATGCCCTCACATCGCTGGTGGAACGGATCAGCGATCAGGAGCACGTCCTGACGCTGGGCAAGGGACATGGTCGCCCGGTTGCGCAGGAAGCGGCGCTGAAGATTAAAGAAGGCTCCTACGCCCATGCTGAGGCTTACCTCACCGGTGAGCTGAAGCACGGTCCGCTCGCCCTGGTGACTCACGGTACCCCGGTGATGCTCTTCGCCACAACGGCCAACGAGGTCGCGAGTGCTCGTATTGCGGCGCGAGAAGTCATGAGCCGCGGCGGCTACACCATCGGCATCGGGGATTTCACCCAGGATGATTGCTCGGGTATTGTCCATATCGCCGATTTCGGCCCGGCGTCACCGCTCGTTCATCTTGTGGTTGCGCAGCGACTTGCTTACGAGGTCGCGGTCGCGCGGGGAGTCGATCCAGATTTTCCGAGAAATCTTGCCAAGAGCGTGACCGTTCGATAGTACAATCGGGGCATGAGCGAGACCGAGCAGCCCGAGCCATCGCCGCTCCCGGCGATGATCGATACACATTGCCATCTTGACGACGCGGCGTTTGCCGACGATCTGGAGTCCGTACTGGAGTCCAGTCGCGCGGCAAACGTCGTCTCGTGGATTCTGATCGGGTATGCGCCAGATCGGTGGGATGCGGTGATCGAGATGGCACGTCGCATCTCCGGAATGTCACACACGCTGGGCGTACACCCGTCGCACTCGGCTGAGTGGGATGAAACCGTGGCCGCCAGACTCCGGGACCTTCTGGAATTGTCTGGTGCGATGGCGGTCGGCGAGTTCGGTCTCGACTTCTACCGCGATAATCCACCTCTCGACGTTCAACGGGAAGCGATGATCGGCCAACTCGACATCGCGAGGGACCTGACCTTGCCTGCTGTGTTCCACATGCGCAATGCCGAGTCGGAAATGCTGGACGTCCTGACCTCGCAGCGCGAGCTTCCGTCGATGCTTTTCCATTCCTTCGAAGGAACGTCGGCGCTCGCCGATTTCATCCTGGAGCGTGAGGCGTTCGTGGGTGTTGGCGGGCTTGCCACGCGCCAACGATCTGTCGAGCTTCGCGAGCAACTGCGTCGTATTCCTCTGGAATCGATCGTGCTTGAAACTGACTCGCCGTACCTGGTTCCAGCCCGGCAAAAAGACCGTCGAAACGTCCCCGCTCACGTACGAACCGTGGCGCTTTTCCTTGCCGACTTCTATGACGTGCCGGTCCACGATCTGGTTGAACAGACGAGCCGGAACGCCGAGCGACTCTTCGGGAGACTCCTGCCGTGACCCAGATTGAGAGGAACACCGTTGTTCTCGCGTCCGGAAACCCGGGCAAGCTCGAGGAGTTGAGGTCGTTACTTGGTTCTTCGGTCAAGGTCGTGAGCGCCGCCGATATGGGAGCGACGCTACCGGAGGAAACCGGGACGACGTTCGAAGAGAACGCTATCTTGAAAGCACGGGCCGTGGCGGAGCAAACCGGCCTGGTTGCGCTCGCTGATGATTCGGGCCTCGAGGTGGACGCCTTGGGCGGTGCTCCAGGCGTTTACTCTGCCCGATATGCGGGTATTCCATCCGACGACGCACGCAACAACCAGAAGCTCCTCGCCGCCTTGAATGGTGTCGAAGAGGCCGACCGAACAGCACGATTCCGCTGCGCGATCGCGATTGCCTTCACACCGGCAGAAATTCGAACCACGATTGGTACGTGTGAGGGCCAGATCGCCTTCGAGCCCCGTGGTAGCGGCGGCTTTGGATATGATCCCCTCTTCGTCCTGTCATCCGGCAAGACGATGGCTGAGCTCGACGCAGGTGAGAAGAACGAGATCAGTCATCGTGGCCAGGCGATGCGTGCCGCAGCCAAGCTCCTCCGCGAACGTGTGGGGCATCCTACATCAACAGACGGGAGGAATCAGCATGTTGGTGGCTGATCCCGTTCTCGTCGCGGCCCGGGACGTCTCTCTCGTCCATAACAGCTTCCGGTCATGGCAGCGCGACAGCGTGCTCAACGGAAGCCTTCCGATGATTGGCATCGCAGGGACGCGAGGCAAGAGCACAGTCTTGCGCCTGGTCGAGGAAATGCTGGTCACGATGCACCTGCGCCGGGCGACATGGACCGATCTCGGTGTCCAGATTCAGGGACGCCGACAGCGCGGTGAGATCGCGGGGTGGCGCCATGCCTTGACGCGCCTTTCCGAAGGGTCGATCGATGTCGCGTTGCAGGAACTGGATTGGGCCACGGTGAACGCGGCCGGTCTTCCTGCCGGGACGTACCCGGTGCTGGTCTTGACGGGATTACGCGACCTTGCGGAGAACCCGGAGAAATCTCCCGCGCTCCAGTATGCGGTCCGGGCGGCATACACCTGCGTCGGGGCTGTGCACCATGACGGTTTCATGGTCGTCAATGGAGATGACTACTACGCCGTCGATGCCGCGGCCAACTGCGACGCGACCGTGATCCTTGTTTCGAAGTCGTTCCAGGCTCCTCTTCTCCAGCAGCACCTGGCTGATGGAGGTTCAGCGGTTTGGGTCCGGAACGGAAGCATCTGGGTCGGTGATCGTCAGCACGCGACGAAGATCATCCGCGTGTCCGATGTGCCCCTGACCATGGACGGCGAGGCGACGTTCAACGTGACGAACGTCCTCCTCGCGATTGCGGTTGGGAGAGGTATCGGGTTGGATGTCCCCTCAATCGTTCAGGCGCTCCAGCGTTTCCGCGCGGCCTGGCACATCCTTCCGGCATCCATGAATGTCTATGAGGCGGATTCGTATCGAGCTGTTATCGACCAACTTGGGCCCGGATGGGTTATCAAGTCCGTCCTCCGCGCGGTCAATCCGAACGCGGAACGTCGGCAGGTTACCGTCGTGGGCGATCTGGACTGGATCGCTGCAGAAGACGTCTTTGAGCTGGGACGACAGCTCGGTCGATACCACGGGGCGGTGGTGATTCATGGGGAGCAGGATCCCGATCGTATGGCGGATTTTCGGCGGGGACTTTCAGCGAACCAGTACCCTCCCCTGTTTTCCTGGTTGCCGACTGAGCGTCGAGCGATCAATCGCGCGTTCAAGTCGCTGAAGAAGGGCGACGTGCTCCTGATCCTGACGACTCGCGATTCCTCCGCGGCGCATCGCGCAGTCAGGCGACATATCGCCAGGGAAGACCATGAATAAAGAGAAGGCATCGCAATAGCGTGTTGATCTCAATGGGATATGTCGCCTGACTGGCCAGCCGTCTAGTCCGCGGCGTGCGAAACCTCCTCAAGTGTTCCGACTTCAGGCCGATCGAGCCACGCCCGTCCCCTGCCAACCACCTGCTCAATCTCACTTGCCGTTTCTTCGGTCCAGAAGATGCGACGACTGCGGCTTCGAAGCCGCGTCAGCTTACCGCCGATCGAGACGGCCAGGACGACTTCTGCGTCTCCCTCGTTTGCGCGGAGAACCTCGTCCAGCCGTTGCATCAGCCGAACATCTTCCCAGTATTCACCAGAGATCGGCAGCTCGATAACGACCTTGGGCGCCTGCTTCGGGCGAATGTTGAACTCCGGCAATGAACTGCTGACACTCTCGAGGATGATCTGCTTCTGGTCCCCTCTCTCATCTACCTTCCCGGATACAACGAGGATGGCGTCCACCTCCAGGTGCTCACCCACTGTTTCATAGGTGCTGGGAAACGCGACAGCCTCGACCGTCCCGGTCAGGTCTTCAAGCTCAACCACTGCCATCGTCTTGTTGTTCTTGGTGGTTATGCGGCGCATGCCACTCACCATCGCGATGAGCTTGACCTTGTGGTTGGACTCCATCTCGGCCAGGTCGACCACCTGCGTGAAGCCGTCAGGAATTCCGGAACCTACGATGGAATCCAGCGGGTGGCTACTCAGGTATAGCCCGAGGAACTCCTTTTCCCACTCGAGAATCTGCTTCTCGTCTGCCTCTGGAACGTCCGGAATGGCGCTCGGGCCATCGGACAGCACCGCGTCATCTGACATCAAGCCGAAGAGATCCATCTGACCTCGGGCTGCCGCCTTTTGGCGCTTCTGCGCCGCACCGATCGCGTTTTCCAATCCGGCGATGACGCCTGCACGGTGGCCGAAGCAGTCAAGCGCTCCCGCCTTGGTCAGGCTTTCCACAACCCGCTTGTTGGTCATCGACCAGTCAACGGCATCACAGAAGGCATCCAGGGATGCAAGCTGTCCAGAATCACTTGCCTCTCGCGCGGCCACGATCGAGGCAACCGCGTTGACACCAACGTTCTTGACCGCACCAAGACCGAAGCGAACGCCCTTCTTGCCTCCTTCGAGCTCCTCTACGGTGAACTCAACGCCGCTGCGATTGACGTCGGGCGGGAGCACGGGAATACCGGCACGCCGACATTCCGCGACATTGAAGACGGTCTTCTCGCTGTTCGCCATTTCTGTCGACATCAGCGCCGCCATGAACTCTTCGGGATAATGCGCCTTCATGTACGCCGTCTGGGCAGCAATGACGGCGTAGGCGGCACTATGCGACTTGTTGAAGCCATACCCGGCGAACCGCTCGATGAGGTCCCAAACCTCAACCGCCTTCTTCTTCTCGATCCCCTGCTCGCTGGCCCCCGTGACAAACCGGTCCTTGTACTCGGCCATCACCTCGGGGAGCTTCTTGCCCATTGCCTTGCGGAGGCCATCCGCCTCGGCCATCGAGAAGCCGGCAAGAACGTTTGCGATCTGCATCACCTGCTCCTGGTAGAGCGCGATGCCGTACGTTTCCTGCAGCACGTCTTCCAGCAGCGGGTGCGGGTACTCGATCTCCATCCGACCGTGCTTGCGACCGATATAGTCCGGCGCAAGTTCCATCGGGCCGGGGCGGATCAGCGCCATCAGGGCGATGAGGTCCTCGAAACTCTCCGGTGCAACGTCGATGGTCATGCGGGTCGTCATGCCGCCTTCCAGTTGGAAGACGCCGACCGTCTCTCCGCGCCGAAGGAGCGCCAGGGCCGCTTCATCTTCTAGCGGGATCGATTCAAGGGATATGTCGCTTCCGCCTACCCTGGCCAGATCGACAGCCTTGCCCAACACCGTCAGGGTCTTCAGGCCCAGGAAGTCCATCTTGAGCAACCCGAGATCCTCAAGGTGCCCCTGGGTCCACTGCGTCGTGATGTCCCCTTCGCTCTTGCCGCCCGCTCGCTGCAGCGGCACATGCTCCACCAACGGCTCACGCGAGATGACGACGCCCGCAGCGTGCGTTGACGAGTGTCGAGCGAGCCCCTCGACCTTGCGCGCTGTGTCGACGAGCTCGCGCATTTGGCTGTCAGACTCATAGACCTTGGCGAGTTCGGGCACCTCTTCCAAAGCCCGATCGATCGTCATCTTGGGATCGGTCGGAATGAGCTTCGCCACGCGATCGGTCGAGCCAAAGTCGAAGCCCATCGCGCGTCCCACGTCGCGGACGGCAGCCTTCGCCTTCAACGTCCCGAAGGTGACGATCTGGGCCACGCGATCGTCGCCGTACTTGCGCACGACGTAGTCAATCACCTCGCCTCGCCGGTCATCCGCAAAGTCAATATCGATATCCGGCATGGAAATACGCGAGGGATTGAGGAAGCGCTCGAAAATGAGGTTGTACTTGAGCGGATCCAGGCCGGTGATATCGAGACAGTACGTTACCAGGCTCCCGGCAGCAGAGCCACGGCCCGGTCCGACAAGGATGCCGTTCTCCTTGGCGAACTTGACGAAGTCCCAGACGATCAGGAAGTAGTTCGTAAAGCCCATGTTCGCGATGACGCCAAGCTCGTAATCGAGGCGCTCGCCTATTTCGCCGTCGAGCGTGCCATAGTGCTTCATCGCGCCTTCGACGCAGAGCTCTCGAAGGTACTGCTCCGATGTCATGCCTTCAGGAACATCGAACTCTGGCAGGTGATACCCCTTGAACCCCAGATCGAGATTGCACATCTCCGCGATGCGGATGGTGTTCGTCAACGCCTCGGGCGTTTCGCCGAACAATCGGGCCATCTCCTCGGGACTCTTAAGATAGAAGTGATCGGTCTCCTGCTTCATCCGCTTCGGATCATTGATCGTCGTGTTCGTCTGGACGCAGACGAGGATATCCTGCGCCGGAGCGTCGTCCTGGTTGCAGTAGTGCACATCGTTGGTCGCCACCAACGGGAGATTGAGCTTCTTCGCCAACGGGATCATTTCCCGGTTGGTATCGATCTGTTCCTTGAGACCGTGATCCTGCAGCTCGATAAAGAACCGCTCGCGTCCGAAGATCTCGGCCAATGCCCCGGCATACTCGTATGACTTTTCCGGTTGGTGATTAAGGAAGTTGTTGGCAACCGGGCCACCGAGACACGCGGACGTGGCGATGATGCCTTCGTGGTGCTCCTGCAGCATCTCCATGTCGATCCGGGGCCGGTAATAGAACCCGTAAAGAGCCGCCTTGCTGGCAAGCTGCAGAAGGTTCTTGTACCCCTTCTCGTTCTCCGCCAACAGCAACAGGTGATATGACTTCCGCTCCCGCTTCGATACGGGCCCCTCGGCGAGGTAGGCCTCCATGCCGATGATCGGGTGCAAGCCTGCCTTCGTCGCCTCGGTGTACCAGTCCATCGCGGCGTACATGACGCCGTGATCGGTCACCGCCATATGCTGCATCCCCAACTTCTGGGCACGATCGATGTACTGGTTGATGCGGCCCATGCCGTCAAGCAACGAGTACTGGGTATGCAGGTGAAGGTGGGCAAACTCCGACATGGCTCTTTTTCCTCCCAACGAAATCACCCGGCTGTAGCTCGGGGTGTTCGTCATGGGACTGGTGCGATGATCTCGGCCTTCATTCAGCGGGGATGAATGGAAGAACCCGTTGTCATCCCCAATGCGGGAGACGTCGGGCTCACCAAGTGTACGTACGTTTGGTTGCCTGAAGCAAGACCCGGCAGAGTTGAGCGGGGAGCACCCCGCCAGGTCTTGCAGAGGACGTTAGGCGGCGACGATCTCCCCATCCTTGAGGACCAGCCGGGCCTGCTCGGCGATCAGCCGAAGCACCTGCCGCATCGACTCGCGGTACGCCTCGGGAACCTGGTTGTTCTGGAGAAGGCCAAGCACATCGGTCAGTTCCGGCTCGCCGGACAGCAGGCTCGACACCTCGCGCGGCAGGAACCCGGCCGCAGCCAGTAACTCATCCTGCTGCTGCCGCTCCAGCTCCAACGCCTGGGACAGCTGCTGCACTGCGTCCCGCGTTGGCATCCTGGCCCCGCTTTCAAGACGGCTCACATAGGAATGGTCGAAGCCGGCGCGCTCGGCCAACTTGCTCTGGGAAACGCGTCGAGTTTCCCGGAATCGCTTGAGCGTCGCGCCGAAAGTAATGATGTCCTGCTGCATGATTTCTCCCCGCCAACTTCTGTGCACAGCCCGTGCACATCCTACTTCAACTGATTGCCCGGAGGTCAACCCCTCCTGTTCACTGATGTGATCATAGCGATCGATTGCCTCCTTGTCAACACATTGTCCGTACGATCCACATGCGTTGGCGGAACCGGCCCAGAAAACGACAGATGACCGGCCTTCGTAGAAGTTACTGGCAAATGCTGTCGATCTACTGACGGAATGGTTGCGGAGGCGGCTCTTGGGCAGGGTCGTCCACTATCGAACAATGCAGAATCGGCGCTCCTGGAGCGTCCTGAGCGATTCTGGCCCCGTTGCTATACTTACGAGGCAACGATTTGCCGGTGGCCACACGGTTTCCTCTGCCGCCGGTGCCGCTCATATCCGGGAAGAACGCGTGACATCTCAAACCCTGATCGAGACACGGCAGCTGCGCGGAAGCGCACTTGCGAAACGGCTTCGCGCGGAGATCGCATCCGCCAAGACGCTCTACCGCGACACGACCGGTCGAGACCCGGTCCTGGCAACACTTCTGGTAGGAGACAACGCGGCCGCACTGGCCTACAGAGGGTCAATCGACAAGACGTTTCGGAAGGTGGAAATCGAGCATCGCCATGTGGAGCGGGACGCATCGATCACCAATGAGGAACTGATCCAGGCGGTCCAGGAGTTGAATGACGACCCCTCGGTTACCGGCGTCCTCGTCCTCATGCCACTGCCTGATCATCTCGACCCGCACGTCATCCTCGAGCACCTGTCACCGCTCAAGGACGTTGACGGCATCACACCCGTGAACGCTGGTCGGCTGCACCTGGGGTTTCCTTCCCTGCGACCCAGCACCCCGGCGGGCGGTATCGAGCTCCTCGACTATTTCGATGTGGATCTGGAAGGCGCCGAGGTGACGGTGATCGGCCGAAGCAACGTCGTTGGGCGACCACTTGCCACGCTTCTCTCCCATCGGCACGCGACCGTAACCCTGTGCCACCGGCGAACCCGTGACCTCGCGTCGAAGGTGCGGAATGCGGATGTCGTCTGCATCGCAGCAGGCTCGGCCGGTCTGGTGACCGGCGAGATGATCCGGCCGGGCGCGATCGTCCTGGATTTCGGCGTCAACGTGAATGACGAGGGAAAGATTGTCGGCGACGCGGATGCGGCGTCGCTGGAAGGTATCGCCGCAGGGTATACACCGGTGCCGGGCGGGACAGGGCCGGTAACCGCGCTGGTGCTCGCGCGGAACGTCCTTGCGGCAGGATTCGCCACGCACGACGGCACGCTGGATACCCTTCCCGAGCTGGCCGATGCGGTCCGGCGGATCATCCGGGATCAGGAAGAAGCGGCGAACGCTTGAGACCGGTGCCGGAGGACTGGACACGTCGAATCTGGGGTGTTACACTACATGCCGTTCGATGGGGTGTCGTCTAACGGTAGGACACCTGACTCTGGATCAGGCAGTTGGGGTTCGAATCCCTGCACCCCAGCCATCGACACAAGAGGCCGGGCATGATGCCCGGCCTCTTTCTTTTCCCCGGACCGTGTTTTCAGCTTCAGACATTCGGGGGATTGCGAATCCCGGCCCACTGTTGAATGGCAGTTAAGGCCTCGAGGATAGCGTGGGCAAGGACCAGGCGCACGTTGCCTGCGCAACAGATATGGGCGAATGTGGTCGGCAACTACCTGAGTGATTCCACGAACTTCAACCTGACTCACAACGTCGGGTGCCTGCCGGCGTGCCACCTGAGGTGATCATGATCATGATCTTTAGGTGGAACGGTCAAGATGGCCAAGTTTCGGGGTACGGGAAAAACCTGGGCATCTTGGAACGCTTGAACTGAACAACAGGTTGGCTTTCGGACTAGTCACAATACCGACTACTAATACAGCCGATAAGCTGAATGGTGGTTCCACCTCACGGCCGCGGTTCTTTCAGGCACGCGCCGAACGACCAGACCAAGCTCAGGGTGAATCGTCCGTTTTTCGGGACCTGCCCGGGAAGAAGCCCCCAGCCTTCAGATGCAGGGAGACAGGTTCGGTTCTCAATCTGTCATGAGAAAAGCGGTGGCCGGAAATAACCGGCCACCGCTTTTCGTCTTTACCAAACGCAGTGGGATATGTTGCCTAGCGCTCCAACACGACTGTTCCGACAAGATGGAGCTCGTCATCCTGGAGGATATCCGCCGCCTCCGCCAGATCATCTCGCTTCGTCTTCCCGGCCTGAGCCACCAGCACGAGCCCGTCCGAAATGGCCGCTGCGCTGATCGCATCGCTATGCGACAGCATGGCGGGCGCGTCGATCAGCACGATTTCGGCCTCCATGCGCGCTGCGCGCACGAGCTCCGCGAATCGAGCGGAACCCAGAAGCTCTGACGGATTCTCGACGTTCTGGCCTGCCGGCAATACACCGAGGTTCTCGACAGCTGTCATGGAGGGCTGCACCGGCCCCGCCCCCGCCTGAAGATCCGACAGTCCACGTTCATTTGCGAGCTCGAACAGCTTGTGCTGCTGAGGATCGCGCAGGTCGGCGTCCACGATGAGTGTCCGGATGCCAGATTGCGCCATCAGCACACCCAGGTTCGCCGCCACGCGACTCGTCGGGGCTTCCCCACGGGTACTGGTAAAGACGAGCACATTTCGGCCGCCACGAGCGATCTGGCTGGCCAGGTGTGCCCGAAGCATACGGACACCCTCCGTTTCGGAGGAGTTTGGCGCGGTGATAGCTGCCAGGCCGCTGCCAGATCCTGCCGGCAGGGTTGCAAGCAGCCGTCCTCCGGTGATCTCTTCCACGTCATCGTCCTTGCGAAGACGAGTGTCCATCAGCTCGAGAACGACAACTGCTCCCAGCCCCACAAGGCCGCCCAGGAAAGCACCGAGCACGCCGATCAGCAACGGTCTCGGAGAGTCTGGCGTCTCGGCCACAACGGCCGCATCCGCGATCGCGACCGGAGTCGTGGAGGTCACGAGCTGCTCGTTGATGCGCCGAATGGTCGAGTCGAGGTCCGCTATCGTCTGGGCGACGCGCAGCCGCTCGCTTTCCAGTGAAGAGATCTCGGCCTGAAGTTCTGTATTCTCAGCGTTCTCGTCCGTGTCGATCTCCGTCAGGCGGGCGTCAATCTCCGCTTGCCGATCGTGGAGTTGATCGGACTGCGCCTGGAGCTCTTCGAGGCTCTGCTGGAGCTGTCCCACGGTAAGATCCGCGACCTGGCTCTCGAAGTTCCGCGCGGTCGCGTTTGCGATCTCAGCCGCGCGCTCCGGCGACTCGTCGGAGACGGTGATCTCGATGATCTGCGTGTTCATCACGACAGACGCTTCGATCTTGTCCGCCAATTCAGTACGGTCGTCGGCGAGCCCTAACTCGAGAATGACGCGATCGAGAACAGGCCCCGACTCGACCAGGCGCCGGTAGGTCTCGGGGCGATTGACGTCTTCGACCAGCCCGGTGCTGGTCATCGGGGCAGTGACCAACAATGTTGTTGTTGCCGAATACGACGGCGTCTGCATGTTGGCAAGCCCGTATCCGGCGCCCGCGCCAATGACGACCAGGAGCACGATCGTCCACCCCCATCTCACGAGGGCGCGAATCACCTGTCTGAGATCAATTTCCACGGGAACTCCTCAGGATGCCAAGGTTTACAAGATGAGGGACAGGGCGTACGCACATCGAGCGCGCCAGCCGGATTATCGGGGCAATCCTACCACTCCGGCAGGCTCACGAGTTGCCATCGTGCCCCGCTCCCGCTTCGTCCACTGCGGTGATCTTCCCGGCCTCGATGTGAATGACCGGCAGACGATCGAGTGCCGGATGGTCGAGCGGAGCCTCTCCCGCCGACGTCACAAGGATTTGGCATTGTTCGGACGAGATAGCCTCCAGCAGCAGCCCACGATGCACGTCGTCGAGCTCTGACAGCACATCGTCGAGCAGGATGACCGGCCGCTCACCGGTCTGCTCCATGATGAGATCACCTTCGGAGAGCTTCAGGGCAATAACGCCCAAACGCTGCTGTCCGCGAGAGCCGTAGGCATCCATGGGACGGCCGTCAAGCGTCAGGAGGAAATCGTCCCGCTGGGGACCAGTCACCGTGGTGCCACGACGAAACTCCTCGCTTCGTGTTTCAGCGAGCTCGGTCAGGAAAACCTGCTGGATTCGTTGTTCGAGGGACAGGGGGTCTTCGATCTCGTCGTCTTCCCACGCGCGCAACGGCAATCGCGGGTGATACTCCAGCCCGATCTGGCGGTCGGAGATGAGGAACGCGGACCGGCGAGAGACCAAATCCGAAAGCCGGCGCAACGAGACGTATCGCGAGGCGACGATCTTCGCGCCTTCCGATACAAGCTCTTCATCCCAGAAGGACAGCTCCGTGACGGCGCCACGGGATTTGAGATCCACGCGGTCCCTCGAGAATCGTCGCAGAAGCCCATTGCGCTGGGTGAGCACCTTCCCGTACCGGGACAGAGCCCGCATGTAGGTACGGTCGATCTGGGAGATAAGGATGTCCATCTGGCGACGCCGTTCCGCCGGCGCGCCAGTGACTATTTGAACATCCTCAGGAGAAAACAGCACCGCACGAAGTACACCGACCATATCGTGCGCCCGCACGCCGCGGCCATCAACGCGGAATTTCTTGCGCGCAATGCGGCTGGTTCCGTCTGGCAGCTCCAGCGCGATCTCGAGCTGGCGGGTGCGCTCATGCGTCACGACGTCGGCGCTCAGGCGAGCGTACGGCGCGATACCATACTCTTCACCGCTGCCCCATCGCACAGTCTCACGCTCCGACGACGTTCGAGGCGATCGGGTGGTGGCGAGCATGACGAGTGCCTCCAACAGACTGGTTTTCCCGCTCGCGTTCCTTCCCACGATGCGGAGTCCGGCCGGAGGCACTGACAATTGGAGATGGTGATAGCTTCGAAACTCGTCGAGCGTCAGGCTGGTTACGTGCATGTCGCGGAGTCCATGACCGGCCCTCCCGCTACCCGCCGATGACCATCGGCATGATCACGTGCGTGCAATTCTCGTTGCCGGACGCGCGAACGATCCCTGCCGCGTTCGGTCCGTTGAGTCCGATCATCACCTGGCCGGTCCGGAGCACGGAAAGCACGTCGGTCAGGTAGTGGCTGTTGAAGGCTACCCGGATCTCGTTGCCCGTCACGCTGGCATCGACAAAGCTCTGGCTGTTTCCGCGATCGGCTGCGTTGGCAGAGACCTCGACGCTTCCCGGCGTCAGCTCGTCTTCCCCAGGCTGCACGGTCAGGAACACAACGTCATTGTTCTCGCGCGCGAAGTAGCCGGCACGCCGTACGGCATTCAGCAGCGATTCTCGGCCGATATCGACGCGCGTGGCGAGGTCCTTGGGCACGATCTGGCGGACATCGGGGAACGTACCGTCGATCAGGCGAGAGACCCATTCGGTGTCTCCTACCCGCGCGAGCACCTGGCTCCGGTTCGGGGTCACGGCGAGCCGGATCTTCTCGTCGTAATCGCCGATGATCCGTGCCAGCTCACGGTATGCCTTCGCGGGAACGATCAGGTCCTGGCGCTCACCGACCGGCGTTTCGAGCTGCTGCTCGACCAGGGCCATCCGGAAACCGTCTGCGGACGCCAGCGTGACCGTATCTCCGTCGAAACGGGTCATGACACCGGCGAGGACCGGGCGACTCTCATCGGACGCGGCCGAGAATTCGACAAGAGAGATGGACTCGCGAAGCAGCTGGGCATCGATATCGACGTGGAAGCCGTCATCAGACACCGACGGGATCACCGGGAAGTCCTCGGCGTCGATCCCGTTGATGCTCGCCTTGTCTCGCCCGGACTGGACGGTGAGGGAGAGCCGGACATCGTCGGTCGTCAGCGACACCGATCCCGGAGGCAGCGTGTTGACGAACTCGCTCAGGAGCCGCGCGTCAATCGTTATTCGCCCCTCACTCTCGATATCGGCATCGATCCACGTCGTTACGCCGATCTCGAGGTTGGTCGCGGCGATACGCAACCGGCCGTTGTCGGTGGAAAGCAGGACGTTGCTCAACACGGGCAACGCGGTGCGCGTGGCAACCGCCCGGCTCACACGACTCAAGGCGCGTTGCAGTTGTTCCTGAAGGCATGCAACCCTCACGGGTCCACCTCTCTTGTTCTAAAGGCGAATAAGAAAAACGGCGACGGGAAGTATAACAAAGCGCCTTTCGGCCCTTGTGCATCCACGCTGTCGTCCCGGCTGTGACGCCTGCGTGCGTCACGGTACTTCCGCCTTATTCTCGCATGATTCCAGGATTGATGACGGCGCACGGACACCCCTTGACACACTGGAACATCCGTTCTACAATGAGTTCAGAACAAACGTTCTAGACCGAGACCTCCATCACATGGAATGAGGATCACATCATGGCTAACTCAACGTTTGATCCCGGACAACACCTGACCAAGATCAAGGGGCAGGATTACCTCGAAGTCAAATGGCGCCTGGCGTGGCTGCGCTCCGAACATCCGGATGCGGTCCTGACCACCGAGCTGCACTCACACGAGAACGGCCGAGCGATCTTCAGCGCGCACGTCCAGGTACCGGATGGCGGCTCCGCCACCGGCTGGGGTAGCGAGACGGTCGACACGTTCGAGAATTACATTGAAAAGGCCGAGACAAAGGCGATCGGTCGCGCGCTTGCCGCGGTTGGATACGGCACGCAGTTCTGCGACGACTTCAACGATACGGGCGCCATCGCCGATGCTCCTGTCGCCTTCTCCCGCTCCAACGGGCAGCAGCAACAGTCTGACTCGCTCGCGACGAACGCGCAGAAGAGCATGATCCAGTACAAGGCGCGTCAGGCGCACCTGGAGCCGGAGAAGCTCGTTGAGTTCATCCAGGAAACGACCGGCAAGACGTTCAACGACCTGACGAAGCGCGAGGCGTCGAAGGTGATCGATGCTCTGAGTGACTACCAGGGTGCTCCACCGATGCGGCGGGCCTCCTGATCCGCCTCCGCGAAGGAGAACGACCGATGAAGCAATCCACACCCACTCCGTTCCGGCGCCTCGATGCCGACCAGTCCCTCGCTCGCCTCGAAGAGCGGCTCAACGAAGGATATGAGCTGATCGAGAAGCGGCGAGAAGCTGGGCTGGATGTGACGAAGCTCGAAGATTTCTGGATCGAGCTTCTCCACGAGTACGAAGACCGGTGCGACGAGCACCCACTCGCGGCATAGAGACAAGCCCATGCAAGAAGAAGGCGGTGACCGGGTTTCCGGTCACCGCCTTCTTGCGTCTGTCGTGGTACTGGGTTTGAGGACTACGCCTCGGTGATCGTGACCTTATTCAGGGTCACCGGCTCCGTCGGCGACGAAACCTCACCACTGGCGCCACGGGCGACCGGCACGTTCGAGATCGCATCGACGACGTCCAGCCCCTTGGTCACCTTGCCGAAGATGGTGTAGTTCTTCGGGAGTCGGCCACGGAGATCCTCCAGCACGATGAAGAATTGGCTGCCGTTGGTGTTCGGCCCCGCGTTCGCCATCGCCAGGGTGCCCTTCTCGTAATCCTTGCGGACCGCCTCATCCTTGAAGCGATAGCCCGGGCCACCCGTGCCGGTGCCGGTCGGGTCGCCGCCCTGGATCACGAAGCCCTTCACGATCCGGTGGAACGGCGTGCCGTCGTAGAACCCTTCGCGCGCGAGGCTCACGAAGTTGTTGACCGTGATCGGCGCATCTTCGGGATAGAATTCAACCTCGATCGTGCCGTGGCTCGTGTCGAGCTCGCCCGTATACGTCGCGCCCTCGGTGAGCTGGTTGTCAAAGGGCTGTGACCACTGCTTAGCCATGAAGTGTCCTTTCGTGATCTCCGGCGCCCGAAGTCGAGGCCGGGATCAGTCTTCGTTCGTAGCGACGGCCGCGCCCGCCAGGCCCAATGCCTCTGCGTCGCCCGCCATCGCGTCAATGATAAAGGCTACATGCTCGTCGAAGTCGACGCCGAGCTCATGCGCCCCCTCGGTCAGTTCCGCACGATTGACGCCTGCCGCGAACGCCTTGTCCTTGAGCTTCTTCTTGACGGACGAGACCTTCACATCCGCCACGGCTTTCGAGGGACGAACCAGGGCCACCGCAGCAACGAACCCGGTCAGCTCGTCGACCGCGTACAGCGTTCGGTCCAACAACGTCGTCCGCGGGAAGCGCTCGTCGAACCCGTGCGCCAGGAGCGCGTCGGCGATCCACTGTGAATACCCTTCATCGATCAGGACCCTGGAGCCAACGATGGTGTGCTCTTCACGGGTTGGATGCTTCTCGTAGTCGAAATCGTGAAGGAGCCCGACGATGCCCCAGGCGTCTTCCGGCTCGCCGAACTTGCGCGCATACGCCCGCATCGCGCTTTCGACACCCAGACAGTGCCGCCGAAGACTTTCGCTCTCGACCCACTCCGTCAAGAGCCGCCAGGCATCGTCCCGGGTCTTGCCGTTCAGGTCGGGATACTCGTTCGCCATCTCTACCTCACCTTCAACGTTGTGAACAGGCTCTTTTGCTAGACGATCAGCATGGCGTCGCCAAAGGAGAAAAACCGGTAATTCTCGGCGATCGCCTCCTGGTACGCGGCGAGCACGTTCTCGCGGCCCGCCAACGCACTGATCATGAGCAACAGGGTCGACTTTGGCAAATGGAAGTTGGTGAAGAGCACATCGACCATCGTCCATTCATAGCCCGGCGTGATATAGATCCGGGTGAAGGCGTCGAACGGGCCCGGCTGCCCAGCCTCAACCCGCTGCCCCAGCGACTCCAGCGTCCGCGCCGAGGTCGTGCCGACGGCAACCACCCGCCCACCACGCTCCTTCGTCTCGACGATCTTGTCCCACGTCTCCTGAGGTACCGAGCACCACTCACTATGGATCTCGTGGTCCTCGGCGTATTCCTCGGAAACCGGCCGGAACGTATCCAAACCGACGTGCAGTGTCACGTAGGCGCTGTCGATCCCCTGCCCGGCCAATTCCGCCAGCATCTCGTTCGTGAAATGAAGCCCCGCGGTGGGAGCAGCAGCCGACCCCTGCTGGTTGGCGTACACCGTCTGGTACCGCTCTTCGTCATCGAGCTGATGAGTGATGTACGGCGGCAGTGGAACGTGCCCATATCCTTCGAGGTGCCGGGAAAGCTCGTCGTCGATCTCGACGAGCACCTGGCCCTCCCCCAGTTTCTCCCTGAGCACGACATGCGCGTCGGGAGCGTCTGTACCCGGTTTCGCCGGGATAACAATGCGCTCGCCGACCCTCAGGCGCCTGACCGGTTTCGCAAGCGCGCGCCACAGGCCGTCGGATTCCGGACGGAGGATCAGCACCTCGACGCCTCCACCCGACTCGCGGTGGCCACGTAACCTGGCCGGGATAACCCGGCTATCGTTCATCACCAGCAGGTCACCCGGCTGCAGCAGGGACGGGAGATCGCGAAACATCCGGTGGTCGACCGAGCCTGTATGTCGATCGAGGACCATCAACCGGCTCGCCGCCCGGTCTTCCAGGGGCTCCTGGGCGATCAGCTCTTGCGGGAGCTCGTAGTCGAAGTCGTCGATTCGCAGCTTCTTGTCGATTATTTGTGTCACTCGGATTCCTGGAAGAATGTCTGTTGGCCGGCCCGCTCAGCGCTCGTGGCGGTGTATTCGAAACCAAGATGCTCGTACGCGCGCCGGGTCGCAATGCGGCCACGCGGGGTTCTCTGGAGGAAGCCTAACTGGATCAGGTACGGCTCGTACACGTCCATGATCGTATCGGTCTCCTCGCTGGTGGCTGCCGCAAGTGTGTCGATGCCCACCGGCCCGCCATCGAACTTCGAGATAACCGATTCGAGGATGCGCCGATCCGTATCGTCGAGACCGAGCTCGTCGATCTCCAGCAGATCGAGCGCCTGCGAGGCGATCTCCTTCGTAACGACCCCATCGCCCATCACCTGGGCCACGTCACGCACGCGACGAAGCAACCGGTTGGCGATGCGCGGTGTACCACGCGCCCGTCCGGCCAACGCTCTTGCCCCCTCCGGTTCGAGGCGCAGATTCAGGATCGAAGACGAGCGCTGGATGATCTCCTGCATCGCCTCGTCGTCATAGAAGTCGAGACGCAGCACCGCACCGAACCGATCCCGCAACGGCCCCGTCAGCAAGGCGAGTCGCGTGGTGGCCCCGATGAGCGTGAACTTCGGCAGATTGATCCGCATCGTCCTTGCGGCCGGCCCCTTGCCGATCACGATGTCGACGGCAAAATCCTCCATCGCCGGGTACAGGACCTCTTCCACCACCCGGTTCAGGCGATGGATCTCGTCGATGAAGAGGACGTCTCCAGGCTGGAGATTCGTCAGGATAGAAACGAGGTCGCCCTGGCGCTCGATCGCGGGACCGGACGTGACACGTAGGCTCACGCCCATCTCGCCGGCAATGATCGATGCCAGCGTCGTCTTGCCGAGTCCCGGCGGACCGTAGAGCAGCACATGGTCGAGGGACTCGCCGCGTTCGAGAGCAGCGCGGATGAAGATGCGCAGGTTGTTCTTGACGCGCTCCTGGCCGATGTACTCGTCGAGGCTGCGCGGGCGCAAGGAGCGCTCGGCGACGATGTCGTCATCTTCACGCTGCCGGGGGGTCATTAACCGGCCGGCGTCAGGTGATTCATTCGAGATGGTAGATTGGCGCCCGCTTGGGCGGCGTTCGTCACTCATACCCGCATTATACCCCGAATCAAGAACATTTGTTCGCTACGGACCCGCCACCGGCGTAATCGATTCCGGGGTGGCGACTGGCGAGGAACGATCCATCATCTCCAGCTCGAGCTGGGCCTGCTCCGCGAGGAACGAATCCGGATTGATCTCAATCGCCCGCGTGAAATGGTCTCGGGCTTCATCCCGTCGTGGTGGTTCCCAACCCATGTACAGCTTCGCGAGATAGTAATGAGCCGGGAGGTTGTCCGGTTCTGCCTCGAGAACGAGCAGGAATTGCGCCTCGGCATCCGCGAGCAACCCATTCGTCTGGAGGGACCGCGCGAAATCGAGCCGGATGCCATGATCGTGGGGCTGGAGTTCCAGCGCGCGTTCGTACTGCTCCGTTGCCTCGCTCATTCGACCCGTGTTGGAGAGCATATTCGCCAGGAGCACAATCTCGTCGACGTTAACCGGATCATTCGCGACGGCCGTTTGCTGTTCGGCGACGATGTCAGCGTTCGGGTCGACGATCACCTCATCGTCACTGTCGCCCCAGAGTCCGGAGAAATCGATCATGGACACGGCAACCGCGATCATGGAACAGACGACGAGCCCGGAAATGATGATATAGGCCACTCGCATCTGGTTTCCGGATCTCCTGGCCGGTCGTTTCGGGCCTCCTCCACGACCGGGCGTTGGCTGTCGCGGCTTTCCGGATCGGCTCGGGCGCTGCACCACTTTGTCCTCACGCATGGTTTTGAGTACACTAGCAACCGCGACACACGTCGCGCGTCCGTGATGAGGGTACACCACGAAAATGCAAGCCGGATGACACTTGGCGAGCGTGCGAACCCTCTGGTATACTGACGCGGCTTCGGAGAATGATGCCGACCTAGCTCAGTTGGTAGAGCAGCTGTTTCGTAAACAGCAGGTCGCCGGTTCGAGTCCGGCGGTCGGCTCCATATCTCGGAAGCAAGCCATGCCGAAGTGGCGGAACCGGCAGACGCGCTACGTTCAGGGCGTAGTGAGGGCAACCTCGTGGGAGTTCAAATCTCCCCTTCGGCACCACGAAACGGCGGACTTCTTGTCCGCCGTTTTTCGTCCCCATCCGGGTGATGATGTCACGGCGTGACATCGGGCGCGGATTGATGTATAAATAGCCGTGCTCCGGCACATATGCCACGGAGCCGGTACGTTGCGCGATGCGCAACCGCACCTTCAGAAGTGAATGTGACACGAAAGCAGAGAGCATGGTCGCTGACCCCTTTTCCGAGGGATCAGAGGAAAGTCCGAGCTGCACAGAGCAAGGGTGCCTGGTGAAAGCCAGGGAGGTGCGATTTTTCGCATCGACAGTCCAGATTGGCACACGCTTCGGCGTGTGAGAGCAACAGAGACCAAGGCCACATCTTCGGATGTGGAGTGAAAAGGGCAATCCTCCCCGCAGCAATCTCCGATTCGGCCGCTTGCAGGTTGCTCGCCGAGGCCGGAAGTCGAGAGCCGTCACGAAGGCGACGACGTGACCAGCCCTCAGGGTTGAGAGAGATGACCATCTCGAACAGAACTCGGCTTACTCCTCTTCTTTCGTGGCGCATCGCATGGTGCCTATAGCTCAATCGGTTAGAGCGCTTGTCTGTGGAACAAGAGGTTTCGGGTTCAAGTCCCGATAGGCACCCCACCATCAATGTGTAACGAAAAGGAAGAGGACCTCCGACCGGAGGCCCTCTTTTTTTCATGCTGTATGCAGGCCGCACTCCGCTAACGGGCTGCCGAACAATGTTATTGCCAGATAACAGGTGCTGCCTGACCATACGTTCGTATAACACTTATTCATGTCAATTATCGACATTTTAGCCTTATCACCTCAGTTAATTGACTCTATAGGGACACGACACTATTCTGACTACATTCTCGCACCAGTGCGCATTTGGTTTGCGTGAGGCTTCATCTCCACCACGTCTCACGGTCACGGGATCATGAGAATCGGGATTGCATCCGACCTCACGTCCTCTTGATCCCCAACCGATGACATTTGGGATGGATCAGCGGCTTCTGTACCCGATAATTCTGATGGGGGATATATGAAAAATCCTCAGTTCTCATCAATACTCGGGCAGCGTCTACGCACCTTCCTTTGGGTTCCGGCGCTGGTATTCGCTCTCCTTGCCCACCCACTTTGGCCACTGGTGGCCCAGGCCAGTCCACCACAAATCAACATAGATCCATCCAGCGCGCTCGCTGGCAACTCCGTTACTTTGAGCGGCATCGGTTTTCCGCCCGCCTCCACCGGTCAGGTGTTATGGGACGACGGCAGCGCGGTGGGCACCTTCATCGCGGACGAAGTTGGCGCCTACGCTGTCGTATTCGTGGTGCCGCCATCCATAGATGGTCCGCACACGATCACAGCCACCACCGACGACGGAATGATCATCGCGCAAACCACTCTCACAGTAGAGCCAGTCCTCGAGCCAACACCGATCCCGTCGGAGGCCCCTTTGCCGACCGAGCCTCCGGCACCGACCGAGGCTCCAGTGTTCGAGGCACCTCCCACAGATGTGCCTATTCCGACAGAAACCGTCGCCGGACCAACGTCGTACCCTATCTTCTCCAGCAGTCACAGTGAAAACGGGCCTGACGCGAACGTGGTCTACGATGGGGATCCTTCCAGCTACTGGGTTACCGCTCCCATCACTCCCGATGAAGCGTGGATCATTCTGGATCTCGGAGCGATCGTGCCGGTTTCCACTCTTCGTTGGCAACTGGCAACCTCGGCAACGCTTCCCAACCTCGAGATTCTCCTCTCAGAGGATGGCGTCGCCTGGGAATCGCTCGTGACGATCGACGGCACATCGGTGCCCTCGGGTATTTGGATTGATCAACCGGTCAATGTGTGGATTCGCTATGTCCAGTTTCGGACTGAGAATATAACCGGGCTAAGCCAACTGGGAGGCATCGCCGAGATCGAGCTTTGGCCCGCGTCCGATGCTCGTCCGATCTCGGTCAACATCACACCAACATCCGCACCCACAGCTGAAGAAGTGGTTGCCTCGGAGCAGACGGAGCCAAGCACGGCGATTGCCCAATCAGACGGGATCGTCGGTATGGGAACGATCACCGGGTCGGATGGAGCTGGTGTCAACTGTCGTGTCGCTCCTGACATAGGTGCGTCCATCATCACCGTTTTGCCACCGGAGAGCGCCGTCGAGATATCCGGCACAGCCGTCGGTGACTGGATCCCCGTGGACTGCGGAGGACAACCCGGTTTCGTCCATTCGCAATTCGTAACCCTGGAGACTGTTGAGCCCACCGTGACGACCTCAGGTCCAGCGACCCCGGCGACCAGTGACCCCATTGCAGTCGCAACCCCCCAACATACACACGCATCATCCGCTACACCGACAGATCAACACCGTGAGGCCGCCGGGACGCTTCCCGGTCCGAGCCTATCCCTGCCGCTTCGCGGCGCCTTCTACTACCCGTGGTATCCGGAAGCCTGGACGCAGTCGGGGGTCTACCCGTACACAGATTATGAGCCCGTACGCGGCTATTATGACGGCAGCGATGGTGACATCATTTCCGGCCATATCGCAGATATGCAGTACGGCAACATTGACGTGGGTATTGCATCGTGGTGGGGACCTCACACCTACTCGGATCAGCAACTTCCATTGCTGCTGGACGCTGCCTCCGGGACCGGTTTCACCTGGACCATTTATTACGAGGCTGAGGGCTTCGGTAATCCCACCGCCGAAGATTTGAGGGGCGACCTCGAATACATCCGTGACCGGTACGCCTCAAATCCATCCTATCTCCGCGTCGATGGCCGATTCGTCGTCTTTGTCTACGGTGCCTCGGAAACGTGCGGAGTGGTAGATCGCTGGACTGAAGCAAACGAGACCGTCGGGGCATTCCTCGTTCTGAAGGTCTTCAAGGGATACCAGGAGTGCGCCAACCAACCTCACAGTTGGCACCAGTATGGTCCGGCCCAGGCAACAGATTCCCAAGCCCCATACTCGTTTTCCATTAGTCCGGGGTTTGACAAACATGGCGAGGAACCCCGACTGTCGAGGAATCTCACTCGATGGCAGCAAAATGTCCGGGACATGGTTGCCTCAAACGCCGACTGGCAATTGATCACGACCTTCAACGAGTGGGGAGAGGGTACATCGATCGAGAACGCCGTCGAATGGGAAAGCGCCTCCGGCTACGGCGCCTACCTGGACATTCTCCATTCCGACGGAAGCAACCCGTCGCCACCTCCAACCGAGCAATCGACACCGGTCGCGACACCAACACCTGCCGAGCCCCTTGTAATCACCCCGATTGCCGACGCCTCCGTGTATGAAGACAACCCTGACACGAACTTTGGCTCTGCCACGAGGCTCGAGGTCGATGAGGAACCACGTATCGAGAGTTACCTTCTCTTCGAGGTCATTGGAGCCGACCTGCCGATCCAACACGCGACGTTGCGCCTTTGGGTGGTCGACGAAACCAGCAATGCCCCGCCAGTTCGGCTGGTCGAAAATCCGGTCTGGTCGGAAGATTCGATTACCTGGCAAAGCCGACCTAATACAACACAACCAACCGACGATAAGGGATCGGTTCCAGCCGGGAACTGGGTCGAATACGACGTCACACCACTGCTCACCGGAAACGGACTGATCAGCTTTGCGTTCATCCCAGAGTCCAGGAACGGGTTGGATTTCAATTCCCGAGAGGCGACCGGTAACCACCCGCAGCTCGTGATCGTTTTCGAAGGATCCGGCCCCTCTCCCACCGTTTCGCCTGGACCGACAACGACACCGAGTCCTATCCCGGTGCCAACGCAACCACCGGACGGCAACTCGGCAATCCTGTTGGCGGCCGGAGATATTGCTTCGTGTTCAAGCGACGGTGACGAGCAGACGGCGAGTATTTTGGACAAGGAGCCCGGTACGATTGCAACCCTTGGCGATAACGCCTACAACGATGGAACCGCACAACAATTTCGCGACTGCTACGATCCCAGCTGGGGACGTCACAAGTCACGGACCTACCCATCTCCAGGCAATCACGATTACCGAACAAACAACGGGGGTCCCTACTTCGACTACTTCGGTCCCGTCGCCGGCATTCCCGGACAGGGCTATTACAGCTATGACCTCGGGTCGTGGCACATCATCTCGCTCAACAGCAACATCGACATGAGCGCGGGTTCACCCCAGGAGCAGTGGCTTCGAGCGGACCTGCAATCAAACCCGGCAACATGCACACTCGCATACTGGCACCATCCGCTCTACAGCTCCTCCTCCACGCACGGGAGCCAGTCGGCGTCTCGTCCGCTCTTCCAGGCTTTGTATGACTATGGCGCAGAGGTTGTGCTGGTGGGTCATGACCATACTTATGAACGCTTTGCGCCGCAGACGCCTCGCGCCCAGGCTGACGAGGCATACGGAATCCGCCAGTTTGTCGTAGGCACTGGCGGTCGGAATCACTACTCGCTCGGATCGCCCGAGCCCAACAGCGAGGTACGCAGTTCCGGCACCTTCGGCATCCTGAAGCTCACCCTGAATACCGACTATTACACATGGGAGTTTCTCCCGGTAGACGGCAAGAAGTTTACAGACAGTGGAAGTGGGTCCTGTCATGATGCGCCGGGCAGTATAGCGACGCCACGAGATACCGCTGGTCACCTCCCGGAACGCTTATTTTCCGCAGCAACCTTGGTGATTCCTCCTGACGTGCGGCGATCAGTGGGCAAATGGAGCCGGTAACGAGCCAGGGCGATCAGCGGTGGAAGCTCCCCGTCCTGCTCTGATCCACCACACAGCCGCCTATTGGGCGTTCGTCCGTTTTGCGTCAAACTGGTATCTCGGCAGACCGTTTCAGGAATGGCAGATACCAGCAATGAAAACTGCGGGAATCGTCATGGACCCGGATTTCCGCGTCGGCGACGTTGACCCTCGTCTCTTCGGCTCGTTTATCGAGCACCTCGGACGGGCGGTATACGGCGGCATCTACGAGCCAGGCCACCCGACGGCCGACACGAACGGATTCCGGCAGGACGTCCTGGATCTCGTGCGAGAGCTCGGAATCACGTTCATCCGCTATCCCGGCGGGAACTTCGTATCCGGGTACAACTGGGAGGACGGAGTCGGACCGAGGGAGAA
>Ga0182741_1000418_pt1 | contig 65297 bp, 44 predicted proteins | sample eDN5th37CBELigOP_FD_128874 | JGI IMG/M metagenome (GOLD analysis project Ga0182741, IMG submission 128874) | Enriched Organic Plus compost microbial communities from Emeryville, California, USA - eDNA 5th pass 37_C BE-Lig OP (version 2) (version 2) ...
GCGAGACGGCCGAAGGGGAGAGTTGTTCCCCATGCACCTGGAGAATCCGCTCGACGGGAGAGAGGATCATCGTCAGCGGAGTCCGCAGCTCATGGCTCACGTTCGAGAAGAACTCGGTCTTGAGCTGGTCGTATTCGCGCAGCTTCCGCAGCGACCGTTGCAGCGATCGCTTGCTCTTGGAAAGCTGCCGCGTCCGCCGTTTCACTTTCGATTCCAGATTCACGTTCAGATCGCGAATCGTCTGATCGTTCTGGTCCAGTTGCTGGACCATGGCGTTGAACTGCCGCGCGAGAATGTCGATCTCGTCGGTTCCGATCGGCTTGACGCGCTGAGAGAAATCGCCGCGCTGGACGCGCCGCATCGCCTGGAGGAGTTCATCGACGCGGGCCCCCATCGAACGGGCCAGCATATGGGAGAAGGCGACCCCCACCGCGATGGCGGTCACCAGAATGTAGATGATGTGCGTCCGCAGATTGGCGACGGTCTCGGCCTGTCGCTCCGGCGTGCGGATCAGGTCCATTGCCCGCTGGTTTGCCAGACCACCGATCATCAATGCCGTCACCATGATGATGAGACTGAAGCAGACATTCATGCGCGCCTGCAGGCGGCGGGTGGGAAAGTCTTCGAAATCGATCGCGATTCCGCGGTCCAGCAGGTAGCGCGTGACCGGGGCCATCCAGCGTTCACTGGCAAAGTAGGTCGCCAGCAGGACCGCCGAGATACCGATGAACGCGGCAATCATCACCTGTACGAGGACGTAGAGCGGAGCGTCCGCCACCAGCCACAGCCAGATGCACAGGGGAAGGGCACTGAGGGCCGGATCGAGCATCGATTCGAGCAGGTGGTGCCGGCCGGCAAACAGCACGGCGGTTCGGCCCGCCTGACGCGCTGCGGAGGGATTTACCTCCTGCCCCCGGATGAGTTGCGCGAGCACGCGCCGCAGCGTCCGCGTTTCCCAGAGGGCAAGCAGGACGGTCGCGGCAACCGTGACGGCCACGACGACCATGCCGGCACGTTCAAAATGCCAGCGCAGTTCCGCGGGAAGCGAAGTCGTGAGGTTCACATAGTAAATGACGAGCAGGCCCCCGGCGGACCCGATGACGCGGGTCACCAGCATCATCACCAGGATGTACTGGCTGCCGAACTTGCGAAACGCCCACTCAGTCATTGCGGCGCCCTGGACCTGGTCAGCAAAACCCTTTGCCGGCGCCTTCGTTTGATGTCTGGCGCGCTATTTCAGCCCGCGACTGCCCAGCTCCGTGAACAACAGCCGCTCGAGACCGCGAATCACGACCCCTAAATCAAAAGATCGGATCTGTGAACGCATTGCATTCAGACATCGGTGATGGTACTCCCACTTTCTCAGGAAGTATTCCTCATGCCCGCCCTCACGGATCGCGGTCTCGATTTCCTCGGCAGAGCCAAGATTCAGTTGCTCAATACTCAAGTCGCCGCGAACGACCGCGCGGGCGAAGACTCCGCTGGTGAAATCGCCGTCGCCGATCTCCCGCTGCCAGGTCGTGATCAGATTTCCAATCCGCCCCATCCACTGAACATGCCAGGCAATCTCGCGAATCTTGCCCAGTTCATTCAACTGGAAGTCCGGGCTGCACATGAGATCCACCGTCGCAAAGCTGATCTGCATCATGCTGTGCGGCGAATAGAGATCGTGCTCGACCACGTTGAGGAGTTGGAGATTGCCGTTTAACAGACTGGAATAGCGGATGAAATTGAACAGTTGCGAAAGATCGTAACGCAACAGTTCCTCGAAGACCGCAAAACAGGGGTACCTTCGCGTCCGGTTCCAGTACTCCTGCCAGACTCGCCCGGCCAGTTCGAGATAGGCACGTTCGGCGGTGTCGAACCGGTCGAGCTGCGGCTCACGCGACTGCGTGACTGCGAGCAGCTCGGAAAGCAGGGCACAGCTTCCATGACGATCGGCCACATCGTCGAGAAGGACGTTCAGGATGATCGAGAGGACTTTCGTATCGCAGGCATCCGCCCACAGTTCGGGAGCAACACTCGGGAACGTGGTCAGCTCCACTCCCTGCTGACACCATTGCCAGAGATACCGCGACCGGTGCCCGACCTGCTCGTATTCCGTGATCCACCGTTCCAGCGTCGGGCTCAGCTGTTTCTCGCAGATCAACCGTCGCTCCTGTTGCAGAACCTCCGGAGAAAAGTGCAGCTTCAGCCGCGGCTCGCGGCCATCGATGCGCCGCTGCGATCTCCGCGGCGTTTCCGGAACGGGAACTTTGCTCCGCCGGGTGGCCAGCACTTCGGAGACGCGGGCGACGATCAGATCGACAATCCGGCGACGGCCGGTTGCGGGATCCTCTTCCGGACGCCGCGACAGATTTCCGATGGCCGTCACGGCCGGGCGCAGGTCTGCCTCGGCCAGCACATCGAGAACCGCGGTTCCGACTCCCCCCTGCGAAGCCCCTTCATCCAGCGTCACCAGATTCACCGACTCCCCCGTCAGCCTTTGAAGGAGCACTTCGTCGAGCGGCTGGAGAAAGCGGAGATTCACGACTCCGGTGGAACAACCTCCCTGTGTGAGTCGCACCGCCGCATCAAGAGCAGGGGAGACGAGTTCCCCCACCGTCATCAGCACGAACTCGCGCCCCTCAAGCAGAACTTCCGCACGTCCCGCGAAACATTCCGCGCGATAAGCCGAGGAGGTAGCGTCCTCGAATGAACGGGGAAGCCTGATCGCTGCCGGGCGCTCTTCGTCGAGCGAAAGCCCGAGCATCTGTTGCCATTCCGACTCGTCCTTCGGGGCCATCAACGTCAGGTTCGGCAACATCCGCAGAAACGTCACGATCGATTGAGTCGTCGCCCATTCGGACGACCGCCGAATCCCCGTCGCCTCGCCGGCGGTGACAACAAAAGTCGCGGGCAGCTCCGCGGCGCAGAACTGCTCCGCGATCTGCTCAAAATGCCGGAACAGGAGGGAAGGAGTGAGCAAAATGACCGGTCGGCAGCCACCCGCCGCAAGGCCGCTGCACCAGGTGAGGACCTCTGACTCCGAATGGCTGGCGTGAACCAGCCGCTCCGGGAACTCCGCGGCAAACCGGGGTAAACGCAGCGCGGGAATCAGCGACACAACGCTGAGACGTACATCACGCCGCGCTCGTGTGACCAGTTCCCTGTCAATCGCTTCGTGCAGCCGGTCGTCCGACAACTGTTCCAGATCTCTGCGCCGTGAGGAGTCACTCAGCAGAGAGGAAAGCTGCTCGCCGGAAATGCGGCAATCCTGATCCCAGGACGCCCCCCCCGGTCGCGGACGCGTCCTCAAGTACAGAACGGCCGAAACGTCGGCATTCCGCGCCTGCTGAAGCACCTCCAGCAGAGCGTCGAGGTCGGTCGCATCGACCTCCGGCAGGCAGTTGAACCCGCGGTGCTCGAGTGCACTGCGAAATCGAAAGGGGCGACGGTCTCCCGAAACCTCGGCTCGCGTCTGAGGGGAGCCATCATCTTCCCGAACGACGAGCAGAAAGCGAGAGGTCCCCTCGAGGGCTGCCAGCGTGCGCCCCGCGTCCCGCTTCTCCAGGGCCTGCTCGTCGACGACCGCAACGACCCACTGTGTTCTTCCCAGATTCTTCCCGGCGGAGGCAAGCCCGAGCGCGGTAGTCAGGCCGCCTCCCTCTCCGGCGAAAGTCGGCCAGGGGAGCAGCGGGCGAGATCCCGCATTCGCCAGGCTCGCGGCCTCGGGAACGTGCGGCGCATCGAACCGCACCGAAAGCTGCCGGCTGGCTTTCCCAACGTCGGCGGCACCGCCGAGTTCCCAGACAATCCGGTCATGGGGATCCTGAAAGACGCGGGAAAGCGCCACCAGGAGTTCAATGCCGCCCGGCTCGGCAAGAGGTGCTCCGCGGTCCGCGGGAACCAGGGTGAGCAATTCGCGTCGAATTTCGGCGACGAGTCGCTGCAGCTGGTCGACAGCCACGGTTTTCAAGTCGTCGAATTGACGCAGAGAGTCACGCAGGCCCGCTTGAATCATCTCGTTGCCATCCCCTTGCATCGTCCCACTCGCCGCCGAGGGTTCCTCAGCGACGAATCGGAGCGATCTTCTGTCGATCAGTCAGTCTGGTCGATCTTGCCTCCTTCGCCTGCAGCTTTCCGGCTGCCCAAGTCGCAGACGACCTGCATGACCTCAAGAAGTCACGCAGAGGAAAAACAAAAGAAACCGCAAGTCAGACCGGGTATTTTCTCCTAAGGAACTCTACCCGCCAAACACTCTAAAGGAGTAAGCGGGGCGGAGTCAAACCGACTTGAGTCCTTCTCAAGAAATGCGGCAAAAACCTCGGAACGCTCTGCTCCTGATCAGGGATTTTACGAATCAGGCAAGACTCAGGAGAGAATGAGAGGGGTGTTTTTGAGTGACTTTGCGGGGGATTCTCGGCAGAGACACTGGGCTGTGTATTCACAGAAACGTGGAATGAGAGAAAAGGCGCTCAATGCGAAATTGACGCGAGAAGATGCGGCAAGAGGGAAGTGGCCGAGATGCGAGCCCCGCCTCTCAAGTCAACTTCACGCCAACTTCACGCGCGTGAATCACAGTTCACCCGTGGTTGCACTGGAATGCGACCAGGAAGTGACAGGGGGGGGTGAACGAAGAGTCACACTGACGATCGAAAGCGGGTAGCCTGCGGATCCTACGTGCCGCAACCGTGACCGCCGCAGCCACTCCCGCAACCTCCGCCGGCAGTGCTCTCGACCAGTGGCTGGAAAAGAACGCGCAACCGGTGCCGGGTCCCCAGTTCAAGCGCGAGGTCGTCGAGACGCTTCGAGTCGGGGCCAAGGAAATAGAGCACCAGGGTCTCGCCATCCAGCAACAGTTCGCTGTCGAGGATCTCAACGCCGGCCTCGCCTTCGAGCAGCTGGGTCCGGCACGCATCGACGATGCGGTCAGCCTCCCCTGATGCTCGGCGGAGCTGCGCCTCATCGTCTCGCGTGGCGAGCCGCAGGATTTCTCCGGCGGCGGACTCCGTGCCGTCACCCTCGCGTTTCTCCGTCGGCAGTTCGGCACGCGAGAGCAGTTCGCCCAACTCCACGCCCCGGCTCGTGCGAATCACAACGCGATCGCGATGAGACCATTCGAGCGACTCGGCCCCGCGAAAGCGTTCCACCCACCCGAGAACTCCGTAACGGACCAGGTAGCCGCAGGAGGGTTGCAATACCTGGACAGGAGAATCTTCCGGTAGCTCGATGAAAAGTTGCCCGTCCTCGATCGACACGGGAAACTTCTGGACCTGGCCTCCCGGACGGCCGACCCGATGACCGCTGCGAAGATCAAATCGCCAGCCATGCCACGGGCAACTGATGGTCTTCTCGTCAAGCGCTCCCGTACCGAGCGAAGCGTTGCGATGCGGGCAGCGATCATCGATCGCGAAGAACTCGCCAGCGATGTTAAAGAGCGCGATCTCCCGCTCTCCCACGGTGCACACCTTCCGCGCACCGGGGAGCAGTTCGGCGACTTCCGCAACAGCGATTCTTCGAGCTACCTGCCGGGTTTCCTGCATACCGATTCCAACACTCCGCAATTGGCCGACATCAGTGTGCGGCTCCCCGTGATTCTCAGGTCGTTCCCCTCACGGTCGCACCACTGCCCCGAAGCTTCGGAACGCCTCCGCTGCTCCGCCGGTCGGGAACGCTCAGACATCTCGTAAACAGTGCATGATTCGATCGTAGCAGAATTCCCGGCGAAACCACAGTTCCCCAATCGTTCCCACACGGTGATATCCGGTACACCCGCCTATTGACATTCCGCTGCACACTGAGATCCCGGGCAGGCTCGGCATGCCTCCTGAGCACGTCGCGTGGGCACGGCATCCCGGGAAACCGGGCCCCACCTGACACGCGACAAATCCAACGTCTATAATGCGGGCCTGGCGTTCGGATCGTTCTCGGTCGTGGTGCAGCCCCTTGTTCCCTTGAGGAGTTCTCGATGCAGCCGTTGTTTCCCGTCAACACGAGCCGAAGGATTGGCTTCCTTCTGATTGTGGGCGGACTGTTGGCAGTGGGAGTCGTCATGAGCGCGGAGGAATACAAGAGCGGCATTCCCTGGTCAGAACCCGAGATTGTCGATCCGGGTCCTCCGGGCGGCCCTCCCTCGGATGCCGTCGTGCTCTTTGACGGAACTGATCTGGGACAGTGGAACGGGGGAGAGAAGTGGGAAATCCGCGACGGTTATGCCGTGGCGAAGGGTGGCGGCATCACGACGAAGCGCTCATTCGGCGATTGCCAGCTGCATCTGGAATGGGCGACTCCGGAGGAGGTGAAGGGCTCCGGGCAAGGGCGGGGCAACAGCGGTGTTTACTTAATGCAACGTTATGAGATCCAGATCCTTGACTCTTACAACAATAAAACTTACTTTGATGGACAGGCTGGTGCCCTCTACAAACAGAAGCCACCGCTCGTCAACGCCAGCCGTAAGCCTGGCGAATGGCAGACATACGACATTGTGTTCACGGCCCCCCGTTTCGCGAGTGACGGCAAGCTCGAAAAACCGGGCTACGTGACCGTCCTGCACAACGGAGTTCTGATCCAGAATCACACAGAGATTCTCGGGGGCACGTTCTACGACCGGCCACCGGAATACATGCCGCACCCACCCCAGGGGCCGGTCCATCTGCAGTTCCACGGTAATCCGGTGCGCTTTCGAAACATCTGGATTCGCGAACTGCGCGAGGCCCAGGTCGACGAAGCCGAACAGAAGCCGGCGACTCCGCCACCGGATTCAGAAGACTGAGGAGCGATGGAAAAGTGCTGACTTCCGCCCTTGAGGATTCTCCGCCAGCGAGCTCTGGCGGGGCACCTGCGTGCGAAGCAGCGAGAGAAACAACAAGGGGGGCGAGGGACCAGTCCGATTTCGGTCCCATCTCCAACCGTCACCAAAACTGCGTCCCCGCCCCCCTCTGCTCCTTGATATTCCCTTTGAGCCTGTGTGCGAGTCAGCGAGACTGTTCCGGCTGACCCGCGTTGACTGCGATCCTGCGTCCCGGCAATGCGGCCTCAGTGACCATTCCCCGACGAACTACGTTCGAGGGAGGGAGGCAGCGCACTCCCGTGAAAAATCCATTCGTGTCCGCACTTCGCGCAGTGGCATAGGACGCCGCGACGTTTCGCCTGCAATCGCGAGGCTGTCGTAAGCTGCATCTCCAGCCCGCACCGCAGGCACTGTGTGACAAACTCAGCACACTCGGGGCGGTTCTCGCGCCCGCGGCGCTCTCCGGACAGGTGCTCGCCTTCCCGCATGGCCGTCGGCTTTTCGGGATCATTCACTACATCGATATCCAGCACCTGAACGAGAATCACACTCCACTCCCCTTTCATTGAACCGTATCGAGCAGCGCCTGATCGCGCTGCCGACCCGGTGCTCCCCGGATCCACGCGGAGATCGGCGAGGCCAGAGCCTGCGCGATCTCCCGGGGATCAGGTTCACAAATGCCGAACTCCACCAGCCGCTGTGCGTCCGCAAGGATGCGACCAGCCAGCGGAGACTCTGCACGTCCGCGGCGAAGCACGTGTCGCACGATCATCTCAATCGCCCGGTGGCCCTCCTGCGGAGCCGCAACAGGAAAAGAGGCATATGTGCTGTCTCCCGACCTGCGTCGCGGCCCCTGGGCGGGACGATTTGCATCGCTCAACATGCATCACCTCTCATCGAAGGGAGCGTGTCACGAGCCCACCGGCGCCTAGGGTAGATCGACAAACGTCATCGCCTCATTCGAATAGATATTGTACTCATCCTGTGTAATTGCCGTCGCCAACCCGCGCATCTGCGGCGTCGCATAAACCTGAAGGTAGAAGTATCCACTCGGAGACACATTGGCATAGTGTCCGTCCATCGACTCACCAAACTGGATGGTCATCGTCTCCGGATTCTCATCGAGCACCTGGCCGGTGAAGGTCAATACCTGGGCGTCATTAACCACCTGGAAGTTGACAATCAAAGGAGCCAGGTTGGTCACCGATCCGTCCGGCTCCACATACAGATAAACCCACGCGACGTTGGAAATCCGGCCCAGCTCGTCCTTAACGGTGTAGCTGAAGGCATCGAATCCGCTGTAACCACTGTCGGGAATGTATGTGATTGCCCCTGGGTAGTCGTCGGTCAACACGATTCCATGCAGGGCCGGCTCATCCACCTCGAACGAATCGTAATCCAGATCCTCATCCCCGGAGATCAGATACGAATCGGGGAACACATCCGCCAGCGTATCCTCATACGTGTCGACCCACGCATCCTCCAGCACGGGAGGCCCCGCAAAAGCCGGTGCCGCGGCCGTCAGCAGGAACAGGGTCAACACAGCCGGAGTTGCAAATCGCCACACCAAAGTCAACACACCCAGACGCGTGGTCACACCAAACATCGAACACTCCCATTAGTCAAGCAGAGATGGATTCCGTCACTGGTGCAAAGCCGCACTGCGTGAACGCACGGGAGGGCCCACTCCCCGCTACCGCATAACCGGCATCATACACCAATAACGAAGTGAGTACCTGACCAGTACCTGTAAAAGTGAAGTCGAGAATGCCGCAGACAACCGGACGCGCAGGGTAGGGAAAAATCCCATGCCGAGCAATTTTTCTCACGGGTGCGCCGGAGAGGGAAGCAACCAGCCCGATTTCGGGCTGCGCTGTGCCTTTATCATCTCACCGAACCGGCTCTGCGAGCGTCCGGCCCACGCAACGGGGCGCGATCTGGTCGCTCGCGGCCCAGGGGGAGGAATTGCTACCCGCACGTCCCCCCAACTCAACACTGTCAGCCGGAGGTCAGGCGCACGTGAGGTGTACAAACCGAACAAAGAACCGATGCAGTCCCCCCGAGCGCAGGAGGAATGGCCTGCCTTCATTGAAGCCCGCTCAACAGCGACCACAGGCGAGGTTCCCCGGACTGGCCGCCGGATCGGCCGTTTCAATCCCCCGCGAGGATGCAGTACTTTCGACAATGCACGCGGGATGCGGGAATCGGTTCCGAGCCAGTCTCACCGCGATGCCGCCTCACATCTGGAAAGGAAGCTCGGTCCCTTCCAGCGGATCGATGAGACGCCTGGAGCGAGACGCGGAGTTCTCCAGGATCGGTGAACGCATCGTCAGCTCGCGAAAGCGTGCATTTCTACGCAACGGGGGGTAGAAGGTGACAACCTGCCTCAAGTTCGTCGGTGGGAGTCCTGCATCCACCGCACGCTCGCAATAGTCCAGTGCCTGGGTAACATAGGCTTCGCGGGCGACAGGATCCCTGCTGTTGCGAGCCGCATGAGCAAATACAAGCGAGGCGTCGATGAAGCTGTCAGCGGCCGGATACTCCGCGAGTACCTGCTCGATCAGCTGGACGTCCGGAGGTTGTCCCGTCTTCTCGACCGAACGTTTCAGATCGAGCATGGCGAGATTGTACTTCGCCGCCGGCAAGTCAGGCTGCAGCCGCAACGCTTCTCTCAGATACTGCTCGGCCTTGTCCAGTTCATACAGTTCGAGGCAGGACAAGGCGGCATTCGAGTACACAGCCGCGTTCGCCGCGTTTTTCCGAATCACCAGTTCCGCAGCCTGCAGTGACATACTGTATCTTTTCAACGAGCCCTCAACGTAGGCCTGGTAAGCCAGTATCCGCGGATCCGAGGAGGTTTTTCGACAGGCCAGGAGATCATAGCTGGCAGCCGTGTAATCGCCGGAATGCACCAACGACCACGCGCGGCCGAACAGGGCGGCCGGATCGTCTGGTCGGGACTCGAGAGCGCGGCTGAAGGCCTGGATCGCCTGGTCGTACTCGCCGCGATGATTGGCCGCCCATCCCTCATTCACCATCTGCAAGACGAATGGATCCGGCTGCGGCCAGTAAGCAATCGCGCCGGCGAGACCAGCGAGGGCGACGATTCCCAGCCGGAGTGCCGCGCGGCGGTGGACGCGCAGTGCCTGTCGCGTGCGCGGCAGCGGGGCCAGCTGCCGGCGGAGCGCCGCAGCGAATGCCGCTGCCGACTCAGGACGCGCGGCCGGATCGAAAGCCAGGCAGCTTTCGATGAGCCGCGCGAGCGCCGGCGGAACATCCGGGTTGGCTTCCCGCAACGAGCGCGGGCCGCGTCGCTGCCGCTCAATCAGGTCCTGGGCCAGCGCCCGCTGATCGGACTCCGCCCCCGGGGCAATCGGCCCGAAGGGAAGCTCTCCGCACAGCAGTTGATAGAGGGTTGCTCCGAGTGAGAACAGGTCGCCCCGCACTCCGCACGCCGAATTCTCTGCGAGGGGCGTGTGAATCGTCGCCAGCTGTTCGGGCGGCATGTAGGGGAGTGTTCCCCCGACAGGACCGGCGAGCAGATCCGCCTTGCGGGCCAGGTTGAAATCGAACAGAAGCGGCTGCCCCTCTTCCGTCAGCAGGATGTTCGAGGGTTTGATGTCGCGGTGATAGAGTCCGGATGAATGAGTCTGCGCAAGAGCATCGGCCACCTGCGCCCCGATCGTGATGACCGCTTCGACGTAGGAACGCGGCAATTGCCACTTCGACGGCGCAGGTTTCTGTTCGCTGCCGCTTGCCTGCCGAATCGCGGCTGCAATTCCGCTGGACCATTCCGGGACATGCCCCCCCGCAAAGGCGATGTCCAGCAGGTCAAACAGCGTCACCCGGCCGAGAAACGGCATGCAGATGACCGTAAAACCATTTTCCTGGTCCTGTTGCACCGAGAACACAGGAACGATGTTCCGGTGGGCCAGGGCGCCGAGTGCGTGAGCTTCGCAACCTCCCCGCCGGGAGACCTTGACGACCACCTTTCGATCACCGAGCGCCGGCTCGGTCGCCAGGTAGACGCGGGAGAACGCACCGCGTCCCAATTCCTCCACCAGCCGGAATCCCAGGAACTCTGTACCCGTTTCGGGCCATTGCGGCGGCAGGAGCCCCGTCCCCAGACCGACGTGGCTTTCGAGGTACTGATGCAGCCGGATCAGGTAAGCCAGGGAGGAACGGTATTGAGGAAACCGCTCGGCGAATTCTTCCGGGACGAGCTTCTCACCCGCTTCGAGACGCTGCCAGTACTCCTCGTGCGCGAGGTCGAGAACTGCGCTGCGATACTGGAGCAGTTCCGGATGCCGGTCCAGAATCGCCTGCGCATCGAGCGGAGTTTCCGCCGGCCAGCGGGCAATCAGGTCCGAAGCAAAGGAACGCGCAGCAACCGGGGTCAACACCTCCGGTGCCGCGGGGACAGACGCAGCCAGTGAGTCGATCATGACAGCATCCGCTGTGAGAGTTTCTGAATGAATCGTCGCACGTTCCGCTCGTTCATGCCGAGCTCGCGGGCAATTTCCTCATACGTGGCTCCCAGCGCCCGCATTTCGACGATCCGTTGATAATGTATCGGCTGCCCCTCCAGAAGGCGAAGCCACTGCTCATTCGCCATGGCAACCGCGCTCGGCGAGGGCTCGCGGGCCGCCAGGTCGGGCGGTCTTTCGGTCTCCCCCGCTTCCAGCCGCTGTTCGCGCTTGATGTCGTGCTTTTGTGTGTCGAGATACCGGCGGCACTCTTCGATGACCTTGTTGCTTGCCACGCGCGCCAGGAACGCCACCAACTGCTCGGACTTTTCAAATTCCTCGATCTTCGAGCGGTGAGCAAAGAAACTCGCCCAGACGGCCTGCACGAAGTCTTCGGAATCGAGTCGTGTGCGCAGCGAACGATGGAGACGCCGGCGCACGGATCGGAAAACTGCATCGGCGTAGACGTCGAGCAGTCGACGGACCGCCTCCTCGGACCCGTTCTTGACCCCTTCCATCAACTGTTCGAATTCCACGTCACGCTCGTGCATCGCCGAACCTCGACAGTGATTGCCACGCAGTCGGCCACGGGGCGACCGGAGGACACAAAGGTGCCGCGAATTGCAGCGTTTCGACGCGCTGCGCCCGCTTCGGGCCGCTGAAGGGTTTCACGCTACGATGAACACAGGACCGTGAGAGGAAAACGCCCATGGATGCCTCTGCCCGCGCCGAGGAGAGGGGAAGCGCAGGCTTAATATTCTCCAATACTGTTGCCGTCCGCCATCGAACCGAGATTCTGCCAGATCGACAGATTGATGGCTTCGGAGACAAAACGGACGGATCCATCGGCCATCACCATATGCAGTCCCTCAGAATGAGGGCTTCCGAAGGTGTAATTGCACTCGGTCCAGTAGCCGGGGCGTGCAATGCGAACACATTCGCCGATACTGGGGAAGGGCGGCAGTTCGGTTGCACGCATGACATGATGATCGCCTTCCGTCCAGAATGCGTGCCGCCGCACCTGGACAGAATCATCCGAGCGGCAGCAGTCGTGGGGATCGGTCTGGAGGTCATTCTGTTCTGCTTCGCCGACCAGGAACGTATTCGACATTCCGTCCAGGATGTCGCGAAAGGAAGTGCTGCTGTTTGCGGAGAACGGCCCCACTTTCGAAGGATCTCGCGAAGCGAGCGAGCGGGCGAAAAACGCAGTATTCCGCGTGCTGTGCCACTTGCGCCCCGAGTTAAAGCAGTAGCTGCTGGGGAAGGTTGGCCCCCCATTGGAGTAATCGAGGTGACCGTCGCGCGGCTGAATGATAAAGCAGTCGAGATTCGCACTGGGGCACTGATAGACGCCGACTTTTCCCGCGCTGAGGAAATTCGTCTGCGGGGCCGGATTGTCGCGGACATCGCCGCAGCCACCGGTTCCGCAGTCGAAGTTGTATTGCTCGTAAAGCGCCCCCATTTCGAGATAGGGGAGCAGCAGGACGAAGCCCGTCGCCCGCCATTCGGCCCCCTCGTACTCGTCGGTGGCTCCGGGCCGGGTCCCCGCCCCAAACGGAAAGACCTCATGCGTCGACAGATAATTGTGGAGTGCCAGCCCGATCTGTTTCAGGTTGTTCCGGCACGCAACCATTCGCGCAGCTTCACGCGCCCTCTGTACTGCGGGAGCAAGAATCCCGACCAGGGTCCCAATAATTGCGATCGTCACCAACAGCTCGATGAGACTGAAGGCTTTCCGCCGGATTGTCTGGGTTCCGTGGCCGCACATCGACCTGCTCCCGGGAGACCTGATTTCCTGCGATAACAGTCGAAAGTCTCAGCCCTCCTCTGACGCGTCGCTGCCGGCGCGTACTTGCACAGTGACTCTTCAGAGCTGGCCGTCGGGGTCGCTCCGATCCTTGCCTCTCATTCTGCCCAGTGGAACGACAAATTGCTAGCGCGATCCGCCGATCAATGGGGAATCTGTCGGCAATCTGCGAGACTTCCACCTATTTATCGTCAGTATGATCCACAATAGCCGAGCGAAGTGCAATCCCACTCTCCCGCTCCGTCCCGGGACCTCAATTCAGGAGACCAGGCAGGAAAAACTCACGAACAATATCGCCCCTCGAACTGCCGACTCGCCGTAAACAGAACCCCCAAAAGACATTGCGCATCTCCCATGCTACCGGGCCTCCGGTCGCAGCCGGACAATCTGCTCGGCCAGTTCACTCCGCGCGGCATCCGATCCGTCGAATGCAAAAATTAATGCAATGGGGGCTGTCAGATGCTGCAGATAAGGGTCATCGATGTTCTGAGGGGTTGCAAACGCCAGTCGGCAATCGAACTCGGCACCGCGACCGTTCGCCAGATCTTCAAGAAACTGCCGCCCTACGAGGAGCCGCGGAAATTCATTCGCCAGATCCCACCCCCACACGATGCGGGCACGTTCGACCAGCCTCTGGACATGAGGCTTCGCGAGTGCTGAGAGGGGAAGGGCGTATTCTGCAAAATTAACCTCAAAAGACATCCAGCTCTCCGCTTGTCTGTTCCTGTCATTCCTGGCCCGGCGGAAATTGCCCGGGAGCCTGGCTCTACCGACACACTTCCGCGTCGTTCACCGCGCCTCCCCGAATAGGCGGCAATTCTCGCCGGTCGGGGAGATCTCCCTACTCCGTTCAGGCCGGAAGATGCGGCCGTGCCCCCGGGAGTGCAGGAATCCGCAGATTCCTCCCGGAGAACATCGACGTTTCTCCGCTCTCCCGGCTTCGAAATATTGTAGGCAGCCCCCGCCTCGAAGAAGAGGGACACCCCCGAGCTCCGTCAGGCCGGTCAAACATGGCGGGGCGAATACGGCTGACGAAAGGCTCCCCAGAGCGGTCACGGCAGAATCCATCCCTGCGTCTCGGCAGGCGGGAATCACGCCGCCTCACTACCCGAAAACACATCAACACTCCCTCACTGACGGATATTGATCTTTCGAGAGCGGCGGTTCCCTCCACGATCTCGGCACACTGGTTGCCCCCGCAGAGAGACGGACAAGACACCGATAGCAGCTGATCGATCGTGACGCCCGCTCCCCCAGTGCCGCTCCCTCGGAAAAGGAACGGGAGGTCCCCCCCACAATCGGCAGCCTCTCAAACGCGGAGAACGCATCATGCAAAAAACCGATGTCGTCGTGATCACGGGAGCCTCGGCGGGTGTGGGGCGGGCAACCGTCCGGGAATTCGCGAAGCGCGGCGCCTGCATCGGCCTGCTCGCCCGAGGACGGGACGGTCTCGAGGGAGCCCGCAAGGAAGTCGAGGAACGGGGAGGCCGTGCGCTTGTGCTGCCGACCGATGTCGCCCGGGCCGACGAAGTCGAGGCCGCCGCCACCGAGGTCGAGCGGACATTCGGGCCGATCGACATCTGGATCAATAACGCCATGGTGTCGGTTTTCTCGCCGGTCAGGGAGATGACGGTCGAAGACTATCAGCGCGTGACCGAGGTAACCTATCTGGGCACGGTATACGGCACTCTCGCGGCGCTAAGACGGATGCTCCCCCGCGACCGTGGGGCCATCGTGCAGGTGGGATCGGCACTCGCGTACCGCGGCATCCCGTTGCAGTCCGCCTACTGTGCCGCGAAGCATGCAATCCAGGGTTTCACCGAATCGCTGCGCTGCGAACTGATTCACGACGGCAGCCAGATCCGGCTGTCGATGGTCCAGCTTCCGGCGCTCAACACGCCGCAGTTCGAATGGGTCAAGACGAGGCTGCCGCGAAAGCCGCAGCCGGTCCCCCCGATCTTTCAGCCCGAAGTTGCTGCCCGGGCGATTCACTGGGCCGCCTACAACTGCCGTCGCGAAATCAGCGTCGGCGGCCCCACGGTGAAAGCGATCTGGGGCAACAAGTTCTTCCCGGGATTCGGCGATCATTACCTCGCCTGGCACGGGTTCGAGTCGCAGATGACCGACGAACCCGAAGAAGCCAACCGACCGAACAACCTGAATGATCCTCTTCCGGGCGACTTCGGAGCGCACGGCCGATTCGACCATCGCTCCAAAGAGCAAAGCCTCCAGGCGTGGGCGACCACTCATCGCAACTGGCTCGCCGTCGCCGGCATGGGGCTCCTGGGCCTGACGCTGGGAGCACTCACCGCGCGCAACGGGAATGATGCGCCGTTTCTGCACTGAATGCTGTTTCGGGAATTCGCCTCATCAACCTGCTGAGGCCGCACCCGCCGATGCGGACGCAAGCCGTGCGACATCCGGATTGCTCCGCCGCCGCCAGATGAAGCCATCGAGCACGTAATGTGTCACCTGCGGCACGGCCAGCAGCGGGATGAGCCAGACCTTCGCCTCTGTCCAGCCCCAGGCGCTTCCAAAGAGCCAGGCCCGCTCGTGCCAGACGCCGCGATCCCAAAGCATCTCTTCCGTGTAGGCAAGCAGCCAGACCGTGAGGAGAAACAGCCCCGCACGTCCCCAGCGGCTCACACGTCCGCCCCTGAAGTACCGACGCACAGCACCGCCTCGACTGGTCGAATACCAGTACACAAGCACCAGATACGGAACGCCGTGAATGATGACGTTGGTCACCGTAAATGCGTAATCCGAATTGCAGGCGATGATTCCCAGGTACCAGCAGACAGCCGTCGTCGCGACAACAAGATCCTTTCCGGGATTCCACAGCCCGTTCACCCATCCGCGCACGAGCGCTCGCGCGAAATAGGCGGCGAGCGCGATCCAGTAAAGCGGTTGAACGACTGTGGCCACCAGCGACGGCAAAGGGGCGAAATCCCCTTCGAGAAACCACCAGAAATTGCGAGGCAAATGCGCATGCCAGTAGACGAGGGGATAGATCGTTGCGAGATAAACGGCTGAGGCGTCGATCCACCAGCCAAGACGATCCCGCTCTCCCAGTCGCGCGCGGTACAACGCCACCCAGCCATACTGCTGGCGAACGAAATGAAAAACGGCAAGGTACGCCAGCACTCTCCAGAAGAGCCGTTCGCCTTCCGAATAGATCGCGACCGCGACGACGTAACTCAGCAACGGCACCAGCAGGTAGAGCGTGAACCGCCGCTCGAACTCCGCCCGGTCGAAATAGACGCGAAAGCCGGTCGCATACACATGCGCGACATCGACGAGCAGCACGCCGGCAATCCAGGTCCACTCCGGTGTCTCCGCGTGCAGCCATCCGAATCGTGCTCCCATCGCCAGCAGCAAAAGGGAAACAATCGCACTCCCGAGAAATGCCGCCAGGTCCACCGGTGCCGAAAAGAGCCAGCGGCCACCGCTGGCCGTTCCGGCTGACTTCGCGGGCTGTGTCCCGTTCCCGCAACTCGCTCCTGAAGAAGCGGATGGCTCGACCAGCGTGTCGAGATTCATGGTGATCCCTCCCGGACCGGGAGCTGGTGGCGAGAAACCGCCGTTATCGAAACAGACGCTGCCCGATCTCGTGATTACGACAGGAGTGATTCCGTCTTGAGCCCCCGTGCAGCCAGGATTTCCTCCGCCGCGCGAACTCCGTGGTAGAACGCTTCCTCGAACAAGGCGACGCCGCTGAGATCCGAATGTGCGAAGTGGATCTCCCCTTCGGGCGCAGCCGCTTTCTGCCGCGCTCCTCCCCAGACAAACCCGGGGCGCGGCTGGATCATCGCATGCCCCCAGCGCATCACATCGAGCCGCTCCACAAGACTTCGAATGCCGGGATGCGCGATCGAGAAATCGGCCAGCGCGACTTCCCCCCAGTCCTCGCGGCCGAGGCTCAGCAAGCGATCGCGTGCCTGCCTCGGATCGCGATCGCAGAGCGGATAGTAATACGTCAGAACAGTCGGACCGTAATCGAGTCCGCGCTGATGCGTGGCGGTGACATATCCCAGCGATGGACTCTCATAAAAGACGTTATCCCACGCAAGCGGAAAGCCGAGACTCTGGGGGCGATCCCGCAGGAAGAGATTCGCCACCATCCAGGCTCCGTACTCGAACGTTTTCACAAAGTCCGCGGTCCCGGTCTCGTTGCGGATCAGGTACGGGCGCAGAAACTGCGGAGCCGCGAAGATCACCCGGTCGGCCCGAAACCCGATCACCCGGTTCCGGGAAGCATCGAGGGCAATCACATCAACGCCCCGTTTGCCCTCACGCACAGCGGGGGTGATCGCGGTCGCCATCGTCCCCAGCCGCATCCGATCACGTACAGGATGGGACAGGTGCGCGACCAGGCGCCCGTTACCCTCGGGCCAGGTGATCAGCGGCTGGCTGTCCGCACCGGCCTGACGAACGCGGGAGGCAAAATAGAACAGCCCCGCCCAGGCACTCGTGTCGCTCGTCGTCAGACCGTAATCGTCGCGGCAGGCGTACTCCACGAGCCACTGTAATCGCGGCGATGTGAAACGCTGCTGCTGCATCCAGTCCGCCATGCTCATGCGGTCGAGAGCGGTCACTTCGGCATCATCGGTTCCCGCCGCCACGGGGAGAGCGAACGCCCGCCGGCCGCGACCATCTCGCCACGCCACCCAGCGGGCAATCTCCTGCTCGAAGCGATCGAGTTGTGCAAGATCCCCATCGCTCGCGCCGGCGTAGAGATACAGCCCTTCGTACCAGCGGCCGCGATAGAAGATCCGCTCCTGCGGATCGCGGCAAAGGAACTGCTCGGCAATGATGGGTTCGCCCGTGTCATCAATTCCCTCGACGACTTCCATCTCGCGCAGCAACTCGACGAGTGCGCGGTTGCTGGCCAGAGGCGCGGGAAGGTAGTGAGCCCCCCAGGGATAACCGATTCGTTCCGTCCTGCCGCTGCGCGCCGTTCCCCCCGCTTCGGATTCGAGTTCCAGCAGCACGAAGTCGGTCACGCCGGCGCGCTGGAGACGCCACGCACTGGCAAGTCCCGCCACGCCCCCGCCGACGATGACAATTCCCGTCCGCTCCCACGCATCCTCGGCGGGTCGTTGCCGACCTGTTTCGCGGAGTCGATGCCCGAGCTGATGGGCCGCACCGATCAACTCACCGGGAGGAAGCGGAGGGGGAGGCTGGGAGCAACCGGCGGCGAATGCAGCGGGAGCGCCGAGAAACGCCGCGAGCAATTCGCGCCGGGAGAGTCGCCATCCACATCCGCCGTTCACGATGTCTGCTCCCGCCACGCAATGTGCATCTCGTTGCGTCCCCCTCACTCAAACGGACTCGGGGGAGTTGTCTTGAGCGCCGCGCGCCCTCTCGGCTCTTCGAGCGGCGATCCGGTCTCTCCTCAGTTCCAGCGTTTCCATTCACTCTCGTAGTAGCGGACGAGTGCCTGGTTGTCGAGGCGATTGATCTCGACCGGAACTTCCGCGAGATCGGCCGGCATGCTGAACATCGAGGTCATCACGTCGTCATTCAGAAATCGCAAACCGGCCGGCGCCTCGCGGGGAACCTCAAAGGCGTGCTGTTTCGCCAGCGCGAACCCCCAGACGCCGAACGAAGGGACGGCCGTATGATACGGCCGGACGTGCAGCCCCGCGGTTTCCATTGTCCGCAGGATGCACCAGTACGACGAGCGGGCAAACAGCGGCGAAGTACACTGGATGCCGATCGCAGCATCGTCGGTGAGATGTTCGCGCAGCAATCGATAAAAGCGCGTCGTATAGAGCTTTCCGAGTGAGAAGGTATTCGGGTCCGGAAAGTCGATGACCACCACGTCGAACCGGGGGCCCGGGCTCTCCAGCCAGATCATCGCGTCTTCGTTGACGATCGTCACCCGCGGATCATCGAGGGCGTACTGATTCAGCTCGGCCAGCGGAGGAAATCGCTTCGACAACCCCGTCATCTCGGGATCGATGTCCACGAGCGTGACGGCTTCCACATCGGAATGCCGGAGAACCTCCCGCACGGCAAGTCCGTCGCCACCTCCCAGCACGAGGACGCGGCGGGGATTCTCGGTCACCGCGAAAGCCGGATGCACGAGCGCTTCGTGATAGCGGTACTCATCAGCCGAGCTGAATTGCAGATTGCCATTGAGAAACAGTTGAAAGCCGGCCGTGTTGCGCGTCAGAACGATCCGCTGGTAGTGCGTCGTCTGCGTGTAGACGATCGGATCGACAAACAGATTCTCCTCGGAAAGCTCAGTCAGGTAATCCGCCTTGATGATGCCGATTCCAAGCAGGCAGAGCACGAGGACCGCACGCACACGCAGGCCGGTGAGCTGACGTCCAATCATCGGCTGCAAAAGCCACGAACCCCAAAGCCCGACTGCGGCGTTGAGCATGCCGAACACGAGCGACGTCCGCACCAGCCCCAGCTTCGGCACGAGGAAGATCGGAAACAGCAGCGACGCGGCAAGCGCCCCGATGTAGTCGAAGGCCAGCACCCGCGAGACGAGGTCACGAAAGTCGAGATGCGTCTGCAGAATTCGCATCAGCAGGGGCAGTTCGAGCCCGACGAGCGTGCCGATGGCGAACACCATCCCGTAGAGCACGATCGGGAACCACTCCAGGTAGGCGAAGCTCAGGAACAGGAGCGGTGCCGAGGCCCCGCCGAGAAGCGCCACCCCCAGTTCCACTTCGATGAAGTACCGTGCCAGGTCTTCGTCGAGGAACCGCGAGAGCCAGGCCCCGACGCCGAGCGCAAAGAGATACACCCCGATGATGAACGAGAACTGCGTGACGGAATCTCCGAGCACATAGCTCGCCAGCGTCCCCGCCAGGAGTTCGTAGATCAGCCCGCAGGTGGCGATGACCAGGACGTTCAGAAAAAGAAGCGGCGTACGGCTCATGAGGAGATGTGAAAACGCGGGGGGGGTGGGGCTGGCGTTATCCGTGGATCGCGGCGGCGATGATGATGGCAATCCCCAGGATCATCGAGCCAATAATGATTGCCAGCGACGTATTCTGATCTTCCTGGATCTCCTTCCGCACCGAGAACGGCGTCACCCGGACGATGATCCAGAAGCAGATCGCGAACACGGCAACGCCGATCACCGAGAAGATCATTGCCGCCGCGAGAGCTCGCATAATATGGTCGCCTGCCATTCATTTGCCTCCATGAAAACCGGTGTGCCAGAAGTGAAAGGAACGAAAGCCGCCCGGCGTCTGGCGGACGCTGCTGGGAAGCGTGTCCCGCTTGCCCGACGGAAACTCCCAGCCGAATGTCACGACCGCCATGTAGGTCAGGCAGACTGCCGTCCCCAGCAGGATATAGGCTTTTTGCAGCATCGTGGCCTTCTCGTCTTACGCCGATCCGCCCGGGATCGGTCACATCTTTTCGACTTTGTGGTTTTCGTCTTTGTGCCGCTCCGCAGCACTCGACCGCGACACGTTACGGAAACGGTGTCCTCAGCTTCGCCTGAATCTTCAGAACTAATCGTCCGACCCGTGATAGGGGCTGTAATCGCTGTCCTCCCAGCGAGAACGTTCGAACGACATCCGGTGAAACAGAATCCCCAGCGCCGGGATGGAAACGGCAAGCAACGCCAGAATCAGGTGCAGCCAGCGGAAGACTCCTTCCCGAACAATGATCGTCACCATTTCCGATCGCCCCGGCGGCGTGTAGCCTTCAAGGCGCAGAGAATAGCGGCCCGGAGGCAACGCTGACAGATACCTGCGGCCTGTCTGACTCCCTTCGCGCCATGACTCGCCGCCCGAAACGCCGTGATAGTACTCAACCGACAGATCGAACGCCTGCACCAGTCCCGTTTCTTCGTTGAACAGGTCCCCTTCGAAATAGATCCAGGAGTTATTCACCTGGGTCCGGGCGGTCACTTCGATATTCCGCCCGCGGCGCAGCTCGAATGTCTCGTTCGCGAAGACGACCTGCGGCTTCTCGGCTGCCGGTGAGGAAAACGAATACTGTCGCTCGAACAGCGTCCGCGCATCCGACGCAAGAAAGAAAATACAACCCACGAAAAGCAGGGCGGCGGTGAAGGCGCCCCACAGGGGAAAAATCCAGTTGTGCGGATACGGCTGGTTCGGCGCGGGTTTGTCAGGCCGCCACAGATGCGCGAGACCGAACGCCTGTTCGAGCTCATCGTGCGGAAGATACGTTCCGAGCGAAACGTTGATCTCTCCCTTTTCCCCTTTCGAACCGGAACGGCTGGAGATGCTCTTCTCGACCGAGATCATCCGCGGCGGAGCAATATAGTCTTCCGTCCGGACGACCTCATTCACCGAGACTTTCCAGTAGAACTCTCCCAGCACGTAGCGGACGTGCGCCTTGCCTTTCTGAAAGATGCGAAACCGGGTGCCGTCGTAACGCGCATCGTTCGTTCCGAACGACACCTCGCCCGGCGAGATCGGCTCGACGAAGCTCCAGTGGCCATCGCTGTGGACCAGCCAGCGAAATCCGGTGTGCGGCTCGTAGAGCAGGTACTCCATCCAGTAGTAGTCCACTCCCTCGAACGTCACCGATCGCCGCAGAAAACCGATGACCGTATACTCGACTCCCTTCAAGGTCCCTTTCGCCCCGAGGGGAATGATGGGATCGATGCGGCTCTTTGTCAGGGAGGTGAGATACTTCAGGTTTCCCTGATCGATGTCCAGCAGCGAATCGCAACTCGGACAGGTGACCCGCTCGGACTGATCCGGGGCCCGCAGTTCCAGCGAACCACCGCACCGTGGACACGAGAGCTGTTTGGTCGCGATCTTTTTCGGAACGTGCTCGGGCGGAAGAACGTCAGGCGTGATGCCGATCTCTGCGAGCGTGACCTCCTCGCCGACATAAATCGCGGGGGGCGTGCTTCCGTAATCGAGCGTGGCGAATTTCCCCTCATCGCCGTAAAGGTCAACGAACTGATGCGGCTCGCCTGGGACGAGCCGCCAGGGAATCTCACCCGCTGCTCCGATCCCCTGTCCGGTACCGATTTCCACGACGGTGTACTCGCCGACTCCGGGGATCTCGATTCGCTCCCCCACGCCGAGCTGTTCGAGCGGAGGGAATTTCGCCCCCGGTTTCAGCTTGTGCTCGAAGGTGAGATAGAACCGCCCCTGCGCTTCGGCCAGCCAGCCCCAGCGTCCGTTGCGGAAGGCGGCATACCACTCGTCCCAGGTTCCCCCCGCCTCGTGACTGAACTGCGCGCGACCGACGAGTTCGAACGCCTTGCCGTGATAACGGCCCTTCAATCCCAACTGAAGCGGCGAGCCGGTTTCGATCACCGCGGCGACCTTGCCGAGGTCTTCCAGTCGCCGGTCGCCGCGTGCGACGACCGAATGACAGAATTGACAGACAGTCACCAGCGCCGATCCGGTCTTGAAGGGAACCGGCGCTCCGCACCCCGGGCAGGAACCTTCGACTCGTCTCACCGTCCCTCCTCCAGGTGCGGGAGACACACCGGCAAAGCAGCCGCCGACATTCCGCCGCGGCTCACACAACGCACCTCAACCTCCCCGGCACCGAGCAGTTCGGCCAGGTGTTCCTTCCACGGCCACACGGGCCGGGTCCGGCAGCAGTAGAGATTGAATGTCGCCGCGCCGTGCTCAGGATAGGTGTGACAGGCGAGATGCGATTCGGTCAGCAGGTAAAGGGCCGTGATCCCTCCCGGGTCCGGAAACTGATGAATCCGCCCGTCCCCGACGACATGCAGATCGAGATCCGAGAGAATGCGGCCGCAGATCCGTTCGATAGCGACCGGATCGGCAAGCAGAGTCGGCACGCATCCCCGCGCGTCGACGAGCCATTCCATCCCGACGATGCCGGAATGCGCCGGCGCGTCACCACCCGCCGCAGGGCGCGCCATCGGATCGAGGTAGTCTTCCTTCGGCATGAAAGGCAGTTTCCGCAGGTACGGGACAAGCGACCGAACCTTCCTCGGCCCGGCCGATTCTTGATCTACGGTAAAGCTCACAACTTACACGACCCGCGCGCGAGTTTCGATGGAGAAGTCTCACAATCCGTGGACAATGGTGAGCAGACATTTCGGGAAACGGCACCTGCAATGCAGGCCAGCGCGACCAGCGGATTTCGCACACTCCGGCAGACGAACAGGAAACGCATGATCGCTCTCGATGGATCACACGGAGAGGGGGGAGGGCAGATTCTCCGCACGGCGGTGGCCCTGTCCATGATCACCGGCCAGCCCTTCGAAATCACCCGGATTCGCGCCGGCCGCCCCAAACCGGGGCTGATGCGGCAACACCTGACCGCCATCAAGGCCGCCGCTACGGTCTGCAACGCGCAACTGGACGGGGCGAGTCTCGGCTCCAGCCGCCTGCGCTTTCGCCCCGGTACTCCGCGGGGAGGCGCGTATCACTTCACCGTCGGCACCGCCGGCAGCGCCACGCTCATTCTGCAGACGGTTCTCCCGGCGCTGCTCACCACCACGGAGCCCAGTTCGCTTGTCCTCGAAGGGGGCACACACAACCCGCACGCTCCCCCGTTTGATTTTCTCGAACGCACTTTTCTGCCGCTCATCAACCGCATGGGACCGCAGGTCACCGCGGTCCTCGACCGACCCGGTTTCTATCCGGCGGGTGGAGGCCGCATCACGATCGAGATCACACCGAGTGAAAAGCTCGCTCCGCTCTCGCTCGTCGAGCGGGGAGAGATCCGTGCGCGGCGGGGCAGGGGAATCGTCGCCCGCCTTCCCCGCCACATTGCCCAACGGGAGATCGACACGGCCCGGGAGATTCTCGACTGGCCTGCCGAGTGCTTCGCGGTGGAGGAGCTTCCCGCGGAATACGGCCCGGGGAATGTTTTCCTGCTGGAGGTGGAGTGCGAGCAGATCACCGAAGTCTTTGCCGGCTTCGGCCAGCGCGGAGTCCCTGCCGAGCAGGTGGCGCGCAATGCCGCCGAGGAAGCGCTGCGGTACCTGAACGCCGATGTTCCCGTCGGCGAACACCTCGCCGACCAGTTGCTCCTGCCGCTGGCGCTCGCAGGTGGGGGGACGTATCTCACGCTCCCCCTCTCGCTGCATGCGACGACCAACATCGAAACAATCCGCCGCTTTCTCGATGTCCAGATCGATGTTGAACCGCACGGAAACGAGAATCAGCAGGTCACAATCCGCGGCTGAACCAAAAGTCTCCTGTTTCGACATGTTCCGGACCGCAAAGCGGCACCGCCTGTCCGGCACCATGAATGCGGCGAGCGGGGCGTCTGGATATCCCGCCGTGGTCGCGACATGATGGAACCGCGTTGAACGACTCGATGCGATTCTCTGACATTCCAAAGGAGACCTTCATGCCGCTTTCAGACTGGTTGACCTCGGGCTTTCTCTCCGGCCTGTTGCTCGCCATTCCTCTGCTGGGCCTGACCACCGCCGCCGCAAACGTCGCCAACGGTGCCGAGCGTCTGGTTTGTTACATCTCGGTCGGCGGCGAGAACCGTATTGCAATTTATCACGTCGATCCGAAGGATGGTTCGCTCACAGCGGCCGGCAACGCCACATTGAAAGGTGCACCGGGATCGCTGGCTCTCTCCCCCGACCGGAAAGTGCTGTATGCGGCCGATCGTACCAACGGACACGTCGTCGCGCTGCGGATTGACCAGGCGAGCGGGGCGCTGACTCCGATCCAATCGACGCCGGTCGCGAGCAATCCGGTCTACATTGCGGTCGATCACAGCGGCCGTTATCTGCTGACGACCTACTACTCTGCCGACAAGATTGCGATCTACCCGATTCGCGAGGACGGCAGCGTCGACGCCCAGGCGACACAGATTCTCGAAGCCGAGGACAAGCCGCACTCGATCCTGATGGACGCCCGCAACCAGGCGGTGCTGGTCCCCAACTGCGGTTCGCACGGAGTGCTGCAGTTTCGGTTCGATGCGAAGACCGGCAAGCTCACGCCGTCACAGCCGGCACGGGTTGACGCACCGGAGGGAACCGGCCCGCGGCACGTGATCTATCACCCGGAGAAGAACTTCGTCTACGTGGTCAATGAGACGAACAGTTCGGTGACCGCGTACCGCTTCGATCCGGAGAACGCCACTCTCGAAGCGCTGCAGACACTCTCGACGCTGCCGGAGGGCTTCGACGGCAAGAAGAACTCGTGTGCGGATATCGAAATCACTCCCGATGGAAAGTTCGTGTTTGCCTCGAACCGCGGACATGACAGCCTGGCCGGTTTCGCCGTTCAGCCGGACGGGCGATTGAAAGCGATCGGCCACACGCCGACCGAACAGACGCCGCGCGAGTTCGCGATCGATCCGAGCGGCCGGTTCGTCTACTCGGCGGGGCAGGGCTCAGGGAAGCTCGCTTCGTATCGGCTCGATCCCGCAACGGGAAAACTCGAACAGTTCGCCGTCACCGAGGTCGGAAAAAGCCCCGCCTGGGTGCTCGTGGTGAAACTGCCCGGAGCGAAATCTGAGTAACACGCGCCCGCCGCGGCGGCACCACAGAGTGCTCTCTCCCGAGTGAATATGGAAAGAACGAAACCGGGAGGACCCGCATTGCGGTCCTCCCGGTTTCTGCTTTTTCGTGGTGCCCATTTCCGCAGTCAGTCCGCCCTCCTGTTCTGAATGAACGGGGAGCGATTTCCGCGAACCGGCCGGTCAGGTGAACCGGCCCGCACGTTCAGCCGCTGCTCAATGGCGGTGTCCGCCATGTTCGTGCTGGTGGTGCTGATGACCGCCATGCTGGTGGCCATCCCCCTTGAACACCGAATGATCCTTGTTGCCGCGGGAGGTAACGTACGCGAGCAGGTCGATGATCTCCTCGCGCGTCAGCTTGTCGAGCAGCCCCTTGGGCATGATCGACACGGAGGACTTCACCCGCTCGGCGATCTCGCTCTTCCTGATCTCGAGCGGATCCGCCTTCGCGAGCGGGTTCTCGATGATCTTGACCGTGTCCTTCGTCTCCTCGAGGATCATGCCCGTAACGACGCGGCCGGATTCCAGCTCGAAGACCCAGGACTGGAATTTCTCATCAATCTTCGCCGAGGGATCGAGCAGCGATTTGAGGATCTCGTCGTTCGTGATCTTCATGTCCAGCTTCGCCAGATCGGGGCCGATCTGCTGTCCCACGCCGTCCATCTTGTGACAGGCGATGCAGTTCGCGACCTGGAACATCTGCCTGCCGTTGCCGTACGAACGGCCGCCCTTCAACTCGGACAGCACCGAGGCCAGATCCTCGTACTTCCATTCGGTCCGCACGCGGCGGTCTTTCAGCAGGTCATCGAGAATCGGCAGCGGGTGCGATGCGAGATACGCATCCGGATCCGCCTGATAGGCATCGAGGTCCTCGACGACATACAGCGCCCCGTACATCCGTCGCCAGTGACCGGGATAGGTACACACGTACGGATAGACACCGGGCTTCGTCGGAGCAGTGAAGCTCAACCGCTGTGATTCGCGCGGCTGCAGCAGCCGGCTGGAAAGCAGAATCTTGTTCGACTGCGGCACGAAGTGCCGCTCCGCGAAACTCGGCTGCTGCGAATTCGCTTCCGCCAGCAGACCAATCTCCTCCAGCGAACCGGGCTGCGCGATCACGAGGTTGTGAGGCATCAGGTCGCTGTTCTCGAAGATGAACTCCACCGGTTTCCCGGCGCGGAGTGCAATCGTTTCCTTGTCGTAGGACATCTTCTCGAACACCGTCCCAATGCGGATCACCCGCACCCCGAGTTCGCGCAGCTCTTCGCGAATCTGCCGCGATTCCTCCACGGGGAGAATGCTCGCCAGGGCGTCGGCAAACTCGAGCTGATCGAGAACGGCCGGAGACGTTCGCTCGGCCGCCGGAATCTTGCGGACGGAGGCAATCAGCACATCGAGCAACGGCCGCGCCTGTTCCACCGGCCAGTCGGCACGCGGAATCCGCTGCAGCGCGCGGACCGCATCGATGCGGTCCACATCGTCGCGCACAAACTCGGCAAGAGTGTGAAACGTCTTCGCTTCCTGTCCACGGACGTAGGTAAGGGCCAGCATCGCGGCACGACGGATGAGGATGTCGGCTCCACCCCCTCCGACTTCGAGAGTCGCGACCGTCGCGGGAGCGGGGTTCCCTTCCTTCTTGAAGACTTCGTTCCGCTGGGCATCGAGAACTTTCACGGTGAAGCCGTTCAGCCGTTTGCCGAGATCGCCGTCGGTCCGGTTGTAGACGAGGATCTGTTCGATCGGCTGTTCGGTCCCGAGATCCACCTCCCACCAGGGATTGCTGGTGTTCTCTTCGGTATGCGTCTGACCGCCGGCCCCATAGGAACCGTTCTTGTTACCATCGATCGCGCGGGCCGCTTCACCACCATGCGACGTGTTCTTCTGCATCGCACGGCCACGGCGGGCCACGTTGACACCGCCACTGATGACTTCCACTTCCGCCAGCGTCAGGGTTCCCCGCCCGGAAAGTTCGATCCGCACATAGCGGCCCGAAGTTCCCTTGGGAGTCTTCTTCGCCAACTCTTCGGGGAGGCCGCGCACGAGCGGTTCGACCTTCTCATAAAGAGATGCCCGCACGCTTGCGTCCGCAATCAGCGGCAATGCCTGTACAAAATCAAGCAGGGAACCCGCGTCGCGATTCGCCAGCTCCCAGGCCTTGTCGACACTGCCGTCGACGTTGATCAGCGAAACGAAGCCAATCTGTCGCAGCACGGGTTGATTGGCCGATGTCGCAAGCTTCTGCAACTCGGCGCGGGCGGTCGCGAGGTCAGAGGCACTTTGCCCCTTCAGCAGCCGGACCAGATCGAACACGACGCTGACGTCGGTATTCGACTTCCTGTCGTCGAGTGACTTCACCGCTTCCATGATCACCGCGAGCTCGGTGGTCGAGTCGAGCCGCGCGAGACCCTGCACCGCTTCGCGGCGTGCCTCGTCCTGAAGTCCCGGTCGATAGAGCATCTCGCGGAAGACGATCCGCGAGCGAGGCTCCTTCAGCAACTCCTCGTTGCTCAGGTTCCGCAGCAGGTAACGTGCTCCCGCCTCGGTCGTGAAGTTGATCGGACGCTTCGCGGCAATCGCCTGCTTCAGGTGCGGCTCGAGCGTCTTCATCGTCTCGCCGCGAAGGAAGGTGAGATATTCGTCTGTCGGGTGTTCATCCGCGATCAGCACGACTTCGACGGCTTCCGCCTGGGGGAAAAAGCTGGCCGCGCGGATTGCTTCGAGCCGGACCCGCGCCTGGGAGTCGGCGGCCGCCTTCTTCAACAAGTCGAGCGCATTCGGGACGCGATCGTGCCAGGCACACAGAACCCGAATGGCCGCGGCACGTGCCCGGAAATCGGGTGAACTGAGCATCCGGTTGAGCAGTTCCAGATCGACCACGTTGTGGTGCTGCCGCATCCACAACGCTTCGAGCATCTGGTGCTCGTAGTTCGGATCCTGTTTGTCGAGTTTCGCGATCCAGGCATCGACTGCCGCCATGACTTCCTGCGAGTCGCGGCCGCTCAATTCGATCTTCGCGCGGTAACGGACCCGATTGTCGGAATCCTTGAGGAGTTCGACCAGATCAGCGACCGGAGCCCCGGCAATTGCTGCCGGCTTCAAGAGTGGCCGACCAACCGCGGTCACCCGATACACGCGGCCATGGATGCGGTCGCGATTCGGATCGCGGAGGTTGTGCTGCATGTGGCCGATGATCGGGTTCTGCCAGTCGCTGAAATAGATCGCCCCATCCGCACCAATCTCCAGATCGGTGGGACGGAAGTTCGGATCGCTGGAGGAAACGATCGGCTCGACTTCGGTCGCGCCGAAGCTGGAGCCTTCATCGTGCAGCTTGTACTGCAGAATTCCCTGAAACCCGATGACGTTGCCCACCAGCAGGTTCCCCTGCAGCTCATCCGGGAAGTGCCGGCTGGAGAGGATCTCGATGCCGGGGCAGGGGCGGGTCCGCTGCTTGTACACCTGCGGGGGGCGGGCATGCTTCTGCGGGAAGTCGATGTGCCCCGAGAACAGCGTGCCGTGATACGGAACTGCTCCCGTTCCGTCCACCACGATGTCCTGTCCCCAGGCGTCGAAGACGTGACCGTGCGGATTGGCAAAGCCGAACGAGACGTAGACATCGAACTTTGAGCTTCGCGGTTCAAAGCGAAAGACGGCGCCGTTCGCCACCCGCCGCGGCGCTCCCCAGGGAGTTTCGACCTGCGTGTGGTGGAATGTTCCTTCCTGGAAGTAGAGGGCTCCGCCCGGATCGAACGTAAAGCTGTTCGCGGTATGATGCGTGTCCGCCGTGTCGAGACCGTGCAGGACGCTCACACGGACATCGGCCTTGTCATCGCCGTCGGTATCTTTCAGAAAGATCAGATTGGGAGCCATGGCGACGAGCACTCCGCCCCCCCAGAATTCGAATCCGGTGGGGTTGTGCAGGTCGTCGGCAAAGGTCTTGCAGACATCCGCGCGACCGTCGCCGTCGGTGTCTTCGAGGATCAGCAATTTGTCGTTCATCTGATCCGTCTTCGGCCGCCAGTGGGGATAGGTCGGCCACGCGGCGACCCACAGCCGGCCCTTCGTATCGAAAGCCATCTGCACCGGATTGATCAGCTCCGGAAACATCTCTTCCGACGCGAAGAGCTCGACCTTCATCCCCTGATGAACGGTCATCAGCTCGATCGCCTCTTCGCCTCCCAGGAAAAGATGCTTGCCGCCGGGAAGCGAACCGGGCTTGTTCGAGACGACGTCCAGATATTCCGGAGTGTTGCTGTCATCGACCTTCAGGTCGCCTCCTTTCGCGACGGCCCAGATGCGGCCGTCGCGGTTCGAGGTCATCACATCGAGCGTTTCGAGCTCGCGCTGACCGACTTCGTAGTTCGACTGGCCGTCCACGAACTTCAGGAAAGCCCGGTCGCCGTAGGTCGAGTAACCGTCGGTCACCCGATAGCGATGGAACCAGTAGAAATTCTTGTCGAGCACCGCCTCGCGCAGCTTCGCGATGGCTTTCGCGTCGCGTGCGGCTTTCGGCGCGCCGAACAGGGTTTCGTCGATCAGCCGCGCGACGAGTTCGTTCCCCCGTTCGTTCAGATGGATGCCGTTGATCGTGCAGGCCGCTTCCTGGGCCGGGTACTGCGCCAAGGTCGGCGTGAAGAGATCCACGAAGGGAACCTTCTTCTCAGCCGCGACTTCCGCCATGGCCTGCGTGTAGAGTTTCAGCCGGGCATTGTTTTCGCGACCATCGGGGAGGTTGCGGTCTTTCAGGTCTTCATGAGCGATCGGCGAGAAGAGAACCAGCCGCGGGGCGCTCTTGCCGTTGTACTTCTGCGCGAGGGTGTGATCGACGAAGGCCGCGAGGTCCTGTTTGAATTTCGGCAGCCCCGCTTCGCCGGCAAAGGACTCGTTGTAGCCGAAGAACGCGAAGACCACGTCCGCTTTGGTATTCGTGAGGGCGAAGCGGTTTTCGCTGGCGATGTAGTTGAGGCGGAGCTTCTCCGGTTGCGGAATCGGTGCCTCTCCGGCGAGCCACTGATCGGGGGTTCCGAAATCCCGCGAACGGAGACGGAGGGTCAGTTCATCACCCGAATAGCCCAGGTTGCGGATTACCAGTTCGTGCTCGGGAAACCGATGATGCAGGCAGGTCTCCAGCCAGCCGAAATACTGCATCCGCTCGGCAAGCGTATTGCCGATGATGCAGATGTGATCCCCTTTATGGAGCTGCAGTTCGGCTGCAGTGGCGGGGACCGCCGATGCGACCAGCAGCAGAAGAAACGCCAGAGAGGTGATCCATCCCTGGAGGCCGCGGGGATCAGCACACAGGTGCCGACCGAGCACAAAACCGGACATAAGCATACCTCATGTTGCAATGGCTGACGGTTTGTCGAGCCCGACAGCGGTGCGACCGCGCCGCAGGGCAGATGAATCGGTCAGTGTATCACTTCGCAGGGGACAGTACACCAATTTGTCATTCACGCACGGCGATCCCCGGCAATTGCCACAAGCCCGACGCTCCGCGGGCGAACCCGCCCGACCGCCGCGCTCGAAAGTCTCCAGCGTTGTCGCGGTTGTCGTCCCCCGGCCACGGTAACGCCCTCGGGATTACCGGGCGGGGCGGACTCATCCCTGCGCGAGCAGTTCCGGAATGGGTTTCCCGTAGTTCAGGATGGGAACCGGGCGCCCGGCGAAGTTCGGAATGCTGACATTCGCCGCATCGATCCCGAGGTGCTGGTAAATCGTGGCGAGGAAATCTTCGGGCCCGACGCGGCGTTCGACGACCTGCTCTCCCTTGCGGTCGGTCGCGCCGATCACCTGTCCGGTCCGGATGTTTCCGCCGGCGAAGATCATCGAGTTGGCCGCCGGCCAGTGGTCGCGGCCGGGCTGCACCGTTCCCGCCGGTGCGCTCGCCACGCCTCCGCCGCTGCTGGCGACATACGAAATCCGCGGCGTGCGGCCGAACTCCCCGGTGACAACCACGAGCACGCGCTTGTCGAGCCCGCGTTCGTAAATGTCCTCAATGAGGGCCGTCACCGCCTGGTCGTAGACCGGCGCACGGAACTTGAGGGCGTCGAAAACGTGATGGTTTACCGCATGGTCGTCCCAGTTGGCGACGCGTCCGCACAGTGGCCCATCGAAGGTTGTGGTGACAATATCCACTCCCGCTTCGACCAGTCGTCGCGCCATCAGGCATTGCTGTCCCCATTGATTGCGGCCGTAGCGATCGCGGATCTGGGGAGGTTCCTGGTTAAGATCGAACGCCTTCGCTGCCGCGGGACTCGTGAGCAGATTGAGTGCCTGTGCCTCGAACGAATCGAGCGCATCCATGGTCCCGGACTGATCGATATCGCGGCGGAGCCGGTCCAGCCGCTTCCGCAGGTCCTCGCGGGTTTGCAGCCGACGTGCCGCGTCCGGTGAGCGCAGGCCGATATTGGGAACTTCGAACGTCGGCGAATTGAGATCGCCCCTGACGGCAAACGGCTCATAGGCCGGCCCGAGATACGCGGGACCGGCAATCACAAATCCGTCATAGCGGACGATCGGATTGACGCCCACATAGTTCGGCAGCGTGCGCGTCGGATCGGCCCGGAGATAACTGGCGACCGACATGAAGTCGGGAAATTCCGGCTTCGGCTTGTCCTGCGAGGCCGGATCACCGCTCAAGACCTGCAACGAACCGGCCGGATGCCCGCCGCCGGTGTGCGCCACCGAGCGCAGGAGCGCGAACTTGTCGGAAATCCGTGCGTGTCCCGGTAACAGTTCGGTTACGTTCAGCCCGGGGGTCGCCGTCGCGATTGTCGAGAAGGGTCCGCGATAATCGGAGGAGATTTCCGGCTTGGGATCGAGCGTGTCGAGGTGGCTCGCCCCGCCGCGCAGCCAGACGAGAATGACCGCCGTCCGTTCCTGCGCTGCGGTCGCCGCCTGCGCCCGCAGGTTCAACAGGGCGGGCAGGGAGAGACTTGCAAATCCGGTGAGACCGAAACGCAGGAATTCACGCCGCCGGATCGGTCCCGCACACCGGCTTGCCGCCTGACCACGCACTCGGCCGTGTCGCATACACTCATCCTCGCAGGTCTGCAGTAGGGCCATTCACCTCCGCGGGGATCTATTGTCGCATAAGTGCGCCACGATTCAATCGCAGCGGTAGGGGGGGAATCCCCGCCAGCTCCACAGCCCACAGCGTTCCAGCAAGAAAAACGCCTCGTCCCTCGCTGCAGCGAAAGGGACGAGGCGTTCAAGGAATTCACGGGCGGTGCCTCGATCAGGTGGTTTTCCCCGTCAGGCGCGAAACCGGGTCAGCCGACGTTGATCGGCTGCGGAGTCGCCGCGGGCTTCCGCTCGGGAGTTCGCGGCGTCTCCTGATCGTCCGCATCGTCGTCCTCCGAACGGAAGAACTCCATCAGCCGCAGCTTGATTTCCATGCTCAAGCTGAACAGCGTCGGCACGAGGAACAGGGTGAAGATCGTCGAAACCACCAGGCCGCCCAGGACGACGCTCCCCAGGCCGCGGTAAAGCTCGCTCCCGGCACCGGGAAAGAGAACCAGCGGCAAGAGCCCCAGTACGGTCGTGGTCGTGGTCATGAAAATCGGACGGATGCGGGTGCGGACGCTTTCGAGAATCGCCTGCCGCGGCGTCATGCCGTCCTCGCGGATGTGGTTCAACCCCTGGTGCACGATCAGAATCGGGTTATTCACCACCGTTCCAATCAGGATGACAAAACCCAGCATCGTGAGTACGTCAAGCATCTGCGTCGGCTGGCCGGTCGCCGCGAGGAAGAGATTCAGCAGGTGCAGGCCGCCGACTCCCCCGACCGCCCCGAGCGGCACGCTCAGGATGACGACGAACGGATACAGCCACGATTCGAACAGGGCCGCCATCAGCAGATAGGTGATGAGCACGACCAGCACCACCTGGCTGGTGAGCATGCTGATCAGCGACTCCTTATTCCAGCCGGTCCACTTCCCCGTGAATGTCTGCCAGACCTGCGAGAGTTTGTCGGCCGTTCCCGCAAGATTGATGCGGTAGCCTCCGTCGAGGGCACCGCTGGCGACGAGCGGCTCGACAATCTCCTCGCGGATCTTGATCATCGCGTCTTCCAGCGGCATTCCCGCCGGAGGAGAAACCTCGATCGTAATCGCCCGCAGACGCTCGCGGTGATTGATCTGCTCGGGACCGCTGCTCATTTCGATCGTCGCGAGCGCTTCCATCGGCACGACCTGGCCGATCTTTGTCGCCACCGGGAGCGAACGGATATCCTGGATGTTCTTCGAGTGGTGCGTTTCGCCCACAATCGAAAGATCGATCTTGTCTCCGTTGAGATAGTAGTCGCCGCTGTAAGCGCCGTCGATCAGCGCATTGGCGGTGTATCCAAGATCGGCCGTGCTGACCTGCATTTCGGCGGCCTGCACGAGTTTCGGAATGATGTGCACTTCGGGAGCCGAGAGGTCGAGACTCGGAACCGGGCGTGCCTGGGCGCTGGGAATCACCGCATCGCCCCCGCCGGCGCCGGTGACCTTCCCGAGAATCTGTCCGCCCAGCGCGACCAGTTTCTTCAGGTCCGGCCCGGTAATCTCGATGTCGATCGTCCGTCCGGCGGTCAGCCCCTGCTCGAAGAGGCTCGATTGTTTCGCCACCGCGAATGTCCCCGGCAGCTTCGATCCCACCTTCTGAACGAGCGGGACCAGTTCACCAACCCGCTGCGGATCGTATGCACGAATCCCCAGGAACACCTGGCGACCGCGGGCCACGAAGAAGAAGTCGCCGATCATCGGGTAGTCGAGATTGGCGGCTTCGGGACTCCCCGGGTCGACATCCCAGTAGGGACGCAGTTCGCGCTCAACCGTCTCGCCCATTTCCATCAACTGGTCGAGGTTGTATCCCGGAGGCGGCAAGAGGATCCCGAAGACCAGGTTCCGGTTTCCTGTCGGAAGATACTCCACTCGCGGCCACATCATGATACTCAGGCCGATCGAAGCACCGGTGAGGACCGAAATCATCGCGAGCCGGCGGACCAAACCGCGCTGCGTCCAGTCATTAATCGCGACCACGACCACGACGAAGTAATGCCCCAGCCCGGTAATCGGTGCGAGGAGCAGCCGCTGCATCTGCTTCAGCACACGGGCAGTTCGCGTCATCGGCACGTCCGGTGCGGCACCCGCTGCTCGCGGTTTTCCGTCGCTGGTTCGCGGGGTATCTTCGCCACCGTCGATGACAAACTTTTTGCGGCTGCTGAAGAGCCGCGCTGCGGCCGTCGGGATGACGGTGATTGAGACAATGAGTGACAGGAAGACCGCGCCACTGATGGCGAGTGCGATGTCGCGGAACAACTGTCCCGCCTCTTCCTGAATGAAGACGATCGGCAGGAACACGGCAACCGTGGTCAGCGTGGAGGCCGCGACGGCTCCCCACACCTCCTGAGTCCCGCGAACCGCCGCCTCGAGCGGCTTCTCCCCGAGTGACGCATAGCGGCGGTAAATGTTTTCCAGCACGACGACAGCGTTGTCGACGAGCATACCAACCGCAAACGCCAGCCCCGCCAGCGAGATGACGTTCAGCGACCGTCCCAGCGCGGCGAGGATGAGGAACGTGCCGATGATACTCGTGGGAATCGCGAGGCCGACCACCAGTGCACCGCGGGCAAAGGCAAACCCCGCGGCGATAATGATGGCGATCGTCAGCAGGAAAAACCATGAGGAGACGAACGTCGAAGCGAGTGCTGTCACCAGAATCAGGGGAATGACGATCAGCGTCCGCACCCCCAGGTGCAGGAAGATCATCAGCACGATCATCGTCAGTGCGCCACCGACGAAGATGTTCTCCTTCACGAGATTCACGGCGGAGTAGATGTACTCCGTCTCGTCATAGACCTGCGTGAGGACGAGCCCGCGATCCTTGAGGATTCCTTCATTCAGTTCCCGGGCCACTTCCTGCAGGCCGGCCATCACATCCAGCACGTTCGCGCCGGTCTCTCGAAGTGCATTCACCGCAATGCTGGACTCACCGAAACGGCGGACGATGTCCGACGGCTTCTTATGACCGAGTTTGACCTCGGCGACATCGCGCACGTAAACCGGTGCGCCGTCATGAATCGCCAGCAGCTGGTTCTCCACCTGTTCCGGGCTGCGGAACTGTCCGAGTGTCCGGACGACCCAGCGGCGTTTCGTCTCCCAGAAGTCACCGGCGGAGATATCTTCGTTCTGCCCACGGAGCACGGTACGGACGTCGTTGATCGTCAGTTGCCGCGCCGCGAGTCGATATGGATCGACGATCACCTGCAGTTCGTCTTCAAGACCGCCGATGACGTTGGCCTGCGACACCCCCGCGACGCGCTCGAAGCGGGCCTCGATTTCATCCTCGGCAAACAGCTTGAGCTTCGTCACATCCAGGTCAGCAGGCGGCAGCAGCTCCTTGACTTCGGCATGCTCCTTCGCGAGCAGCCGCAACCGGAGCATCGCCAGTCCCGGATTCGACGCGGTGCGGACCGGATCGAGTGCCTTGTCCAGGTGCGGATACTTTTTCGCAAATGCGTCGACCTTCTCCCGGGTCGGATGCTCGGTACTCAGAATGAACCAGGCGATCGGGCGATCGGTCGCATTTGAGGTGCTGATGATCGGCTTGTCGGCATCTTCGGGGTATTCCTGGACCTGTTCGAGGCGGCCGATCACGTCGACCACCGCCTTGTCCATGTTCGTCCCGACGAGGAACTCCATCGTGATCCGTGCGAGCGAGTCGGTGCTCTCGGAGGTCATCTTCGTGACCGACTCGACGCTCTTGAGCTGCTCTTCCTGCTCGATGATGATCTCGCGCTCGATTTCCTGCGGGCTCGCCCCCGGCCAGCGCGTTTCAATCGTGATCGTCGGAGTCTGCACTTCCGGCGTGAGCTGCATCGGCATGCTCACGACAGCGACGAATCCAAACAGCGCGACCAGCAGTACGCCGACGGCGACTTTGACAGGGCTGTGAACGATGGCTTCGATCAAATGCATGCTGGCACCGTCTTCGCGAAGGCCCGAGTTTCGGACAGAGTGGGGTGAAGGCAGGGGAGGAGCGATTCGTCGGCGGGAAGCTGGCGGCGACTACTTCTCGGCAGGGGCTTTCTCGGCGGGGGATTCAGCCACACTGGCTGCCGCTGCCGCCGCCGGCCGCAATTCCTGCGGATCGACGGTCCGCGTGATCGTCACCGGTTGTCCGGGACGGAGTCGCTCATTCCCCAGGACAACCACCACGTCTCCTTCTTTCAACTCGCCACTGACTGCCACCAGCGCTCCCTCGAACGCGCCGGTCTGAACGGGCACCGGGCGAACCATGCCTTCCTCAGCGGTCGGCGAACTTCTGTCGACCACGTACACCATCGGCTGCGGGCCGCCGAGCACCAGCGCATCCTTCGCAAGCAGCAGCGTCGTGTGCTTGGGACCGGTGGGCAGAAAGGCCCGCGCGAGCATACCGGCCTTGATCACCGGCAGCCCCTGCTTGAACTTGTTCTCCACCTGCACTTTCACCGGAAACGTCCGCGAACGGGGATCCGCCTGCGGGACAATATGGACCACCTTCCCGAGAAATTCGGGATATTCGTCACCCAATGCGGGAATGGTGACGCGGGCCATTTCCCCCAGCTCCAGATGCACGACGTGCGATTCGAGCACATTGACGAGGATATCCACGCGGTCGAGAGCCGCGACCTCCGCCACCGGGTCGCCACGATTCACCCAGGCGCCCACTTCGGTATGCTCGGCGACGACGTACCCGGCGAAGCGGGAGATCATCGTGTGCTTGGTCCGCTGATCCTGAAGCTTGCGGACTGTCGCTTCCTGCATGCGGACGCGGGCTTCCGCCTGCCGCTTCTGTTCGATCCGGGGGCCGGCAACCGCCAGTTCATAAGCCGCCCGCCGCTCGTTGAAAACCTCGCGTGCCCGCGTGGCGATGGTCTCCAGGTCATCCAGCTCCTCGCTGGTGATCACCTTCTTGTCAAACAGGGTCCGGTTCCGCTTGAGACGGTCCTCTGCGAATTTAAGGGCCGAGTTCGCCTCTTCCATCTGGGCGCGTGCCCGCTCGATCTCTTCGGGACGGGTCCCGTTTTCGAGCTCCTCAAGCTCGTGCTGCCGCAGTTCCAGTTCCGCCTGCGCGTTGTTGATCTCCTCGCCGATGGTTTCGATGAGCAGCTGCGCCAGTTTTCCGCCCGCTTCGACGCGGTCACCTTCGTTCAACGGGAACTCGACGACACGCCCGTCCACAGCACTGCCGATCACGGCCCGCTTCTCGGGCATCACCGAGCCGACGTACATCTGCTCGGAATGGATCTGGTCCTTCACGACTGGTGAAACGACCACGGGTGCCGCCGACTGGGCGTACGCCGGCACGGCACTCCCCGCGAACGCGGCTGCACACACCAGGAAACCGACTGTACATTTCGGCAATGCACTCAAGACAGAGCCCTGACACATAGAGATTTTCACCTTTCGGGAACGGCTTCAGGTACAGCAGCCGCGGGCTGCGGAAGGTTAACGGCGAGGTTCCGATGAACGGTCTGCAGGAGTTGACGCATTGTCGCGGCCTGTTCGGCCGACAGCCCCTCGACTGCCTGCTCCCGGACCCGCAGGGCGCAGTCGACGATCTGCGACCAGACCGGCTCCACCGCGGGTGTCAGATGTATCACTTTCTTGCGCCGATCAATCGTCGAGGAAACCCGGACGATCCAACCGGCACGTTCCATTCGATCCAGAATGCCCCCGAGCGTCGGAGGTTCGATCTGCATCCGCGCGGCAAGTTCATTCTGTGACAAATGCCCCTCGTGCGCCAACCATCCGATCACCTGGGATTGACGAAACGTAATTCCATACGGAGCAAGCGCTTCGTTCAGCTGCCGATGGTAGGCGAGAGCGACGATGGTCACCCAGTAGCCGACGCTTTCCTCGAAGTCGTACTGCCGCAATCCGCACCTCGAGACCTTCGGCGGTCGCATCCGGACCAGAACGGTCCTTCCCACGCTAATTGTTAGCCAAGTAACTGTTAATCTAGGATGGTATTGCAGGCGGAGACCGTTGGCAATGCCGTTTCGGCTGAATCTCTTGAGGAAACGGCAGGGGCTGCGTCCCTTCTCCAGACGGTTCTCCACCCCGGAAAGAGCCGTTTCTCCGGATCAGCTTCGGAAGACTGCCCGCGATTCGGGCCGCTCGCGGGCAACAGGCCCCCGCCAGGTTCACGCGTGCGGAAGCCCCCCGCGCCGTCTGCTGAGCCGCTCCTGTGTCCGCCTCCTGGCTCGTCAGGAGGAGGACACATTGCGTCTCAGGTGGTGTGCAGCAGATTTCGCAGGACTGCTCGAGTGGCGGCCCGATCTGTCGCCGGTCCTTTCGGTGCTCCCGCGCAGCAATCAGGGCCGTCGGAGAACTCATGTTCCCCGACGGCCCGAGGGTTCCTCTGAACCGCGTGCATGGTCAAACGACTGACCGCGGCAATTTTCGTTGCATTTCGTCGCGACACTCCGCCGTGCTCCCGCTCCCACCCGCCCATGTACAGGGGCAGGGCCGGCTCGGGGAGACGAGCAATACCATCGCGAACATCTGGTGCGATCTACAGCGCACGCAGGTACGCCACGAGATCCTGCTTTTCCTCCTTCGAGAGTCGGGCCTCCAGAACGAGGTTGAAAAACTCCACCGTGTCCTCCAGCGTCAGCAGCCGCCCGTCGTGCAGGTACGGCGGCGAGTCCTTGATCCCCCGCAGGGGGAAGGTCTTGATCGGTCCCTCGGCACGTCCGGGTTCGCCGTCACTGGTCGAACCGACATGATCGTAGAACCGTTCCACCTTCAGGTCGTGTGACAGGTTGTCGGTATAGAAGGGTGCGGGATGGCAACTCGCGCAGTGCTTCGCGAAGACCTTCTCCCCCCGGATTTCCGCTTCACTCGCCTTGTCGTGAATCAACTTGCCTTCGTAGTCCAGCTTCGGGGCAGGGGGGAAGTCGAAGATGCTCATCGCGTGGTCCATCGCCATCGTCTCCTGATCGGTGAACCGCCGGGCCCCCTTGCGCTGGGCGAGGGCCGGGTCGCCGTCGAAGTAGGCGGAGTTCTCTTCCGTTCGCGAGAACTGGTCGAGTGAACGCAGCTGCCGCTTCGAGCCGAACCGCGTCTGCGCGAACACGCCCCGGAGTGTGGTGCTGTCGAGCCGAAACCGTTCACTCTGCGGGCGGATATCCGGGGTGAGGTGGAACTGCCCGGTCGTGTGACCGTTCACATGACAGTCGAGACAGGAGACCCCCTCGACCGGCTTCGCCGTCGAGCGGTCCAGAGTCAGGTTGTGCCGTTGCGCGGTCGTCTTTTGGAGGAGCAGTCGCATTCCCTCCAGCTGGAAGGGGGTCATCACATCCTGAAACAACGCCTCGAAGTTCTGCAGGGTAACGAGCTGCCCCTTGCTCACGTCCCCAAGGTCGGGGCGGGTCGTGAGATACAGCGGCGGCGGAAATTCGGGGAGATAGGCATCGGGCAGATCGAAGTCGACGTCAACGCGTTCAAGCCCTTCGACCACCTTCGTCTGCACCTGCGGGAAGACCATTCCGCCGACCTCCTGGAGCGGGTGCCAGAGCGGCGCATAGGGGAAGAGATCCTTCTCCTTGATCTCCTCGGGCAACATCTCGCCCAGCTTCTCCCACGTCATCCCCTCCGGCAGACGGGCCGTCGGGCCGACAGGCAGATGCTTCTTCCCCCCGGACATCGTGACTTCGGGATCGGTCTTGCCGGAGAGGTCGAACCGCTCTTCGAGATACTTCTTGTGCTTTGCCATCACCTCGCGTTTATCGGGCAACGGCTTTCCCTCTGCGGTGGGCCGTGGCTCCTCGGTATTGGTCGGCTCCTGCTTCAGGATGTCCGGCCCCGAAGCCGGCTGGCGGTTCTGCGGTTCCCTGCGATCTTGCCGGGATGCCTCCTGGGCATCCACGGCGGGATCAGCCAACCCCCAGAAAACAATCGCGACAAGGCCGAGTGGCGCGAGAAGCAACGAGCGTCGAACTGCAGTAGACATGACCGCCCTTTCTCCAGTTTGGCTGATCCGAAACCGTCCCGCACCGGCGATGGCCAATCGGCATACTCATCGCAGAAAGGCAGCTCAGGAAACGGTCGATCGGCTCCCGAATCCCTCGAAACTGGAGGCCAGGCTGCAAGTGTTATACCGCGACTGGAAGCGCGCCACTGCGAGACGCAGTGTCCCTGCACACCGCGTCCACCTACGCGTCCCCACAACAGGGCGGCTCTTCGGGAGTCCGCGTGGAGAGCGCGCTCAACCACTGGAACAGCTCGCTCCCCGAGCCGTTTCAGCAGGCAACACGGCATTCTGAAAGCAAAGGAAGGCCGGAGTGTGTACGTGACCGGGCGATGTCGTCAAAGCAGGCATCGGTCCGTCAGCGATCGATTCCCGCAGCTCATCACGCAGGGCGCACTCCCGTCATCGCAATCGCTCACTATCCCAGCGCAGCGCGCGTCCGGTTCACCAGTTGATTGTCCGGCGCATCCGAGCCGCGGAGCTTGAAGACATTCGATGCGAGATACAGATCCCGCCATTCCGGCGAGACGTGGTAGTAGTCTTCGAGCACCGCCGAGCTGAACTTGTAATCGTGCGAGTTGTTCCCCTTGAGGAACACCAGCACGCGTGCCGCGTTGATCAGTTCCCGGGCATCCTGTGTCTTCTGCAGATACCCGAGCGTCTGCCGGGCCGCCGACATCGGATTGCGGTTCAATTCCGCGAAGATTGCTTCAAGCTCGGGAGCGGCGGACGACTCCGCACTGTTCTCGGTCAGAGCCTGCACCTGCAGGTCCTGCACCTTGCCACGCCCGGCCATGGCGCTGCGGAACAGCGGGAGAAACGCCGCATTCTGCAACAGCAGTAGCCGTCGCGTCTCATCGTTCCCGGTCGTCTCGAACGCGAACCGCATGGCGTTCGTGGTTGTCACCGCATGCAGGGCGACAATCCCCGGCTGACGCATCAGCAATTCGCCCGCACCGACGAGCAGCGCATCCCAGATCGACTGCGGTGCGATCCCCCGGTTCAACAGCTCCACCACCTGGCGACTCGCATCGGCATCGTCGGCACTGCGCAAGGTTTCGAGGAACTCCTCTGTCGCCCCGCGATCCACTTTGCCGTCCCGCCATTCCGGCCGAATGGACGAGACCAGTTCCAGATTGCGGCGATAGGGGCGGTCGGCTTCGGCATCGCGCTTCGCCGGATTATCCCCTTCATGCATCAGCAGCGCATACGCCAGCGACCGCACCACCGGCTCGGCATGCTGCCACCCGATGCACTGCAGTGTCCGCCAGCTGTTCGCAACGAAAATCGCCTTGTGTCCGATCGAGCGAAAATCCCGCGCACCGAAACGGAAGAACAGCTCATACAGATCGGTCGCCCCCGCGGTGCGCACCAGGCCCGCGACCGCTGCGTCGGCGGCGGGAACGTCCCAGTTCTCCATCGCGTCGATAAACGCCTGGCGGGCCCTGGTCGAGGAAGGGACCGCCGCCTCGTCAACCGGCGCCATCGTCCAGTCTCCCTCGCGGACATCATCTGCCGCCGCGCTCTTGTAATAGTCGAGCGCCCAGAAGATCGGCAGCCAGCGATGCTCCGGAGGGGACGAAAGGCTCGCCAGATGCGCCGAGTTCACCACCAGCACCGCATGGAACTTGAACCCCACCGACGGCCGCGGCTGAACATTCCGCACTCCCGCCAGCAACAGCGCGGCCAGAAGATCGCGATAGCTCAAGCCCTTCTGGATCCGGGACGCGACTTCTTCGAGCAGCCGATCGCGCGGCGTCTTCTCGATGAGCTGAACGATCGGCTCGATGCCCGGATCAAGCCGGACCGTTTTCGGATCGAGTTGCGTCTCGGCGGCAGTCACGGGCCGCAGGTTCGAAAGAAACCCCAGATCGCCGAGCGACAGCAGAGCTCCGGCGGCCATTCCATTCGCCAGAAAATCGCGGCGGTGCAAGCGGGCGGACATGGGAAATCCTCCAGAAAAAGGGGAGTTCTCAAAGATCCCGGCGGCCCCGCGCGAGCGCACGGCACGGCGACCGGAAACAACACGGCCCTTCTTCCATCATAGACGGCAACACCGCGAGCGGGGAGATCAAAGCCGCCGCTTGCTGGCGATGCACAGCCAATGCACTGTCGGCACGCGGGTCCCGCATCCGCATGTCGTCGCGTCTCGTGACCGCCCTGGAGCGTCAGCCGACGAGGATCCGAACGGCCAGAAGGAGCACCGTTAATGGCAGCAGATCCGCCGCGAGGCCAGTCTCTCCGCATGTCCGCACTGATGGTGCTCAGCACTCACGGTGCTGATGAACATCCGCCTTTCTCCGACATGCTCCACAGACGAGCAAATCGGGTCAGCGGCCCATGATGATTAGCATCGAGCGATCGCCGATTCAGCGTGCTTACGAGATGAGACATTAGTTGTTTGATCTCAGTAAAGAGATCATTCTGGCCGGATCAGCAGCTAAAAAGTTCGCAATCTGTTATTAGCAGTGTATACTAGGCCCCGCCGTTCTATTCCTCGCAGAACCGCACGATAGAGGAGTCTACTAATGCGAACAGTACTTATTCTGATCCCCCTCTGCATGATGATCGTCGCGGCCGCGTCTGCTGAGGAAGGGGCGTTGCCCGATTCGGTGCGGCGTGAGTTTGACTCGTACGATGAGCGGACGCGAAAAATCGTCCAGGACGCGGCGGCTTCCATCCGTCGCGCGAGAGACCTTCACGTGAAGGCTCTCGAAGCCCGCCGCCAGACGCTGGAACGGCAGGGGGAAACCGCCGCGGTAAAGGCCATTCAGGAGCGGATCGACGCGCTCACCGCTTCGAATTCGGATGAGGATCTCGTGCTCAGCGTCCTGTCGGACGAGCCGCCGGCCCCTTCCGAAGAGCCACAGGCCCCGCTTCCCCGGAATCTCGAAGTGGTGCCGATCAAGCCGGGGCAGTATCGCCTGATCCGCGGCTCGCTGCTGATCAACAAGCAGCGGTACTATCCCGGGCTGGTGAAGCAGGAGTATTACCGCCACAAGAGCCAGGACGCTCATTCTTCAGGATTTGTTCCGCTGAGCGAGCTGACCGAAGTCGCCGGACCGACGACGCTGGTCGACCAGATTGACAAGTGGACCTACAACCAGGAGCGGAACGCGGTCATTCAAGGCTATCTTCTGATCGAGAAGGAGGGAGAGTATTCCTTCAATTCCATCTCGTACTATGACCGCAATGCACTCTATGTGGGAACGCTTTCGGAACCGGTCTGCGGATATCGGGATGGTGAGAACAGAATCGCGACGGTCACCTTGCCCGCAGGGCTGGTGCCGATTGCATCGGTCGGCTATGTCGCTGCCCGCGGAAGCTGCAATGTGCAGTGGGTTCCACCGGGGGAGAAGGATCTGACGCCCATCCCCAGCCGTCTGTTCTTTCACCGGAAGTGAGCTCGCAGCAAATACGGGTGCGCTGATCGCGCGCCAGGAGCCACGACAGGGCAGGAGAGAACCGTCCGCGATCGCGCGGATCAAAGTACAACGCGTCTTGATTCCCACCGCACGATGGGTGCATTAAGCCGCCTCGGCATTCCGATGCGAAGTGGCAACGTCCCGGTTCCTGCACAGGCTTGAACCGGGACGTTGCCGCTTTGGCTCCCGGGCCGAACCTTTCTCCTTTGACTTCCGCAGATTCTCTCTCAGCGGCGGATGACCTTGTCGAGCGCCGCATTAATGCGCCGATCGAGATGATAAGCCTCGGCGCGCTTGAGTGATTCAATCAGCACCTGCTTGCTCGCGTCTTCGGCAGGAGGCCAGTTGACTCCGGCGGCCTCATAGTGCGCCCTGATGATCGCTTTGCGCTTCCCTTCATCTTGCTCATCCGCAAGGAGGTCAATGTCCAGACCACCGCACATGAGATGACTGACAACACGGCCGTCGGGACCAATGATCACAGTCGCCGGGCGAATATCCACCCCGTATGCGTGCAGAGTGGCGGAGGTCCCGGCTTCACCGAGCGCATCAATCGCGGTCAGCGTTTGCCAGTTCTCCTGCTTCGCATGATTCAGAATGGGCTGCACCAGTTTCTCGGGATTCGCATCGGCAGCATGGACGCTGAGAAACGTTACTGGCTGGTCCTTGTACTTCGCCTGCAGCTGACGCAGTGCCGGGAGCGCGCAGATCAGGGCCTCATCCCCCAGCTTCCAGAATGAAAGGACCACAATCCGGCCGCGGAAGTCGGCAAGTGTTCGCTCTTTTCCATCGACCCAGCGGGCAACCGCCAGGGGAGGCGCAATCTCGCCGGCCCGGAGCGGCGGCTTTACATCGGGCGCACCGACAATTTTTCCCGCGTCGAAATCCCACAACGGCTGATCTGCGGGAAACGGCAGGATGAAGAAATTGCCATCATCGGGAACCTCACGATCGACAACGCTGCAATTCCATGTCTTCCGTTCGTGAACGACCTTCGGATCCGGCCGCTTGCCCGCTTTCACCTCGAACCATTGCTCCCGAGTGAGAGGCGGAATAGACGGATCGACTCCAAAGTGCTCGGCCACCGTCACCGCCGGATAATGCGCTCCATTGTCCAGCTTCCGGATCTCTTTCGTGATCAGGATAGTCGAGGGAGCGAAGGCTGAAACATCTTCAATCGTCAGCCGCTCATTGCCCGGCCAGACATGAATTCGCACGGGCAGAGCCCCCTGCTTCAGGTCGATCCATGCCCGATAAAACTCAACAACGGATGCCTGATATGGTTTCCCCTCTGCGTTGCTATAGGATCCAATCGATTTTCGCGGAACTGATACTTCCACCACGGTAAGCGTACGATCGTCCTGTCGCTCCTCGCCGACAATGCGCCACCGTTCCGCCGACTGTGAGAAGAACACATCCATTCGATGTGGCCGGCTCGCCTCCCCCAAGAGGGATCCGAGGCACGGCGGCAGAGCCGGAATATCGATCATGTTCACATGCTTCGCGGTGACCATCGCCTGTCCCTGGGAGGCAATCCGGGTTCCTCCCCAAATCCGCGCAGGGGGACTCAACTTCGACGACCGTGAATAGATCCGCATGCCGCCGTATTCGTCATTCAGGGACTCGGGAGTCAGCGGGACTCTCGGAAACGGGATGTCAATCGCCGTCGCATTCACATCGGGCAGAAAGCTCCGGACCTGGTAGTCTTCGCCGCGGAGGAACAACTCAATCCGCTGCTTGACGGGAACAAGCCCGTCGCCCGAATGCATCTCCACATCGGATTCGAGTTCCGCCAGGATCATCTCCTTGAGCTGCTCCGGAGAAACCGGGGCCTGTCCGGCGGGTAACTCCACCGTCAGCATCTTCGGGTCAACCGATTTGATGAGCTCGAGAGCCGCCTTAGCCGCTTCTAACTGTTTGCGATGGTACTCGCGCAGTATCTCCGTTGCTTCTTTCGTATACGTCACCTCCAGATGCAACGGGTTGAGCCGCTCCTGGTTCTCGCGATGAATCCGCAGGATCTCCTCAATGCTCGTCGTCTCCCCGAAACAGAGGGCGACGCTCCCCCAGGCGAAAAGAAATGCGATCAGCCCCTGAATTCCGGCGAGTCGACGGACCATCATGATCTCCTGAGGATTGCGCAGCATCCGTGGCGGGGAGAGATCATATCGACGGCCATCGAATCGACAAACACCAGTTCGTCCGCCTCAGCACGGTCTTCGTCTGCCCCGCAACTCGGTAAGAGGAACCCCCGCGAAGCCGGTTTCCTTAATCGCCTGGATGGACAATCGGCTCCGGCGAGACAGCTCATCTGCACTAAGCGATGGATCAGGATTTCTTGGAGCCCGGTCGCCGTAACCGCTAGACTGCAGGCATCCGTGGGGTGGTTACCGCATTCATGGTGCATTACCCGGGATGAATGATGTCTCGCGTTTAGGGAATCGGCTGCCGTCGATCGCCGTCACCCGAATCGGCCGCTCCAAGTTGGCCCGAACTCCACCGTCGAGATCCTCATTCAGGTCACCAATGGCGAGGGAAATCCCATCGTGGAAGACTCGACGCTGTCAGCCATCAAAGTCGCATTGAACGCACAATCAACCCGTGATTCAGCGCGGGCCTGCCGCCCGGGGGAGAAAACTCACACGTGACTGAACGAGTTCATTTTCACGAACATCTGATCTACTCCGCAGGCACTCAGGTCGTTGTCCTGCGGGATGTTGTCGGCCCGGGGGGCCAGATCCAGCATCCCCGCGGTGCGGTCGGCGTGATTGTCCGCTCGCCGAGTGATCTGGAACACTCTTATCGGGTCCGCTTTCCCGATGGTGTGGAACAGGCCCTGCGGCAGGACGAACTGGTCATGCTGGCCCGCTACAAGGAAGGGGACATCGGCGATCGGCAGGTGACCACAAACCGCAGTAATCTGTACGACCGGGTCTTCTTCCGCTGCATCATCGGCTCGCGAGCCTACAGGCTCGACGATGACCGGTCAGACATCGATTATCGCGGCATCTACCTTCCGCCGGCAGAGCTCCACTGGTCGCTTTACGGCGTGCCCGAGCAGATCGAATGCGACGAGACCCAGGAGCACTACTGGGAACTGCAGCGGTTCCTCGTGCTCGCACTCAAGGCGAACCCGAATGTCCTCGAATGTCTCTACACTCCCCTGGTCGAGAAGGCGACTTCGCTCGCCGAGGAATTGCTGAAGATGCGGGAGGTGTTCCTCTCCCGGCTGGTATATCAGACCTATAACGGCTATGTCATGTCGCAGTTCAAGAAGATGCAGGCCGACTTGCGGAATCAGGGGCAGGTGAAATGGAAACACGTCATGCATCTGATCCGGCTCCTGATCTCGGGCATTGGCGTCCTCCGCGACGGCGTCGTTTCCGTTCAGGTTGAGGAACACCGTGATCAACTGCTCGCCATCAAGCGGGGCGAGATGCCGTGGGAGGAAACGGAAAAGTGGCGGATCAGCCTTCACAGCGAGTTCGACCGCGCGCTGTCTGAAACAAAGCTTCCGGAGCGTCCCGATTACGAGCGGGCCAACGCGTTTCTCATCCAGGCACGGAGACGGGCGCTGGGAGAGTGCTTGCCGTAAGCGAGTCATACACCAGAGGTCCACAGAGTGAACCGGTGTCACCGCAGAAAGACATGCCCCCATGGCCATGACCATTGATCCCCGTCCGGGTGATCGTGCCTGCTGTATAAATTTCGGCATCGCATCAACGTGCCCGACGTGTTACATCAGTGTCGATGCGTTTACCTCGCGATTGACTTAAGCGCCCCACATCCCTTTGAAAAACTCCATGACCAGGAAATCTGTCCCTTCGGAACGGGTCCGCTGCCCGTGGGCAATCGGCGAGCAGTATGTCGAGTACCACGATTGCGAGTGGGGAGTCCCCATTCATGACGATCGGCGGCTGTTCGAGTTCCTCATTCTCGAAGGCGCCCAGGCCGGTTTGAGCTGGGCGACGATCCTGAAAAAACGCGAGAACTACCGCGAGGCCTTCGACCAGTTTGACGCGGCGAAGATCGCGAAATACGGAGAGAACGAGCGGAACGCGCTGCTGGCGAACGCGGGAATCGTCCGCAATCGGCTGAAGATCGATTCCACCATTCAGAACGCCGCCGCGTTTCTGGCCGTTCAGGAAGAGTTCGGCAGCTTCGACCGCTATCTCTGGCGATTCGTGGACGGCACCCCCATCCAGAACCACTGGAAGTCGTTGAGCGAAGTCCCCGCCAGCACTTCCGTTTCGGACGCGATGAGCAAAGACCTGAAGAAACGCGGCTTCCGCTTTGTCGGCAGCACCATCTGCTATGCCTTCATGCAGGCCGTCGGCATGGTCAACGACCACCTCATCGACTGCTTCCGCCACGCGGAACTGCGCTGACATCTGACGCCGATTTGGCGATGAAGGCGGCGAAATGGAAATCGACGAAAACCGCATCCAGCGCGAGCTCGCGCAGATCCACGGTCAACTGGAATGGCGGAGCCGTTTCGGGGTCGGCGTGTCGTTGCCTCCCGAGAGTGATGATGCGGTCTTCTCAAGAATACCGGCGACTCTCGGCAATGCGGTCTGGATCAACCTCGAAAACACACAGGTCTCCGATGCGGGGCTCTCCCGGCTGGAAGGGCTTCCTGTGCTGGAAAGCGTGCGGCTTGCCGGCACCGCCGTCTCGGCGGCGGGCATCGAACACCTGATCGAGGCAACGCCGACACTGCAGGAGATCACGATCGCGGCGGGCCAGCTCCCCGGGGACGAGCGCGCACGCCTGCGCGTCGCCGTGCCCGGTGTGCCAATCGTGGAAATCGCCTGACTGGCTCGCGATTCGAAGCGAACCGGGGAGCAAGTTCAAATGCGAAGCCCCCGGCAGCGGCGCGTGGCCGGTGCAGGGGGCGGCGATCGTTCTCAGGAAAGGGAATGCAACGCAGGCGTGCCGGCGCTGCACGCTGCCGGCGCGGCGTCCGAGCCTGCGACCCGCGTGAAGTGCTCCGCCATCCCGGCGGCCTGCAGGATCCGCCAGGTCCGATCGCAGATCGGGGTGCGCTGGCCACGCCGATAGACGTGCCCCTCATCGTCCTCGATCATCGCGAAGGGGCCTTTGTAGATGACATCGAACAGGGCACTGCAGGTCTCTGCCGAGGGGCTGCGTGCTTCGATGATCGTCTCGCGAAGTTCCACATCGCCCGACCGGAAGCAGGGGACCGATCCGAACTTCTGCAGTGTGATCTGCTGGAAGCCGGCGCGCTGCAGGGCTTCGAGAAGGCTCTCCCGTGCGGGAACGTACTTCACAACCGCTGCCCGCCCGGGAAGGTCCAGTGACTCTTCCGAGACCGCCACATCCGCGGTGAGCTGATGCAGGTGGATGAGTCCCCCCGGACTCAGGTTCTTCGCTGCGGCGAGAAGGGTGTCTGCCGCCTGAGGCCCCATTTCAACCGTATTGAACGTCCCGCGGAGACGAATCTCGTCACAGTTCGCGGGTGGCGTGAACGGCTGCCCCATGAAGTGCTCGTAGACGGCAGGGCCGGCAGGCTGTGTTGCCGCAGCGGGCTGCGCAGCCTCTTCCTGGACGAACCGTTCGGGGGCCTGTCCCGCGCCGCGATGCGCGATGTCTCCTTCGAGGATGTAGAATTCCCACAGCCGCCGGTCGAGGTCGTGGACCCAGAACTTGCTCTGCTTCGCGTAGCAGCACTCGACCCCTTCTTCGCGCTGGGTGCGAATGCCGGCTTCTTCCAGACGCCGCTGTGCATCGACCAGCGCGGCGGCATCTGCAAACCGGAACCCGATATGGTTCAGCTGCCCGTGCGATGAGGGCGGAGACGGTTCCAGCGAGAGCACCAGCGGCGGTGCATCGAGCTCGAACTTCGCATAATCCGCCCGGGACTTCGCGGGAGCCGTCCCCAACAGCCGTTCGAAGAATGTCACCGCTCCCGGCAGGTCGGAGACATTCAGCGACAGATGAAAGCGGACAGGTGCGTGGGCAGTCTCGGTCATGTTTCGGCTCTCCCGGGGGATGCGACTAGAACGGAAATCGGCTCGATTTGCGGCACCGCCTGGGCCTGCGGCATGCGGATCATCAACGCCCAGAACGTCAGGACGCCCAACGCCATTGCCAGCCACTCGAACGCCGGTGCATACGAATTGTAACGCGCGTAACACTCGGCAAGTACTTTCGGTCCGGCCGCCGAGGCGAGAACCGTCAGCATTTGCGCCACCCCCTGAATCTGCCCGACATGCTTGCGCCCGAATGCCTGGCCCCAGATGGTGAAGAACAGAACCGTGGTGATCGTGCCTCCAACTCCCATCCCGGCGCCATAAGCCGTCACCGCCCCGGTGGTCTGGATCCTCGGGAGCGCAATCAGGCAGATGGCCTGCAACAGCAAACCCGCCGCAAGGAGCCGGTTCAGTGCAACATACTGCCCCAGCCAGCCAATTGGCAACTTCACGACAAGACCGACGATGCCGATCCAGGTAATCAGGTTGTAGAACACCTCTGCGGAGAATCCCTGCTCCTTCAGCACCGACTCATTGAACAGCGACAGCCCTGAACCGATCAGGGCAATCAATGAAATGGTGATGCCGAAAACCCAGAACGCCTGCGTCCGCATGGCTTCCACGAGCGTGAAGCTCGGAGCGTTCTCCTGGGCGCGCGCCGCGTTGTCCTCCTCCGATTCTTCCTGCACCACCTCGGACGGCGAGGGATCTCGTGTCACCATCCACGCCAGCAGTGCAAAGGCCGCGAGAATCCACCCCATGCCGCCCCAGACAACCCGCCAGTCATCCTCCCGCCATGGCTTGGCGATCTGTGCGGCCCAGGCAAACCCGAGCGAAAGCAGCAGGGAGTAGACCGCCATCGCCAGGCTCAGCCGCGACCGCGAAAACCACTTCGCGACCATCGTAATGCTGATCACCGAGAGGGCGCTCTGCCCGAAGCCACGGGTAAGAACGATCGCGCCGAACAGCGGCCACCATCCCGAAAGCTGCGTCATCGCGAGCACCACAGCGGCAAGCGAAGCCACCGTGACCGTCAACGTGATCCGCAACCCGAACCGGTCGATGAGCCACCCGCAGGGAAGGCAGAACAGCCCCCCCAGAAGCGTCGCCCAGAGATTCATGTCGCTGAAGTTCGTCCGGCTCAGCCCCAGCGATTCATCCGCCAGCAGTCGCTCGGTGATCATCCCCAGCCCATGAGTCCGGCCGGGCAGTGTTGCCACCATCGCGAGTGCCGCGACGAGCACGATGATCCCTGCGTATCCGATCGATCGAGGGACGCGCATCACCGATTTGAGTTTCAGGGGCATGTGTCTACCAGAGGCGCGAAGGAGCAAATCGGGGGCGGCTGTGCCGACTCAGCGGAAGTACAACCGGGGCGGGGGATTCTCCGCGGAACGATGCTGCGACATCCGTTCGCGAAACTGCCGATAGTGCTCGTCGCGCTGATCGCCGCCATCCGAGCAGGCGTTGTAGCTCACAAAGAAGTTCCGCCGCATCTGAGCGGAACGGTTCGGCTCCGAGCGATGGGGCGTCAGCCCATGAAAGATCGCAATGTCACCGGGCTCGAGTTCAAGATACGTTCGCCGTTCCTCATCGACGAGCTCGAGCGGCAACATGTAGGTTGCCGGGTCGTTCATGAGGAAATCGCGATGATATCCCGCATAGACTTCGGTGCAGCCGTTCGCACGGGACGTCGGATCGATCGCAATCAGCACCGTCAGAAACGAACGGGGGAACCCCGGCCAGTACTGCGGAATGTCCTGGTGCAGGTCATATCCGCGCGCCCCGCAAGGTTTGAAGATCAGCTTGTCCTTGAAAAGACACGCCGGTTCGCCATAGATCGATTCGATCACCGCCAGCAGCCACGGATCGCGGGCAAACTGCCGACATACCTGAGAGATGTCAATGACCGGGTCGAAAACCTCGAACAGCGGCTCACCCGTTTCGAAGTGGGGCATGTACCGGCAGCGCAGGTTGCAGGGATCGATCAAATCGCCGCACTCTTCCAGCAGCCGGTCGGTCTCCTCACGCAGCGACGCAATCGCTTCCGCGGGAAAGAATCCCCGAAGGACCACAAAGCCCTGCTCGTCGTATTCACGTCGCTGAGACTCGGAGAGCCCTTGCCGGGAATTCGTCGCCACGGTCATCAAACAGCTCCTGGGAACGAAGCGAGAGAACAGCACGCGGTCGTCGCCGCATTGGATCAGAACTCGCCGAGCACTTCGCCGCCACTCCGCGTTCCGAGCGCACGCCAGGTGGTGAGACTGATATTCTCCCCGACAAACCGGACCGAACCGTCGCACATGAGCACGTTCACCCCGCCTTCGTGCAGACTCCGCGCGGCCCGCCAGCCGATCGCCGTCCAGCCGAGCTCCATCGCGTTCGAAATACAGTCCCAGCGGTGGTCGTTCGGCAGGTAGTAGTGGTTATACGACGCATTGCGAATCTCGCCGGAGAACCAGAGAAATCCCCGTCGTCGATCGACATTCCAGCTTGTCGCGCTCGAACACGCCGAATCAGTGAGACTGCTCGGATACGAGCTCAGATAAGCATACACGCGCTGCGGGTCGGCGGGAGGAGTCGCGCCGGTCGCGGATTCGGCCCCATCCCCCAGCAGGCTTTCGGACATCGCCGCCGTGTTGCTCGTCCCATCGGTAATGTCGGCAATCCGGATCCGCGAATTGGCGAACATCACGCCGTCGGCATCATACGGGGAGCCGTGACGGTCTCCCTGGGCCGTCGTCTTCAGTCCGGAACCGAGATTCGCCACGTAGTTGGTCGGCCCGATGCTCGCCACACCGTATCCCCCCCCGAGGGACTCCGACTTGTCACTCGGACAAAGGAACAGGGGCAGCGTAAAGGCGGCCGCCAGCTTGTTGTTCGGATCGCAGATTTCATGAGCGCCCCCGACCTGGCAGTACGTCGGCGCATCGAGATTCATCAGGTTATACAGCGGAGTCTGATCGAGAAACGGCGTGAGGTACGCGAGCACGCCCCAGTTTCCGGCGCTGTAGTTGTAGTTGCCTCCCGGCACCAGATTCGGGGGAAACGTCGAGTGCGTGCTCTCGTAGTTGTGAAGCGCGAGCCCCAGCTGCTTGAGGTTGTTGCGGCACTGCGTCCGCCGGGCCGCCTCACGCGCCTGCTGCACGGCAGGGAGCAGCAGCGAGACCAGGACGCCGATAATGGCAATCACCACCAGCAGTTCGATGAGTGTAAACGCGGAACGGCGCATGGAGTACCTTCTTGCACGGGAGGAGGGATGAGCGCAGAGGTTACAGCCGAACGTTCTTATGAACGTAAGAATATAGTGGTGATCAGATCCTCATGCAAGCGCGTGCCGTCGCAATTTCGTAAAGTCGGCATTCCCCGCATGTCACGACGCTCATGCCTCGCCCCCCCGCAGACTCCCGATAATCGGCGGAAGACAGCATCCACGGCGGATGATCTGACTTCATTCCGAAACGCGGAGGATGACACAGAAGACGGCAGAAGTCACACCCGCTGGATCAGGAAGACAACCGCCTGCGACCATCCGCGGCCGGAACTTTCCCCGCAGTTTCCCGCGGAAATTCCAGCCTCAGCATGTCCCTCAACAGGACGGTTGCTAATCTGAAAGAGTGCCAAACGCGAACTGAGCAGAGCAGGGGATCGACAGGATGCCGGATCATCGCAAGCATCGGGGACCGCACCCCGAGGATGTGCGGGACTTCGCGCCTGAACAGGTTCCTGCGTTGCGGACGGCGACCAGCGAACTGAGCTGGCTGCTCAGTCGTTCGTACCCGGCCGTTTCTTCATTGAAGCTTGTCGGCGATCGCCATCATCTCTCGGCACGCCAGCGGACCGCCGTCTCGCGCTGCGCCTGTTCCGACCAGCAGCGAATCCGCCGTCGCGCACACGAGCGGGCACTCGCCTCGCTTGCCGGCGAGGAGCTGTGGATCGACGGCTATAACGTGCTGACGACGATCGAAGCGGCACTGGCCGGGGGCGTCCTTCTTCGCGGCCGCGATGGCTGCCTGCGCGACATGGCGAGCATGCACGGCAGTTATCGCAAGGTGGCCGAGACCGTTCCCGCGCTCGAACTCCTCGGCACGATTCTCAGCAGTTCGAATGTCTGCGGGTGCCGATGGCTGCTCGATCAGCCGGTCTCCAACAGCGGCCGACTGCGCGGCATCATTCTCGAACTGGCCGCCGAGCGCGGCCGGAACTGGAGCGTTGACCTTGTCCCCGATCCCGATCCGCTCCTCGCGCAGGCGCCGGTGTGTGTCGCCACCGCCGACAGTGAAATCCTCAACCAGGCAGCCGCCTGGGTTTCGCTCGCGGGACTCGCGGTCACCTCGCAGATCCCGGACGCATGGATCGTCGATCTCTCCGGTCCGGAAGTTCCGGAACCGGCGGCGGAACAGGCGGAATAAGAGAGAATTCACCTCTCCCTCCGCGACTTGGTCCAGGGCATTGGCAGCAGGTCGCAGAGAGAGACGGGGGTGGCAAGATTCGTGATCATCTCAACTCGCGTTTCCTGATCTGGTCATGCCCTGAGTCAATCGCGCGAGAAGAAACGCAACGCGCCAGCGTAGAGCCGAGAGTGCGCCGCCCCCTTCGCAGCAGCGAAACAAAAGAATGGCGTCCCGGGCCTGGAGGACGTAACATTCCTGAGAACAACCTTTCACCGGGCGGTTAGAGATGGCGCTGCGAGAACTGGAAATCTGCGGATATCGCTCGCTCCGGAGCGTGCGGCTGCCGTTGCAGCAGCTGAACGTGATCACCGGCCCCAACGGGTCGGGCAAGTCGAATCTCTATCGCGCCCTGTGGTTGATTGCCCAGATCTGCGAGGGAGACTTTGCGCAATCGATCTGCCGGGAAGGGGGGCTGCTCTCGGCGATGTGGGCCGGGCCGCGGACAAATCACAAGAAACCGCTGCGGATGTCGCTCGGATTTCGCACCGACGATTTCAGCTTTCAACTCACCTGCGGCTTTCCCGCTCCGTCGGGTTCACTGTTCTGCTACGATCCCGCAATCAAGGAAGAGGCGGTCTGGTTCGGGAAGCAGCGCAAGCCCTCCACGACGCTGCTGGATCGCTCACCCGGCTCCACCTGGATCCGTGATGTGGAGGGAAATCGCGTCGAGTACCCGCTGATTCTCGGCGAGAACGAGTCGGTTCTCTCCCAGCTTCGCGAACCGCATCGCTTTCCCGAGCTTTTCGCCATCCGCGAGGAAGTTCGCGGCTGGCGGTTCTATCACACTTTCCGCACGGATGAGGAAGCGCCGCTGCGCTCGCCCCGGGTGAGCGTGCGGACACCCGTCCTCAGTCACGACGGCAGCGATCTCGCCGCGGCATTGCAGACGATTCTCGAAATCGGCAACGCCGGGAAGTTGCTTGATACGATCGCGGCGGCACTCCCCGGCCGTTCGCTCGAAATCCTGTCGAACGATCCCGAGCCGTGGGGCAAGTCGCCACGTTACACCGAGCTTTCCGTCGGGCTGGCGACCAGCGGCTGCACACGCCCGCTCGTCGCCCGCGAGCTCTCCGACGGCACGCTGAAGTTCCTCTGCCTGGCCGCCTGCCTGCTCAGCCCCCGTCCCCCCGCGCTGATCGCCCTGAACGAACCCGAAGCAAGCCTGCACCCCGACCTGCTCGAACCACTGGCCCGGCTGATCGTCGATGCCGCCGAGTTCTCCCAGGTCTGGGTCAGCACTCACTCCCCCCTCCTCGCCACCCACATCCAGACCATCTCCCAGGTCGCCCCCATCCGACTGCAACTGAAAGAGGGGGAGACGATTATCGAGTGGGCGGAGGAGGAGTGAGATCGAACTCGCGGCCGGTGGACGCTTTCCTGAGAAATCACGGACGTTCGAGGAGTTCATGTACAGTCCATGACTTGAACTCCACGGTCATCCCCGAGACCTGGGCAGCGAACTTCATCCGGGTCGGGGCGGGCGGCACTGCGATGAGCGCAAGCCGCTTTCCATCCAGAAGAATCTCCGCCTGCCCACCCACGCGCACAAAGCGGACCTTATGAACCGTTTCTCCATCGACCAGGATGTTGGGGTCATGGTATTCAAAAGAGGTGGGCAGGGCACTGTGACCAATCTCTACCCAGTGATTCTCCTTGATGCAGAGCCGAAGAAATGCGTTCCCCAACACGCCCAGGTCGTTCGGCTCACCAGTATCTTCGCTGAGAAACGCGAGGCCGAGCATTTTCTGATACTGCGTCCGCTCGGTGCCGCGAGGCTTTGCGGTGAGCTGGATTCGCATATCGAGATTCGCCACCGGTTCGGGAAGGCCGAACGCATTCAGGCTGCGATAATTCGCCTGCACATCGGTGACCACCGCTTCCTTTCGCTGGAGTTGGGGAAGCCAGACATCATTCGAGTAGGCGAACCGGCCCGTCGCGCGGGGAAGCAGATCGTCCGCATACATCGTCTCGGCGAGCTGACTGGGGGATGCAGTCAACTTCTGTTCCTTCCGCTCGGCTGCCGCCAGATCAATGAGATATTGCATCACTCCCGAATCGGTCCGGAAGACGCCCGGATAGAGACTCGCCAGGTCGCGCATCCGTTCCAGCTGATGATTGGCGAGCGCCACCCGGTAGAGCAACTGCGGCGGCACCAGCTTCGCGGCATCCAATTCGTCCTGCGGAAGGCATGCCGCAAAAGCAGCGGCAACTTCGGGGCGTCCCTGATTCAGCGAGAGCATCGCGCCACAGGCCGCGGTAAATACGTCTGCCGGATAGCCGGCTTTCAATGCATGGAACCAAGCCGTCTCCGAGAGTTCCGGCCGGGTCACGCATGCGGCTGTTGCGACGAGGACTGTTTCGTCCCAGCGCGGGTCGCGCGGGCCCTCCTTCAGCCAGGCGAGGTCGGGCCGCCAGTGTGGAATCGTCTGAAAACCGAGCGTTCCCGGCCGCACACGCACAGTGCGTCGGGTGTTCAATGCTGCCGCCCAGTAGTGCAGCTGCTGGGTCACTCTCGATTCGACCCGGAAATGGGCATAGGTCGGTCGCTGTCCCAGCTGGAACACAATGTCTCCTACCTTCAGCCCCAGCTTTTCGAGCTGTCCCTCTGCGAGGATATTCGAGATTTCCAGCCCCAGGACGGGCATCGTCAATGCTTCGAGATCCTGAAGCGAGCCAAGCGTGGAACGGACCGCCTTGAACTGAGACTGATAGTCCTCGCCCTTCAGCATTTCGCGAAAGGCTGGCTGGGGAGGGGCAATTCTCTCCGGCTCCTCGGCAATGGCATTGGCCGAATGACAAAGCATGAGGACCAACACTGCCTGCATCGATGCCGCAGTTCGCTTCATGGGAGCCTCCCGACTCCGAGAGAGAAACCTGACGAGCCTCGTCACTTCCGGCGTATCACAGCTTTTCCGTGCCGTTTTGCTGAATTACAATGCGGCGACGTCTTCTACTAAAGTGACCTTCAGAACGAGACGCTCTAACGCAATCAAGTCATCTCGTGAGTTGAACAAAGCTGGCCGCATGACTTCCCTGACTATGCGCGAGTGTCTCTCTGTGTGCAACAACCTGGTTGTGGTGGTCCTGATTTTACGATCATTTCCTTATGATTTCGAATACGCGTGATTTCTCATTGAGAGTCGATGCTCAGCGTCCCCATCCCTGAGAATCCGGGAGCCAGACTGATGCAGTTGCTTTCTCACTTCCGCCTGGTCCTGCCGATCCTGTGTGCGGTCCTGCTCGCGACACCACTCGCGGCCCAGGAACGTGAGGATTGGCTCCAGCGAGCCAAGCGCGCAACGGCATTTGTCGATTTGGCAGGCCATGGGAGCGGGAGTGCTTTTTGTGTTGATGACTCGGGACTGTTCATCACGAATCGTCATGTCGTCGAATCGGTCGGCCTTGGCGGGATTGTCCGGCTGGTGATCGAACCGGCGGAGAAACGGGAGACTGTCTGCGATGCGCGGGTGGTGAGTTTCGATCCGGCGTATGACCTCGCGATGTTGAAACTCACAACAGGAAAGACGGCAGGCGTCCTGAAACTGGGGAACCGCTCCCGGCTGAAGGAAACCGATCCCGTTTCACTGGCCGGCTACCCGTTCGGTCGGCAGCTCACCGGCGAGCGTGCCCGGCATTACCCTGCGGCGACGGTGACGACCGGAAAAATCAGTGCCTTTCGACGGACCGATGACGAGCTGGAATTCGTACAGATCGACGCATCGGTGAACCCCGGCAACTCCGGTGGTCCCGTACTCAACAGCACCGGTGAGGTGATCGCCGTGACCACGGCGATGATCCCCGATTCGCGGATCGTGTTCGCGATTCCTGTGAGTGCCGTCCAGAAACTCCTCGAACGCCCGGGGCTGGTGCTGACCGCGCCCGCTATCGACTATCACCAGGGAATGCAGCCGGTGAGCTTTGACTTGTCTGTCACAGCCGCGACGGAGGCCGCAACGCCGGATGCCGTCGAACTCGTGCTGATCTACGGCGATCGATCCCGGCGATTCAAGGGGGAGAAACGAACTGGTGGATTTGCCTTTGTCGCGCCGCCATTGCCCGACGACATCTCCACCCGACTCCGCCTCTCCACCGAGCATGATGGCGAGGAGCTGACGGCTGAGATCGATGATCTCTCCCTGCAGATCGGAAAGAAATCAATCCGGCTGCTGGAAATCCGCCGGATTGAGCGTCGGCATGACACGTATGTGATTACGACGGTTGCCGGCCAGAAGTATGCCGGGACGCTGAGTGGGCTCGTCAAGCTTTCCGAAAAAGCCGGGTGGAACATCGAGGCGTCGACGCTCGACCGGATCGATGTGCACGGAATCACGGCTGTGCCGGTGCAGCTGGACTATGAGGTCGTGGCTTTCCGCAAAGGGGAACGAATCGCCTCGGAATCAGGTGTGCTGTCGATTCGGGGCACACCGATTCCCTACGCAGAGATTCCTACCGCCGATGACGATCCGTTCGCTTCCGACGTCGACCGGCTTGTCATCGAAGCGCGGATCGATGGCAAAGCCATTCTGCATCTCGCACCCGGGGGACTTGTCTGGCAGCACCTGAGCGGCGAGATGCCGGGCGATCTCACACCGGCGGGGAACAAGATCGCGAAAGTTAACGGCCATACCTGGGATCTGAAATGGAACGACGGCGAGCTTCCCGATGCCGCCGCCGTCGAAGCCGAGCAGGGAGTGCTCTCCAATGCGTTCCTGCTGAAACTCGGCTGGGGCCACTGGGACATGAACATCCTCTCGGTTCAGGCGACTCCGGAAAGTCAAAATGATCGAAAACGAGGCAAGGTCGAACTGAAGGAAGTCGACGATTATTTCCAGCTGACCATCGATGACTCGGCCAGCGGTTCGGCACTCTACCGAGTCTGCCTGACAAAGCGGGCAACCATGCCCGAGCCGCCTCCCCGCACCACATCCCCGCGCGGCGGGCTTTGGAGTTTCGAGGAAACCGACGGTCCCTACATCTACAGCCCTGGCGATGACTCCCGGGCCGGGCGGATCGCTGGACTTCCCACACGCATTCCCGGCAGGCAAGGGGAGGCACTTGTCCTGGAACAGGCCTCGCTGAATGCCGGCCCTTTGGCTGACTTCGAACGGACGGACCAGTTTTCTTATGGTGCCTGGATCTATCCGACAGCCGCCGCCACCGGTGCGGTCATTTCGCGGATGTCGAGTCGTCCCCCTCATCGAGGCTTTGATCTGTACCTCGATAAACTTCAGATTGCGGCCCACCTGATTTCCGCGTGGGATAAGGATGCCCTGCGCGTGCAGATGGTCGATCGTATTCCTTCCGACCGCTGGTCGCACGTGCTGGTGACCTACGATGGCTCGTGCCGCGCTGCGGGCGTGAAGATCTATCTCAATGGTCGAGAGGCGGGCGCCGAGATCACCCACGATCGATTCGAGGGAAGCCTCCGGAGCGAATCTCCCTTGCGGATCGGGTCTCGCGACGGGGGACACTACACGTCTGCCGTGGTGGATGATGTCCGTGTTTACTCACGAACGCTCTCCGCCGATGAGGCCAGACAACTGGTGCGGATATCCCGCGACCCGATGGCGGGTTCCAGATCGCTCGATCGTGACCTGGTCGCGCACTATCCGTTTGACGGCGGGGAAAGCGAGGCGTTTGCCAACCGGGCGAAAGAAGGCACGACCGCAACGCTGGCCCCCTCCCAGACAGTTCCAGTGCAGCGGATCGATGGCAAGGTCGGGCACGCACTCTCGCTGCAGTCGGGAGGGCAGGTGCTCTTTCCGCCTCTCGGCGACTTCGAGAAGTCCGATGCGTTCTCCGGAGGTGCGTGGGTCAAGCCAGATGACGCCGGCTCCATGCCCATCATTTCGCGAATGCAGCATGTACGACCGCACCGCGGCTATGAGCTGCGGATCGAGAAGAACTGTATTCAGTTCTACCTGATCCACGATTTCGGCCGCCGCATCATGCTGCAGATGGTCTCGCAACCGATCATTCGTCCGGGGGAATGGCAACACGTCATGTTCACTTACGACGGCTCGGGCCAGACGGAAGGCATTCAGCTCTACTACAATGGCCAACCTGTCGAGGCTACCCCGGTTCGCAAAAACCTCAGCGGCAGTATCCGCAATGAAGAGCCGCTTCGATTGGGCTACCGTGCCTATCTGCAGTTCAAGGGGGGACTGGACGAAGTTTTCCTGCTGCCGCGACTCGTCACCGACGAAGAGATCGCGGCCCTGGCCGCGGGCGACCGTGGGCTGGAAGAGATCCTGCGAAGCCCCTGACGCCCCCCCCCTCACGCCTCCTTGGCCGCTTTATGCGTTTTCCCCCACGGCGCGAGACCGATCGGGGTGAATTGCCTCTCTCAATCCCGCCCGCCCGGTGCAAAATTTGCACGAGGCAGCTTGCGCGCGGGCGGCGGCGAAGGGAGTGGATTGATGAGAGGGCGGCCCCTCAATCCGCAGCAGTGGCTTTCCGCAACGTGACTTGTCCCGAGGGCGCGTGGTCGGGATGTTCGGTGCGGTCGCTTGTGTTGTTCGCGACTTGTCGGTTTATTGTTGTTCGACGCCGGCAGGTCGGCGGAGCAGGTTGGTAAGGAAGACCGCAGCGGGGGCGAGGCTCCCGGGGTGAGGGGAAAGGAGTCGGCGGATGTGTGCGGCAGAGGAGGAGACGCCACGCGTCGAGAATGCCGGGGAGCAACCGGCTGTTGCTCATCCCGGGATCCCGCGCTGGAAGCGCATGCTGCCGATGACGTTGTCGCTCACCATGCTCGTGATGTTCGGCGTGCTCGGAGGGCTCGGCGCGTTCACCTTCGGGTACGGGCAGGGGGCCAGTTATCTGAGCAACAACCCGGCTTCCTGTGCGAACTGTCACATCATGCAGGGGCACTTTGACAGCTGGCAGAAGTCGAGTCATCAACACGTCGCCGTCTGCAACGATTGCCACCTGTCACACCACCCGATCGGCAAATGGGTGACCAAGGCGGACAACGGGTTCTTTCATTCACTGGCGTTCACGCTCGATGATTTTCCGGAGCCGATCCGGATCAAGCCGCGCAACCGGCGCGTGACGCAGCACGCGTGCATCCACTGTCACGCCGACTTTGTCCACGAGACGATGCTTACCGAAGCCCAGCGCGAAGTCACGATGTGCATACATTGCCACAAGGACGTCGGCCACGCGCTGCGTTGAGAGCTGCTGCCCCTGTTGGTCCTGGTTGTTGATGCGCCGGCTGTGGACTTGCGCCTGTGAGGAGGAAGTGAGACAAGATGGACGGATCAAAGCAGGACCAGACGCAGGTGACTTCTTCGCCTTCGTGGTTTCGCGGACGGCGGGGGTTGGGATTGCTGCTGGCCGGGGTGCTGGGAATCGCGGTGCTGACGTTTGCCGTGCTCGGCGTGCTGGTGACGATCTTCGAACGCAAGCAGGAGGCCCGCACTCCGTTCGTGCGCGTCGTGGAAGTCAATGAGGTCACGACCGACCCGGCCCCGTGGGGCGTGAACTGGCCGCATCAGTACGACACCTACCGCCGCACGGTCGACACGGTCGAGACCGAATACGGCGGCTCGGAAGCGATGCCCGCCAGCAAGCTCGAACAGCAGCCATGGCTGAAGCGGCTCTATGCGGGCTATGCGTTCAGCCTCGACTATCGCGAAGCCCGCGGGCACGCGTACATGCTCTTCGATCAGGAAGCGACGCGGCGAGTCACCGAGCGTCCGCAACCCGGTGCCTGCCTGCATTGCCATGCGTCAGTCATTCCGACCTATCGGCGGCTCGGCCTGGAAAAGCAGGGAAAGACGGTAACCGCGGAAATGCTGGCTGAGGATTTCAACTGGCCTGCCGTGCTCGAAGGGTTCCGCCTCACCAGCCAGACGGACTACGCCGAGGCACACAAGGAGTTGCTGAAGACTCCCGACGGCACGCCAGAGAAAGACGCCGGGAACGACGATCCGCATGCGATTGCTCACGCGGGGACGGCAGGGCGGGCGCATCCGGTGAGTTGCGTCGATTGCCACGATCCGGCATCGATGCGGATCCGCGTGACGCGTCCGGGATTCCTCCAGGGAATCGCGGCCCTCGCCGCCAGCGATGATCCGGTTCCGCATCTTCCGAGCATCGGGCGATGGCGCGAAGGGGACCGAAAGGACGCGTACGATCCGCATGTCCACGCGAGCCGGCAGGAAATGCGGACGTTCGTCTGCGCCCAATGTCACGTCGAATACTACTGCGGCCCGAAGGAAACGCTGTTCTTCCCCTGGAACAACGGCCTGAAGGTCGAGCAGATCGAAAAGACGTTTATCAATCACAAATTTCCGGACGGCACTCCCTTTCATGACTATAAGCATGGAGAAACCGGTGCGTCTGTTTACAAGGCACAGCACCCTGAGTTCGAACTCTGGAGCCAGGGAATTCACGCCCGCAGCGGCGTGAGCTGTGCCGATTGCCACATGCCGTACGAACGGCAGGGGGCGATGAAGGTGAGCAGCCACTGGGTTCGCAGTCCGCTGCTCAGCATCAACAAGTCGTGTCAGACTTGCCACAACGTTCCCGAAAAGGAGTTGTATGACCGGGTGACGCTGATCCAGCAGCGGACTCAGACGCTGCTCCTGCGGGCCGCGACGGCGATGACCGACATGCTGGATGCGATTCGCGATGCACAGGCGGCGGGAGCGACTGAAGATGAGCTTGCGCCGATCTTCGAGCTCCAGAAGAAGGCCATGTGGAGGCTGGATTTCGTCAGCAGCGAAAACTCGAAAGGCTTTCACGCCGATCAGGAGGCCGCGAGGATTCTCGGCGAATCGATCGATTACAGCCGGCAGGCACAGGCCCAGGCGATACGTCTGCGCGCCCCGGAGGCCCCAAGTTCCGACCGTCCGGTAACGCCGGTGAAAGGAGTCACACCGTCCGACAAAGCGCCGCCTCGACCTGAAGAGGAATCACCGCGGGAATCCCGATGAGGTTGAAACGCCGGCAGGCCCTCACAGCCGCTTTTCCAGGAACTCGCGGAGAGCGACCGCGCTGTTGTGTTCCTCATCGCTGGAGGCATACACAAACGTCACCGGACCTTCGGTTGTGCGGTGCTTGAGGAGCACCAGCAGGTCGCCTTTCTGCGCCAGTTCACTCCAATAGCGTTTGCGGAATTCGTCCCACTTCTCCGGATCGTGGCTGAACCACTTCCGCAAGTCGGTGCTGGGGGCGAGATCCTTCAGCCAAAGGTCAATTGCCGCCTTCTCCTTGCTGACTCCCCGTGGCCATAACCGCTCAACAAGAATCCGCAGGCCGTCGCCACGGGAGGGTTCCTCATAAGCTCGCTTCAAGTGGATCATGGCGAGTTCCAAACCTCCGCTGCCGGGAGAATGACCAGGACAGTTGCGAGTGCATACCGGGCCTGTTCCCATCATCGAACATCTGGGCGAAGCTTTCAAACTCACCAGCAGCCGGCGGCGGAATGCTCCAGGCCTACCGTCTCACCGCAGACCGCAACGGCGGATAGCACATCGTTCCCCAATCTTCGTCGGCACCGTGGTGAATCCAGACGAGCAGGAAGGCGCGCAGCAGATGATCCATCATCTGCGAGCAATGCCGGAGACTGGTGCGGTTGAGTGAACTGCCGTAAGTCGCCGCGCCGTGAACGAGCTGACAGCGGAGCAGGTAGATCCGCTCCAGAATCCGGTCGAGAATCAGCGTCCAGTTTCCCTGCAGGAACCAGGTCTGCGAATCAAATTTGACCTTCTTCGCCTGGCTCGCACGCTTCGTCGTGGGCTCCTTCCAGAAATGACGGCTCAGGTAGGCATCCTCGAAGATCGCCATCACGAGCCGCTTGTTCTCCTGCAGGGTGCGGGCGATGAAATTCGATGTGTCGAGCTCCAGCATCCGCGTGAGAAACTGCCGCCAGCAGGCGACGTCGGCGACCGGTTCGAGGGCGGCCTGATCCCACTGGCCGTAGAGAGCGTTAAACGCAATCCACTGGTTCACCATCGCCAGATCGAGGTCGTCCGGCCCGGTCAGCTTCTCCGCCCGTTGCAGCCAGCTGCAGGCCCGGTGGAAACGGACCGTCGTCGGATGCTCGCGGTGCTGCTGAGTCAATCGCTCCTTGTGCGGCTTCCACTGCCGCCGGAGGTCACGAACGGTCGTGGCTGGAACGGTCATTTGAGACCTTTGTCATCGTGCAAACAGAGGATATCCTTCCCGGGAATGCCGACTTGTCCCGGAGTTGCGCCTGGGCTGATTCTACAACGTGTCAGGCGGGGCTGCGAAAACCGGATTGCGAAACGCTCCCGTCTGCTCGCGCAATGACGGTTCACTTCACCAGGTATGAGAGCAGCCAGAGCGTCAGAGGGATCAGGAACAGCACGATCGGCAGTACGTTGAAGATCACCAGCACCGATCTCCGTTTGCCGCGACCTTGGCCGTAGAACCAGAAGGACATGGATGCCCCTGACTGAAAATGCCCGCTGATTGCCTACACCCCACATCATTGTCCATGATGCGGTAAAAGGAACGCCAGCAGAAACGATGAAACCTCAACGACAGCGACGCGATTCAGGGGAGCAGGACGAGCTTGCCGTGCGTCGTACGTCCTTCGAGGTTACGGTGAGCTTGCGCGGCGTCGGCAAGCGGGTAGCGTTTGCCGATCAACAGCCGGAGGGCTCCGGTCGCTATCCATTCCTCAAGCCGCTGCATGGCGGCGCGCATCACTTCCTCGTTTTCAATCACGGTGCCGACGGCGAGCCCGTAGGCGGTGCGGTTGCCGAACAGCAGTTGATCGCTCGTCACCGTGAGTGGCTCGCCGCTCGCTTTCCCATAGATCACTACGCGGCCGCCGGGTGCCCAGCAGTTCAGTGAGGCTCGGGCAGTCGCACCGCCGACGGAGTCGAGGATCAGGTCGGCACCTCGTCCCCCGGTCGCCGCCAGCACTAGTTCGGGCCAGTTCTCGCGGGTGTAGTCGACGACCATGTCGGCACCGAGACTCTCGGCC